>LKMJ01003069.1_pt1 | contig 15500 bp, 18 predicted proteins | sample 643391 | NCBI WGS metagenome assembly LKMJ01 (sample SAMN04112250, study PRJNA286221) | soda lake metagenome | biome: soda lake; feature: Kulunda Steppe; material: water; isolation source: sample PL-Br10 brine of Picturesque Lake | place: Russia: Kulunda steppe | collected 2010-07
AAACTAAGAGCACTTCCCTAGTCTACTTTTTCGAGCTGAATAAGCCTGTCTTGTTTTCAAGAGCTCTAGTGGGCTGTAGAGAAAGAGTGACCAAAAGAGTGTAGTAAGGTGCGTAGCTAGCGTTCGGTGCCTTAGCAGCTTGCTCGGGCTCGCTGCGCTCGCTTGCCTATTTAACTTATGGCACCTTGGAACTATAATTCGGCAAATGACTTAGGTGCAAAAATCAGGCTCTTCCTGCCTCCTTGCTAAGCTGAATTGTTGCACGCTAGAGCCTTGAAGGCCGAAAAATCAGTATGAACAGAATGATTGAGACGTACTCACATGACAAGGACATCAGTCATTGGAAGCGCCTCCTGCAAGCTGACGTGCAGGTCCTTTGCAGCATACATTCCATCTGCAAGGCAAGTGATGTGGATACATGTCAACATGCGCACATGAACTTGAAAACACTCATTGTGTGCTGGCCACGCAAGCACCCAGTGGACCAGGCAGCAAGCACGCAAGCACCTAGTAGACCACGCAAGCACCCAGTGGACCAGGCAGCAGCAATGCCACTTCTACAGAGGTCCTGGCAAGATGCCGAAACTCCTAGTTGTGGATGCGCGTACGCATGTGCGTGCGTGTGCGCGACTATGGGTTGGTATGCAGGGGGTACCGCCAATGATTCCTGCACAGGCCATCCACAGGAGCATATCAGGAGCAGTAGATTGAACGCAGAGCATCAGGCCGTCCACAAGAACAAGTTTCAGGACCAGCAGATTAAACAGCAAAGCTCCACTGGACTCCATCACACCTTCTTCACCCGCGGTTGCAAAATCCATGTGGTAGCTGATGTCCGAAAACAGCTTGATCTCCAGCCCAGCAAGGTGCCTGGGCAGCAGGACAATGAGCGACTGAGCATGAGAGCTCTTGAGGAGATGAGAGCTCCCGGGCAGCGCATCCTGGACGCTTGCGCTAGGAATGAGTCCCACCTGCCAAAAGCCTAGACCAGGCACCAAAACTACACACCGGCCTACTGCTTCCTTGAGCCCTTTTAAGCTTGCATAGAAGGCACTGGCTGCGGGGGTAGAGGGTATGCAGACATCGGCACTGGTCCACTCACCGGGAGTTACACAGGGACAGCAGCTGCGTGTGGGATGAAGCGGCTGGTCCTGGCGAGAGGCTTAGAAGGCGGAGCTGCGTGAGCGGCAGCAGGTCCTTCACCCTGAGCTTTGACTCGTACGGCGTGATGAGGCTGCACAAGGGCACGGTGGGTGGGCACACAAAGGGAGGGGCAGGGGTTTGTTGAAGTGGTCAAGCATGCTATCAGGCTGAGCAAACACAAGCAAGGATACCCCCTCCTTGTTTCAGACCTCCCCACAAGGGGGTGCAGGCAAAACATCTGCCCCGCATGTTGACAGTCGGCATGGTCCTACTTGTAGAAAGATGGCATGGCCCTGCCCCCTTCAAGACCAGCATGTGCATGCAAGGCCTGCCACGGACAAGCAGGTAACAAGACAGAACCAGCATGCATTAGGCACACCTCGCACAGCAGCCAAATCAATGATTTGAGATCATTGCAGCGCGAGTCGCTTTATTGCAACCCTTGCAGAGGAGTAATCAAGCGACCCTTGCTGAGTCGGCATCCGCTGACAAACCTGACAAGACAGGCACAGCACTTGACATCATAGATGCCGCCTCACCTAAGTTTACGCAGGCATGTTAATTCTGTCAGCACCGCCAGGTTGCTGGTTTGGCTGCAAGGAAGAGAGGAGGGTTACTTGATCAGCTTTTGGCCAGCATGTGTGGATCTATCATCCATGTTTCTAGCTAGTGTGGAGACAATGCAACTGCTGTTAATCGGTATATGTCTCAGCTTTGGACATGGCGGGCACATGTAGCATGGCTGCAGCAGCAGCCGCAGACAATAAGAGATCTTCAGCACAGAGGTCGCGCCTGCGCTCTTGACACTCACTGAAGCAGTTGCCAGTCATCATCGTGCGTGTAGGTGATCTCCAGCTGGCATAGCTTGGGCCACAGGCGCACAAGGTCAGACAAGTACACAGCCCCCATGAAGCAGTTGTCAAACGTGATCCTGTGCATGTATGGACACATGAATTAGTTACGTCACTTGCAATGCATCAGGTGAATGGTAACCACAAACAACTTGTGACAAAACAGAGGTCGTGCGCAATCCTGGCAAGTCCACAGGAACACGGCGAGTTCCGTGAGTGAGAGAGCATGCGTAGGAGGGAAGCTCATTAGGAGTTTGGCAACCACAGCATGCAAAGACACATCGATCCACCCAAGACAGCCAAACAAAAAAAGAGTTGGCAGATGGCGAGTCCACATCTTCAGACAATGGCTCTTCCAGGAGCTCCACAGCGGAAGCTCACTTCAGTTGGCCAGGAGACATCTGACTGGCAAGCCCAGCTCCTTTTCAGAGTACAGACATGCACGCGCAGGCGATGGAAAGAAAGAGTGCCAGGCCCTCAGAGGTGGTCGGGGAGCACCAGTACCTCCACCCAATGTACTGTGCATGAGTGTGGCCCGTTTGCTCTTTGCACACGTCCAGCTGGCAGACCTTGCGCAAGCACAGCAGCATCGCTGCCTCATGCGATATGCGACGGATGAGCGTGCCAGGCGTGCCAACTGCACACAACCCACCACTCCATCGCGCTGGCGGGCGCCAGGGTCGGAAGGGAAGGCAGACCGCAGCTCTTGAGGCTCATGCGCACCAGGGCTGGCAAGTGGGACACCGCCCCCAAGGGCGCTGCACCAAGGTTGATGCTCTGCAGGGCGGAGCAGGGCACAAACACACTGCCAAGTGCAAGGCGCTGCATGGACAGGCTGCTCATTACCTAGGCCAGCACTGATGACATCCACAAAGGATGGATGCACATCACAGAACAAGTCGGGCGAGGGCAAACAGGGATTGGGTTCTGGGTTTGGGGGAAGGAGGTGTGCGCTCTGGTGGGCATGTGCTGTGGTGAGCGAGCAAAAAGGGGAGCTTTGCAAGGGAGCAGGACGCTGAAGCACGCCACCCACAGGCGTGTGTGACTGGTGTGACTTGTGACTGGTGTGTGTGTGTGTTTGTGTGTGTGTGTGTGTGTGAACTGTGTGTAAACCGTGTGTGTGTGTGTGTGTGTGTGTGTGAACTGTGTGTGTGTGTGTGTGTGTGTGTGTGTGTGTGAAGCAAACCGGAGGACACACCACGCATGTGTCCCAGAAGAATGGGCCGGGTGGGGAGCCCTCCTGGACCGCACAACCAGGTGACGATGCTTGCACTCTGCATCTGCTGCACCCAGACAGTCCTAGGGTGCAGCAGTACCACGGACTGCAGCTCGGCCTGCCCAGTAAGGCACCAGCCAGGCAGCGCTGGGTGTGCTTAGGCAGGGAGGCAAGCTGGCCATGCCTCTGCAATCCTCTGCATGGCACGAATGGTGCAATGCGCCACACTCTTGCGAACACGCATGCGCACACATGCACACTCACGCGCGTGCACGCGCACACAAATGCACACAGGCGCGCATCCTTCAACACTGAATTTGCGCCACCTGCAGCGTCAGGGCCGTCAGCGCGCTGGGGAGGCAGTGGAGGCCAAGACTAGGCATGGAATCATCGCTGCTGGACCCCAAGGACAGCGCCTTCAAGCACGAGAGGCGCGTCAGCACAGTGAAGGAGGACGCGTGCGGAGCCGCCATCTGGCCCTGCAGACGTAGGCACGGTAGCATTGTGCCCAGCGGTGGGTACGGAACAGTTGGAGAGGTCATGCGCGGCAGGTGAGCGGACGGGCAGTGGGCGGGGGTTGAGCGAGAGCGATGTGAGGGCAGTAGGGGCGCGGGAGGCGCACGATGGGGGGCAGCGTGGCGCTGGGTCGCGCGGAGGACTGGCCGGCACCTTGCAACACGTGTGGGTGGCACATCATATGGGGAATGAGTGCAATGTTAGGTGTGGGTGCATGTGAGTGTGCGCTTGTAAAGGGGTGGGTGGCGCATTTGGGGGAATGAGGGCGCGGCTGGCCCATGGCCTGCGACTTTGAGCTGCGGACAAGAGCTGCTGCGCAGGAGCGCTCAGGGATGAGGGGGTGCGGCCCAACCGGCCAGGACGGAGCGCGCTGGCCGCTGGCATAGGCAGGTTGATGCAACCTGCCGTGCGCCAGCTTTTATTGCATCCCTGGTCAGGAGGCCACAGGCCCTCCCTGGTTAGAGGCTGGGACCTCCGTACCAACCGTTCAGTAAGCCAGGTGGCACACCCCCTCCCGCCTCCAACCATTCTTTCCACCATGCCATTGGCCATGAGCATCCCCAACCCGCCACGGCGTTGACGCAGGCCATGGGCATCAGCATCCCCACATTTGAATGAAGTGCACATTCCAATCCAAGCATCCCTTCCCACTTTGGGATTGATCTGGGGCGGCAGCACTAGCATGCGCTTGTGGCTGCCCGCGACGCACCTGGAAGCGCAGCTGCGTCAGGCTGAGGCGCGACAGCAGCTGGATGCCCGTGGGGCACAGCCTGCACTGCTCATGGCCCCTCAAGGGCTGCTCGTCCTCGTCGTCAGAGTCCTGCACGAGAGAGGCAGTGCTGCTGCAGTGGGTGGGGGTGGGGGGTGGGGTGTCCAGGGTGGGGAGAGGGGGGCAGTATCGTTGATGAGGATGGTGGTGGTGGGTGTGAATTGTGGTGATGAAAGAGGTGGTGGAGGCGGGGTTGAGGGTGCAGACATATGTCCGGGTTTGATGATGTGAGAGCAACCCCTGGCACCCATGCCCCCGGCGGTGCCGCGCACCTGCGCGTCCGTCCCGTCGTGCACGGTGAGGCTGCGAAGCGCGCGGAGGTTGCAGGACAGCAGCGCCGACAGCAGGTGGCCGCGGCCCAGCCGAGCAATGAGCTTGTCCAGCGTCTTGCGCTTGCGGGCGCCTGAGCCGCCGGCGCCTGCATCCTGTGGATCAGAGCTGCCGCCGGCCGGCTCGCTGCCTGCCTCTGCTAGCCCACCCACACTGTACGCCAAGTTGACGGCCAGCTCCCGCAGGCTGGAGGTCTGCACATCCTGGAGCTTGTGCAGCGCCTGGAAGCCCAGCCCGGGGTCGCGCAGGAACAGGTGCAAGGTGGTGAGCTTGGGGGGGTTGGTCAGTGTCGGGCGATTGGCCCCAGAGGGCCGCCGAGGCTGCGCGCTGGCAGGTGCAGGCGAGGGTCGTAGCAAGAGGTCAGGCGAGCGCGAGCCCGACGCCAGCGGTTGCGGCGCGTGCTGCGGCAGCTGGTGCGGCTGGCGCTGTGGCCGTGCAGAGCACGCTTGGCTGCCGCGCCCACCCTGCAGCGGCGCCTGCTGCCCTAACTGCTGCGCCTGCTGGCCTTGCGCCTGCGGCTCAGCCTTCCTGGGTGCCGGCTTGGCCGCCGCCGCCGCAACAGCGGTAGCACCGCCGCTGCACTCCACGCTGTTCTTCCTGCTGCTGCTGCCGCCGCCACTGCCTTTTCCACCAGCGCTGCTTCTGCCGCTGCTGCTGCTGCTGCTGCTGCTGCCGCGTCTGTCGCGCTGCTTGCTGAATGCCGCCGATAGGCAGGCCATGACTGAGCTCAGCTCTGGGGTGCCTGTGGCGTGCACAGCGATGCTCAGGGTGGCGGCTGTGCTGCGAGTCGCCTCCACCTGCACAGCAATACACGCACACACACATACACATGGCCACACACGTGCAAGAGACTTGAAAATAACAGTCTGCCTGGTTCCTCCTGTCCCTAGGTTGCCTCCAACCATGACAGCCAGGGCTGAATCTTGTAGCAGGGCTGGATCTTGTAGTGAGTGCTCTCCTTGCAGCTCAATATCTTCAATGAGGCGTAGCAGTCACAGCTCTGGGGAGTCCGTTGCCCATGTGTACACTACCAACAGGTGCAAGCATAACCACCACCTTCCATTTACCACCCCCAACCGCACCCAGGCGGCGTGGCTGTGCGTGTGTGTGTGTGTGTGCGTGTGTGCGCGCGCACGTGCGCACTTTGTTTTACCTGTGTTCAGGTATATGAGTGCGCGCCTGCCAACAAGAAGGGAGGCCACTTGTGCAAGCGGACAAGCAACGAGGCGCCGATGCTGCAGGAGCGTGTGATGTGCTGACACAGGCAAGCCAGCTTTCGAGGACGTGGGAAGGGGGGGGGGTGTGTGTGTGCGTTGCGTGCGCAGTGTGTGTGCATTCCCAATCCCCTGCCACACCAAGGTGGTGTGCGCGTTACCTGTCCCAAGAAGTCCATATGACCTGCAGCGCCCCCTGCATTACCCTGGAGTGCGTGGTGCAGAGCGCCCACGGGCATGGACGCGCGTGCCCTCACATGCAGGCATGCACGCACACACGCACGCCCGCATGCACACAAGCACATGCACACGCACACACGCACGCATACACAACACACACATGCACGCACAAGCACACACACACCTTAAAGCTGGGCACGCTTGGGGAGGAGGCGCCGCCGCTCAGCTGCGTGTCCAGGCCCGAGATGTTCAGCGTGGCCAGGGAGGGCAGGATGCGCATGAAAGTGTCGTGGCTGGCACCCCAGTCCGCGGGCGCATTGCGCAGGTGCAGGCCCTGTGGGCATGAGGTGTGGGTGGTGCGTGGCTTTGGTGATGAGGTGCGGGGCGCGTGGGAGCGCACCTGTAAGTGGGGGTGGGGGTGTTGGCCCGCATCCTGGCAGGAGGAGGGGCACACAGCTCGCACCCAAGGGGGAGACGAGCAAGGTGGGGATGGTTGGGGCCGTGACAAAGCAGCCTGCGCAGGTCCAGGCAAGCCGAGCCCAACGCCCGCACAGCATGAGCGCAGGTTGTTCCATGCCGATAGCACGTCAGCTGCCAACTGCATGCAGACGTGCCTCCTGACCGATTCTGCGGGGGGGCAGGGGAAGTCTGGGAGGAGGCCTAGTTTGCAGGAAACACTCCGTGCCTGCAAATACCTCTTGTGTGGGCACGTGCACGCACACACACACACATGCACACATACGCAAAAACGGCCAATCACACACGTCCACGCACAGTGCTGCACTACTGAGCACGTGCAGGAGCAGCCAGGGCTGCAAGGCGCGGACACCCACGCACGCAGCACGTGCTTACCCTCAGCCGCAGGTCGCTCCAGAGCAGCCCCAGCACCCGCAGGAGCGCCAGTGGCAAGGATGCGCCCTGCCAAGAGCGTACTCCAGCCACAGCCGGCTCGCTGCTGCACGCCACCAGCGCCGCCCACGCGTCTCGTGCCGTCTCCTCCTGCTGCACTCGCTGGACCCTCCCCTGCCACTCGACCCTGCCGGCCGCATCTACCTCCCTGTCACCGGGACCTGCGCACTCGGGGCTCAATCCACCTTGCACGCCGCCAGGCCCGCTGCTGCCCGCACCCGCTCCAACAGAAACAGCAGCAGCAGCAGCAGCTGGAGCAGCTGCTGCTCCCGACGCTTCAAGCCAGCCGGTGGCCAGCCGCGCTGCGCCCGTGGCCCCCTGCCCCTCCTGCCCCAGCGTGGCCTCACACACGCAAGACAGCACGTTCATCATGAGCCTGGCCATGCCCTCGGCCCTCGTGGACGGGACGCGCTCCAGCACGCGGTGCATGGCGTGCGGCTGCTGCTCTGCGGCCGCCGCGCCCTGCCTGCCGCTGAAGACACGGAAGAGCAGGGCAGCGGCGGACAGTACAAGCGGAGACCTGAGCCAGTCTTGGGGCAGTTCTGGAAGGGCCCCGTCGATGCGCACGGCGCCAAACACGGGCCAGCGGCTCAGCAGGAAATTAATCAGCGGCTGATTCACGATGTCAAAGAGCTCGCTGCACAGCTGCTGCTGGGAGTGGATGCATGTGGGGCTGGTGAGCTCGGAGCTGAACATGCTGCAGGGGGCAGAAGCGAGCAGGGCGGGGGAGGGGCGGTGCAGTCAGCGAGGGCATGTGCATGTGCGTGTGCGTATACATGTGCATGTGCGTGTGTGCGCGTGTGCGCGAATACATGTGTGTATGCGTGTGTGTGTTTGTGTGTGTGTGTGTGTGCTTGCTGTGTGTGCGTGCGCGTGGGTCCATGTGTGCACATGTGTGTGTTTGTGTGGACTCCAGGAGGGAAGAGTATGGGCAGACAGGCTTGTGATGCGGAGGGCATGCGTGTCTGGTTCTGCCATAAGATTGAGTGAGGCAAGCGCGGAGGCAAGAAGGCATCATATGCATCACCGTGTGCGATGCAGGCTTATGAGGTGTGGGCATGGCCCTGAGGGCGCTGAGGCTGCTGCTAAATGCCTGACACGGGTCAGGCAAGCCCTGCAGCCGGCGCACGCACCTGCCGAGTGACAGCTCCAACACCTCCAGCGTGGTCAGGTGGTTGATGGAGGCCAGGTGTGGCACAGCGGTGCCGTCCTGTCAGGCAGGGGGTGTATGCAAGGGCAGCACATTTGTGTGCGCGTGCATGCATGCAACATATGAGGGGGGCACAGGGAGACGTATGCTGTAGCGCTCAGGAGCAACACAGCGGCTGTGCCACCCTGCATCCACACACATGCGCACGCGCACACAAGCACACACAAAAGGCGAGCACGACGCACATGCACACACACACACACACACAAGGTGCAGAGCCGCCCTCTGCTTGGAGGACACACGAGCGCGGCTGCAGGCACGGCCACGCCATAAGGCGCCTGCAGCATGGTTGCTGGCACGGCGCACCAGCCTGCGTCAGCTTCCTTTCACCAACAGAGGGTGGCCATACAGATCCTGCCTGCAACCAGGGATCAATCCTTTTGCCAACAGAGAATGGCCATAGGGATCATGCCTCCAACCAGGGATCCTTTCACCAACAGAGGGTGGCCCTAGGAATCGCAAGCCTTCACTTCAGAGTGCGCACCTTGAAGTCGACGATCAGGTGCTTGAGGCAGGGAAGGCCTGACAGGGGCGCCAGGCTGGTCCCCCTGCACACATACATCGGTTTTCCACGCCCTTAACGTGCGGGCTCGCAGCTGTACGGTGTGTAAAGTGTATGCAGATGCGCTTTGGAAGAGGGGATAGGTTTGCGCGTGTGCGTGCACATGTGTGTGCGTGCACGCACAGGGAGAGTGTGGCTGCACAGGCCAAATTCAAAATGCACATGCCACGCACATGTGCAAGCTCTTTGAGCCTCACTATACTGTACACCAAACAAGAGTTTGCATGGTGTTTACACGGTGTTTGCAATGTCTCAATCATGCACCAACGCTGTGTTGCCGGGGTTTTCCAACAAGTAGCTACATCGAGAAAGCCATGCGCATGCGGAAAGGGGATTACCAGGGTGCTGGCTTAAACAGCAAGAGTAAGGGTTCCCCATTGCTGCAAGGTCACGCGCACTGTAGCTGCCCCTTAAGTTCGGAGACGAGCTATTCGGCATGTCATATAGTCAGGGGAGCGGGTTAGATCCTGGTACAAGGGTTGCAGCAAGCCTGCTGCGCACCCAGCTTGCCATAACAACAGATGACTGCAGGGTGCTTGAGAGCACAAGCCCTTGACACTCCGGTCCCCTCACACCTGGGGAAAAAGTCCACGAGCTCCAGCTTTTGCAGGTGCTTGAGCAGCGTGATTGCATGCAGTGGGCAGGCAACCTCAGAGAGGTAGTGCAGCGTGAGGGTGCGAATGGGATGGGGGGGCACTCCAGCACTGGCGGCACTGCTAGGGCGGGCCATATCTTGGGGCTCGCCGTCTTGCTGCACTCGCGCGCTTGGGGTGAGGGAGGCAAACATGGCCATGTAGTCAAAGAAGGCAGCGCCCTCGGGGCGCTGCTCTGTTGCTGTTGGCCTGCAGGGGATGGCCACGGGTCAGGAAGAGGTGCTGCTGCTTGGCTGCAAACTGCTGCCGGAAGCAGGGTAGGGGCATGGACATGGAATTCATGGAAATGGGGGCATGATCGGCCGCACTTGCCAAAGCTTTAGGCTCCACTGAACGTGTGCGCATGTGTGCATGAATGTGCGTGCGTGCGTCTGTGTGCGCGCGCATAGCGCCATGTGCATGAACATGAATGTTCATGCGCTTATCACTCGCGTTTGTTCTTGCTTAAGCGTGCACGGCGTTGGGGCCGGGTCAAGAGCTCTAGCCTTGCAAAGCATGCTGCCCTGGCGTGGCCAAAGCCTGCCAACAAACAGGGCCTTTGGCCACGATGCGATGACTGGGGGGCAAGTGGTAGCGAGGGCCCATAGTGGAACATGCACATCGGGTGTTGAGGCAGCATGCGCAACCTGCCAGCTGCCTTCAGACTGAGCAAGCAAATGGTTAATTCATTGTTGCTTTTTATACAATGGTAGTTTGGGGGGGCGCTGGAGAGCAGCTAGATTCCCCATGCCATCGCCCCCTACTGTCTTTGCGGTCACTTGTGCAGCAGCCCTGGAAGCTGCTCCAGGCTCAGGGTGGATGATTAGGGTGGATAGATGCTGCCAGGGTTCTGGAGAAGTGCTGTTGGTAATTCAAGGGGAGGGAGGGAATGCACGGCACAAAAACGTAAAAACAACATAAAACATGAAATTAACAACTGGCCTGAAAAACCGCTTTGGTCACAAGTGCAAGATGTGCACTTACACAGAGGGCACCCAGAAATGCAAGTGCTGCCACTCGGGGTAGGCTGCACAGAAGGACCTGCAGAGCTCCTGGCAATGCTGCCTGTTGGCACACATCGACAAATACCTGTGGAGAGAGGCAGCAGACAAGCAAGCAGCATGGAGAGCACTCAGTGCGGCTTCAAGCTGGTCTCCCCAACGTAATGGGTAGTAGAGGAGCCATAATGTTGAGGAGGTCAAGCCCAAGCCAAGTTACATGAGATGAGCAGTGAAGCCGTCTTTCCAAAGCGCACAGGCAACGTGTCTTTTTCGCACGTCAGCTCTGCTCACATGTCAGTGACGAGTGATCGTCCCAACGACGTGGCCCACGCCCTGCAGGTCCTCCTTGCCTGCACCGTATGCAATCGGGACAAAGTGATAGCAATATCAGGTACATAGGGCCATCGATGCCCATTTATGGTATTGAGTGCTGGACTTGAATGACTCATGACGAAAAATCAGCCACGGCCAGTGCGTAAGAGACATCCAATGACTAGGGTAATGAGGGTTGGGTACATGGCCAGAGAGGCGCAAATAAGAGCCAAAGAGGTCTTAAAGGAGCCCTGTGGACCATCTTTGCCTAACACTCAACCCTCTTTGACAAACACTACTTGTGGTCAGGTCACAGCAGGTTTTGTATACCTGCTCTACATCGACATTGCTCAAATACTGGTTGACATTGCGCCATATCTCTGGTGGAAGCATGTCAAATCTTGGAGGTCCTGCAGTTTGAGCCAGGGTGTAAGCGTTCGCACAGACGGGATTGTTACCTACCCCAGCTGCAAACTTGCCTGCTTTTTTCTTGTATGATGAAAGTGAGCTTGCACAATTGTGCGCTGGTGTATTTGAATGTGTGTGCGTGCATGTGTGCGTGTGCATGTGTGTGTATGAGTGTGCACATGCGTGCGCACATGTGCGTATGTACGCGAGCGCGTATGTGTCTGTGTGTGTGTGTGTGTGTGTGTGTGTGTGTGTGTGTGTGTGTGTGTGCGTGTGTGTGCGCGCGCGTGCGCGAGTACGTGTGCTAGTGTGCTTGTATGCATGCGTGCATGCTTGTGCATGTGCATATGAGTGCGTTGGGTGCATGTGTTGTGTGCGTACGTTAGTGCGTGTGCGTGTGTTGTGCATATCATTTGAGTGTGTGTGCGTGTGTGCGTGCACGCGTGTTTGTTTGTGTGTGTGTGCGTTTGTGCGTGCACGCGTGTTTGTTTGTGTGTGTGCGTTTATACGTGTGTTGTGTATGTGTGTGCATGTATGTGAGTATGTGTGCGTGCGTGCGTGCATGCGTGCGTGCGTGCGTGTGTGTGTGTACGTGCGTGAATGCATGCCCTGCCTGTTTGTACACTTGTCAATTGTCTAGTATGCCATTGGTGCAGGTCCCGCTGTGTCCGCATCCATCCAGGCCCTTGCTTGGTGTCAAAGACATACTGACCTTGTTGTGAGCTAATAAATTCCTCATCTTCTAACTGAAGCTGCTCTAGCACCTCCCACACAGGAAGGCGGGGCAGCACTCGACTTTCCATCCTGGCCTAAGCCATACCAAAGGCTGTGTGATAAACAAAATAAATAAACTGCTCAACTATTGTCCGATTTTCCTGTCGGGGTCCCAAGGACCTGCTATCATGGGCTTGGATCTTGACAACTGGCTGGAGAAGATCAGGAAGTGTGAAATCCTGGCTGAGGAGGAGCTGAAGGCATTGTGTGAATACGTGAGGCGCTGCATGCATCAGCTGACAGCCCCTCCTAGCCCTGGAAGGTCGTAGAGGCTCACTAAGGCACGTACTCATGTTGGTGCAGGTTAAAGAGATTCTCGTTGAAGAGAGCAATGTGCAGCCCGTAAATGCACCTGTGACGGTAAGGAGGGCGCTGGTGTTTGGTTTTGCTCTGCTCCCAAGCGATGTGCGTTACAATTGGCTTCATGATGACAGTCTTCCAAACAGGTGGAAGACTGGAAAAGCAATGAATTCGCCCATTGTATTCTCAGGAGCAGCTTGGACGGTTGCATGGCACATGCCTTCCCGTGTGCAGGTGTGCGGAGACATTCATGGGCAGTTCCATGACCTGCTGCGCCTGTTTGAGACTGGGGGCCAGGTCCCCAGCACCAATTACATTTTCATGGGTGACTTTGTGGACCGTGGCTACAACAGCTTAGAGGTGTTCACAATCCTCATGCTGCTGAAGGCCAGGTATCCAGCCAACATCACCCTGCTGCGAGGCAACCACGAGAGCAGGCAAATCACACAGGTGAGGGGCACGCTGCGCGAAGCAGCAGCCTCGGCAGCACCTGCAGCTGGCATGCATGGGTTCATCCGTTGTGTTTCTGCAGCCCCGGTTCTGTTGAGGCAGACAAACGGTGCCGAACGAACAGCTACTCGTCGCATCACAGTCCCGTGGTGCTCACCTTGTTGCTCGCGAACAGGTGTACGGCTTTTATGACGAGTGCCAGCGCAAGTACGGCAATGCCAACGCATGGCGGTACTGCACGGAAGTTTTCGACTACTTGACGCTTTCGGTGAGTTGCTCAGGACCTGGGCCTCTGCCTTGTGCCCAGCTCTAGGCATTCATGCTTCCTTCCCACGCTTACATCCCACCACTTATGCTCTCTCCTCTTGCTGCTACATGCGCAGGCAATCATTGATGGGCGAGTGCTGTGTGTGCATGGAGGCCTGTCCCCGGATGTGCGAACGCTTGACCAGGTGCGCACCACATTTGTTGAGCAGTTACATCAGCTATCCTCTATTGCAAGCTCATTTGAGCTAGCTAGGCCCTGCTGACAGGAGGCCTGACTGGACTCATGTAGTGGTTGCATCTACCTGTCTGCTGGATTGGATGCAGATTCGGACTATTGACCGTGTGTGTGAGATCCCTCATGAAGGGCCATTCTGCGACCTAATGTGGAGTGATCCGGAAGATATAGACACATGGGCCATCAGTCCGCGAGGTGCAGGCTGGTTGTTTGGACGGAAGGTTACGCAAGAGTTCAACCAAATAAATGGTGCGTGCCTGGATGGCATGAATGCTTGCCTCTTGGTGGGGAAGGTTGCACTTCCATGTTGTCAGCTTTGTGTGATGGAGCATCTGTGGCTTGGTAGGCAAAGCATACAATCATAGCCCTCTTCCTACTGCTGCTCAACCATGAAGGCTGTTTGGCTGCGGCCTTTAGAGCTGCGTGCACCAGAGGTGGTTGAAAAGTTATCGTTAGTTATAAAAAGGAGAGCAGCTGCTAGAAACTGAACAGGAAGGCCTTGCCAATGCCCGAGGTCTCACCTGCATTCATCTACACCCACGTCTGTTCCCTTGCTGCAGGCTTGGAGCTCATTTGTCGTGCGCACCAGCTTGTCCAAGAGGGCTTGAAATACATGTTCGCTGAGAAGTCGTTAGTCACTGTCTGGTCTGCACCCAACTACTGTTATCGCTGCGGAAACGTTGCATCCATCCTGATTTTTGATGACCAGCTACAACGAGATGTCAGGTGTGCTTGTAAGCCAAGCGTCACGGGGTTGGTGGTCAAGGTCAGGTTGACCACAGTGGTGTAAATTCATACATATTCATGGAGGCAAACAGGCTGTGGCCCATGGTTTCTGCTGGAGCAGGAGGGGAGGGGGAAGGGGGCTGTTCGGATTTCGTGCTGATGCCCTCATGGGCATCAATTGACACACAGATGACGTGCACGTGCTGCAATCATGAAGTGAGTGAGCCTGGACATTGTAATAATTGGCGGGGATTGGCGAGCTCTCTCTTACTTTAATGATCAATACTTGGAGGGCACAGGAGGGGATCCCTTACTGTCTATGTGGGAGCGCCTTGGACCATCTCCACGCTGACCTCCTATGCCTGCACAGGTACTTCACAGAGACCACCGAGAACTCGAGTACAATGGCTCCGAGAACAGCATCCCGCTTCTTCTGGTGACCCTACCGGAACACTGAAGAATCTTGCATTGCAGTGGCAGATTGGAATTAGTTGTCCGCTTTCTTGCGGTGTGCTTTTGTACTTTTGGATGAGCAGGAGCATGGCGTACTTGTCTCATGACTTTTGGCCTCAGACAGCTGTCGAGCAAAAGTTTTGTGAGAGCTTTGCCTCCCTTCGGTGTACATATTATTCCCTGTGCAACGACAAGGCGCATGCAGCCAATTGCACACCTCATCTTCCTGTGTTTCCCATTTAGCCCCAGGGCTCTTTGGATTGCTTTCAGCTCAATGAGGGCTCGTTCCTGGTTATCTCTTTCAATCCTTGCGTGTGCATACATTCGCACGCATTGCTTTCTATGGCTTGGGACAAGACGCCTTCAGCATCCACCTTTTTTCGCCCTCTGATACTGACTGCATGCGGATAATTGTTTGCAGCCACGTCTGCGTGATTCACCACCCTTAGAAAGAGCCCATGGACATAGACAGATGGACAAGTTGAGGGGATTTGCCTCCGTCATCCATGGCACACAATGGTACTCGGGATGCATTGGGATGACAGACACAAATCAGAGAGGCCTTGCATTTAGAGCAAACAGAGTGTATGGACCAGCTGCGGAAAGCGACAGTATAAGACTGCAGGTAGAAAGATGATGGCAACAGCGCGAGGCTACCAAATCAATGAGTCCTGACAGTGGGGAAGTCTACACCTCATGGCACACTGTTAGCGGCTCGGTCAGAACTGCAAGGTAAGGTAAGGTAAGGTTTCAAGGCTGTATCCGCTGAACGAGGGCAGCTTAGCCGGCTGTGGCCTCCAGTGAGGTTCGAACCCCGAACCCACAGGTTGCGAGGGTGGATAATCGACTTTCCATCTCAGGAGCCCCGCCGCCTGCTCGAGTATCCGGAGCATATGCTCAGTCAGAACTGCAAGAAAGAAAGTTTACAAGTTTAAGTTTGACCTTCAGCCAGGTAGTTTGACTGATCAGGTTGCTGGTGAACACCAGCCATCATATAAACATCCATAAGCTTTGAAATAAAACGATAGGAATCATTAGTTTG
>LKMJ01003070.1_pt1 | contig 15499 bp, 17 predicted proteins | sample 643391 | NCBI WGS metagenome assembly LKMJ01 (sample SAMN04112250, study PRJNA286221) | soda lake metagenome | biome: soda lake; feature: Kulunda Steppe; material: water; isolation source: sample PL-Br10 brine of Picturesque Lake | place: Russia: Kulunda steppe | collected 2010-07
GGCTGTGGCTAAAGTACCATACCTTGCGAGCTCTCAAAAAAAGTAATTTATTTTACTCCTGGTGAGTTGCGAGGGGGTGCTGGAATTAATTAATTAATCGCAAGATCCTTAGGAGCAGTACGGTACTTTTAAAAACCTTCCACCAAGCATCGTTCAAGATTCTGTGATTGAGACACACAGAGTAGATTTGCTGCAAGCTCAGAAACGTACAAAGCCATTACCCTATGCCATGATCCTTCCTTGGGAAGCTTCTCTTCCCCATTGATGTGGAAGACATGCACAGCTGATTACCATAATGCTCACACATGAATGGTCAACAAATATAAAGCTGCAGCTGAGTCACAGTGAGGATGCAACATTTTGTCTTAGAAAAGCACAAACCGAAAAGCCACCCTCAGAGTAGAGGGTAAATGCCTTCCATCCCTTAGCGAGCTTTGTAGTAAGCAAAGAACAGGCAACAACAAGGCAATGCCGCTAGAGCATCAGTGCCATAGCCAAAGGAGAGGAAGAGGTCCCAATGGGGCTAGTGGAAGGGTTAGTCAGTGTGATTTTGCTTGGCTCAACAAGTGGTTGCTTAGTTGCATCGTGTGAAAAACACATGCGTACACGCCATTTGCTCTCTTCCCCCAGGTGAATAAGTAGAGCAAGTATTTGGTCGGGAGACACTTCATGGACATTTGGTCATAAAGAACAGTACAGCAATCATCAATGAGTTCTTGTGATCATGGGTAGATTTGCTCAGCCTGTGCAATCGTGTGCCAATGGGTGAACAAGAAGGGTGAAGCAAAATTTCTCAATGTGCTCCTCAACGAAACCGTGCAACGCCCATCCACCCACCCCACATTCACACCCACACCCACACCCACAAACTCATACCCTCAAACACATCTCCATTTTAACTCCTCTACACTGCAATTCCCTAACTCACCCTTTGGGCAGTGGATGGCCAAGGACGTCAAGCGCGCTCGGCTGGGCCAGGCTAGAAGGCATTGGGCGCTGCTCAATGCCTCTGCTTTCAACCTCCCTGAAAGATAAAAGACCAGGTAAAAGACAATGCAGCACCTTGTCTCTGGTCTTGCACAGAAGGAGGGACTCAGTATTATGCACGTGAGTCCATTCTACTGCCAAGGTCCACCTGACAGTGTAAGTAACAAGAACACAATTATGGTACGATTTAATGGATGCACAGGGTTAGAACTGTCTTGACAGTCTGTCTCTTATACACCTACACATCAATTATTGTGAGTGCTGGCGCACGAGCACGCGGGGTTGGTGGGAGAGGGTGATTAGAGGGCAGGGGGCGCCTGAGCCTGCAGTCCATGCATCTCTGTGTTTACACACCACAGTGTGTCTTGAAAAGTGCACATGCATGCATGCTCCGCTAGTATGACCACGCACACTGTACTGCTCTTGAACCTGACGCCTGCACTCCATCATTTTGTACTCACCACCCCTCAGATCCATGCTCAGCGTCGTCGGCTGCAAGTGCGGTGCCTGCCATGCTCCTCGGAAGGCTGACCGCAGCATCTGTCTGTCAGCAGGGCTCAAGAAGGAACCTATGTGGCCCTGCAGTTTGCAGGGGGCACTGACTACAATGCTTGCACGCAGGTTTCTTATACATACGAGGTTGGATGCGCAATGCAGTTGCAACATCTTGCAGTACTTGTGCTGCACGTACTAGCAGTTCTCCTGGAAGGTCCAATAATGAACTTGACACTTCACAAGCTTGCGCCATTTGCTGATGTCCCTCCATCAAAAATAATAATATACACGACCTCCTTGCGCCTTTTGGTGATGGCTTCATGAAAAGGATAAAAACAACCCAGCTTCGCCTTCGTTAAAGCTGAGGTTAAGCTTGAGGTTTACAAGGTAGAATCATCCGCCAGTCTGGTCATAAGATTGATTGATTTGTTGCTGGTCTTCGCCAGCCCAAAAGTCAATCATTGTCCGAATTGAAAACCGTTGTTTGCAAACCCGTTGCGTTTGCAACACTGAAACTTTTCTCTTCTCCCTGCTCCATAAGGCCTTCTAAGGCCACAGGATTACTGCCAAAAGCAATTGGGAGCTTTCATCGGTTCCTCCCACCACAGGGGAATGAACCACCGGTTCCTTAATTTTAAATGACCTCCTGGGGGTGGTTTACATAATTCTTTTGCACAATTGAGCTTTTAAACACTGGTCCTTTTATACATTCACCGGTATAACAAACCGGTATACCGATAAAACAAACCGGTGTTGTAAACACAACCTGATGTTTTATTGTTCCATTAAACGCCACTTTAAAAAACCGGTGTTGTAAACACGCCAAAGGCATGCAAAATATAAGGGGCACGGCAGGAAGGAAAAAATGGACGAGTACTTCTTTCTGAGAGAGCACACCAACAAGTCCTGACAGTGTTAAGGAACATGCACCTCATTTTGCACAGCGGCACAAGAGCACTTGTCACAGTGTCCATTTCCACCGCGCCAGATGGAGGATTCCTCTGCATGAGTTGAGCCTGCAAGAAAAATCTGCTAACATTTTTCATTATGTGCGATTATGTGCTCACATTTTTCATTATGTGCCAGGTGGCATCAGGGGAACACCCCTGATCCCGCACGAGTACGTGAATCAGCTTGAAGATCTAGGAGGGGAGAGTCAAACCAAGAATGATATGTCACCAGCTTGTTGTCGCTGTCCAGAGGGCTCATATCAGCAATGTCCCTCCGCACTTACCTCATCCTAAAGTTGAAATTGACCGTACTTTTCATTGTTGCCATGTTCTGAAACATTCATGCTGTTGGAACTTGCACGACATGTTTTCGCAACACCTGAAATCATTCTTGCAGACGATGAGCTGCAGGGAATTAGATTTATGGTGAGTATACACGCATTGTCGCATGCATAGGTATACAGGTAAACTAGTGTGTGTAATGTTACATGCAGCATGCCTCTTGCATGATGTACAGTGCCGATCCTCAATGTTGCTACTTAATGTTGGCCAGGGGAATTAAAAGAACAGGAAGCATCATTAAATCCAACAAGCTCACCTCTGACTGTTGCGCTTGCTTTTTTGCCTGCTTAGCTTGCATTGTAACCTGCTGTGGGTCTGCTTGTAGCTGCACGATTCGACAAACAAACTTTTAAGCTAGAGGCAGACATTGTTGTTGACATCCATTGTTTGTCCATTGGCTTGCTGGAAGGAGTGAAAGGTGGTGCATTGTTCAGTTTATGTATAAATGATAGACCTAGCCAGCACACCAGCAATGGCCTGCAGGCGAAAAGGGCGAAAGTGTTGAATTGCCCAGTTGGTCTTTGGTGCATTCCCTAGGGTACTGAAGGGAGGACATGTTGGGTTATCTTGAATATCTGGCTGCAGCAATTGCACCTGCAATAACCTCTGCAGACATTTCCTGCAGTGATTCACAGCAGAAAAATGCTAAGGGCAGCTAGTCCTGAGGTTCATCCGAGACCAGACCATCTCCACAGGCTCCAGCTGCAGCCTAGGAAAAGGCCCACGATACCAGCATTCAGCCGCTGCGAGGCAAAGAAAAGCAGAAATCAAAATTGTAGGCAGTACAGGTAGTACGGAGGGAGCACAAAACTGAGAATTTGTGGGCAGCATGGCAGCAGCAGCAGAGTTGATTGTCTGTAAAGTGGGCCAAGCAACTCCAAACAACACGGAATTATGCGGAACAGATCCATTCGTTGAACAACAGCTCGTTTGATTGCTGGCAAGCAATTGCCTGGCCCAGATTGCCCACCTAGGTCTAAACAGAGGTCCCACCTGAAAAGTTGTGGCAGCAAGCCTTCTCCTGTCCGCTGCATCCTGATGTGAACAACAGGAATTGCATCTTTCACTTACGCATGTTCCAAAAGCTTGTGCGAAAAGTTATCAGGCCAAGCTTGCAATATGCCACATAAATATTTCATGCCCAAATAGATGAACTTATACAGGTATGTATGAGTTCATGTGTGCAATGTATGAAGGCCAGAAACCAGGTGCAACCTAGTGAGGATAAAACTTGCATGAAAGATGGCGCTTGATGCTGGCAGTGCATATCTGTGACATATGTACACGCTTGGGTTTAAGGTAAGAAAAGGTTAGCTTACTGTGCCTGGCAATAATTGAGGGTAGCTCACACACAGTCTGCAAGGCCTGTGATCTGAATTTAGAGCAGAAGCACTCTTGTCTCAAAGCGGGCAAGGTGGATTAAAGTCCGTGCAGCAAGACAAAAGCCCCAAACCATGCTGGGAGCTTGTCTGTTGCAAGATGACGTGACTCACCCTCAGATTGAGGCATGACACAGAAGTCAGGAGCACGCCCGGAGCACAGGTGCGCAAGAGGAGGTACAGGATGGGATTTTGAGGAACATCAGCCAGGCCAAGACATTTTGCAGCCACCTTGGGTAGGAAGCAAGCAAGAGCGGCTACAAGGAGGCCAATGGCGAGGACCCTGCGCAGGCAGAGGTCAACAGCACTCACTGATTGAGTGCAAGAGGTACTGGGTCAGCAGGGTTTGCACACAGCACAGCCTAAGTCCAACCATGCAAAGTGAGACAGAGAAGGGGGAAGGAGGGGGGAAAAAGGTTCCCGTGGCAGCAGGCGACCGCTGTCTTTTGATACTCAGGTCCTTGGCTGCCGACACTCCATAGAGCTTGCTGCACGCCCAAAGAAGTTTGAAGATGCGTGCAATGATGAACACACGTGTCTCACAGGACGTCTGGACTTCCTGCGGTAGATAGCTCCTCGTCAAAACACACCGGAGACGCAATTCAAGAGCCCTCCTGCATGCACATTGCCTGACACTCCTGGGCTACTGCACGCTGCACACCAAGGTCTGTTGTCAGGAACCCACATGCACAGCTTCACTCACAGATTCACACCGCCGGCACGCTCATTAGGCTGAAGGCACCCACATGTAAAGCCACCCTAATGCGCTTGACGGGAAGGGTGCCAAGGCCACGCTTGCGGCAGGTTTCTGGGGGTTCTTGCCGCTTGCCCACAGTGTGCCCACGTTCACAAGCAAGGACAGCATACAGGCTGGGAGGTAGAGCACCCACAGCAGCGGCGACCACAGGGAGGGCTGCGCATCAGAGCAGTGGCACAGGGCATCATACCTGAGCAGGAGCGCTGCTGCAATTGTTTTGTACTATGATGATGCATGTTCAGGCCATGTGCCAGCACCATTTTTTTTGTGATGCACTGTGTGGCCTGTTCAGGCACCCTGCCAGCACCAATTTCTGCGTGTAATTCGCCCGTTTTGAAGGTGGGCAATTTTGTGTGAAAGCGCGTTGTGGCAGCATAAGGCATCGATGGCTGGACAGCGCAGTTCCCAATTGCTGCAGCAGGTGTTTTGCACTCTTATCAGAGCCAGTTGGTGGGTGCGCCGGTGATGTTGGGAAGGGCGTGGTCAAGGCGTAGGCACCTCCTGATGCAAGGACACGGGGACGCGGACTGAGGTCCATGGTAATACACTGTGCTTGCATCTGCGCACGCGACCCTTTCCCACCCCTTCGCCCTCCCCCACCAGCACAGGGGGTGCACCTGACTCCTTTTTTGTCCCGGAGCCGCGCCCATCCAGGGCGCGCAGGACGTCGACACCAGGGGGGTCCCCCTGCACCTTTCGTCCTCTCCCTCCACCTCTCCCCTCTTAAACTCACTCCCTCTCTGCCTCTTGTACTCTCTCCCTCTCTCCCTCATGTACTCTCTCCATCTCTCTGCCACCATGTGGCACAGCACAGGCTAGGGGCTGGCCCTTCTCTCGCAGACACAGGTGAGCTTATGTGCTTGTGTTCCGTATGCATGTTACGCATGCATTTGTGCGGCAAAGCACAGATGACGGACTTTATGGGTAAGGACCGTCGGATCCAGGATCAGACAGAAGGCTAGTGCGAAACAAATTGAGTCTTACCAGAACAAGCCAATGGCACTTCAATAGAGAGGTAAGGTTTGGAGATTGTTTGTGGAGAGAAGGAGAGGGATGCTCAGTGACCAGAGGAGACAGAAGAATGTAAGGCTCAGTTTGGATTGATATGGACCTAGGAACCCCAAGAACTTGCTACTTGAAAGCCAAGCATGCTACCATGTTGTGCATGGTAGTGCATGGTAGTGCATAGACCTCCTGATCTGACGACAAGATGGTGACGTGCACGGTTAGGGCAGACTCACAACCGATAGGAGGGCTACAATGTAGCCCAAACTCTTGGTGATACAGCCCATCAAGAGCCTCTGGTAAGTGGCCGACTGGAGCCGCGCATTCTCTGCTGATTCCTGCACTGGCAAATCGTGATGGACGCCAGAAGGGCACAAAGCCGGTCTCATTTGCCATAAGGAGTGATCCATGCGTGACAAACAAGTCATCTGGCGTACCAGGGCCCCCTTGAGGATGCTTAAATGTGTTTCTACACCTGCACATGCACACAGACATGCGCCTTGTCCCTCACCTTTAAGCAATACTCAGCTGCAGCACTCAGCACGAGCGTGGCTCCGGCCATGCGCAGGCACAGAACTTCAAGAGCGCCCCAGGCCATAGGCTGTGCAGGGAAAGCTGCAGGTACAGTCACATATTGTCGTGTGAGATGACACCTCTCTTCCTACACGGGGCTCAATTCAAGCTGACCTCCATCCACTGCTACAAAGCCCAAACAAACCTTGGATGCTCTGCCTTTGTTTAAACAGAGCGTGCAATGTGTCTCTCTCTACAGAGCTAGCAATACACGACATCGCACCGAACTGGCTCCTAGATACAGGGATGCACTGTGCTGTGCCCATTGGATCCAGAAGTTTGTCACAGGGGCCCCTTATCCAATTCCCACAGGATCCGTCCAGATCCCACAATACATCAGGACAACAAGAATGCATTAGCACATAAGGCTTGCCTGCGTTTAGCAACGCCTGTGGCGCAGCAAGTGAGAGCACCGCAAGGGCTGCTGACAAGGTGGCCAGGGCATTGAAGATAGCTGAGGGAGGGATGCGCAGGAGGCGCTTTGCCGATTGCAGCTTTGGGTCAACTGCAGGTGGGGTGCTGCCACCATTTTGGTCAAGGGAGTCTCCTGGACACATGTATGAGAAGTGCACATGTGCAATTGTGCAGTAACGTTGCATCAAACGTGCACAGCAAAACAAGAGCCTGCACAAGCAAAAACAGGGATTCCTTTTCTTCTCCTCCTCCTTCTTCTTCTTCTGATGATGGTGATGAAACTTAGCAGAGCATAATCACGCCCTTACCAGCTTCGCAGCTGGTAAGGGTCAGGATCCGCTTCGTGTTCACTCGATAGGCATTGGTGCTCCGAAGAAAGGGGCTGCTTTTCCGTCTACCAAAGTCATGTATCGCCTTTTGGAGACCAGCAGGTTTCCAGGCCTCTGCATCCAGCACTCTCAGCTTTTGCATGTGGATTGAACAAAACAAAACGTAAAAAAATCCAACTGTCCGACCAATCGGAAACAAAACACATCCAGCCTTAATGGGGCGTAAATGAACCTACGCTACACAAATGATCAGACAGACGGTATGTACCAAATATAGAGGAAGATATTTCCTCTCTTCATGTGCTGCTCTAGAGTACACTGGACACTAACATACAAGCAATTTTGTGCACAATTACATTTGAGGTGCGCCTTAGGACTCCAGGCTGCAAGATTGAATCGCGAAAGCGGGACCAGCCAATTCATTATGCCTCTGGCTCCCAGACAGAGAACCTGCAAGTGAAAGGAGAGATTTAATGCTCCCAATTGGTGCTTTGATCAAGCCGTCTCAAGTGTGAGGCAGGATGTCTGCTCTTGGCCCACGCACGAGGCATCAAATTTCCATGGAGAAAAAGACCTACTGGAATCCAGTGACCGCCAACTTCGGCTCCTTGCCCCCTCCCAGCTTGATGCCTCGAGCTTGTGGATCCCAGTCTGCTGGCCCCAGCTTGACAGCAAGCTTGTCATCGATGACTGCAGCATACAAGTCCCCTGTTGCCTCCAAGATGTTCACAGTTGACCTGCCATCGGGGCCATTGCGGGAGGCACAAACAAGCTGAGCCATCATCATGGTATGTGCATGACTTTCTGACAGTTGCATACATGCATGAGAAACATTTCATTACTTGCAATCTCCAAATAAACAAGCGATCTACTTCTCAGCATTGACATTTGCTCACTTGCCAGTTTTTCAATATCCCAGGACAAAAGAAATTTTTGGAACTTGGCCTCAGAGTGCTAAGAAGCGGTTGACTACAGACGGCTAATGGCCTACCTTGCATGGATGCCAAGTTTGGCGCGCAGTTGTATCAGGTCGTGAATTGGCTTGCGCAGTTTCCTGCGTTTCAAGGCATGAGGTGATGCTGTGCTTCCGCAGAGCTGCTCTTTGAGGTGCAAGCAGGACCCTTGGCCCCATGAGCAGGATTGAAATGCTCTGGTAATTAGCGTAGCACCGGCATGCAAGGCAGTCCTCGCCTTCTTCCTTGCAGGCAGGCTGTGATCAAGCAGTCACCACTGCCTTGAGTTCAGCTGTTGGACCTGCGTGCGGCATGGACTTATGCAAACCTCCACCTGCCAGCATGGCTACAAGCATGCACCCACCCACAGAGGCGCTGTGGGTCCAACACCACCTACCCTCCGACAAGCATGCACATTCTTGTACACACAACAAGCGTGCGCACCTAAGGCTGCGCTCCCTGCGCAAGCCATCCAGGCTGCGATCTCCACCAGGATATGCAGGGTAAAGGTGGTCATAGAACACGCACGGCGTCCCTGCACAGGTGCGCACATGCATACCTCCATACATGTGAGCAAGGCCTGGCAAACACAGGGTGGTGAGCAAGTTGACACCAATGTTGAATGCATGCCGACGAGTCTCTAGGGCCGCCAAGGCTACCCCCAACTCCTGTGCAGTGCTTGAGGGGGTGGCCGTGCTCTGAAGCCTGTCCTGAGCCTGTAGGCTAGATCCAAGGGCATGCAGCCTGCCAAAGCGCACTCGCGCTTTGCACACACATAGAATGTGATAACTGAGGCATGCAAGTTGTGTGCTTGGCAACGTCTGGTGCTCAGCCACCCCATGAGACTCTCAGCCTCTGCAGTGTGCCCTCGGGCTAGATGTGTGCTTGTATACACACTGGGGCACACACTGGTGTGGTTTGTGCTTGCATACACACTGGGGCACACACTGGTGTGGTTTGTGCTTGCATACACACTGGGGCACACACTGGTGAGGTTTGTGCGCGCGAGGGCGTGCGGCATTCGTGCGGGTCAACGACGATTGTGAGGATGAGCTGGGAATTACCGCGTGCTTGCAAGCCTACCAGGGTGTGTGAGGATGTACGCGTAGCCTTCCTGGATGTTCTTGCTGGGGAAGGGCCAGTGGCTCTGTGTGGACCCGGTGTCATGATTGTCCAGAATGGTCACTGCGCGAGACGGCCACAGCCCCATCGTGCCTGCAAGGAGAGGGAGGAAGAGACTCAGAGAGGCGTGCATGCTCCTAACATGAAGACGGTACTCGCATGTATTGGCAGCATATGTGCCTTGTGCAGTCAGGGCAGTAATGGAAGGGGAGGGGAGGGGGAGAGGAGCTAGCACGAGTGCCTGGTGGTAAGGCCGTGAGTCATGCCACATGCCCCCTCTCATGGCACAGCGCCGCTTGAGGTCGTGCAATTGTGCTTGGGCACTTCATGAAGCCCTCCCTCCCTTCTGCTGAGCATTGGCAAGATGCATATCGCGACTGCATAGTTTCAGAGTATAGCTGGTATGTCGCTGGAGCGATGTGTGCTAGGGGGCCTAACAGATTGAGGCACAGGGTACCAAACACTAGAGGGCCTTACAGGTTGGGGCACAGGGTACCGAACACTATAGGGCCTTACAGATTGGGGTACAGGGTACCAAACGCTGGCCAGCCGACAATTGACCACAATCACACACACGCACGCGCACATGCATGCATGGAGCTGGCCAGAGCACCCACCCGGGGGACGGTTCTCAGGGTCTGCCAGGCGCCAGCGCTCATTCTTTCTGCATGCAGCAAGCATGCAGCACGCTGGCATTTATCAAGCACAGCTCCCAGCCCCATATCTCATACCAAGTGTGATTGGCTGCTTTGTCTGTCCGGTCACATCGCACTCTCCTGCAGCACCAGCATTCCGCCGCTCTTTCACTTGCACAATACCACCCTTCTTGTTGGAAGGTGTGCACTCACATACTTAGACTTTCCTCTTCTTAGGAAGAGGTCAGGGGCATGGTGGGGCAGCTGCGTGTCAGAAACACCTAACTAAGGGACCTGCAGCTTTGGGTGCTATACTTGTGTCTTTTGTGGGCACAGCACCCCTCCCTACCATTTTCCTGGTTTGCCCATTCTCGGTTAGCCCACTCCCACTCCCCAGATCTGGAGCACGCACCTTAACGCATCTTGGAGGATTCCCTTTGTAGTGAAGTCAAAGGCTGAGGCCCTGCCGCCTGTGGCCTCACACCAATTCAAAGTCTGCAGCCTGCATGCACAGAGCCATTTACGAGAGCTACTCCTAAGTATTTGTCCCAGAAGCGTGTGCTTGCCCGTAGGTGTGCTGGCATGCAATCTCCGGTCTGCGCACACAGAAGCAGATGTGGCTCTCAAGTGCTACTTAGGTGAACAGCAACATTAAGAACTCAAGGGGCAAAAAATGATACAGGGTTGCTTGGTAGCATTTTGACTGATCCAGTGATGCTCGGTCCTTGCGGTATGTTGTTCACCTGTGAGCAGTGTGCTCGCCAAAATAGTGCCCTGGTATGAAATTCATCAGTGGTTGTCTTGTGCCTTTTGTTTCAAGGACATGTGATGGATAAACAAACCAGGGGTTGCAGGAGAGGAGAACAAGTTCTTATTCTCAACTTAGGTCATGCCTGGATCCTGCTGATCTGTGAACATAACCATGCTATGACATTTGTTAAGAAGGAGCAACCTGTCTGATACCAGGCACCATGGACAAGAATGGCCTGTCTGGTATTTATTGCATGTAATTCTTGCCTGCAATCAGCAGCTCTTAAATGCTTAGAGGCAGTTTTCCATGGTCAAGGTACACCAGCACGATTGGCAGCCCTCCCCTGCTCACCTGTGGCTATCTTGGTCATAGTCTAGCACGCTGTCTGTGTAATTGCATGAGTCCCAGTACCTGCAGCGCAACAGAGAAGCATGAGATACTACATATCTTCAAAGAATATGCGGCACATTAGAGAAGAATGAGATACAACACGATCTTCGCAAATGAGACACATGCACTTAAGCAAAGGGGCCTTTAACATACAGGCTAGCCCCTCACACAATCCTGGGTTCCAGTGCCTGCTGTGCATCAGGTGAGGGGCCATATACATATACATATAAAAACGTATACGTATGTTATTTTGTAGGCATGTGCTGGGCTTTGCCCAAGGCACGATGCTGGGTGCTTTTCCAGGCATGTACAGGGAGCAGTCAGCAGGTAAAGTTGGAATCAGCTGGCTACCCCCTAACCACAAGACATGCCTTGCAACCACAAAGACTTGTTCCAAAATAAGAGATGAGCCTGAGTGTGCAGGCAAAACTCTGGCCACTACTCACTCGCCGAAAGCCATGTACGGGTTTGTGTGCTCTATGTATTCCTTGGCGTAGCCACCTGCATGCAGTGCACAACATCTGGTGATAAGTAATTGCACATGCTTGCCACTTGTGCCTTTTGAGCCCATTAATTGACTAGATCTCCGTCCAGATTGTTGACACCTTTGCCTTGCACACATAGGAGCACGAACTTGCTTGCAACACGCCAGCATTCTTTGACAAGCTCATCGCCTCACCGCTCACTCACCAGGCCAGCCTCGCACAAAATCAAAGCGCCAGCCATCAAATCCATAGCCCTGCAAGTACTGCATCCACTCGATGATATCTCTCCTGACCCAGTCCTGCGTGAGGTTCCGCAAATTTGAAGCCCAGAATGGAGCAAAAAGGTCAGCGGCATGGCAAGTCTGTGGTGAGGCCTCAGGTGTGCAGGCTTTGGTTTCTGTGATTTCATTTTGAAGCTCCTTGTGTATAGATGGAAACACAGCTGGGAGGAGTGTAGTATGTGCGGCCTTGATGAAAGGCAGCATGTGCAAAGGTTTAAAGGATTCAAGGCTGTATCCGCTGAACGAGGGCAGCTTAGCCGGTTGTGAGCCTCCAGTGAGGATCGAACCCTGAACCCATATGTTGCGGGAGTGGACAGCCGACTTCTCATCGCAGGTGCCCTGTTGCCTGCTCGAGTGTCTGGAGCTCGCATGTGCTAAGGAAAGGTCAACAAGTGTAGCAACGAGACCGTTGACAAATGTAATAAATATTTTTGCATCATTTGACCATGGCGGCTGGCTGCTTCATACATGGCCCAAACGTGCCAAAGGGGGAGCACAGGCAAGCTGCCTTTTGATGATTACTGTGGAGCCCACCTGCGTGTGGTCGATGTTGGGTGCGGCAGCAAACTCATCTCCTTGCTTTGGGTTGCCTCTGCCCCCATAGTCCGGGTTGTTTGAGCAGATGGCAGTTGCATCCCATGCCATCTTCCCACCTGTCCAAGTGTTCCACTTCCCATCAGGACCCTGCGCAACATGCAAGAGGTCCGCGGTGCAGGTTGTGACGCCCAAAGACGATTGGTGTTCTCCACGGCACCGTTCCTACCCTGCCATACATGAGGCCTGGGTTTCAGTCAATCAAGGGTCTTCTGCATTGCATTTCTGCTGCATTGCATTTCAGCTGCATTGCATTTCAGTCAATCACAGGTCTGCTGCATTGTATTTCAGCTGCATTGCATTACAGTCAATCACGGGTCTCCTGCATTGCCAAAGCATGGCAAGTGCCTGTCTGGCATGGTGCTGAGCCAATGAAGCAGAGCGTTAACTGTCACAGAAGCCCAAAAAGGCAGCTGCAGAGAAAGGCAGAAACCGCACTGCACTGCAGCATCATGCACAATTCTAGAAGTACCTCACCGGCACTTTTGAAAAGTATGCTAGCAGCTGCAAGTTTGTTACTTGCCTGCTGGTTTGCACAGCGATGGTTGATCACAATGTCGGCAAACACTTTGATCCCTGCGGTAAGTCGCGCAGGGATGGCACTAGTCTAGAGGAGTGCCCAAGCATGGCGCACATCTTGGAACAGTCTCCATGCTGAGCATTTGGAGGAGTGTGAGCCCTCTGAATTCCAGACACGGCGTTGAGCGCACGAGTGCCCAAGGCCATCAGCTCCATGCACATCACAGGAACACAGCTGCGCCATAGCTGGAGGGTGCTGAAATAAAACTAATCTGAGTCTCATAGGACCTGGTGCTTTGCTGAATGCAGGAGTGCTCAAATGCAATCGCGGTCATGGCTGGCCCAGGGCGCGCTGCATTCAGGGGCAGGCCATGCCCTACGCCCCGTGCGCCTGTGTCAGTGTTCTTCATATAAGGGAACCCCAGGGCCGCACTTAGATAGAAATGCATCCACAATTTACTTGTAAACCATTCATATCTTGTGATGTATGCAATTGAAGTGATGCCACGTCAGCATCCATCAAACGGCGCTGTCCCAAGGCTCACCGCGCTGGTGGAAGGCTGAGATGAGGTCCCGGAGCTCCCACTCGCTGCCATAGCGTGAGTTTAAGTTCCAGAGGTCCGTGGGCATGTACCCCTGTGGAGGAGGCAACACAGGCAAAGCCATTGTAAAAGCTGCGCGCGCCCCTGTGAATTGAGGTGCAGGAAGCTGGGCGCAATACAGAAGGCAGAAGGCATCTTCCTGGAGATAAGAGGGGCAACATGTGTGGAAGGAGAAGCCCAGCAATGCAAGCCACGCAGCAGCGCGTGAAGGCATGTTCATGCACATCAAGTTCAAATACTCGTCAGTCCTGCACACTGAGCTGGTCCTGAAACACATGGTCCAGGATCTGATGACCACAATGTTTTGCTCCACAAAGAAGGCGAAGAGCTTCAAACCAGGCAACGCCTACATGGTGAGCCTCTGCACCTGCCTGTGTTGCACAAACCCTTAAGGCCTACCAGAAAAAGGAGGCAGCGTGACAACCACTGCCCTGCTTGCAGGCCGCCTCACAGTAAGCGGGCATCTCCACAGTTAGCAGGCTGCCCCACAGCAAGCGGGCCTTTGCGCGGCAGGCAGACTGCCACACAGCGAGCGGGCGTCTGTATAGCCAGCAGGCTGCCTCACAGTGTCGTGCTCCAGCAGGTACCAGCGCCCCTCCTGGCAACGCCTTCCCCCACCCCAACCGCACCTGCTCGCTGAGCGACTGAGTGCAGGGAGGCAGCCACACGCCCGTGAAGCCGTCCTCTTTGATAGCATCCACCTGGCCCATCAGCGTGCGCCACCAGCTGTGCTTGGAAGACTCCCAGTTGAACCCCTGCGGCACAGCCCATGGTGAGCGGCATGGTGTGAACGAGCGGAAAGGCTGAGTGCAGAGGCCATCCGCATCCTCCACCAGCTGCGCTTGCAGGACTCCCAGCAGGGACCCTGCAGCACAGCCCATTGTGACTGGGACGGCAAGTACGTCGCGAGGGCTGAGCACCTGGCTCGCCAGCGTCCGGAACCGGCTGTGCATGGAGGGCTTGAAGAAAGCGATTCTTGGCCCTGCAGCCCATTGGCCAATTGTGATGGGCATGCTACTGAGATGGGGGGGGCACTGTAAGGGAAGGGGGCACTGTAAGGGAAGCGGGCACTGTAAGGGAAGGGGGCACTGTGATGGGGCCATTGTGGTGGCCATGGGACAAAACGACGCGAGGGCTGGGTGCAAGCACTGGGTACTCCGGCGCAGCAGTGGGCTTGGTGGGCAGGCCCCCTTGCTGGCGCCTCCACAAAGGCATGACAGGGCGGCATAGGTGAGTTGTGCACAGGCGCGGCAGCGGTGCCTGGAAGGCAGGCCGTGCCATAACATGTGCACCGTCAGCTGAGCAGCAGTTGGAGCATGTAGATGCAGCACTGCAGAGGGCCTGTGTCCAGCTGCAGCAGACGATTGCGGGGGCCCCTCCATGAAGGCATGGAGGATCGGTCGCAAGCAGCGCCCAGTGTAGAAGGGCAGGCCTGGGGCAGCATGTGCCCCCACCAGGATCACACGAGCCAGCAAGCTCACCTGGAGCAGCAGCTCACGTCCGGTGCCGCATGCTGAGCACTGCTGCTCGTCCTCAGGGTCCTTCTTTGTGATCGGCGGGATACGCGGCTCCTTGGGGGGCTTCATGTCCTTCTCCCTCCGCAGCTGTGCCTGCTTCTTCTGCTCAGCAATCTGGGCGGCGGTGAGCGGGGCGGCCGGGACCTCCTGTACCTCCTTGGGCACCTTCGGGGGGTGCTGCAGCCTGCAGGGTGGTTTCGAGCGCGCACGCGGCACGGTGTGAGGGGCGCGTGGGCGCGAGCGTGAAATGGGAGTTCAGCACATCCCCGCCACCTTGCCTGTTGCACAAGGCTGACTAGAGACACACATGGCGCCCAGGACAGGGTGCAGCAGAGACACACATGGCGCCCAGGACAGGGTGCAGCAGAGACACACATGGCGCCCAGGACAGGGTGCAGCAGAGACACACATGGCGCCCA
>LKMJ01003071.1_pt1 | contig 15498 bp, 15 predicted proteins | sample 643391 | NCBI WGS metagenome assembly LKMJ01 (sample SAMN04112250, study PRJNA286221) | soda lake metagenome | biome: soda lake; feature: Kulunda Steppe; material: water; isolation source: sample PL-Br10 brine of Picturesque Lake | place: Russia: Kulunda steppe | collected 2010-07
CACACACACACACACACACACACACAAGCACACACACACACACACACACATACCACACGTACACACATAGACACACACAAAGACGCACGTGTAGACACGAACACACATACACATACAAACATATGCACGCACATTATGCACACACACACATGCTCACATACACACAGAAACATGCGCAGACACAAACACACACAAACATGCATACGCAAATTATGAACGCACCCATGTATGCGCGCGCACGCATGCACATGTTTGCAGAGCATGTGCATTATGAAAAACTGCATCATTCAGTTTGCTTGCAATCTGACTATGCTCTTCCTAAATTGAAGGATGGTGCAGGTAAGACGTGTTACTCAAAATCTGTACATCACGATGTTGCACCTTACGTGCCTGTGCAGAGCCCGTCTGAAGACTGAACGGCGTCTGCTAAGACTGCGAGCTCGATTTGAAGCCATAGAAGCTGAAAAAGATATTGAGAACAGGTAATTGTCTTGCAAATCAGGCGGCAGGCATTAGCCAGCCAGAGCAAGCCCTGGATAGATATGTATTTTCCTGCTACTCAAGCTCATGGACCGTGTGTGTTTGACCCTCTCACAAGCAAGAAGAATTAGACAGCTGCCACGGTGACCCCATCTACTGCCCAAAAAGGGCATGAGAGCACTCCAGCATGGGTGCCCGTCCGCTTGCGTGCCTGTCTACACGCATGTTCACTTGCATTCCTGTCCGCATGCATGTCCACTTGTGTGTATGTCTACTTGCATGCCTGCCTGTGAGCAGGACTTGCTCCTTGTGCCAGCTTCTCAGGGCGGAGGCCTGGGGCCTGGGGCACAGGACATGGAAGGAGCGGCAGTGCAGCAGGTAAGCCGGCCTTTCAGCCTGCTTCTCAGTGCAGCAGGCGAGCCTGCGCGCTTGCGTGGAGCGCACTGTTGGCTGCAGGCAGCACAGCGCGCCAGAGAGGGAGTAAGTTCACCTGCCCTCCCCCCAAAGGCCTCAGGGCGTATCCCAGGCCTATGCGATCCCTGCAGAGCGGGACAGGAGCAGCAGCATGACAGAGGCGCCTGCCGGCCCCTGGCTGCTGTGGACGACCTGCTCGCTGCTCTGTTGGGTGACATAGGGCTGCTCTGTTGGGTGACACAGGGCGCTTGCTGCCTTAGCCCCTACAAGAACATTTATCAGAAGTGGGGCATGCAGTACAGGCTGGGGTTGTGCCAGGTCGCTAGCCAGAAGTGGCGCATGCAGTACAGGCTGGGGTTGTGCCAGGTCGCTATTCACAGCAAGTTGCTGCGCTCTGTTGGGCATGGCCCACCTGCAGTCACCCCTCACAGCATGCACAGCTCCCTGCTGCGGCTGCTGCTGCTGCATGCCTTTCCGCCCCAAGCGCTTGCTGCAAAAGCGCGCACTGCCCTTGCCACGGCAGGTGCTGGGCTGCTCGTGCCGCGCTGCAGGCGCAGTGGCGGCGCTGCGCCACCCCGGCCCCTGCACACGCGCGGCAGTGCGCCAGCGACGGCGAGTGCAGCCCTCGCCCAAACAGCGCCCTCTCCGTCTTGCACGGCCTCGGCTTCACCACCCTACCACCACAGCAGGCAGGTCATGCTGCGGCGCGGGGCCGGTTGGCTGAAGGCTTAGCCTTGCTGGCCAGCATCCCATCGGCAACGGCAAGCTCCCCTCTACCCCTTGTCCCTCGTGGAGACCTTGCAGGCGATGGCTGGGCGCAGCAGCAGGGCCCATCGCGCAGCTCCGCCCACGCCCCGTGCACAGGCCGCGCGCAGGATGCGTGGGAGTGGCAGACTGCGCAGGCGCTGGAGCGGCATGGTCTCAGGAATGACCTGCTGCTGGCGCAGGCGTGGCAGGAATGCGCGCACCCGGTGTCGAGGTCTGCGCGCATGCTGCCAAGGCACGGCAACATGCAACATGGGGGTGATGAGAGGCGGGGCGCCCTGTCTGTCAAGGCGCTGCATGCCGGCTTAGGCGGCGGCGGCAGCCCTGGGGCCACAGCTTCTGCAGCTGAAGGGGTGCCGGGCGTCCGCAACAGAGGCAAGGGTGGAACTAGCAGCAGCAGCAGCAGCAGCAGCAACAACAGCAGCTGCAGCAGCGAGGGCACAGGGAGCGGCGGTGAGGGCAGGGGCCAGCACAGACGCAGGCGCAGCAAGGGGAGCTGCAGGAATGGGGATGGTGGCGGTGGCGGCAGCAGGTCATGGGGGGCCACTGGGGCTATGGGCGTGGAAGACCAGGAGGCGCTGTGCAAAGCAGCGCGATGCCGTGACGCAGAGGCGCTGCTGCAGATGCTGGGGCCCAGGTGTGCGCGCGTGTGTGTGTGTACAAGGGGGAAGGCTTGTGCGTCGGGGGGGGCATGCGTGGGTGGCAGTGGGTGAGCTGGAGCGTGGGGTGAGGCTTGCAGGAAAGGTAGGGTGCTGTGCGTGGAGTAAGTGCTGCGGATGCCGGGGCCCAGGTGCGCGTGCAAATTGGTAAAGCTGGTGAATAGGACAAGGACACAGCGGCGCTTGGGTGGGTAGGCGGGCGGGTATAGGGAGGGGCTCTTGGGAGCCTTGGAGGCCTCTGTGGCGCGCTCAGGACCTCATTTGGAGCGAGACGCAGTGGGACCAGACCTCCCCGCTTGCGCGCACAAGCACACGAAGGTAGCGTGCGCAAGCTAGCAGGCCTGTCGCGTGAGTTGATAACTTCTCCAGTGGGGCGCGGCGCCTCTCAACGAGGACTGTAAGGTCGTGTGTTGCTCAACCTCCTCCCTGGTGCATGGCACTGCTCCCACACTCCCAGCCCACCTGCCACTTGCGCAGCGTGCTAGAGGAGCTGCTGCAGGCCTGCCAGGTGCCTGAACACAGTGCGGCTGCTGATGAGGTATGCCAGTGTAGTCATGCGCAGCAGCAGGCTGAGGGCTCAGGCGGTGCGCCATTAGGGCAGCAGGAGCAGCAGCGGCAGCGGGAGCAACAGCAGCATGCGCAGCAGCACCAGGTCGGAGACGCAGCAGCCGCTGGGGCAACGCAGCCAGAGGCAAGCGTTGAGGCTGAGGCGGGCGTGGCTGCTGTGCCCCACTCATGCCCTACGAGTGAGCCTCCTCACGCCCCCCAGAGCAGCAGCGTCCTTTGCAGCATCCCCCCACATCGCACGCAAGCAATAGAGGGCTCTAGCCATGCACGGCAGCTGCCGGTACCGTCGCCATTGTTGCTGCGGCAGGGGCAGGGGCCCCAGGGTGTGGACGGCACCCACCTGCGGCAGGCACCCCCCGTACCCAAGCATCCCCAGTACCAGCACCAGCACCAGCGCCGCCACCACGCTGCCAACCAGGCAACCTTGCAGTGGGCAGGGAGCCTGCGCACGCCTGACCATGGGGGTGCAGAGGCCATGCGTGTGGTGCCGGCGGGCATGGCCGCGGTCGCGCACAAGGCGGCTGCCGGGGCGCAGCGGGCGCGGCTACAGGATGAGGCTGTCCTGCAGGCTGCGGTGCGGGGGAGCATGCGCGAGGGGCGCGGGGCGGGCGACCGGGAGCGCGCACTTGACGAAGCCCTGGACAGCTTGGGCATCACACCAGGTGAGGGGCATCTCATGCAAATGTGTCACACCAGGTGTGTTGCACTCAGGGAGGGGCATCTCACTGGAGAGGCACTGTTCCAGGAGTGATGCGCCGCGTGAGGCGCAGGCATCTCACGCACACGCATCACAACAAGGGTGTTGCACCGCATGAGAGGGATCATGTGGCTAAAGCGCCTTGCAAGGGGCGTCGCACCAGAGGCGTGCGGCATCACAGCTGGAGAGGGTCAGCGCATGTGTGGGCGCGCTGCGCATGCGCGCTGAGTGCACTCCCTTCGGATGAAACGGCCGCCAAAGGCCAAATTCTTTGCCTGGGTGCCGGCGGCTGCCCTCGCTCCCGTTAGCGCGTGCTGCTGCTGCACGCCACAGCGCGCCAGAGGTGTTGCTGCACGCGCACAGCAAGCACTGCGCCCATGCCCCGCACCCCACACGCACATGCGTGCACACAGTGGAGCACAAGCGGCGGGCAAAGGATGCGCGCCGGGAGGAGTGCATGCGGGCAGAGCTGGCGCAGGCTGAGCGGGACCTCGCTGCAGCAGGCACGCAGGAGGGCCGCACAGCCGCGCTGCTCCTGGCGTGCACGCTGCGCGAGGAGCTGGGCAGGCTGGCCCGGCACAACAGGTGCGCCCAGCGCGTGACGCTCTGCTGTACGGGGGCACCGTGTGTGGGGCCACCGGAGCGGCGGCCCTACGGGGGTTGGGTTTCTCAGATGCCAAGCACGCTGCTCAGCTGCGTCATGGAGGCTTGGCGCGAGCAGGCCGCGCATCCTCACCGAGCGCCTGCATTTTCAGCCTGCCCCCATCATGCAGCCGCGCCCTGACGCACGAACTGCTCACCTGCGCCACAGGCATTTTGGAGAGCATGTAGGCTGTGCGTCGTCATCAAACGCCCTCATCACGCTTCTCCCCAATGCGCACCCCACCCACTTTGGCGCACGCCCCCCATATGTGTATGTGCCCCGCATGGCGGTGTGCCGCTGCGTAACGTGCACGCCCGCACGTGCGCCCCCCCCCCTGCTCCCCTGCCTCGCAGGTGCTACAGGCGGGTGCTGGAGACGCGCAAGCACGCCGCGCGCGCGGACACCCGCGACCCAGCGTATGGGATCAAGCACGTGGTGGGCAGGGAGCAGCCCCTGCAGACGTCCTTGCCCATTGGCTACGACAGCCACGGGCGCCCCCGCTACAGAGGAATGGTGCGGAGCTGCGGCCCCGTTGTGAACAGGGCTTCTGGCAGGAGGTGCGAAGGGGTCGCTGGCCCTGAGGAGGCGCAGCGCAGCGGGCCTGGGATGGGCCAGGGCGGCGCAGAGGGCGGCTTCCCTGCAGACGGCGTCCTGGGTGCCGTGCGCCTGCAGCCTGCGCGCCGTGCCCAACCGCGCAGTGGCATGCAGCAGCAGCAGCAGCAGCACCCGCAAGCACGGGGGCGGAGTAGGGGGGGCCCGGATGAGCCAGAAGGTGCGCAGGGCAGTGACAGCAGCAGTGGTGATGGAAGGGCTGGTGCGGCAGGGCCTCCCGCCGCTCTGCCTGGCAGCGGCCGCAGCAGCCCCGATGCTGCAACAGAACAACCGGTGCCGCGGCCGCGGCAACAGCAGGGGCAGCAGGGGCTGGCACAGGCGGGGAGCAGCCGCTGGCGCTGGGGCCCTGGCCACCCACACACCAGCCACCCCCGGCTGCCGCCGCCTCTCCGGCAGCCCCACACCATCCAAGACCCCTGCTATGCGCTCAGCCCAGACCCACACCTCCACCCAGCGCAGCCCCCCCATCGCATCCGCTCGCCCCTGGAGCCCCGCCACAACCTGACCCACTACCAGACGCACGCCCACCGGCACCGCCACCTCTACAAAACGACACCCACGCCGGCGCCAGGCGCCCCCCCACCCCAACGTCTGGGCTCAAACTACCCGGGGGCAGATGCGTACTCCTCAGCTGGCGAGCCCTGCAGCCAGGTGCGGGGGCGGGACGCGCGCCCACGGGTGCCTGAGCAGTACTTCTGTCTGCCACATTGCAAGCTTATGCTGTGCAATGAGAGTGAGGTCAAGGCTTTGCACTCACCAGTCGGAGGACCTGACGTGGTGCCTTGGTCTCTCGTGGCTCCCCCCCTTGCTCGCTCGAGCTCGGCAAATGCGCACACATATCTCGTGCGCAGGTCAAGTGCAAGTCAAGGGCTCAAGCTGCAGCGGAGGCGGCGGTTGCGCGCATGAGGGACCCTTTTGGCTACGGCGCACCGACTCTTTTACGGTAGGCCCCTTCATATGGTGGTGCCACCCATCCAGCACACACGCGTCTGTACTGGTGCCTGAGGGCACTGCTGCGCGGCACAAACACACTGGCGGCGCTGCAGTTGAGGTGTGGACCCCATGGCACAAGGTGCCCGCTGCCTGACAGGCTTGAGCACTTGCATCGAGTCTGTAAGCCTTGTGAGAGTGTGTGGTGGCTGACAGCCCCACTAGCGGTGGCCGAAACCACCCCACACATCCTGCTGTGGTGAAGCGGGGATGGTGCAATGTCTAGGACCCTGCGAGTTCTGCGCGGCAGCACTCCCGCCTGATGGCCCCTTTTCCTTGATTGATGCAGGCAGCCTGTGTCACTGCCTGCGCGGTTTTTCTGTCTTTGCTTCCTGCTGCTGCGCTTGGGGCTTAGCTTTGCAGCCCCCACTCCTGGCACCGGGCTTGCGCAGTCCGGAGCTTCATGCCCGACACAGTGCCGCACGCGCGTGCTGGCAGCGCGTCAGCCTCAAGGGATCAGGACTGCCGCGGCTGACGCCAGCAGGGGGTTTGCTGTGGGTGTGCATGCACCTGCAGCGACCTGGCATGGACGGACGTGCACCCAGCCACAGCCGACCCCATGCTCGTGGTGGACCAAGTCCCCTGGAGGCCCTGCGGAGCGCGCGCGCCCGTGTCGCGTGCCCCTGGCGGATGGGACGACACCGCCCCCCAGGAGGCATGGACCTCTTTGTTCACAGAAGGTGCCCACACATGCTGCGCGGCTCTACCTGCGTGGCACCTGGATCATGCGGCCAAGGCGCAGAAAGCCTGTGCCCGCGCGTGCGCCTTTGGCAGACCCTGGCCCGTGTAAGCGTGTGCTGCAATGAGTGCCCTTGATGGTGAAGGACGAGGATAGCATGGCTTACATCAGCAAGGCACGTGTTTGCCTGCCCATGTTTGCACCGCCTGGGCGCGAGGTACGTTGAGGAGGCCAGCATGGTTGCATGTGCCCACCCAGCCTGGTGGATGTGCACCCAAGACCGAGTCTGTTGTTCAGTGGAAGACAGGTCCAGGCCCTACGTCTGATTTTCTGTACATGCTTGGGTGACTCCCGCGCCTTCTGCCGGCGGTGGACTGTTTGTGCTCTGGTGCCTCCCGCGCCCTCTGCTGGTGGTGGGCTGCTCGGTGGGTCGGAACCAGGCACGTATTGGCATACCAGGTATGTGGAGCACTCGCCCATGTGCACATGTGCGGCCGTGCTGACCACGCTATAGTGCATGCTTTTAAGCATAAACGCACCATCCACGGCGCAAATGCAGGTGGGCTGCAGGGTTGTGGGAAGACACACCAAGATCGTGCGTGGGCTGAGCAAGTTTCTGCGTGGCTGAGCAAGAGCCGCAGGGAGCGTGTGCAGGTACGCATGGCTGTGGGATGGGCGCTGGATATGCTGGTGCTCGGATTTAAAGGGCAGCACGTGCACGCTTGCTCAGCAAAGGGCGCACAGATATCAGAAAGAGCCTGAGAAGCCAGCAGCTTTGATGAGGTGATGGGATGACCATCTCCAAGCATGTGTGGAGTAAGACATGCACCATGGCAAGGCAGCACGCCGTTGCTCTGTCAACCTGCTGCTGCTGATGATGATGATGCACCCAATGCTGGCAGACCTTAAACAAGCATGATGGTCATTGAGCTGGCGATTGGGTTTGTGAGAGCGTCAGCGTGTCTCTTGCATTAATCTTCAAAAGACTGAAGTTTTGCCAAAATAGAAGCTTGCACCTTCCATATGGAAGGAAGAAATTCTTAATCGTTGATTGCACGACTGGGTTTAATTGCCTCACGCATACAATGAAATGCGCATGCGCTCTTCTTCACATGCATTAGAATGCATCACCACGCATCCACATTTGACACTCACATGCATTTGGAAGGGGGGGGCAAAACACAAGCCCTCTGCATCACCTGCCTCCTTGCTACATGCCTTATGGGCTGTGCGGCAGGATTCGAAGCAGCTGTGCAGCATGCCTTTGGATGACTTCAAACATCAGCTGCGCAAGGAGCGCGAGTGGCAGCGAGCGCTGCACGAAGTGCAGCATTCCCTCTGGGAAGGAGTTCATGATGGGACTGTTGAGCGCGGAAGCAAGAAGACATCTCCGCTAAGGGCACGAGACCAGGCCGAGTTAGGGCAAGGCTCACCGGTCAGATGAGGGACATGGGCGTCTATGTTGATAATGCAAGACCTGGTCCTGATTTTCAAACAGATCTTGCCACTTGCTTTTTTTCCTCAGTCTTATTTTTCTACACAACTTCAATATATTTTACATAATTTCATTTAGGTGTATTGTTTGTTCAATGGATTTGGGAACAACACCCGCACAATCTTGCAAACACTCAGCCATAACTCATGTACGCAGTACACACATTGCTCCCTTGTTTGTGGACTAACATTCTGTGTGCTTGAGTTGCTATGACAGTGTGCAGTGAAAACAATCTTGTCAATGCCTTGCACTTTACACTCATCCACAGCTCTTGAGCACATGATCATACCATGTAGCGACTAAATATCCTCAAAAGCAAAATAAGATTCTGTGTATGCACTGCGCCAAAGTTCATGCCTCATAAGCATCCCACTTCCAAGCCTCAGCTCATGCCCGGTCTACATCCAGTGCTTTCCTGTTCATGAGTATTTACGAGATTTTTTCCACATGGTGTGTCTCTGCTTGCAGCATGCCAAAGTTCATGACTCATTAGCATCCGCACTTGAACACCAAGCCCAGCGTCCGACAAAACTCCTCTGCGTTGCGCCTTAAGCACAGCACACCGCTTTTACTCAGTGGACTCCCACCCACCAATAGAGCAGGCATACCTACTGAAACCTTTCCCTTCGTATATCATCATGGATCAATAAGGATTGGATCATACTCTGATCACGCGTCTCCAACTGTTGCACCATAGCCTTGACAATGTCAGCAGGCTTAGTTAATTCCACCACCTCGCTGACCACCCACCTTCCCCGCATCCACCTTTTTTGCCTTTTTCGCAAATTCTACCCTCTCTGCATTTGCCTGCCTCTTGATCACAACCAACTCCTCCTCAACAGCGTCAGGGCATGACAGGGCGGCACATATTGGGAAGCCAAGCTGCCCAGCCTCCTCGGCGCAAGCATCACAGATTTTCGCAGAGAAGTGCCTGCACTGCTGCTCACACCGCGCGGGGCCCTTATCGCAAGGCGGCTTCCCTCCCAAGAAGCATGAGCTGATGACCTTGTCAGAGAAGTGAGCGAAGGTGGGGGTCAGCAGGTTGGCGTTGTCTGCAAGCCACCTCATCAAAAATAAGCGCCCTTGCTGCCACTGGCCATTGTAGCAGACTTGGAAGTCAAAGTCAGACTCAGTAGGCCGTTCGTTGTTGTCCACCACGAACGGGACGTCATTGCTGCATGACGAAGAGGCAGAAGATGCGCACGTGCACCCATGCTGCAGCTCCACACTCAATAGCTCTACTCAGTGCAAAGACAGGCGAGGCAGCAAAGAGTGGCTCCTCGGCCCAAGCAGGATTTGCCCAGCACCCCTAGGATCTAACAAGTTGTATGCGAAAGGAAAAAGCGATCTTTATGCTTGGGGCAGGCGCTCACATGGTATTTGCAACAGTGAGGAAGTTGGGGGCACAGTCTGTCTGGCTCGGGCACACCACATTGTAGTCTTGGTCTGGGGCGCTGTTGTCTGGCACTGCAAGCGAGCATGATCACGATTTGCAAGAGGACACGCAGTGTATGTCTGACAGACGAGTGCCTTTGCTTGCAGACATGATGAGTTGCCAGTTGTAGTATGAGCCATCATGGTGATGTTTGGGCTGAAGGTGCCTCAGTGCATGCCTGTTCAGATGAGGCCGATATCTGAGATCTGCCAAAAAGATCTGCCAAAAAGACTTGAGGTTGATCGGAGATTGATCAGACCAAATGGCGCAGTATGCAAGCGGGGAATTTTATTCCTGATGGTGGTAAGCAAGTGCACAGGTATATTGAAAAAGTAAATATAGACAAAAAGTTATTGTAGGCATGCTTGAATTGAGACAGGACTTGCAAATTATGCTGACTCAAATAGCTGCATGAGCAGGGGGCATTCCTGGATTCACGTACCAGGTATGGGGTACATGAACATGCACCGACGAGGCTTCAGGTTGCCCTGCAGCTCTTGCATGGGGCAGGAGCCTGCACCGCATGTGCTGGAAAGCGCTCGCCCGAGGTGGCGTCCTGTGGAAAAAGGACAGGAGGTTGAGACACCGAGGCGCGCCTCACAGCTGATCGTGCACTTCTTTGCATGCATCATTTTATATATGACAAGCATTCGCAAAAAAAAGGTAAAGAATGGTGCACACACCATGCACAAGGGAAGAGAGGGCGCCAAATAGGAGCGCGACGAGCATCTTCCCCGCCATGCCTCGTAAGTGTGTTTAAAAATTTTTTGTGGAAGATTTACTGCTGCCTAGATATCATAGAGGCATCCGAGGATCTCCTTTGAGGAGACTCTTTCTGCGCAGCATGCTTCCGATCCTCGACCCCACATGAGTTCGACGGTGCCGACGTAAAATCATTTTTCTAATAGATCGAATCATATGATTAATTGATTTGTTTAAATCATATGAATTATTGAAAAGCACTTGCAGCACAATCTGCACGACAGAAGGAATGGAATTCCAGAGGCCATGGCAACCAAGTTATGAGGAAAGGAAAAAGAAAAGCTACGCACTCAGGATACACCCGAGGCATGAATTGCCACCGATTCGAATTTCCCCGAGCTCGATTCCGACCGTGGACCTACGAGGACAAGTTCTCCCAGCTGCAGTTTAGCGTCACGCTCAGGACGGATGTGAGCCAGACCAGGGGCATTTATGACTCATGGAAACGCTGTTCGACAGCAGCAGCTTTTTTATCAGCAAGAACTTGCAGGCTTGCATCATCGGGCAACTTCACAATTTTTCAACTCCCTATCTTTTCGTCAAATGGGCACAGACTTGGGCTTGTCCAACACAACACACATTGTAGTTGCCTCTTGACTCAATAATGGATTGTAGTTGCTTAGAGGTACACATGGATCATATCAAAAACTTGTTTTAGATGAGCAAAATGTGCATGAACTGCACGCATATCCATGTGTGCGCCTAACCTATGTCATTTAGATTATCTGCTCACTTTAACAAGGATACCAAAAGTTTCGTAGCCTTCAGGGATAAATAACCCTGGAGGCATACTTTTAGGGAGGGGCATGCAGCCAGGGCAAGCGCCAGCTAGCTTGCTTGGTCATGTTTGTAAGCTTCAATGTCTTCAAAATCCAGTCACTATGTTCAAGCTCATCCACTGAAGTGATGGTTGTATGCGAGGAAAGCGTTCACATCCTCATTGACAAAGACAAGATAGCAGAAGCAGTTGCGGCGACCAGAGGTCTAAGCGAGCGCTCCCATGAAGCCCGCTTCTTCACTCACTTTTCGCGAATGACTTGGGCCAGTCTGTGAACACACCAGACCATGGGCTATTTAGAGACTACTCAAATGTCTCGTACTCAACATGCTGACAATACTACCCCACACCTCCAACTCCAGCTACGCAGATTCTAAAACAACGTAATGGATGTTTGTGTCGGTGAATCTGATCATTCTCTTTTCACTCTCTCATGACTCGCTCACGCAGCTGTGGTCCAAAGTCATTCATCTTGATCTCAGAACGGCTTGTCATTGCAGAAATGTGTATATCTGCTCCAGGTTAGTCACTGTCTACCAACGGTTGTGCAGCGCAGCTAAGACCTCAGATGTCCAGCTTTCATATTGTTTGCAAGCAGTTGTTGTTAGTTGTCAAAAGACTGCTCCAGAACCTGGTATATACAATGGAGGTAGCAGGAACTTCCTGCTTCATTGAACGAAATGGCGTCTGGCCTGTTTCTTTAAGTGAGTAACTGCAGCTTCCCACCACAGGCCCTTCCTGGTACCCCAGATCTAATTCAGATCTTGGTTATATATACTCAAAACCAATCAGAACTTTGCTAAGTTTTGCTTTGAATTATGACCAGAAGATCAAGAACAGAATCAGGACAATATCAAAATGAAGCACACTTCCTGACAACGCTGAGAGACTGTTGCAGAGCATCTAAACCAGACTTGCGACATGGACACGACACTCGTTTTTGCCAGAACTTTTTGAAGTCTTTTTGGTGCATGATTCTTTTGCAGTGGAATCCTCTTTGGCATGTTGGAAATGCTTTTTGTCTCGTAGAAGATGTGGCAAGTGCACTTGTGCGACTGTGCATGATTATCTGACTTGTCACGCCAGATCAGTGCAGTGCCAGATTTATGCTGCATTGTGACCCGGAAATTGGTCGAGTCCGTTGGTGGAGTATTCGATCCTGTTGTCAGTTCAGCTTAAGCTGTGTTTGAGCACGTCAAAGATAAACTCGCAGCAATACCTTGTTTGCTCCTAGCAACCTTCAAGGAGTACAAGTTGTAACGTGTACGCCAGGGAGTACACCCCTGTAGCCCTTGAAGCCCTTGAAGGGTAACAGGCGTGGCAGCGGGAAAAAGGAAAAAAGGAAAAACTACGTAGGCAGTGAGACCAGTCGTGGCAGCGGGGGTCTGTCCAGTCCAGTCAAAAGAAATAAAAGAAAAGGGCACAACCAACTTTTGGTTGAACTCTGAAAGGGCGTGGATGAAGGGAGAGTTTTATAGCTGGTACAAGCGCTCTGTGGCTAGGCTAGGTAAACCTGCATCATAAAACTGAGAAGAGGAAGCTTAGTGACTCCCTCAAATCTAGAGGCTTTTTGATGTGAGCGCTCTGCTCTTTCTGTGGTATTTTCAGCCTTCTATTTGTAGTTCTATACGTTTACATATTCACTATAATGTCAATTAAAACGAGACAGTTCTACTTAAATCTAAAGTACCTACTTGTAGTTTAGTGACTACTTAGATTTCTGAAAGGAGTCCTTTCTCAGCTGCAAAACAAGGAAAAAGAAAGGAAAAGGAAAAACTAGGTACTTCGACTTAGTAGACAGTAGACAGTGAAAACTCATACAGTAGACAGTGTCACTACATTAATTAAGGGAAAGGGAGCACCTTAAACCTACTAGGTTACCTAGTAGATATCATACAACCCCTCCACCAGAACAGCATGACAAACTACGCTATTTCATTTCTAATGTATGGACTCAGACTTTGTTTTGCGAAAACCTTAAACCTCAAGCCTTTGGTTTGCGATAACTAGCCATGACTCATGTTTGGAACCAATCAGCTGAACTACCAGGTTGGCGGCTTACCATAAACACACCAACTTTTAACTAAAAAAATTTTCGAACTTGTATGTAACCTGGTAGGCTTCGGCTCACCTAGCTTGAAGCTGCCCTTGCATGGTGGATATGTGGGGAATATCTGGGCTTTTAAAACAGCCAGGGTTGATTCAACCAGGTCCAATTGAAACACTGGTTAATTTAACCATCAAGTTCAACAAAAAAACCAAAGAAGAAGTGGTTGAAACAACCATGGAAACAACTGGTGGTTGAAACAACTAGCATTCAACTGGGAATCTGGCAGAATTGTGTTTAAGAGCTTCAAAAGCTTGAGTATGTTGCCAGACTGTGAATCAAAGTGAGATTATGATCATGATGATGGCTGATCAAAGTCCAGCTTCCATACCTGGTGGCATGATGTAACCTTGTCTTTCCTTACCTGGGTTAGGTTTTAGGGTTTAGTGCAGGCTACAACTAAGCTACCCTTGTTTGGTAGGTAAGCTATGTAGCCTTACCAGAGCCGCAATCTCCAGCATGTCAAGCTTTTTCAACCTTACCTTATTACTTATGGAAGATTACCAGTTGCTTGGCAGTAGGGACAGTCTCTACAATAATTGGAATGTTTGCTTAAAAATTTTAACACATGCCACCTTATTCTAATCGTCGTCACTGTCAAAGGTTGTCTTCTTGGCTTTGGCTGAGATGTCAATATCCTTGAAGTGCGCCCCGTACAGCTTGCTCTCCTTCTTCTTTACGGCCGTTCCAAATTTTAGCAGTTCCTCTGGCACCTGTACACTCAAGCAGCAAGCAGCAAAGTGCTCACCCAAGAGCCTGCTCATTTTTGTGACACGCTATTGACAGTCTCAGGTGCTGGTGGCTTGGAAGATTCTGAGAACAGGCGTGAACCCATTGCAGTCTGCTACTTAATGATAAGACTGTTAGATAATGAATCATGCTTTGCTTGGGAGGTCCTTGGAGAAGGAAGAGGAGGCTGACAAGGAAACACATGGGTTTTAGACAAAAGCAGAGCACTGGATGAGGGCAGGCCTTGGCGCTGCTGCCAAATCTGTCCTGCCAATCATGCAGAGCATCGCAGCCTGCTGGCCCGAGGGCCTTCTCTTTGTGTACATACTCCACCCTGCACCCAAGTTTGCTATCCAAGAGACCACAGCTCGCACTGCAGACGCAAACAAGGCTTTGCACCTTTTGCCCAGCTTCCCTCAGAACATTAATCAGCTCTCCTGCACGGGGCTTGTCTTGGGCTGGGACGAAAAATGTGTGGGCTATCCCTGCGCACGCCAGGACATATAATAACAATGCTGAATGAGCTGATGTGCTGGCCTCCTGCACCAACTGCTTTGCGCGCTTGAGCGATAGGGAGGCTTGTTGCCCAGTCGCTGTGTTGCACGCAAGCTTACCATATTACCGACCAAAGGAAAGCGTAGGACCGAGCGTGACAACCGGTGTGCACCTTTGAGTGTAGCACGCTGGCAGCCATAGTGCTGGCTCATCCATCAGCAGTACTTGCCTGTCTTGCCAGCCCGGCCCGTCCTCCCGATTCTGTGCACGTAATCCTCAGTTGTGAGCGGGAAGGAGTAATTGATGACTACCTGCACACGTATTGTGGTGCTGTGTGTGATCCTGTGTTTGAGAAGATGCATGTTAGATCTAATGGAAGGAACGCTGCATGTGTAGGAATACAGTACGGCAAGCTTCTCATGATGGAAAGCAGAGCCATGGACAGCATTTGTTCATTTCTGTGCATCGTGCAGGCATGCCAATATTCTAGGGAAGAACTGTACCTCGACGTCCGGAATGTCCAGCCCTCTTGCAGCCACGTCTGTGGCTATTAACAAGGGAATCTGCGTGGACAGGATTAGGCAACAATATGGGGGCACATATGTTGCAATATAACTGTTGAGCAAGCACCCATGAGCATGTGGCAAGCTTTGCGAGAACAATCCAAAAACATGCTACAATGTTCTCAACCTTATGCCTGAATGCGGACGCTGCGCAGCTTCTGCTCGTGTACAGCTCTACTTTTGCTCGCGTTCAGCCCAGCTTCTGGAGGACTTGATGCAGGGAAAACACATAGACACATACGCCCCACCTTACCTTGCCCGACTTGAATCCTTCAACAGCAGCTGTCCGTTGCGACTGATTAATGTCCCCATGGATGGCGGCGGCCTGCCAAGAACAGTCCATGAATCAAGCTGGGACTCATTGCATCACACTCAAAGCAGACTCAAAGCAGCAGCAGCAGCAGCAGCAGCAGCAGCGGCAGGAAAACATGGTAAAAGCCACAAACCCTTGCATGTGCAGGGAGTAGCTCTGGGGTATGGCGGCTTTGTGCAAACAAGCAGGAGCGACATGCAGGAGCGACATGCAGGAGCGACAAGCAGGAGTGACAAGCAGGAGTGACAAGCAGGAGTGACAAGCAGGAGTGACAAGCAGGAGTGACAAGCAGGAGTGACAAGCAGGAGTGACAAG
>LKMJ01003073.1_pt1 | contig 15497 bp, 22 predicted proteins | sample 643391 | NCBI WGS metagenome assembly LKMJ01 (sample SAMN04112250, study PRJNA286221) | soda lake metagenome | biome: soda lake; feature: Kulunda Steppe; material: water; isolation source: sample PL-Br10 brine of Picturesque Lake | place: Russia: Kulunda steppe | collected 2010-07
AGCTCCCCACTGTCTGGCGGTAAGTCCTACATGTGTGGATATCCTATCGTCTCTACCGGCTCTATGACCTAATCTTAGAACTTTAATCATACTAAGGATTGGGTGTTAAACCATTAAATACTGTAGAATACCCGTTGAATTAATAAGTATTGTACTATATATAATTTTTAACTATGGATTTTGTCAAGGAATGGCTGGAAACAGCTAAAGAAGTTTTGACACAGCCCTCTTCTTTCTTCGAAAACGAAGATAGAAGGGACGGCTTTGGCTATCCGATCAAGTTCGCAGCAGTTTCCTTCCTTATAGCAGGAATTATCGGCGCTATTGAAGTAATAGCTACAGGTTCCGGAATTGGAATCGGTACTGCTATAGGAGCAGTAATTGGAGGATTAATAGGAATAGTAATTTGGTCGGCAATAGTCCACCTGTTCGTAGCTCTGCTTGGAGGTTCCGGTTACGGAAATACTCTAGCAGCATACGCATATGGTACGGCTCTGGCACCTATATCATCCGCTCTAGGCCTTATTTCACTTGTACCAAGTCTAGGCACTTTAGGTGTTGGAACCATTGCTAGTGCAGCTGTATGGCTCTACGGAATTTACATTTACATCCAGGGTCTTAAAGCATTCCAAGGTCTTTCGACCGGAAGAGCAGCACTGGCAGTTCTGCTACCGACAGCAATCATTGTAGGATTGGTAGTTGCATTAGTTGTTCTGGTTGCAGGAGCAGCTCTTGCAGCATTAGGTGGCGGAGCATTAGCCGGTGTTTAAAGGGCTATTACAGTTCTTACCCTTTTTCTTTCTTTTCTTTTATTGTCGACCAAGAAAAACGAACCTATTATCATCGGTATCAGAATCCCTTCCAAATTAAACTGTTGTGCAACTAATGGTCTATATGAGTATTGAAGTAGAGCTCCCGGACGGTTCTAAACTTGAAGTAGATCAAAACTCCTCGGTAGAAGATGTCGCCTATGAGATAGGGGAAGGTCTCGGAAACGATACCGTGGCAGGGAAGATAGGTGGAGAACTTGTTGCAAAGGAGGAAACCGTATCTGATGGAGATGTGATAGAGATAGTAACCGATCAGAGCGAAGAGTATGTTAAAGTGTTAAGACACAGCGCTGCACATGTATTTGCACAGGCATTAAAACGACTACATCCGGAAGCCAAACTAACCATCGGTCCTTGGACTGAAGAAGGCTTTTACTATGATATTGAGGGAGTAGAGCTTGAAAAAGAAGATTTAGAACAGATAGAAGAAGAGGCACAAAAAATAATAGAAGAAGATCTGGAGATAACTAGAGAGGAAACAACTCACGTAGAGGCAGAAGATTACTACAAAGACAACCGCTTCAAACAACAAATTCTAGATGACGAGGCGACAGGCGATACTGTAACGTTCTACAGACAGGGAGATTTCCAGGACCTCTGTAAAGGCCCCCATGTCGAAAGTACAGGTGAAATCGGCGGGTTTAAACTCATGGAAATCGCCGGTGCCTACTGGAGAGGTGATGAAGATAACGAGATGCTTACAAGGGTCTACGGTACAGCTTTCAAAACACAGGATAAACTTGATGAGTACCTAGAAAAGAAAAAAGAAGCAGAAAAAAGAGATCACAGAAAGATAGGGAAACAGATGGATCTATTCTCAATCCCTGAGCATGCTCCGGGAGCACCACATTACCACAGACAAGGTATGGTGATCAGAAGAGAGCTAGAGGATTATATACGTGAAAAAAATGAGCAGCTAGGGTATGAAGAGGTATGGACTCCGGAACTGAACAAAGCTAACTTATGGAAGAAGACAGGTCATTATGAGGCTTTCAAAGAGGAAGGTGAGATGTTTGCATGGGAACAGAACGATGAAGAGTACGGTCTCAAGCCTATGAACTGCGCGAACCACTCCCATATCTTTGATTCTGACAAGAGGTCATACAAGGAGCTGCCTATCAAGCTTTCAGAGTTCGGAACGGTTAACAGAAATGAACAGACCGGAGAGCTTTCAGGTCTTCTAAGAGTAAGGGTTCTAACTCAGGACGACGGACATGCATATCTTAGAAAAGATCAGATAGAGGAGGAGGTAAAGAAACATTTACAGACTATAATTGAGATGTACAACGACTTTGGGTTTGAGGTTAACTTTATACTGGAGACAAAGCCTTCTAAGGCGCAGGGACCGGATGAGCTCTGGGATGAAGCAGAGGACGCGCTCAAAAGAGCTCTTGACCAAGAAGTTGAAGATTACGAGATAAAACCGGAAGAAGGCGCATTTTATGGGCCTAAAGTTGGTGTAGAGGTGGAAGACGCTATAGGCAGAGAGTGGCAGCTAGGAACCGTCCAGTTAGACTTTGTTATTCCGAGGAACTACGGGCTGAAGTATGTAGGAGAGGATAATCAGGAACATTATCCTGTGATGCTTCACAGAGCAATTCTTGGGTCTATTGAACGGTTTATGGGTGTGATGATAGAACATTTCGCCGGAGAGTTCCCTACATGGTTGGCGCCTGAACAGGTCAGGATACTTGCGGTAACGGATGAAAACATTGATTACGCTAAAGAGATCCAGGAAGAGCTATCAGATTTCAGGGTTGAGATTGAGGAAAGGTCCTGGACCGTAGGAAAAAAGATACAGGCGGCGCATGATGATAAAGTGCCTTACATGTTGATCCTTGGAGGTGACGAAGAAGAGTCTGGAAAAATATCAGTTAGGGACAGACAAGAACGTGAACAGAAAGAGGTATCAGTACATGAGTTCAGAAAACAGCTTGAGGAAGAGGTAGAAGATAGAAAGCTGGAGCCGGACTTCTTGGCATAACCTTTCCGCTCCTTTATTATTCTCTTCCAAATAATCACTTATTTTTGTTGCTGGACTTCTAGGCCTACATTTGCGGCAAATTGGGTGGATATCGGTTGAACCCTGTAGGCTGTTTTAAAAGTTTTTAACCTATACTGTTTATTATGACAACGGTTTATGATGTAAAAGCGGAGCCTTTAATCAAAAGGGTCGCAAAAGAGATTGAAGATGATTTTGAAGAGCCTGATTGGACGGATTATGTAAAGACAGGAGTACATAAAGAGAGACCTCCAGAGCAGGAGAACTGGTACTACATTAGATCTGCAGCTATTCTAAGAAGAATCTACAAGGAAGGACCTCTTGGAGTCTCCAAGCTGAGAACTATTTACGGAGGAAACCATAGAAGAGGACACGACCCGGATCATCACGGTAAGGCTTCCGGTAAAGTAATCAGGACAGCTCTACAGAACCTTGAAGAAGCAGGTTACTTAGAAGAGGAAGAAGGAGAAGGTAGAAAGATAACCGACAAAGGGAAGAGCTTTCTAGACGACCAGGCAGAAAATATTGTATCTTAACTGCTGAAATCTCTGATTGAGATTATTTTTAGACCCCATGAAAGAAGATGAAGAGCTTGAGAAGCTGAAAGAGAAAAGAATGAGGGAGATGCAGGAACAAGACCAAGGCCGAGAAGAGGCTGTGGAGAGACAGAAACAGCAGATTTGGCAGAAGGCTAAACAAAACATGACTGATGGGGCGATAGACCGTCTTTCTAATATTAGAACTGTTGATGAGCAGAAGGCCTATACCGTTGCCAGACAGGTAGTAGCTCTGGCAGAATCTAACAGGATAGGGACGGTAGACGACGAGCAGATGAAGAATATTCTCTCGGAAATAAAGAAAGATACTGAGAAAGACCAGGCCAATATAAAGTTTAGGAAGTGATAGTTCTGTATGAGCTCTAACAAGTCAAAGGGAAAGAAGAAGAGGCTGGCAAAAGCATTCAACACAGCTAAGTCAGCACCGAGATGGGTTTCTCTGAAAGCATTTGGAATGGATAAGGCTTCCAAGAAGTCAGTTAAGCCTAGGAAGTCAAGACACTGGAGAAGCAGCGATCTTGACGAGTAAACAGTTTACCAATCTTCTTTTATCCGGTGAATAATCTTTATGTCTATTGAAAAATACAAATATCAGGGAGACGCAAATATAGGATTCTATGCAACCATAACTGACAGCTATGCTGTTGTTCCACAGAAGTTTGATAAAGAAAAGCTTGATGTCGATACGGTAGTTCAGACAAGGATATCCGGAACGAATATGGTTGGGATGTTTACTGCAGGAAACTCGGAATGTTTGCTGTTACCTGAGTCTGTAAAAGATAGGGAGAAGAAAAAGTTAGAAGATTCTGATATCAATTACTATGTTCTTGACTCTCAGGAAAATGCTTTGGGAAACATTATACTTGCCAACGATAAGGGAGCATTGATAAGTCCGGAGATAGAGGATAAAAAGGAAGAGATCAGTGAGGCATTGGATGTAGATGTCAAGGTTGGGAAGATAGCGGATATACCTAATCCTGGAGTATGTGGAACCGTTAACTCTAGAGGAGCTATAATTCACCGTGATGCCTCCGAGGAAGAAGCTGAAAAGGTAAAGGATGCTTTGGAGCTTCAGGATATCAACATCGGTACGGTCAATACAGGATCCCCATATATAGGGTCAGGTGTACTGTCATCGAATAGATCATTAGTTGTAGGCGGAGATACCTCAGGACCGGAGATAGGAAGGATTGACAGGGTAATGGTTGAGAAGGAAGAAGACTAAACCATATTTAAAAGATTCATAGAGGTAATTTATATTATGACTACATACAGATTTTCAGGCGAAATCGAGACCGGTATGAGCAAACGTGGCTTTGAAAAAGAAATCGATGCTGAATCTGAGAAACATGCTGAAGAAGTTTTATATAGTCAGCTAGGCAGCGAGCATTCTATTAACAGAAGTAAGATTCAGATTGAAGATCAGGAGGAAGTTTAAAATGCCAGGAGACCAAGAAGTACAGCAGAATATGCAGAAGTATCAAGAGCTACAACAGCAGATACAGCAGGTCCAGGAGTACATCGAACAGGTCGACCAGAATATTGATGAGATGGGAGAGACAATCTCGGCAGTAGACCAGCTTGATGATCAGGAAGAAGGATCTGAAATCCTAGTACCTATCGGTTCAGGAGCATTTGTAGTTGGAGAGCTTAAAGAGAACTCTAAAGTTGTCACCAATATAGGTGGCGAGGCCTTTGAGAAGAGAGATCTAGAGGATGCAGATGAAATATTAAACCAAAGACTAGAACAGCTTAAAGAGACAAAAGAAGATCTTGGTTCAACGGTTCAACAGCTTCAACAGCAGATGCAACAGATCCAGGGAGAGTTACAGGAAGCAAGAAAGGGATCTGCAACTGAGCAGTGATTCAGATTTACCAAACCTTTGTTTTTTAAACAGTCTTTACTAGACATATTCTATGGTTAAAAACTCGGATTTAGAGAAGGCTGGAGTAGTTGTTTCGGTTTTACTTTTAGGAGGTCTTATCTTTGTTTACGGCGGTTTTACAGATACACAGTTGCTGTCGGACCAAAACCAGACAGAAGGACTTTCAGAAGGTGATCCGGAGGAGTACGCTAACCCGGATGAATCTACAGCACATGAAGCAGACCAGACAGAGGAAGCCGATATTGAAATAGAAGTAGGTTCTACAGGGGTGTCACCTGCAAGACCACAGCTCTCAGTCGGTGATACTGTAAGATTCTATAATGACAGAGATCAGTCTGTCTCTATTCAGTCAGATAGATTTAATCAAGAGATAGAACTTGAACCAGGAGAGTCAGAGATATACAGCTTTTCTGGAGTTACATATTATCAGGTTCATGAGGATGATGAACTGTTTGCGAGGGGAAGTCTAAGTGTTAATTAAAAAACAGGACAAAGGTGAGTTAAAATGAATAAAAAAATCGTTTTAGGAGTAGCATTAATGGTAAGCATTGGTTTAGCAGCCTCTTCAACTCTTTCAGAAGATGGATTAATTACAGATTCGATTGTACCGGATTCCGGTGATGAGGTACAGATGGAAGGCGACTTAGTGCTTCCTGCTGAACAGTCTGATGGAAACGTTGCTGTTTCGCTTGCATTTGCAGAACAACAGTTCCTAAACAGAGACGGTTCTGAGTCCATAGAAGGAGATTTAGATGTAGCTGGAAACGAGCTTATGAATGTCAATAATATTAGTTCTGATGGAACCGGTATCGATATAGAAGATCAGTTGGTACTAAACGCTCAGATAGATATGAACCAACAGAGTATTACAAACCTGCCTCAGTCAGGCGGATCAGATGAACCTGCCACATTTGGGTATGTTGATGATGAGATTGCTGATGAGAAACAGGATATAACGGTTACTGAGTCCGGACAAGAGGTAACAATAGATATTGAAGGTGGAAACGAGCAGACGTTTACAGACGACTTTGAAGAGAACACTGACAGACAGCTAGATGATGTCGGAGCTGACTCAGATGTCGATTTAGGAAGTAACGAAATCGTAAACTTAGCAGATCCTACAGGTAGCGACTCAGCAATTAATGAAGGCTGGGCAAATGCAGAGTTCCTCAACAGAGATGGATCAGACTCTATGGGAGGTAACTTAGATATGACAGGTAATAGAATTGAAAACCTTCCATCTCCTTCATCCGATGAAGAGGCAGCTAGGAGAGGATATGTAGATGATGAAATAGAAAATGTAGAAAATGAAATTGAAGACGTCGAAGAACCTGTTGATAGAGAAGGAGCAAGAGAAAACATTGATATGCAGGGAAATGACATTACAACATCTGAAGGAGAGATCTGTATCGGGGACCACTGTTAATCCCTTTCATTTAATTATTTCTAGACATTAACTTTACAGGTGAATTAAAATGTTAGGAAAGTTCAAGGAGTCAGTAAAAGATTTTTCAGAAAATGTAAAATCTGCGGTAGCTGAGAAGGAGTTAGACGAGGATACCTTAGATCCCTTGCTTGAGGAGCTTAGGCTAAAGCTTCTTCAGAACAATGTCTCACTAGACGCAGCAGAGTCGATTGAAAGCAATCTTAAGCAGGAGCTACAGGGAGAGAAGGTTAAAAGAGGGACAGCAGAGGAAAAAGTAAATGAGGCTGTAAGACAGACGTTGATGGATCTTCTCGATGACAGCTTTGATCTTGATCAGGCTCTTGAAAAAGCAGAACATCCGCCGACTGTGTTTTTCATAGGTTTTAACGGGAGCGGTAAGACGACATCACTCAGCAAAGTAGCGGATTATCTACAGCAACAAGGAGAAGACGTTGTTATGGGTGCAGGAGACACATTTAGGGCAGCTTCAATCGAACAGCTGGAGGAACATGGTGATAACCTAGGTGTTGATGTGATATCACATGAGTACGAATCCGACCCTGCAGCAGTAGCTTACGACACCGTGGAACACGCAGATAAGGAGGATAAGATCGCTCTGGTAGATACCGCAGGCCGATCTCACGCGGACAAAAACCTGATGGATGAGCTTCAGAAGATGGTCAGGGTGAACGATCCTGATATAACTTTTCTGGTAGTAGATGCATTATCAGGAAATGATGTTCTTGAACAGGCAGAAGCTTACGAAGGGATGTTTGATGCAGTAATTGTAACGAAGATGGATGTAGATGAGAACGGAGGAGCCATAATATCGATATCTGAGAAAAGTGGAAAACCTGTGGCATTTATCGGAACCGGACAGGGTTACAAAGATTTGGAAAACTTCGATAAAGAAAGCTTTATAGATCAGATACTAGATTAAAAGAAAGGAGTCAAGAAAAAATCAGCTGAAAGCCTTAGTTCTTTCAAGTCGGTCTTCCATTGACTCTTCCAGCTGTCTTAGTTTATTCTTAAGCGGCTCTAGGTCCTGTTCAAAGTTCTCCATCTCAATTTTCTTTTCAGGCTTATCATTCTGTTTAATTCTCTCTTTCCTCTGTTTAGCCATGTAATGGTTTACTTCTGCAACAAACTGTTCGTACTCTTTAATTTGAGCCTGAATGTATGAGATCTCCTGTGCAAACTCTTCTTTTAGCTCTTCAGTAACCTCTTCCTTCATTTCATCTTTTATCTGTTCTTTCTCTACTCCGAACTTCCTCCTGACGGTGCTGTAAAATTTTTCCATACCCATGATAATCTCCTGTATTTACCCATTAATCGTAAAAGTTTTTATAACCTTTTATTCTTGTTTATCTGAAGCATCTAAGCTTTGAGGTACAATGACTCCGTAATCATCAAAGCTGTCCTGCTGGTAAAATCTTGCTGTAACTGCTCCTAAAACAGCATCAAACTGTCCTGAAGAATTAATATCTTCTGTTTCAACGCCCAAAGAGCTAAGTCCATCGTCTCCATGGATAGCTAGTTCTCTGGATGTTATGAAAGGGTCAAACCTGATGAAGGTTGGTTCAATATCCAGCTCTTTCTCAATCTGAGCCTTTAAAGCCTGTAGACGTTTAACCTTGGATTTTTGCTGTGAGGACGGGTTGAAGCTGTAACCTTCCTCCTTAAGATCCTCTTCATTTTCATTAAATGGTTCCTTTGTAACATCTGTTCCGGAGTCTACAGCAACTACTGCCGGATTTCGACTGCTTATACGGTCTACTATTTCCTGGTTTTCCGTCAATGAAAATGTTTCGGTTTCTTCATCTAGAAAAGATAAATGACATTCATTCTGTTTCGTCCCTGAAAGTATGACTCCGGCTATCATAATCCTTATTTCCAGAATGTGACTCGAACTCTTTTATCAGTTGGAGCCAAAACAACTATATGTCAAACCAAGGTTTTTTAGTGATATTATTCGGAGGCTCTGCTTCGGTCCTAAGCCTATACGTGCTGGCTGAACAGGGACTGGCTTTAGGGATAGCTTTCTTTCTGATAACTTTCTGGATACTTTTTAATCTAACCACGGAGGAAAATGTTCTCAATGCATTAGGCACAGTATTTAATCCTCTACATACTGCTATCAACTTCTTTTTGATAAGCTTTGCATACCTCGCTTATATCGGGGCGGAACTGTCTCAGATAGCTATATGGAGTACGGCCTACTTCTTTGTCGGACTTATGGTCTCTATGGTAATTTACAAATACTGGAATATCGCTGGATAAAGTAAGTTAAAGCCTTGGAAACAATAATAAGTTAAGAAGATGTTTGATAAAATCAAAGAGTCGGTTCAAAAGTTCTCAGGTAAATCCGTTGCTGACGAAGAAGCGGTAGAGCAGCTTGTAAAAGACATCCAGAGAGACTTGATAAAGGCTGATGTAGATGTATCACTTGTATCAGATCTGAGTGATGAAATAAGGGATGAAGCTTTGAAAGAAGAGCTTCCATCCGGTCTAACACGTAAAGAACATGTACTTGAGATAGTTTACAACAAATTAGAAGAGCTTCTAGGAGATGAAGCAGAGATAGAAGCTGAACCTTCAAATATACTTTTATGTGGTCTGTTCGGTGCGGGAAAGACTACAACCGCCGGAAAGATTGCTAACTTTTACCGAAAAAGAGGTCTTAAGCCGGCTCTTATCTGTGCTGATACCGATAGACCGGCAGCTTACGACCAACTAAAACAGATAGCAGAAGAGCTAGATGTGCAGTTCTACGGAGAGAAAGATGCGGAAGATCCTGTAAAGGTGGTAGAGAGAGGAAAACAAGAGGTAGATGCTGATTTGACCATAGTTGACTCGGCCGGTAGAGACTCATTGGATGACAAACTTAAGAAAGAGCTGTCAGATATTGAAAAGGTATTCAATCCTGATCAAAAGTTCCTTGTAATGCCGGCAGACATCGGACAGTCGGCTAGAGAACAGGCAGAAAGCTTTGAGGAAGCGGTCGATATTACAGGAGTTGTAGTTACCAAAATGGACTCCTCAGCTAAAGGAGGAGGAGCTTTAGTCGCCTGTAAACATTCAGATGTCTCAGTCAAGTTTATCGGTACAGGAGAGGAGATGGGAGATCTAGAGGTATACGACCCTGTAGATTTTGTATCTGAGATGATAGGACAGCCTGATCTGGAGTCTCTTCTCGAAAAAATCGAACAGATGGATACAGATCCTGAGGAAATCCTTGAAGGCGACTTTACAATGGAAGATTTCAGAGATCAGATAAAATCTGTTTCAGATACAGGGATGATGGAGGAGATGATGGACCAGCTGCCTTTCAGCTCTTCACAGATACCGGACAATGTCTCACAGATGACGGAAGGTAAGATACAGCACTACTCCGTTATGATGGACTCGATGACGGACGATGAGATGCAAGACCCATCCGTAATCGGAAAGTCTAGGGCTCAGAGAATAGCTGAAGGTTCCGGTTCTTCCCGTTCTGAGGTCAGGGAGATGATTAAAAACTACCGTCAGACAAAGAATATGGTAGATAAGTTTGACAAAGGCTCCATGAGAGGCGGTGGCGGGAGTATGCAGAAGATGATGAAAAATCTAGGTATATAAACTAATCAAAGCACTATGGAAAAGCTCAGCTCACAGGTTAAGATATACTGGATAATTAAGTCCTTAATAACAGGTCTTATTTTGGGAACGGTTTTATCAGTTGGATTACATATCAGTCTAGGTTTTCTATGGCTAACAGTTCTAGCTTTACTATTCCTGCCGACTTTATTCTCTTTATTTTCAATCTACAGGTATAGGAACTGGGGTTTTGAGGTAAAGAATAGCTATCTATCTATTCAGTTTGGGGTAATAACTAAGGTGTCTATGAAGATCCCTTATGTACGTGTCCAACATATTGATACAAATAGAGGGCCTATAGAAAGAATTTTAGGCCTTGCCTCTGTCCGTGTATATACAGCAGGCTCAAGCGGTGCGGACATAAGGATACCGGGGTTAAAGAGGTCCAGGGCTGAAGAGCTACAGAAAGAGCTGAAGGAGAAGGCTATAGAGTCTGAAAAAGGGTTTGACGGTGTATGAAACTCTCAAAGAAGACAATACTGTTTAACGGGATCTCAAGGTTCGGCTCGTTATTATTCGGTTTTATATTTATAGCAGCTCTCTCAGGCTCACCGGTAACTTTACTTATAATTACAGGTTTTATGCCTCTTCTAGCAGTATCATTTATCTATGAATCTCTATACTGGAGGAACTATAGTTATATATTTGAAGAGTCGGAGCTCAAGATTAAATCAGGTGTATTCTCAAGAAATGAGTTAGATATACCTCTTAAACGAGTACAGAATGTTGATATCCAGAGAGGTTTTTTTCAGAGGCTGTTTGGGATAGCTGAGGTAAGGATAGAGACTGCTGGTGCTGATAGCTCTGAGGCAGAGCTTAGATATCTAGAGCTTGAAGAGGCGAGGACTATACAGGAAAAAATGGAAGGCAAGGAGAACAGAAGAGAAAGGGAAGGTGAGGAAAAGGACAAAAAAGAACAGTACCAACTTTCAAACAAAAATCTTATGCTTCTCAGTACGATGTCGTTCAGCAGAATAGCGATAGGTTTCCTAGCTGCATTAACATTCTTTGGAGGATCTGCATTAGTAGCATTTGCAAGAGACCTAATCCAAATACTAGGTACCGGTTTATTTTTAGCTACAGCTTCTATAACCGTATTTCTGTTTTTCTGGATTACAAGCATCATATATGTCATACTTAGATACTACAGGTTTACAATAAGGTTTAGGGATAACAGTTTGGAGTTTGAAAGGGGTCTTATCAAAAGATCCGGAGGCACAATACCTAGAGAAAAGATACAGTCGGTAATAATTGAAGAAAACTTCTTAAAGAGAAAACTGGGTTACGCAACATTAAAGGTGGAAACAGCTGGCGTCAGCAAGGTATCAGGTATTACCGGTTCAACCGTTGTAAAGCCTCTGGATACTAGGGAAGAAATTATCAGTACAGCCTCCGATCTAGGATTTAAACCTCCGTCTTCAGAGATTGAAAATATCACGGGTAGATCTAAGAAAAGATATCTTAGACGTTACATCGTACTGGGAGTCTTAGTTCTGATGCTTGGGTTCTACCTCGGATTTTCCGGTGTAACTATGGCCTTGATCCCGGTAGCACTGCTGATTATCGCGGTCTCAAAAAAAGCTTCAGAGGCTAAATGGAGAAATATAGGTTATAGCTTGGGTGAAGATTTAATGCTCTTTAGAAAAGGTTTCTGGAACAGAAGGACTTATCTAACCCCTTACTTCAGGACTCAGAACTTAATATCTTCTGAAACCGTCTTCCAGAGAAGATGGGATCTAGGTACTGTAACTGTAGATACAGCCGGTAGCAGCCTCTCTAACCCGTCAGTTCCGGATTTAGACAGAGAGATGATGGAACAGATAGCTGAAAAGATATACGGTAGTTTCAAGAAAAGCTTTTGAAATCCACCGTACACATTATATCTATGATCGCAGTAATATCCGACTCACATATACCTTCCAGGGCAGAGGAAATACCGGAAAAGTTTCTAGAAAAGGTTGAAAAAGCAGAAATTACGGTTCACTGTGGTGATTTTGTTACTGAAGAACTCCATGACTGTATAGAAGCTAAGGCGGAGAAGTTCGTAGCTGTAAAAGGTAACTGTGAGAGGTTTGAGCTTCCTAGTTCTGAGACTTTCAGTTATGAGGGGCATAATTTTGGAGCATACCATGGCACAGGTATTAATCCACGCGGACACCATCCAACCCTTCTAAGGATCGTAGATGACTTAGATGTCGATGTGCTGTTTCACGGCCATACACACCAACAGGAAGCGGTAAAGAAGGAAGGCAAGCTACTTTTGAACCCTGGAAGCTGTACCGGTGTCGGCGGGGGCAGTAGTGAGAGAGGAAATCCCAAGATGATCACAGTTGATGACGATCAGGGTTCTCTGATAGTCAAACTTGTTGAGCTAACAGACGGCTATGAAACGGTTGAGGAAAGAAGTTTCAACATCTAGTTCATAAAACTTACAAACCACTGTATATACATGCTTACAGTAAAAGAAAAAAGGGATGCATTAGTAGAACACGAAGAGCTTTGTGACCACTGTCTTGGAAGGCAGTTTGCAAAGCTTGGACACGGGTTGGAAAACTATGAGAGAGGAGCGATCTGTCGTAAAATAGATGAGATAGATGAAGACTCATTTGTAAGAGAGAATATCCCGGAAGACGCCGAGTTAGGCGGTAGCTGTGAGTACTGTAAAGATGTATTTGACAGGATGGATCACTGGGTAAAGCTAGTAGTAGATTCATTTGAACGTTACGAGCTAAATAGTTTTCTTATCGGAATAAGACCTCCGAACGAAGTGATCGACCAGGAAGAAAAATTATGGGAAGAGTACGGTCTTGAATGGGTAGAGCCGATCAAAACAGAGCTTTCCCGTCTAATTGGTAAAGAAATAGAGGAAGAGATGGGCATAGAGGTAGACTTCGAGAGAGCTGATATTAATGCTGTAGTAGAGATGGATGAAAACAAGGACCGTGTAGAGCTGCAGGTTAACTCGCTTCTAGTATACGGCCAGTACAATAAGTACTCAAGAGAAATCCCTCAGACAGAGTGGCACTGTAGAAACTGTAGAGGTGATGGTTGTGATGAATGTGACTGGACAGGTAAACAGTATCAGGAAAGCGTGCAAAAGATAATTCAAGAGCCCTTCATGAGGGAAAGCAGAGCTATAGAGGCCAAGTTCCACGGTGGTGGAAGGGAAGACGTAGACGCTAAATGTCTTGGTAGAAGAGAGTTTGTTCTAGAGCTAGTAGAGCCGTTAAATAGGAATCTAGATCTAGAAGAGCTACAGGAAGAAGTAAACAGTTCACAAAACAAAGTAGAGATATTCGATATTCAGAACACACATAAGGACAAGGCGGCCGATATTAAACAGAAACATGCGGATAAGACCTACAGAGCCGAGGTCAAGCTCGACGAAGAAGTAAGTGAAGAAGATCTTGAGAAGCTATCCAAGATAGAGGGAGAAGTCGTTCAGAGGACTCCACAAAGGGTTGAACATAGAAGAGCCGATAAAAACAGGGAGAGGCAGGTCTACTCTATCAGTTGGGAAAAGCTAGATAATAAGAAGATAGAGTTAGAAGTTGAAGCCGAAGCAGGCACATACATTAAGGAGCTGGTCCATGGAGACGATGGTAGAAGCGATCCAAGCGTGACAGAGCTCCTAGGAACGGCTGCAGAAGTGGAAAAGCTTGATGTAATAGATATAGAGAAGTAAGATTAAATAGTAATAAAGCCTTCATTAGATTTGTATTTTTTAGTAGTTCTATCTACCGGATAACCTTTTTCTAGTTCTTCTTCAATACTTCTTAACTCATTGTTGATAGCAGGCTGTTCTAAATCAGCATTGCCTTTTTCAAACTCTATATACTTTACAACTTTATCGGAGTCATTTATATCGGCCATAAGAGAAGCTTTTGCTGTACCATAACTACTATCTAACCGGAATTCTAGATTTCCTATCTCAAAAGGTCTTTCAACAGAACAAATATAAGAGTATTCAGGTCTTTCAGGATTTAAGGCCCAAAATGGATTGGTACCGGTAAAGAAATTTTCAACAGTTGTATAAATTTCATTTAGATCTGTTTCTACAACTTCAGCTTCGTTTTTTATACTATCATACATTTCATTAAGTATCTGCTCTGATTCTGAAATACAGTGCTCTACGGATCTAATACTTTCTTCATCTGGATCTTCATCAGCATGGATAAACTGATATTCATCTGTATTTCTCCCGCGTTCTACTTCTATATTAAACATACTGTCGACTAAAACTTGAGTCAATGCCATGAGATTGAACGTATAATACATCTTTTAAATATGTTATCATTGTGTCAAAACAAATATATTAGCACAATACTGTTAGATTTATTTAGAGTATTTAAAAAGATTCAATCTCCATCAATGGGTAAGGGTAGATCAAAAATGGCACAGAAAAGTTCAGGTCCGCAGCAGGGAGCAAGAAAGACTCTGTCTAAGGATTCAGGACAGTCAACAACAATTAACGATAGAATAAAACAGTTTGAAGAAGGAGAAAAAGTTAAGATTAAAATTAATCCTTCAGTACAGGACGGAAGAGTTCATATGAGATACCATGGGAGGGTAGCTGAAGTAGTTGGAAAGAGAGGCGATGCCTACCAGGTAGAGTTCAAGGATGGAGACAAGAATAAAACCTTGTTTGTAAAGCCTGTACATCTAATGAGGATCAACTAGGTGTCTTCTATGAAAGTTAAGAGCGAAGAGTATGTCTTCCCGGCTGAAGCTTTAGAAGCACTACAGGAAAAGGAAGTAGAAGATCTTAGCCATGAACAGAAGATTGCATTAGAAAACCTTGAGAGACATTCACGTATAGAAGATATTGAGACGCTTGAAGAACTGAAATCCGAGCTTTCTGAGATGGAGTCTCTTAAAGATAAACATATCTACAAGCTTCTTGAAGTAGTACCTCAACATGAATCTACTGTCAGATCTGTGTTCCAGAAAGAGAGAGTAAAGCTTGAGGATTCAGAGATTCAGCAGATTCTAGAGATTTGTCAAAGTATCGAGCTCTAAGAGACGAAACCTTTTAACTTTCCTGTACCTAACTTAGATTACCTTCAGGAGGATTATTATGACAGATAAAGATGAACACATAAAGGTCTTAGATTACCTTAAACACGGTAGATCTGATCAGAAAAACGAACCGGTAGCCCA
>LKMJ01003074.1_pt1 | contig 15497 bp, 19 predicted proteins | sample 643391 | NCBI WGS metagenome assembly LKMJ01 (sample SAMN04112250, study PRJNA286221) | soda lake metagenome | biome: soda lake; feature: Kulunda Steppe; material: water; isolation source: sample PL-Br10 brine of Picturesque Lake | place: Russia: Kulunda steppe | collected 2010-07
CAAAGTAAGCCTACATACCATCCTGATTGGAGTGATGGGAACCATCTATAAATGTCATACTGAACTACCCCTCAGTAAGCTTGGCCTAGACCAGTGTAGAGTAAGAAAACTTACTCTCGATCTAAACACTCATTTTATTCAATACGCAACAAAGATCATAAATACAAGAAGGAGGTTGAAAAACACCAAGGAAAGAACATATGGCTCTTTTCAGAACCCTCCCGATCCCCACTAATGAACTTTTTCCTCGTTTGATGGTGGAGGTTTGCCTGGTGCTTGCACCAGATGTAAACTTCTTCCTTAATTCACGCAAACAGGGGTTACCTTGTTAGCGTAGTCTTTTCTTTTCTTTTTTTTCTTTTCAAGCTGTGTTTGAGGGATGTAGGCCCTCAGGCTGCAGGCTTGGGCTCAGCTATCCAGACTGTACGGTTTAATCCAAGATTGGGTTAGGTTTAGAAAGTCAGTTTTTGTTAAACCCGAACTTGAACTGTAATGTTGAACAAAAATCTAGTGGTGTTTTTAACCTAAGCTTTAGGTATGATAAAAGAAAAACTACGTCAACAGGGAAGAAAGTTGTGAGCGTGAACTTAGGAAGAGGTTTACATCTGGAGCGCACCAGGCAGCCCCCCACCATCATCAACTGAGCAGTTCGTTAGCTGACTCAGTGAAGGCCTTTTCTACTTAACCCCCTTGTTAGTTACACTTGTGGACTTCTTTTTGATTGTCAAGACTTGTTCGTGAGCTCACTCAGAAAACACTCGTTCCTTTTCTTCCCTTTCTGCCAATCCTTTTCTATGGGGACCCCTTATATTTTACATGCCTTGCCTAGTCAGATTATCCACCCTCGCAACCTGTGGGTTCCGGGTTCGAACCTCACTGGAGGCCACCTACCGGCTAAGCTGCCCTAGTTCGGCGGATACAGCCTTGAAACCTTACCTTACCTTGCCTAGTCAGACTGTCTATCATTTCCTTTTGGACAATATCGACTATTTTTGGCTGGCAAAGACCAGCAACAAACCAATCAGCCTAACAACCTGGCTGGCGGTTAACCCAAAAGTTGGAAACTTAGATACACTCGTGACTTGAGCGCGCCCTGTGTCGCTTGAACCAACACAGCCTGACGTCACATTTTGCCTTGAGCCTGAACTCATTTAATTTAGTTGTTTGCTGCAGCCCCGGGCTTGCTGAGGGATGTATAAAGCAGCCTGGCCAAGTCAATACAAAATGTGCCTGTCGTGGCCTTGAGAGGAAAGTCTTGTGACTGGAAGTACCAATCTGTCCCTCCCCTAGTACACTCGACTCCAATTGCTCCAAGTCGCCAAGCATTGTGCCTGACCTATGAGCCAGTCCGACAATGTATCCAAACAATTTATCGGGCATCAACGCAGAAGGTTCACTTGTACCTTACATCTATGTTAGGCCTTGAGAGAATATGCAGGAGACCTACGAGAGAAAGGGCACCATGCAATGCTTAAGTTTGTACTACATATCTGTCCGCTTATTTGGATATAGTTGGACTGCCAAGGTCCAAGCATTGTCAACCATGCTTCCATCATGGCCGTAACATGATGGAACCTTGGCACAATTCCGTGGTAAAAGACCATGCAATGAATGTCAGCTAACTAATCCCAGATGCGGCAACAAGTGCCAGTGTGTACAGGTTCTGGAGCAACTGCATTGGCCCTGCAGAAGAAAGACCATGCGCCTGCAAACACAGCACAGGGCAAAGAGGGCCAGCCTTGGCTTGAGATTTCCATGAAGAAAAATGCTGCACACAGATCAGAGATGAAAGCCTGATGACAAGGCTGCCATTGGCTGGAGTACAGACTGTAGGAGCTGAAATGAGGAACAATAGCCAGAAGAGAGTGCTTGTAATCACCATTGCCATTTGGTGGGTTAGGGAGCCCCTCTGCTGAGCCCCAAGAACCCAAAGCATGCAACATTGTACCTTTGGGCACTGCAGCCTCAAAATGCATGCTTGCATTTTTGAGGTGGTGCCAAGCTTGCAAACACCGTTGACCTGGCCTATCTTGCATGGTGATGCGTAATGTTACAATAAGACATAGTACAGAAAATTCACACCACAGTGTAGACAAGCCTACTAGTTCATTGCCTGCACTCGGTGCACGCAGAGGCCCGGGGTGCTGAGTCCTCTACGTGCAGACTGCTTGTTGGCAGTGAACTAACGGATATCCCTCTTTATCAGCTCCAGCGGCCTCTGGTACCTGACAAACACTAACACCTTTGATACCTCAAACAATTAACACCTGCACAGGGATAGGATCTAGCTCAAAAGCTGTTCCTGTTGTTCAGGCGTGCCTTTTGACAAGTACCTTTCCCAGCAGGAAAACATTAAGTCTGGGCTATAGCAATGCTCTTTAGCATCCTTGCGCGCATATTCAAGCATCAAACAAGCAGAGGCACGCAAATGAGCATGCACACTCAAATTTGCAAGCTTATGTACTCTTGTACGGTTTTGTACATGTTTGTATGTCTTGATGTTTGCGCATGACCTTGCGCGCAGGTGCGTCCAGGTGTGTTAGCGCATGACCTTGCGAGCATGTGCTTTATGCATGTTTGTGCACGCATGCAAGTGCGCATGCGTTTGTGTGTGGACACAAGCTTGCGTGCATATACGCTGCGCGTGCACATGTAAGACCCACCTGCAGCAGCTGCTCCACGTCCTTGTTCAGGAAGTAGATGGCGACGGCAAAGCGGGTGCGGTCCTTGCTATCGTAGTGCAGAGGCAGCAGGGTGCCACCCCTCCAGTGAATGCTTGCCGGGCCCCAGCGGCCACCCCGCCCCCCTGCATGCTCAGGCCCGGTGCTGTCATGGTCATGAGCAGAGGACCTGCACGCAGGCGGGCCGGCGGCGCTTGGGCACTCTAGGCGCGAGGGTGGTGCTCAAGCGTGTGGCGCTCAGGCCCTATGATGTTTCATGTGATCCTGAGCTGTGGACATGTGCTCTTGTTGGCCTGCGAGAGCACGCTTGTACACGCACATGCAGTCCTGAGCTGGGAACCTGTGCTCTTATTGGCCTGTGGGCTGGAGGTGCAAAGGAGTCTTTGACGCGAGAATGGGGTGCGTGAGGGTGGCATCTTTTGTGAGGCGCATGAGCGCGCCAGGGTCAAAACTGAATGGGCGTGGCAGCGCACGAGTGATCAGTTCAGAACCACGTGGCCCAAGACCATCACATGTTATGATGGAGGAGGTGGGGCCCAGCTGAGCAACAAGCGGTCTAAAGCAGGGGGAGAGTGGTTGCAGGTGTCACTTAGCAGGGCAAGCGCTCCATTGCAACCCGAGGAAACCACGCTTCAAATTCCAAGGCATCATACGGCCCAGGGCCTCCAGCAATGGCCCACGCGCCTACAATTGCCTATGTGCATGACATCATTGTGTGGGGTGATGCCTGCCCATGCACAGGCATACATGGCTGCCTGGCACCAGGCCTGCCTTTCACCATGAACATGAGGTGTGGCTCAAGCACATGTGGTGGTGCTCACGCAGGCATGGCCTGCCCGTGCACGCGTGCGCGATCACACATCCACCCTCATACCTGCCACCAAATAGGGAGGACGCCCAGGCCATGCCCAGAGCATTAGTCCCTAGCTGCAGCAGGTAGCTGCCCATTCCGCCGCCTGCGGTCAGTGCCGTTCCAGATGGTGTTGCAGCCACATGTGCACAGCTATGGGAGGGACATGTGTCAAGAGGAACGAAGAGGGCAAGAGTGTAGCATGAGAGAAGCAGGTTGGCCACACATTCACCTAGGTGACGTGCCTGCATACGCGGAATGTGCATCGCACATGCGCACACATGAAGAGCACTGAAGCTATAGATGCAGCAGTGTTCCATCCATTTGACTCAAGTTTCTCTGTCTGCGGTGGTGGGAGCAGAGACCCTGTGCAAGATCCTGTGTGAGTGCACCTGCGCGAGACCTTGTGCGAGACCCTATGCGAGACCTTGTGTGAGTGCACCTGCGTGAGACCCTGTGCGAGTGCACCTGTGCGAGACCCTGTGTGAGTGCACCTGTGCGAGACCCTGTGTGAGACCCTATGCGAGACCCTGTGTGAGTGCACCTGTGAGAGACCCTGTGCAAGTGCACCTGCTCAAAAGGCCACATTGACGTAGGCGGCAATACAAGCCGAAATGGGGCAACGTAATGCTGGTAGGTAGGTGGGGGCAGGCCGGCAGGCGTTCTCGTGCCCACCTGCTCGAGTATCCCTGGCATGCTGCAGAGGTGGGTACGGGTCCATGATGGAGGATGTGGACTGCATGGGCTGGAGTGGGTACCGCAGAGGGATCTGCAAGCAGCACAGCATTGCAGCTGCACAATTTGGGAGGAGCGTAACGGCTTTGGCAGCAGGGATGGAGGGACTGCACTATACATGCGAGGTATGAGCAACCTGATGTGATATGTTAGCAATGAGATCCCTCTGAGAAGGGAATGCAAAGAGGTGGCCAAGCTGAGGTGACAACAGGCCCCACCATGCCATCCTTGTGGCTGAGCAAAAGAAGATGGATGCCGCCTACTGGAACACCACCATTTTGTGCACTTGCTCAATTGTTTGATCTATCGTGTGTGTGTTTGCGTGTGCTTTGTATGTGCATGTGCGTGTGCATGTGTGCACGTGACCGCACATGTATTTGTGTTTGTGTGCGTGTGCGTGCACCCGTGAAAGCAAGCATGGCAAGGGAGCACATGATGCGTGTAGAAGTATCGTCACATGCACCATCACACTAGTGTTGGCGCGTGCTTCTCTCAAAATGTGTCCACCTCGCAGTAGCTTGCAACTCTATCCACCATATGTGCCACGTAGCCAAGGGCTGCCGCAACCTGCAGTTGAATTGATGAGGGGCTCCAGATGGGTACACTCTGGTAATGCAAGGCGAGCACGCTAGAGCAAAGTTATTCAGGTGCCGCTGCATTGCTGGACAGTGGTGGTGTTCCACGCAAACCCATAGCATGTGCGTGCATGCCAGAGGCAACTTTGCTGCATACAGCAGCAGGGCGGCATCCAAGAGAAACAGTGCATGATGTAGAAGCTCCCTTGGCCTGGGTTTATGCAAATTATGAATGATGGCGATGGAGCAAGACACGCAGTCGCCCCATGGCTCCATGATATAAACAAGCCACCCTGTGTGGAGGATGGATGCTGGGGACCTCTCAGACTTTTGGGATAAGCTTTGAGCGAACATTTAGGAGAGGGTTGACAGGCTGACTCTTGGACTCAGGGATGGGGTCAATTCCCCACCCCGGTCATGAGACTTGCAGCAATTGTAATGATAGGTTGAGATGCTAAAAGTTTATGGTCACTGCACTGCAGCCTTTGTGGTCGAGGAGAGTGTTTTGGGGAAAGGAGAGCGCCAGAAGCACCAAGCCATCCCTCTGGCAGCTGCTGACCCTCTGGCAGAGTGCCCTGGCAAGTGCGGTGCGCCACAAGCCACAGGCACACATCAGAGCGCACATCAGAGCCACAGGCACACATCAGAGCGCACATCAGAGCCACAGGCACACATCAGAGCCACAGGCACGCATCAGAGCGCCACAAGCCACAGGCACACATCAGAGCACACATCTGAGCCACAGGCACACATCAGAGCGCACATCAGAGCCACAGGCACACATCAGAGCGCCACAAGCCACAGGCACACATAAGATCACACATCTGAGCCACAGGCACACATCAGAGCGCACATCAGAGCCACAGGCACACATCAGAGCGCCACAAGCCACAGGCACACATCAGAGCGGTGCCGCCTGGTTTTGGGCAAGCCTCCTCATGTTGTGCGCGTGCACATGCGCCTCCAGCACAAGGCTGGCCATCCTTCAGGGAGCCCGCACGTGTCAAGCATGTGCGTGTGGGTTCCTTGCGCTGGGCTGCCCTTTTGGGGGCAAAAGTCTCATCATGCCTTGCTTGCGGGCTATGCGCACAAAAGCAGTGTGGAACAGGCTTGCATGCACATCACCTGTGTGTGTGTGCACGTAAGCGCCCGCAGGCGTCCCTGCCCCACACGCACCCGCTGCTCCTCATCATATGTGCCCTGCCAGCCCAGCGTGCCCTCCACAATGCGCTGGTACAGGTCAGGGCTGAGCACGATGCCCCGGACCGCCAAAGGGGGCGGCAGCTTTGTGGCCCACCTGCGGGCGCATGCAGAAGCACGGAAGTGTTATGCACGTAAGCTTGCGCCGCCTTTGCCGTCCAGTACTGCAGGCATTGGACCTGCGCAGCCTCGGCACATTCAACTTGCAAGTACACTCAAGCTGCCTTGACCTGCAAGCGCCGCCCTTTACCAACCATTGCTGCCTGCCTGCAACCATTGCTGCCTGCAACCATTGCTGCCTGCCTGCAACTGCAGCCGGTGCTGTGCCCCCCCGTGCTTGTGCACTCAGATCGGCACCGCTCACGCGCATGCACTCTCGCGCCACCTCCACCTGCTGCCATCGCTGTCTCGGGGCGCGCCTGGATGTGCAGCAAGCCGGCCTGGATGTCCCTTGATTGGCGACGAGGCAGAGCCTGCAGAGGTGACCTGCAGCAGAGGGAAAGCAGGGGCCAGCCACAGAACGGGAGGCAGATATGAGAGGCACAGATGAGAGGCGGTCATGCGTGTGCAATAGCGTATGCAGTGACACGGCACTATCAAGACATGTGCTGAATTCTGATGCCCCACAGAATGTGCGCGCATGCGCAGGCGGCACGTGCACCATTATGGGTGCGTGCCTCTGTCCTCACAACAGACCCCAGGGCAAAGAACAAGCGATCCTCCGGCGCTTCACAGCCCCTACCCCCCAAACAGAAAAAAAGCAATCAATCCTCTGGCCCCTCACAGCCCCTATGCAGGGTACGGGGCAGCTGCCCATGAACATAACACGAAAGTGCAGCGCGCTTGCGCCCGCAGATGATTGGTTACTGCACGCACGCAAGGTTTTTGAATGACTGGCCATGGCGCTTGAAAGACACCAGGGAGCTCCCAAGGACATTTAGAAGTACCACCAGGTGCGACATGGAGCCCATGTTTTGGTTTTACCCCAACTTTGCCTAAAGGTCTGACAGCGCCAGCACCCTGCTCACACGCCTCACATATGCATGCATGCACGCACACGCACACGCACACATGCACATACACAGACATGCAAGAGGCACAAGTGGACCCTTTTTGGCCAAAAGCAGTCAGCCCTCTCTACTCAGCCCCCGTCACTGCACGTGCACGGGCCACATAATACATGCTTGCGCTCACCTCAGCTTCCTGCGCAACGACACACCATTTGGGTGCGGGGACACAGTACAAAACACGTCGCACGCTTGTGCCCACCTCGGCGTCCCGTGCAGGGAGGCTTGGCAGAGCAGGGCTGGAGGCGGCACCCAGCTGCTGTCCACCAGCACCTGAGCTGTTGCCTCTTCCGGTGTCAGTCATGGCTGCTGCCTTTGGACGGGTACTACCTTTGACAGCGTCACGCGCCCAGACTTGTGCCCCGGCGGCATCAGCAGGCAAAAGGCCCGCATCAACCATTGCCCTGCACAATCAGTAGGGCAAGCCAGGCAGCTGAGAGGTGCCGTGCGCTGCTTTGCAGGAAGTCTGTCAGGGCTCGTGACTTGCAGCGCCAAATGGTAAGGATGTGTGTGCTTGTGCAGCCACAAAGATGGTGAGCTTGCTCTTGCTACCAGGCCTTGGGTGGTCACAGCGTCTGTTGTGCAACACAGAGTGACTTGGAGCACAGCATGGAATGCATGTAGGGTGAGAGGCACATATTGTGGCAGATGCTGGGCAGGCCAGGCCAAATGGACCAGGTGATTCCGCCGTTTCTGGAATTTCAAGAGTTACATGCAATCATGGCATTGTGTCATAAGGTCATGACAGTTGATCTCGCCAGTTTGCGCGCGTCCAAACGGTGGTTGCGGATTTACGAATGGTGCACTTGGGCACAGAGTGTTCTTGACCCCCAGGTTCCCAGCTGGCGACCCTCCCGTGCCCCCCTTGCGAACTTTGGACACAACTTTGCCTGCTGTGTTGTTTTTTGGCGCCAGAATTGAGTGCGGGAGGGTGCGTGCGTGGTGTCCCAAAGCGTGCTTGCACAGAGTACACGTTGTGTACCTCTGTCCCGTCCACCACCCCGCGCAATCGCCTCCTACGGCATGGTACGCCCGCATAAAGTGCGACAGGCACCCAGAACAGCAATGGTGTGCCCGGGGGGGGAGTTGCCCTGTTGCTGGCAGGTGAGGGCGTGGTCAAGCTGCATGCAAGCACGGCCGCGATTCTGCGATGCTATCTCAGCCCCGCATGTGCACTGCTCACACAGCCTACCGCACACCTGCAGGGCTTGAGCGGCCGCCAATTGGCATGCCACTGATGTAAACCCAGTGCCCACCTGCAGGCTATGGGACTGAACCCTGTGTCCACCTGCAGGCTATGGGACTGAACCCTGTGCTCACCTGCAGGCTATGGGACTGAACCCTGTGTCCACCTGCAGGCTATGGGACTGAACCCTGTGCCCACCTGCAGGCTATGGGACTGAACCCTGTGCTCACCCGCAGGCTATGGGACTGGACCCCGTGCCCACCCGCAGGCTATGGGACTGAACCCTGTGCCCACCTGCAGGCTATGGGACTGAACCCTGTGCCCACCTGCAGGCTATAGGTCTGAACCCTGTGTCCACCTGCAGGCTATGGGACTGAACCCTGTGCTCACCCGCAGGCTATGGGACTGAACCCTGTGCCCACCTGCAGGCAAAATACTGACAGAACCCTGCATGCACTGCTCTGCAGCCCAGGGCAGGCCTCGCGCGGGCCTGGCCTGCTCTCTGAGCTCAGGGGCAGGCTGGAGCTGTAGCTGTTGGAGGCAGGAGCCGTTGCCATTTCAGAGCCCGCCCACTGTGCCGGCAGAGGACTCTCAGGCCACAGGCGCTGAGCGCACAGCAGCTGCATTGCCGGCTCAGCATCAGAGGCAAGGGCGCTTGCAGGCGCATCCACTGCGTGTGCACACGACGTTGCGCGCACCTGCCAGGCACATCTCCTGGGCGCTGCTCTGGCCGGCCGAGTGGTTCCGTAGCAGTGGCGCGGGAGGAGGGGGGCAGGTCTAGCACACTCTGGATGATCCCTGACAGCCCACTGTCACTGCACGCCAGAGATTCCCCAGGGAGAGGGAAAAAGCAACACAGCAGATTGATTCCCCTGAAGAGGATGGCAGGAGGGAAAAGTAGCACTGCCAGCAAGGCATATGAGGTTGCTGTGGTGGGAGGCGTGCAGTAGAGTCATGAGTGGCAGTAAGGCTGGAGGCATGCACAGCTCATGGCGCTTTGCAAACACAGGCATGTGAGGGCGCTGCAGGAGATTGACATTTCAGGACGTGGTAGATGAACGGCAGTTCGGCAAGCGTGCATTGAATATTCTCAAGAACACGCAAAAGAAGATCACTGCAGCAGGCTGTGGCCTGTGGCAGTGGCGTCTACCGTAAAGCGTGCACATCTAATCTCAAGCTAAAAACTCGTCACAGATCCCATGCTCACATAAACTGCTTGCCGTACATTCTCACCTGTCTGAACTGTCCGCTACACTGTCTTCAGCAGAGGCATCCTCATCGCTGCCAACAAAAGATGCATCCTCATCCCCATCTGTCCATTGCACACACACAAACGGTCACACAAAAGGGCAACAGTGCTTATGTAGTCACGAGAATGCTGCATGCCTACAGTTTGGGTGATCTGATCCTTTTTGTAGGGATCGGCGTTGGCTTATAAATACAGTGACAATACGGTTTGGTTAAAGTTGTAAAGAAACGGCCAGGAGAGAGAAAGGGTGGCAAATCAACATCAGTACAGAGAGAGGCACCGTATGCCAGCTTGGCCCTGCCAGCATGCTTCTAGGGCTTGCAGCTTCGATTCTGGGGGCGCCCCCCCCCTCCCCCCCTAATTGCTTCAAGTATGTACTATCCAAGGGACATCCTGATGTAAAACAGTGGAAAACGAGCACAGCAGGCCTTGGCAGGGCCGAGCCTGCCCTCCCCAAGTAACCTGACAGGCTCTCCCCCAAGCCTGAGGGCTCCCCCCACATCAGGCCTCGGCATAGGCCTACCCACACACAAAAGCAAGAATTCTGGAGACAACACCGGTGAAGCAAAGGTGAAACAGGGAGGGAGCACAGCGCGCACATGCTTTTGCGCATGCAAATGAGGCCACTCCTGCCATCCAGGGGCATCCCTTGGCTCCTGCAGCATGGCATGGCACCATGGAGAGGCCACTGGTGCTTGTGCTTTGCATGGTGCAGCAGGGGGGGGGACATTTGCCGGCGAGAGAGGGGTACACAGGCTGCTTTTGGAACAGGCTCCGAATCCCAAGACGAACCATACACCAACACGTAGTTCACTGTCTAGACGGTCAAAAATCTTAAAAGTAAGGAAAAAATCAAAGGACGGTGCCCTCCCGTCCTAATCATACAGCTTACCGTCTTCCGTACTTCCATAACTCTAATTATGTATGAAGGGGTTTAGCGCAATATAATGTAGACGGTAGACAAAAAATTGTTAAAGACGGCGAGGATTGACAACATGTACATAACATGTGCAGCCCCCCACCGTGAGAAGAGAACATACGTGCTCATAACTTGAATATGTAGCTATACAGCGTTGTGCATAGCTAAATATCGCTATTTAGCGCTAGCGCTAAACATTTTCAGGTTTAAACTAAACATGATGCTAAAATGGGATGCTGCATGCTGACAGTCTGGGTGATTTTCAAAAGACTGTTTGCTGTTGCTTGAGGGCTACTTGAGAAGAGAGTGATCTTTGGCTGCCTTGTGTCCTCAGGTGCAGGCCTTGAGTGCTTCCTACATAGTTGTATAAGCATTCTATGTGTCTTTTACTGAGCAACGCACTAGCAATCAATGTTCATACAGCTGCAGAGCCCCTTTTGCACCAACAGGTGCCCCTCAGGCATATGCCCTGCTTGTGACATCTCTTACATGCTTGCTTATGTTGGCGATTCAGCTGGGAGGCGGCATGCATTTGCTGTTTGCATCAAGCTGCATCTTTTCTGGGCAGCATAAGCATGCACAGTTGGCCAGGCTTGGGGGCAGCAAGCATGCACGGTTGGTAGGCTTCACTGTATCAAGCCAGCAGGCACGCAGCACAGGTGCAAGCGAGGTGGCATTTGCCTCTATGGCAGCAGCGCAGGCACAGCCAAACACATGTCGTACCTGCCGATGCGCCCGTCGCCCACCAAGATGCTTCCAGCAAGGCTTCCAGCGGTAGCTGCTGCTGCGGGTGTGTGCTGTGGGCCCTGCCAGTGCGCCGCCCTGCGCTGCTGTGGGGGCTGCCAAACATGCCGCCGTGGCTGTGACTGTGGGTGTGGCTGCATGGCAGGTGCGGCATCACACTGTGACTGTGTAACAGTGAGCGCGAGCAATCCTTGCAGCCTGCAGGCAGGTCTTTACGTTGCTGGATTCCCTGATTCCCATGAGCCTGGGCTGCTGCTGGTTCCTGGTTTCCTTGATAACCGACCACAAGCCCAAGCACGATTCACTGCACACATGCATGCTGGCAAGGACGGAAAGCGGGCAGGGTTGTGTGTGACTGTGTGTACAGGCCAGGCATGTACGGGGATGCACAGCTTGGCCATTGCTGTGCCCAGTACACACTTACCAAGGGACTAGGGGTGGCGAGTTGGGTGCAGTGAGGGGCCGGGCGGCTGCTTGCGAGCTGGGGATGTCACTGAGGCTGCGTGAGTGGCCGCCGCTGTGGGAGGCTGGCTGCTGCTGCTGTTGCTGCTGCTGCAGCAACCGCTGGCAGTCTGCAGGGGGCCGCACAGGTTTAGCTGGAGGCGCCTGGTCTTGGCCACTGAGCACAAACGGCTGCTCCTGCTGCTGCTGCTGCTGTCCCTGAGGGCATGGCAGCGCGTGCGGCAGCACCACAGCACGGCCCTCCATTGAGCCTGCCTTGGTAGGGGCTGCCACCCCATTTGCACCCACGCCGCCGCTGTCACAAAGGCTGCAGCTTGCCCAGCCCCCCACAGGGCTTTGACTGCCAGCCTGGCTGGCAGCAGCCACAGCCGCCACAGTTGGGCCGCCGTTGCCGGGCTTCAGGCGCTGGTGGAGGTGGTGAGTGGGGGCCGTGGGCCTGTGGGAAGTGTCTTTGCGGCTCCGTGGGGCAGGCGGGGGTGGCAGGGGCCCTGCATACGTCGTCATATGCACGTTAGCACTGTTGTTTTTCTTTTCATCTTGCACGCAAGAGCGTTTGCTTGTATGTGGGCAAGCCAGTGCCTGTGTGCTCAAGCACCGATTGAGTGTGCACCGATTGAGTGTGCGCTATGTAGGGAAGCCAGTGCCTGTGTGCTTAAGCACCGATTGAGAAGCGCGTGGCCTTGAGGACGACGCGGGCCAACAGCAGGCATGCCCTTGTAGTTCAAGAAGCTCATCAATGCCTTGCCACACTTTGATCCCAACCACACCACACAAGGAGCAAGGCCCACACATGCACACACTGATCATCATTGTCATCACCATCATCATCATTGTCATTTTTATCAATCACCCCCAGCGATAACAAGCCCAGCACACGCGCACACCACACAGGTGCTTGCCCCACCTAAGGCATACAGCCCAGCGATGCCTGCAACCAGTGTATTGCAGGCGTGTGCCAGCTCAGAGCGCAGCTCGCGCAGACGGCCCATGCCCTCAGGGCCCTGGAGAGCAGCGCTGGAGGCATGCATGTCACTCTTGAGCTCCTGCACAAATGTATGCACGCATGCACACATGAATACACTGGAGGGCAATACCAAAGGCATGCAGGCCACCCTCGAGCTTCTGCACAATTGTAAGCATGCATGTGCACACACAACTATTATTGGCACATTTGTCAAACAGCACGCAATTCATGTGGTGTGAGCCTCAAGCATGAATGCACACACAGCGGATGGTCTGAGGGTATGTCCATATGCTCATGCTGTGTGGCAGGCGCACTTCATGCTCAATGGGAAGCATGTGCATGTGCTGCCAAGGTCTGTTGCATGCACATTGGTGTGTGTGAAGGTAATGCGAGCACATGTACAGAAAATATTGGTTGAAAATTATCTGAGCACAGTCCTCAGAGTGCACTCAATATGTTCTTGAGGTTTACAGTCTGGATGCTTTAGGCGATGAAGCACAACACACAAATTATACCAGCTTTGCCACATGTAATCGTTGAACAAGGTATAAGACACGACGGGGAGGTAGTTTCAAGATGATAGAACATAAAAACGCACACACTCTTCCTCCCTCCATCCCCTGCCCCCCCACCCTCTCTTTCTCTCTTCCACCCTCACTCTCTCTCCATCTCTTTCACACCCTCTCCAAACGCTGCACATTTGCACACAAGACTCCATGCCAATTTCTCCCTCCTCTTCCCCACCTGCAGTGCAGAGGAAGCCGTGCGTAGCGTGCCCAGCCGATTGCTCAGCACCGTATGGAGCTCCTCTTTAGATGCTCGTGCAACCTGCGACGCGCATCCACACAGGCCCTCGCGTTAGTTAGCTCAACAGAGGGCAGTCCAGAGAACGGGAACAAGAACAGGATTATGCTGCAGCATGCATGGACAGTCAAGCGCCCAAATGCGCTCATTTACAGGTCTCATGGCTATTTTTTCTTAATTGCATTGCATTGCTGACATGGTTGGTCCCCAAACCTTTGCAACAATGTCTTACACAATACGTTGCAAGCAGATCTCTTGCAACTAGCTGCCTAGTCTGCTGACCAATCTGCCCAGTCTGCTGACTGCCTTGCTGGCCGGCCAGACTACCCTGTTTGCCAGTAATTCTGTCTAGCTGGTGTGACGAGATCCCTGTATTAGTGCCTGCTTACAGATGCCCACCAGAGGCATCCACTCAAGATATCGACTTCTAAACGTACAATTAAGACATACAATCCATTGGAGGCATTCACTCATGTTACCCACTTCAGATGGGAGCACTACCAGGCAATGCCTCATTTAATATGATGAGTCATAGCCCTGCGGCGGAACCTCTTCCCCATGCACCTCCTCCAACGCCAGCTGCAGCGCCTGTCTTCCTGTTTGCCTCCCACTCCTCAAAGATGAAAGAGCCCCTCCCCCGCCCCTTCCCGTCTTCCCTCCCCGGCACAGACCTGAAGCGCCTGAGCGGCTGCCCCTGCACGCTGCTCCTCTTTACACAAAGCCAGGGCCTGGACCTGCAGCTTGTGCAGCTGGCGTGCACGAGCCTCCTGCTTGTGCAACAGCTGTGGGGTGAGGGCAATGGAAGAGGAGCGGTGTCCATCATTGCATGGCAGGGGCTGAGCTCTCTTTGTGATATGTGGTGGTCAAGCAGCGCATGGCACCCAGGCCCTGTCACACACACACACACACACAAACACACTTGTGGCCCATGCCTCCCACCAGGACATCAGCCTTGCGCTCCAGCTTATCAGGATGCCTAGTACATACATGACCTGCCTTATGGTCAGGGGACAAATCAAATGCTCTCGCAGAAGGCCTGTTGGCTCCAGCAATTCCATGTGAGCCAGGCCAGCATGCCGCAGCCGCTCTGATGCACTGATTCACGCATAATTGATTCACGCGCAAGCACACATGCATGCGCACGAGCGCTCATAAGCGGACATGTATGCACACATGCATGCGAGCGTATGCGCGCTCACCCACTGGCACTGCACGTTCCCACACAAAAGCAAAAACTGCATGTGCAGCGCACCCAGCCAGCTTAACAGCCCTTGCCGCCTGCAACGCTGCATCACTCACCAGATCCAGCCGCTCCCGCGCACGCTCCCTGCGCACGTGCGTTGCTGCCAGCCGCTGCGTGTGGGCTTCCAGCCGCCGAATACCCGACCGCACGTCCAGCACATCGTACCACTTTGGTGGCGCGCCTGTTAGATCCGCGGCTGAAGCCTCTTGCTGCAGATCCCTGGCTGTCGTGGCGGCTGCGCCTGCTCCGTGTTTAGCTGCTGAGCCTCCTGCTGCTCCCATTCGCTTTAGAGTGGCAAAAGAAGGGGAGGACCTAGAGTGTGGTAGTGGCAAGCCACTGTAACTCAAGGGCCTCTGTGTGCCTCCCGCACGCGCAAATACTCCTCCCCCCTTTTCGACCCCACTTCCAGCACCTCTACCGCCGCCGCCAGCCACGCCAAGGCTGGGCTGTGTCGCACCGCTGCTGCTGGTGCTGCAACTGCTGCGCCCGATGCTGCCGCCGCCGGTGGTGTAACCTTGGTGTGCGGGGCGGAGGAGACTGGGGCTGCTTGGGGCCGTGGACGGCTGCTGTGCAGGTGAGTGGCCGGTGGGCGTGGTGGTTGCAGGGGACGGGCTGGAAGAGGAAGGGCGAGGCGCGTGCACGCTGTGGACGCGGAGATGCGAGCCCAGGCCGGGCAGTGCTTCGTCTTGGTGCAGTTGGTGGTGGCTGTGAGTGTGTGGGGGATCAGGTTGGGCCAAAGAGGGGAGTGTGGCGGGGGGTGTGGGCGGCCGAGGGGGCGGCAGCAGCAGGCTGTCGTTATGGGCAGCCTCTGGAGCAGC
>LKMJ01003075.1_pt1 | contig 15492 bp, 15 predicted proteins | sample 643391 | NCBI WGS metagenome assembly LKMJ01 (sample SAMN04112250, study PRJNA286221) | soda lake metagenome | biome: soda lake; feature: Kulunda Steppe; material: water; isolation source: sample PL-Br10 brine of Picturesque Lake | place: Russia: Kulunda steppe | collected 2010-07
CCTTCCTCCGAGTGCTCCATAGACGTTTCCACGGGTCGCAAGAAATACCGGGATCATCACCAACAAGCCCGGAAATTGGGCGACACTTTCGATAATCTCTTCGAGAACGAGACCTGCAAACAGTCCCCCGAGAAGCGCGATCAGTAGAACCGGTATCGCTTCGCGATATATTGACCAAAATCCCTCCCGGAAGGTCATATTACAGACTATCGCAGTCTCTTGTTAAATGTACCGACGTTCGATGATTCGGCCCGTTCTCATCTATTCTCGTACCCTATCGATGTCGCCATCGGATCACACTATCTACGGCCAGCCCGTCCGCTCATCATCCCCTTTATTCTCCTCTTCCGGCTCAGTAGCCAGCTGCCACCCGGCAGTTTCTGCGGCCTCTTCCAGCTTGCGGTACTCCCAGCCGGCTCGCTCGGCCGCGTCACGGATCGCCTCGTCGACGGAGACGAGAATGTATCTGTCGGCGTGGTGTTCCGGTTGGTTTTTGATCTTCACGAGGCTCGCTGGCTTTTCCCGTGGTCCCGGGAGGAAATCCGGATTGAACCCGTAGTCTCGCGCCCGCTTTCTGACCAGATGTGTCGGCTCGTCGCTCACGATACCGAGATGGCTCGTCCACCGTTGGGTATCGCGGATCACTCCTGAGGGATTGACGAGCCGCTCTAACGCTTTCAGTTCGAAAGCGAGTGTGATCGTCTCGTACTCCTCATCTGCCATACGAACCGTTTGACCGAACAGCCGAAAACGGTGTCGGTACCTGCGGTCCGGTGTCGATACCGTACTCGGGTGACGGTACCCGCGTCCGGTGAGTATTTGACCGGTGAGACGCAGGGTCGAATATGGACGAGGCGCTGGGACCGCCACCGACGATGGTGGAGAAAGCCGACGATCTCACGCCAATGCTCTCACAGTATCTGCAGCTGTGTGAACGATACGATGACGCATTGGTGCTGTTTCAGGTCGGCGATTTCTACGAAACGTTCTGTGCGGCTGCCGAAACGACCGCTCGAATCTTAGAGATCACGCTCACCCAACGAGAGGATTCGACCGGAACGTATCCGATGGCCGGTATCCCGATCGACAGCGCCGAGTCGTACATCGAGACGCTCTTGGAGGCCGGATATCGCGTTGCGGTCGCCGATCAGGTTCAAGATCCCGAGGAAGCTTCCGGCCTCGTTGACCGTGCTGTCACGCGGATCGTCACGCCCGGAACGCTGACCGAGACTGAACTGTTAGCCGATGGTGATAACAACTTCGTCGCCTGTCTCACTGACGGATATGGTTTGGCGTTTCTCGACGTATCCACCGGGGATTTCTACGCGACGAAACTCGACCGGTTGGACGCCGTTTCGAACGAGCTTGAACGGTTTGACCCCGCCGAAGCCGTCGTCGGTCCGGACGCACCGACAGAGCCGTTCGGATCGAACTGCATGGTCACCCCCTATGAGGCCTCGGCGTTCGATCTCGAAACCGCTCGAGAAAAAGTACGCTCGTACTTCGGAGATACCTCCCTCGCGAGCGACGCCGAGGTCCGCGCGTGTGGCGCGTTGTTAGCTTATGCCGAATACGTTCGCGGCGCGACGACCGATGGAGAGACGACACGGCTGTCGTATCTCAATCACCTCTCTAGGTACGATCCCCGAGAGTACCTGCTCTTGGATGCGGTCGCGACTCGTGCGCTCGAAATTTTCGAACCGAGACACGTTCACGGGCTCGACGGCGCGGCGTTATCGGAATCGATCGATCGGACTGCGAGCGCGCTTGGCGGCCGAAAGCTTCGCGATTGGCTCCGCCGGCCGCTTCTCGATCCTGTACGAATCGACGCCCGGCTTGATGCCGTCGAAGCACTTCTCACCCGCGTCGACGAGCGCGAACGCGCGAGCGAGCACCTCGCCGACGTGTACGACCTCGAACGACTCATTACACGAGTTTCGCGCGGACGTGCGGACGCTCGCGACCTCCGCTCGCTCGAATCGACGCTCGCCGTCGTTCCCGCGCTCCGCGATTGTCTTTCGGACGCCGCGACGGACAGCGATCTCCTCGCAAAGCTCGTTGACGACCTCGATGATTGTCCCGACGTTCGAACGCACATCGATGAGGCGATCGTCGAATCGCCACCCGTCGAGATTACCGAAGGTGGTCTTATCGAAGACGGGTACGATGATCGGCTCGATTCCTTACGACAGACCGAACGTGCGGGAAAACGGTGGATCGACGACCTCGAAGCCGGAGAACGCGAACGCACCGGAATCGATTCGTTGAAAGTCGGTCACAACTCCGTGCACGGCTATTATATCGAGGTAACCGATCCGAACCTCGATTCGGTCCCCGAGGAGTATCACCGACGACAGACGTTGAAAAACGCCGAGCGATTCTACACGCCGGAGTTAAAAGAGCGAGAGGACGAGATCATCCAAGCCGAAGGTCGGGCGGATTCCCGAGAGTACGAACTGTTTACAGATCTCCGGCGTACGACCGCTGAAGCGACCGAACGAATTCAACGGACTGCCTCGGCGATCGCCCGGTTGGACGCGCTGTGTTCGCTCGCCGTCGTTGCGGCCGAGTACGATTATTGCCGTCCGGTCGTTGGTTCCGATGGCGTTGATATCGAAGGCGGTCGCCATCCGGTCGTCGAACGAACCGAATCCGCGTTCGTCCCGAACCCGACCGATCTCCCGCGAGAACGGCCGATGGCGGTTATCACGGGACCAAACATGTCCGGAAAATCGACCTACATGCGACAGGTCGCGCTCATCGCGCTCCTCGCACAAGTCGGAAGCTTCGTTCCCGCAGCGCGCGCGAACCTACCGGTTATCGATCGCGTTTTCACCCGTGTCGGTGCCTCAGACGATATCGCTGGCGGTCGATCGACCTTCATGGTCGAAATGACCGAACTCGCGTCGATCCTATCCGACGCCGACTCGAATTCACTTGTCATCCTCGATGAGGTCGGACGGGGGACCTCCACGCGGGACGGCTATGCGATCGCGCAGGCCGCGACCGAGTATCTTCACGATGAGATCGGTGCGTACACGCTCTTTGCGACCCATCATCACGAACTGACCGATGTGATCTCTTCGCTCCCTCGCGCGCGTAACTACCACTTTTCGGCGACGAAGACTACCGATGGTATTCGGTTCGAACACGATCTTCGGTCGGGCCCGGCGAAAGCCTCTTACGGTGTCGAAGTCGCCGCGATGGCCGGTGTTCCCTCCGATCTCGTCGAGCGTGCTGGAACACTGCTTGCGAGTGAGACTGATACTGACACTGCTCTTGTTACTGACACCGAGCGTACGCCGAATGCTACCGCTGAGACGATCGACTCTCTCAGTGCGACTGCATCTACTGATGGCGGCCGAGAAGCGATATTGGCCGAACTCGCGGCTGTTGATCTCGCCGATACGACGCCGATCGAGGCGTTGAATCTGCTCGCCGAATTTCAATCACAGCTCGAATAGCGCCCACGAATGTTCGTCGATCGCCGACACAGGTTCTGACAGTGACGTCGCGTTTGGACGACCGGGGCGAGATTGCGTACGTCGTCGAATTACCATCGAAAAGCAAGTAAAAGCCGAGCATGTCGGCGACGTGCGCACGCCCCGGTCCGAAGCGAGGAATATCCATCCGTCTCGGGCGGTTCACTTTCCGTCGCAATCTGGGCTTTCTCGCGGCGTCAGCGAGACGAACTCGAGCCCTTGTTCTGTGAGTAACGCGCTCGCACGTTCTGTGACCGATGGCGCGACGAGCACGCCTCGGATTTCCGCATCCGCATGGAGATCTCGCTCGAGCGCTTTCACGTACCGGCTCAGCTGCCCGACCGCGTCCGGTCCCACTCGCCGCCGCTTCAACTCGAGAACGACCGTCCGGCCGTCGCTGTCTTTGCCGTAGATATCGATCGCTCCGGCAGGGGTTTCTCGCTCGGTCGAAAGCGGAGTGAATCCTTTTTCGATGAGCTCGGGCGATCTCAAGATTCGTTGTTTCAGGTCCGCTTCCGTTCCACTAAGATCGATCGAAGCGCCATCTTCGACATCGAACGCCGAAACGTGTGCGATCGTCGAAAGGGTGACGACGAGTCGCTCCTCGGGGGTCGTTCGGACGCTTTCTATCACTAACGAGCCCGATTCGATTCGGCACTCATGTTCGCTTCCCGGCGGTTGCCAGTTCACGGGCTTTTGTCCCTCGTCGTTGTGAACGAGATGGGTCCCGTCCGGCTTCAGCATGATATGTCTGTCTCCGACGCCGAGCTCGGAGCTCGCGCGTCCGTCGTACTCGACCGTACACTCACCGAAAAGCGTCACCAGCGCTCCTCGTCCGATTGCGTCGGTAACGAACGCTTCGGCTTCCGAGACGGTCGGTTGGGTGCGTATTCGCGATCCGGACGGTCTGGCCGACTCGGTCGTCTCTTTTGACACACTCTCAGGTATCGCTTCCGCGTGGTTAACGTTTTTCGAGCGGCCACGTGTCGTTCGTCGCTCGCTTTATCCGAGGCTCTCTTTTTAGTCGTGTCTCGCTCTCTCACGGCTCACGCTGTTCGCCGTTCGGGTTTTCGGGGCGCTCACTTCGTTCGCATCCCGCTAACCACACGACCGTCCCTCGCTTCGGATCGAGCCATCGGAGCGCCCGAACGATTGCTCCGTCTTCGGGTCCACAGACGCCTCGAACCGCCTTCGCTCCCGCGAACCATCCTCGGAGGTAGGCCGCATCCGATTCGCCATCATATCCAACCAGCGCGATCGCAGGCCCCCCGCGTCGTCCGACTCTGTATCCGTTGAGCCCGAATACGAGATATGTCCGAACTGAGAAATCGCACTCGACGACGTATAACGCCTCGTGTTCGACCGAATCGACGTACGACCCGAGGTCAACGAACGAAAGCCCCGTCGCGATCGGATCCGGATCTACGGCGGTCTCGTGTCCTTCGGTCATCCACCCTGCATCGGGTGTGAGTATCTCGTCCACCTGTTCGTGTGCCCACTCATCGTCCGGTTGGTCGCCGAACGGTGTTTCAGGGGTAAGCCGATCCGGCTCGACACCCCAATGTGCGTAGTGAAGATCGTACCCGTCTCTGTCGTATGCGACAAGCGTTCGGTGACCCATACGCCGTGTGGCTGCGTTTTCGATTATAAAGGGGCGGTCACTCTACCGTTTCTGATCCAGTTCTCGTTTATGCGTATCCATCGGGTATCTCGATCTCTCGGCGCGGTCCGAGGCCCTGTAACACCTCGATCGCCGTCATGAAGTCGCTGCCGGTGAGCTGGCCGACGAATCGACCGTTCTCGACGACGAGCACCCGATCGCCTTTGGTCGAACTCATCGCCAACAGCGCTTCGAACGCATCCGAATCCGGCTCGACCGACGGCGGTGCTCCGCTCATGACGTCGGCGACGGTCGTCGTCTGACGCTTCTCGGGTTTGATCTGCCGAACCGAATCGAGCGTGACGATCCCGGAAACCGTTCCGCGATCCATGACCGGATAGGCCGTCGTCCGTTCGGTGACGACCCGGTCGAGAAACTCCGAAACGGTCGTCTCCGGCGTGACCGTCCGAACATCACTCGACATCAGTTCACGAACCGTGAGCCCCCGCAAGAGCTCTCGGAGTACCGTCGTTCGCGATTCCGCACCGGCCGCGATATAAATGAACATCGCGATGAGCAACAACAGCGGTGCGAACGCGAAGACTGCGAAGATCGCCATCAGGATCGCCATAAATTTACCGACTGTCGCCGCGGTCTGCGTCGCCTCCGCGTATGGACGGCTTCGAGCGAGCAGTGCCCGGAGGACTCGACCACCGTCCATTGGAAACGCCGGGAGGAGATTGAATACTGCGAGTGTGATGTTGATGATCGCAAGCGAGCCGACGACGAAGATGAACACTGGCTGTGCGGGGATGACAAATAGCAGCGCATAGCAGACGGCACCCACGAGGACACTCATCGCCGGACCGGCGAGAGCGACGTAGAGTTCGACGTTCCAATCTTCCGGCAGATTCTCCATGTGGGCCATGCCGCCGAAGATCCACAGCGTGATCGAACTGATCGTCACGTCGTAGCGACGGGCGGTCCACGAGTGGCCGAGTTCGTGCAGCAACACGCCGACGAACAATCCGATCGCGGTCGTGATTCCGATAATTTCCGGTGTCGACCCCGATTGAATCACCGCGATATCGATCGTCTGTGGTGAAATCCCGTTGACGACTTCAGCGTAAAAGCTGAGCTGTGCTTCGCGGCTGATAAGCCAGGCCAAAATCGGAAGGAAAACCACGAGTGTGATGTTAAGCCGGATCGGAATACCGGTAATACGGCCGATCTCGAAATTACGCATAGATACACGTTCTCAGACGAGTTTAAAAATACTGCCGGCTGTTGGTTCTAGCTACCGTTCGCCGTGCCCGCCCACGGTGCGTTCTGTTTCACGCTGTTGATCGCGTCTTCTGCGGCGCTTCGCGAGGAGTAGCCTTCGCCGGAGTCGGCGATGATGTTGCCGTTTCGGTGTCTGAGCCGCCATCGGTGCTCGCCCGCCGCGTCCTCGTACAGTTCAAACGCCGCCTGTTCGATGTCCAGCACGTCGGCTTCGGGTGCGTACCCCTGCACTCGTTCGATCGCATCGCGCGCGTTCGATTTGTTTGCATACCCTTCGCCGGAATCGGCGATGATGTTGCCGTTGTCGTGGACGAGTCGCCATCGGTGCTCACCTGCTGTGTCCTCGTACAGTTCGAATGTTGCCTTGCTCATTGTTTTACTCCGATTTGGTTGGAATTACTGCTCTTCGATCGCTGCATCGCCCGCGTTGGTTCGAACGCTCTCGACACCTTGGCGAGCCTTCTGCCGGCTGGCGTAGCCTTCACCGGAGTCTGCCAATATCTCACCGTTTTCATGGACGAGCCGCCAGCGCCATTCACCGGCACGGTCTCGATATATCTCGAATCCCGCCGGATCGATCTTGAGATAGTCCGCTGACTCGGCGTGTCTCCGAACGCTGTCCATCGCTCGCTTCCCGTTGCTTTTCGACGCGTAGCCCTCGCCGGAGTCGGCGATGATGTTGCCGTTATCGTGGACGAGCCGCCAGCGCCACTCGCCTGCCGCATCCTCATACAGTTCGAAGCTGGCTTGGCTTTCGAGTTCGATCGGCTCCGTCTCGACTTCCGTTTCGACGGCTTCGATCGTCATGACGGCCGCACCCAGTGTGTTTCGAATCACGCTGTGCATTCCTTGTTGACACTTCTGCCGACTGGCGTACGCCTCGCCACTGGTCGCGATGATATTGCCGTTTCGGTGTCTGAGCCGCCAGCGGTGCCCGCCACCTCTGTCCTGGTAGAGCTCGAATCTCGCTTTCGACTGACGAAGTGATTCGAGTTCGGCGCTGGCGGCTTTCGCGGCTGTTTCGGCTTCATCACGTTCGGTACGGGTTCTGTCGAGCGCCTCTCGCGTTTCAGCGCTCGAACGCTCCGTCTCATCTCGGGCCGCTCGTTCGCTCGGTGTTTCGGTCTCCGCTCGCGAAAGCAGTGGGACGAACACCGAGGCGAGTCCGATAATGACGAGGCCGATCGTGTAGAGACCGATGACACCCGAATGGCCGGTATCGACCGGCCATCCTGATGCCGGATACACCAGTATAAACCACAGGATGGCCGCCAAACAGATGATGACACCGATTCCGACGATTTGGGTCGCGAGCTTTCGTAGCGGGAGTCGGATCGCGACGCCACCGAGCATCAGAGGGACACCGATGCCCGCGAGGACAACTCCCACTTCACGGAGCATCCAGTAGGTGCCACCCTCTGCGGCTGGCGGTCTCGGAAGCGTTGTGCTGTACATAAACATGGCGATGCCGACGACGCTCGCGATGAGCCCGAGGGCGAAAAGCCAATAGCCGTATACTTCGTCGTTCGTCGACGGCTCTGTGATCCGATCCGTATAAAACGACACTAACGCGTTTTCTTCGGTTGACCCCTGTGCCATAGTTTCATATTCTCTTTCGGATATAATAAACCTTCATGCCATATGTCATATCTAACTGAACGTCTGATGCGGTGCTCGTATTTCCGTGATATACTTAATTTTATTTTCTATCGAACTGATATCTTTTGTATCGATATTTCGATATAACCTTGGTGTAGTGTTCCTCGAATAATAGTTCTCATTGTGTAGAGCTGACTGATTACGTTGTGCGGATCTGACCGATCACATTGCGGTGAACTACCTGATACCGGTATACCGAATGCGAACCGCGCTCTGCCTCAGTCCGGAAAAAAGATTGTGCCGCTATTTCCCGCGGTTGTTGTTCGAGCGGATGCTCGGTCGCGTGTGTTCGGTACCCTTCCCGCGTTTTTGTAGCCCTCGGCCGCGCTGTCCGGCAGAGGTTCGTCCCCGGTAGCTGCGACCGCGATGGCTGTCGTCGCAGATCCAGTTCAGATCATCGTCGTTTTCGATCGCGCCGTGTTCGGGATCGATCATGATGACTTCGAACCATTTCTGTGAACCGTCTTCGCCGACCCAGTAGCTGTTGAGCACGCGGAGATTACGGAATTTGCGTCCGGCGCGCTCTTCGGCGATCCGCTGGAGGTTCTTTCGGCGAGTGATCTTGTTGACACCCTGCCGTTTCGATCGGCGTCCGGCTTTGAACCGCTGTTTGCGGGCGCTCCCTTTTCGGACCGAGACGCGGGCGACGACAACACCTTGTTTCGCTTTATATCCCAGCGCGCGCGCTTTATCGAGTCGCGTTGGTCGGTCGATACGTTCGATCGAACCCTGCTTTCGCCACTCCTGTTGGCGCTGCCACTGTAGTTCCGCGAGCTTTCCTTCTTTCGGCGTTTTCCACGCCTCTTGAATATGCGAGTAGAAGCTTCGTGCCATGGTTTCACCACGGGCGTTGCATGGTTCAACTCTCGACGCCAAAGACGCCGAGAGTCACATCCCTACCTGTGTGGACAGGTGCCCACTGGTGCCCGTCGTCCAGCGAGTTACCCTGATTTCTCGATACCAGCGGTTAAGGGCTTCGAAACGGGCGCAGACTACGAGAGTCTGTCTCTCATTCGGGTCTTCTACTCACACTCGATGCGATAGTCCTCCCCGAGTCCGACAGAAAGTTTAATATCAATCGATACATTTACTCCGAATAGATGACACGGAGTACCGTTCCAGCGACCACGAACGCCGGCAGCGGTTGCTCCCCGAGCGCTATTATCGGCATTATCGGTATTATTGGGGCTTTCCAGTAGCCCCATCTAACCCTATTCCTCGACCCGGTCCGAATTGCCCGATAAGTACTACTGTCGCCACGCTGGCGACACCACAGAACCCACACCCGAAGGATGTCAAAGCCAACAACCGTTCCCGAAGAAACGACCGATGAATCGCCCACTCGCCCAGTCACGACCGGTGCTGATGCCGCCGTCGCAGCGCTCGAAGCCGCGAACGTCGAACACGTGTTCGGCCTGCAAGGCGGAGCGATTATGCCCGTTTACGACTCTCTGTATCATTCCGATATCCAGCACGTCACGATGGCTCACGAACAGGGCGCATCCCACGCCGCCGACGCATACGGCGTGGTCTCGGGTAATCCCGGCGTCTGTCTGGCCACGTCCGGCCCCGGTGCAACCAACCTCGTAACCGGGCTGGCCGATGCGGATATGGATTCTGATCCGGTGCTCGCGTTGACCGGACAGGTTTCGACGGAATTCCTCGGTCGGGACGCGTTCCAAGAGGCGGACACCACCGGTGTCACGATGCCGGTAACGAAGACGAACTACGTGACGACTGATCCCGATACGGTCGGGGATATCGTTGGCGAAGCGTTCGCGCTCGCTCGAGACGGGCGCCCGGGTCCGACGCTGGTCGATCTCCCGAAAAACATCACGAAAAGCGAGACTGATCGCGCTCCCGGTGAACCGAAACTCCCCGACGAGTTCGATGTACCCGATGCCGCGGACGGCGCTCGGGTCTCGGAAGCTGCGGAAGCGCTTTCGAACGCCGAACGTCCCGCGATCCTCTCGGGCGGCGGCGTGATCAAAGCCGAAGCGTGGGAGCAACTCCGAACGTTCGCGACCGAGTATCAGATCCCCGTCGTGACGACCATGCCCGGTATCGGGTCGTTCCCCGAAGACCACGATCTCGCGATGGAGGTTGCCGGAATGCACGGCACCGGATATGCGAACATGACGCTCCAACACTGTGACGTAATGCTCGCGGTCGGAACACGGTTTGACGACCGACTCACGGGCGGTGTCGAAACGTTTGCTCCCGACGCTGAGATCATCCACGTCGATATCGATCCGGCAGAGATCTCGAAAATCATCCATGCGAATTACCCGCTTGTCGGAGACGCCGGTACGGTGTTAGAGCAACTGTACGACGCGATGGCTCGTGCTCCTGACGCAGCCGAATGGCGAGCACAATGCGATCAGTGGAAAGATGAGTATCCGCTGGAGTACTCCGTTTCGGAGGACGATCCGGTCAAACCGCAGTTTCTCGTTGAGGCGATGGATGAGTTGACGCCTGATGAGACGATCGTTACGACCGGTGTCGGCCAACACCAGATGTGGGCGATGCAGTATTGGACGTATCGATACCCTCGAACGTGGGTCTCCTCACACGGGTTGGGGACGATGGGATACGGCCTGCCGGCCGCAATCGGCGCGAAACTCGCCGCTGACGATGATCAACCGGTCGTCTGCTTCGACGGTGACGGCTCCTTTTTGATGACGCTTCAAGAGTTAGCCGTCGCGGTCCGAGAAGAGCTTGATATCACCCTTATCGTACTCAACAACGCCGCTGTCGGGATGGTTCGACAGTGGCAAGACGCGTTCTTCGAAGGCCGCCGAATGGCTTCAGAGTATCCGTGGGTTCCCGGATTCGATGTCATCGCCGAGGGATTCGGTGCCCGTGGATTCCGGATCGAAACGTACGATGACATCGATGAGACGCTTCGTGCCGCCTACGAGTACGATGGCCCTTCGGTCGTCGATGCGCACGTTGATCCCGAAGAGGACGTCTATCCGATCGTCCCGAGCGGCGGTGACAACACCAAGTTCGCGATGAACGAAGCACAACTGGAGGAACTATGAGCGGCGACATGGAAAGTCCGGGACCGCACGAACGCGCCCAACCGGACGGCCGACGAAACCCGGATGGAACTCGGATGGACGCGACGGACGCCGCTCCTGAACGGACGGACCAACGCGTGGTGCTGTCCGCACTCGTGATCAACGAACCCGGTGTGACCGCAAAGGTAACCGGACTATTCGCTCGTCGACAGATCAACATCGAACGGATCGTGGGCGAGCCGATCGGTGATGGCACGCGTTCTCGGATCACGTTCGTCGTCGAGCCGCCACACCCTGGCATCGAGCAGGTGAGAAACCAACTGCAAAAACTCCTTCCCGTTCTCTCGGTTGAGGAATTCGATATCGAGGCCGCGAAACAGTTGACCGCGGCTATCGACGAGTAATTCGCTGATTTCTAACTTGTTGTCAAGCTTCTCGAGCAGTAGCGCTCGCTTCCCGTCGTCTATGGCTTTCGTAATTCAACCCATTTCATATCGCGACTATCGGTTTATGAATTGCTCAACCGCTTCGAACGTATCTTCCACTAACGCCGCTTTGAGCGCCGTTTCGTCGACATCTGGCGCATTACTGGGGTATTTTCGATGGAAATGCCCGAGTACGTTCTCGATATCTCTGCGCAGAAGTTCTTCGCTGTTTTCGTGATCGGTCGGGACGGCTTGTGGCCAATCGAATATCGTCACGCCGTCAGTCGCGATGAACACATTGTACTCGCTCATGTCTGCGTGTACGTAGCCCGCCCGGTAGGCTGCAGCCATCTCATTCAACACGAGATCGAGCACACCGATCACTTGATTCGGCTCAAGCTTCGCTCGCGAGAGCTCTACGCCGTCGATTCGTTCCATAACGATCGCATGGCGGTTCTGATCAACCGGCCGTGGGACTGAAACGTCTGGATACAGGGTTTCGAGCACTTCGTACTCCCGTTCGGCTGCTTTTCGCGCGGTATAGAGCCACGACCGATGCCTGTTATTTGCCGTGTACTCTCGCTCTTTTTGGACCTCTCGGAAGTTCGTATATCCTTCTCGGTGATATTTGAGCGCGAGCGGCTGAAACGAACGAGCTTCGTACACATCGCTTTCTTTTCCGACACCGAGCGGTCCGCCGACATCCACGATCGTTTCACGTTCAGCAAACGTCCGCAGTGCGAGCGCGTCGTAGCCTTCGAACGTGAGGCGGTAGCCGGTGTATTGGATCGTTTTCCGCTCGAGGAGCTCTCGGTCCATGCATCGGTCGATCCGATAGACGATATCACCCGGGTCGAGTCGAGAAAACTCCGGGAGCTTCTCTTCGGCGACCCACCGCGAAAAGCGCATTCCGTGTTCGATCCCCGACAACAGATGAAAATCTTCGTCCTCCAACTCGGCCATCCGCGTGGCGACGTTCTGTACCATCTCACTGGCTGTAGTGGCCCCATAGCCAAAAGCGCCCCGTGTGCCGACGAATCGTGAATAAACGATATATTGCGATATATAATCCGATTCTGTTGCTACTCACTTTTACCGTTTGCTGTCCGATAGGTGTATGATGGCTCATCTCGAAAATATCTGGATATACCCGATCAAGGGGCTCGATGCGATCTCTCTCGACACGAGCACCCTCAGCGATGCCGGCACCTTGTGCGGAGATAGGGCGTACGCGATGGTTGATGCGGACGGGACCGTCCTCAACGGGAAGCAAATCCAGACGCTTCACGAAGTTTCCATGGAATTTGATCCCGAAAGAGAGGTTCTGACACTCTCGGTCGCTAAAACCGATGAAACGGTTCGGTTCGATCTCTCAATGGATCGTGGCGAAGCAAGCGAATGGCTCAGTTCGTTCTTCGGGAAATCCGTCGAACTTCGCCGTCGAGAACCTCCGGCGTTCGTTGATCGACCGTCGCTTGGTCCGTCCGTTATCAGCACTGGAACACTCGAGGAAGTCGCCTCTTGGTTCGGAGATGTATCGCCGGATGAGATGCGGGCTCGACTCCGTCCAAACGTCGTCATCGGTGGCATCCCTCCGTTTTGGGAGGACCGATTCCTTGAAGATTCCACATCCGGTTTCGAGATCAACGGTGTTCGATTCGAGGGTGCTGAGGCGTGTGCACGATGTGTCGTTCCGTCTTTGGATCCCGAGACCGGTGAGCCGATCGAGGACTTCCAAGCGCGATTCGTCGAACGTCGAAAAGAAACGTTTCCGGTATGGGCCGACGAGCGCGCGCTCAAACATTTCTATACCGTGATGGTGATCATGCGCGTTCCGGAACCGTACTACGGCGAGACGATTCGCGTCGGAGATCCGGTGAAAGCACCCGACATACGCGATTAATTCGTCTGTTACTCGTCGTCTGTGGTGATCTCGACCTCAAGATGGTCGCCGTCTTGGAGTTCGTATTCGGTCGGATCAACACGCTCGTCGTTAGCGCGAAATACGATCTCAGTTCCGGAATCACGCGCGTCGTAGACTGATTCGTGGGTGATCACCGGTTCGCCCTCTTCCGTCGTGTACTCGAAGTATGGGATGTGATCGATCGCTTCGGCGAACGACACGCGCTCGAACCCTTCCATATACCAGTACTCATCGAACGCGTGGAAGTGAAACTCCATCGCGTACTCGTCGGCGTATTCGGCTTGAAACCTGTCTTCTGTGAGATCGACTTCCGACCCATTGATGGTGATCTCCATCGTTCCCCGTTCGTCGATTCGTTCGTCGCTGGAGCTGGATTCGCTATTGAGCTGTTCGAGGCCGATACAACCGGCCGTGGAGGCGAAAAGGGGGACCGAAACGAGAACCGCTCTGCGTTTCATGTCCCACATTCGGTATTCTCTGTGCAAATAGCATCCGGTTCTCTGCGCGGTTATCGTCGAAGAAAAGACGGTAGTTCGAGGCGATCCGGTGGTCCGGTTGCCGGGCCGGTCGTATCCGGTCCAGAGAGCAACTCTGGGTATGTCGTCTCGGAACCAACGTGTTCGCCCGATTCGAACCGAGCGAACGGTCTTTCGATAAGCCGCTCCCAAATCGATTCACCGCTCTCTTCGGTCGCTTCCAGTTCGAGGGCCTTCGCCCGTCCTTCTTCGTAGGCGAGTTCGACGATGCTTTCGTCGTAGGTGTCCGCCGATCGTTGCGTGAGGCGACCGTATGCGGTGTCGTCCGGCTCATCACACACTGATGCAACGCCGAGCGCGTACGCTCGCTTGAGCGTTTCCGTTGTGCCGTATTCGCTTGCTTCATCGAAGTATCGATCGTACATGTTATCGCACCCCTCGTTTTGTACCGACGGTTATCCCATCGGCTTCGAACGAGATCTCATAGATGTCGGTATCGATCGCCGCACCGCGCATTTTCAACACCTGTATCCCGCGTTGCATGCCACTGTCTTCGAGGAAATTGTGGAGAAAAATAACCCCGTGAGAGAGGTACTGTTCATCAGCATACGCTGATGGATCCGTCATCTCCGATATCAGCAGCGTCGTCGCGTCCGTTCGTTTCAACGCCGTCAGGAACTGGATCGTATTGCTGTCGGTATCGGATAGAAAATGCTTCAGTAACATCGTCGAATCGAGAACGACCCGTTCGACATCGTTGGCGTCGATGAACCCGGTCAGTCGGTTGATAAGTCCCGAGGAATCCCGGTGTTTTCCCGGTGGCCGAAAGAGACGCTTGCCGTCCGAAGAAAACACATCGACGAACGTCAATCGATCTGTCTCGATCGCCCGATCGAACCCGAATTCGTACGCCGACATATCTTCGATGATGTCCGCGCGGGATTCGTGCATACTCACGAATAAACACGACTCACCCTGTCGAGCACCCTCGACGAGAAACTGCGTCGAAAGCGTTGTTTTCCCGCTTCCCGGCGGGCCGGACACCACATAGAGACGACCGGCAGGCAACCCACCTCCGATGAGTGAGTGTAGTCCCGAGACGCCGCTGGAAACTCGCATAGCTAACGAACCGTGGATGAACCATATAACTCCTTTTTCGAACTCACTCGCTAATTCGCGGAACGATTCGATTCGTTTTCGATGCCCGGAACACAAATCACTGACGAGCACCCATTGGTAGCTGAATGATCGCTAAATACGTCGAAACGCTTCGTCAGCCGGAGTACACTGGTGAAAACCGATGTCTTCCGTGTACCGTCGTGAATCTCGCGATCGCCGTCATTCTCGGAGTCGTGGTTTCGAAAAGATCGAAACGTGCCGGTGTTATCGCTGTCGGTTGTTCGGTCGCGTTGATCGCTCTTCGTGGGTATCTGGTTCCCGGAACTCCCGAACTGACGAAACGATACCTCCCCGAAACCGCGCTTCGGCTGTTCGGTAAATCCTCCGAGCTCGATCTCGCGAGCGGTGTCGATTCGTCGCCACGATCAACCGAAACCGGTGAAAACGACTCCGAGACGGCCGATTCCGGTTCCGAAGAACACGTCGAAGCCGGCGAACCG
>LKMJ01003076.1_pt1 | contig 15487 bp, 27 predicted proteins | sample 643391 | NCBI WGS metagenome assembly LKMJ01 (sample SAMN04112250, study PRJNA286221) | soda lake metagenome | biome: soda lake; feature: Kulunda Steppe; material: water; isolation source: sample PL-Br10 brine of Picturesque Lake | place: Russia: Kulunda steppe | collected 2010-07
CACGTCCCCATGGCCCACTGTTCACACACCCAGTGAGTCCCCATGGCCCACTGTTCACACACCCACACGTCCCCATGGCCCACTGTTCACACACCCACACGTCCCCATGGCCCACTGTTCACACACCCAGTGAGTCCCCATGCAAAACCCTCAAGCAGAGTCAGAAGCACAGCCATGCAACCTCCACGAGCTCATTCCGGCTGGCAGCCATCGGCCACTTCCCACCAAGTTCACCAAACACCCATTCCTTGACGCAATGCACCCACGCAGCGCAGCCCACACTGGTGAATGGTCTGCTGCCCAGCACTGTCGTGCCCCTCAGCTGGGAGCATTTCCCCACGGAAATACCTAGTATTGATAACCCCTACCCCACGGAATCCCTCAGGGCCTCGTCAGCCATGACCACTGCGCCCCCCCCACCCTGCGCACCTTCCTATTGCCGCACACCACCTCCCCAACATTCAGCTCCTGCTGCAATGTGAGCATGGGGGGCTGCCGCCGGGCCTGAGCATGGCACGTACAAGGCACAACGGCAACTCAGGCAACTCAGGCTCAGGGCACTATGCACCCCATTACTCAAGACGGCAAATGCCCCTCTGCCATAGCCCACAGCTGTGCCACGCACTCCATGGTTCGTTGCCGCGCTGTGAGGCGTGTGCTCTGAGTGTGCCCCAGCTGGAGAAGCCCAATCTTTTCCTCTGAAGCAGCAGCTTGGTGGTTGTCCACTGTGGTGGAGCTGTCTTGGGCAGACACGCATGCAGACTAGCAGACTTGAGAGGCAGCAGAGAATCGGGAGGGGAGGGGATCCTACCGGCTCACTTAGGCCTCAAGACCACAGAGAGGTTGCCAGAGATGGGTGTGAGAATAAATATGGCTCACACAAGGCCAACAGAGAGGTTGCCAGCAAAGATTGGTGTGGATGGCAGTCAGGCTCACTTGATGGATCAACAACATAGTCATAAACACAAGATCATGTGGCACCCCCTAGACATAGTCCTACAGATCTTGTAATCGGTCGTTATCCGTATGCTCATCTCTGAGTGTGTAAGCACCAAGGGCCTCCTGGAACATGAGCACCCCCAGCCTGATGCAGCTGCTCGTCTGTTGAGGCGGCAGCCACCGCACTTGCGCTCACACTGAAGCACACACACGCAAACGCAAACGCACACACACACACACACACACACACACACACACACACACACACACACATACAGGCACGCCTCAGGGAGCAGGCACATGCAGGTGAACACCCAGCCGCATGGCTGCCGCCACCCCTCGAGCACACGGACATGCGCACTCACGCTTGCCACACACACGCATGCACACCTGCAGCTGCACCGGGAAGCGGTTGGACAGCGTGTCCACAACCATGACGTCGTCGTAGTCTGCCAGCGAGTCCGGCGTGAAGCGCAGCGTGAGTTCCGCGGCCATGCCCGGCGCTATGCAGCCGTTGTCAGTGGGGAAGCTCAGCATGGACATGTGGAAGTACTGGCTGGCTGGGGGCAGCATGCGTAAGTTGCGGATCACCGACGTCACGTTGCGCACCTGCGCGGGGCGCAGGGGAAGCGTGCGTGCGCGCATGAGCGTGCTGGCGGAGGAGCCCCACTCTGACAGCAGCTTCCACTGTGTGTTTCACGCATGCGAGTCCAGCATGCACTGCACACACTCGCATGATGTGCGCATGTGAGCGCATGAGCGTGTACGTGTGTATGTGTATGTGTGCGTGCAGGGCGTGCAGCAAGTGGCGCAGCCTGCTGAGGGGAGTTGATCAGGGGCATGTGGAGACCCGCCTGATCTTGCACTTGAGCACACTCTTAAGCCGTGGAGACGCCTCGGCCGCTGAGAGATGCGGAGCACCATGAGTACTAGATGAGTACCAGATGCGGAGCACCATGAGTACCAGATGCGTACCAGATGCGGAGCACCATGAGTACTAGATGCGTACCAGATGCGGAGCACCATGAGTACCAGATGCGTACCAGATGCGGAGCACCATGAGTACCAGATGCGGTGCTGCCTTAAGCCGCTGCTGCCTTGAGCATCGCTGACGACACATCCACAGGAGCGCCGGCGCCGTCTCGAGGCAGGACACGGCCCTGAGCTGTGTAAGCACCATCGTCAGGCCCAACAGCAAACAAGGCGCGCAAGCACTACCCCTTCCCCCATGGGCTGCAGCTCTCTCCCCTCCCATCAAACCTAGTCCACAGTGGCTACCTGGCCAACAGGGAAAAGACGAAGGCTCAGGCGCATACCTTGACGACCCTGTGGTACACCTTGCCAACTTCGTAGTCTGTGAAGAGCACCTGTAGAGCACCAGGCGCAGAGGGTTTGCATGCCTCAGCAATCCACCTGGGGCAATCAACCAGTCAACCCACCTAGCCCGCGGCTGGGCTGCCCAATCAGATTGGAGTTCAAAACAGGTCCTTGTGTGCAAAAGGTTGAAGAAGGAACAGGCGCTTGCATGCCAATGGTTAAGGAGGGCTGCTTGCGCAGGTAGCTGGGCACAAGCATGCTCCCACTAACGCACTCCGGGGCACATAGCTAGCTCAAGAGCTGGCACAGGCAAGCTGCTGCCAATGAGGGTGCGGGCCATGTGCAAGTGCAGGCGGCTGGTGAAGGCATCAGAAATGCGTGTGCATACCACCCCCTGGAGTGTTTGGGCTGTGATAACGAGGGCGGCCTGCCTAGTGTTGTGGTCTAAGGAGTACATGTGCCACGTGCAAGGACCACGTGAGCACCAACCAGGGCTCACAAAGTGCCAACCAGGCCCACACAAAGTGCCAACCAGGCCCACTCAAAGTGCTAACCAGGCCCACACAGAGTGCTAACCAGGCCCACACAAAGTGCCAACCAGGCCCACATAAAGTGCCAACCAGGCCCACATAAAGTGCTAACCAGGCCCACATGAAGTGCCAACCAGGCCCACACAAAGTGCCAACCAGGCCCACACAAAGTGCCAACCAGGCCCACAAAGTGCCAACCAGGCCCACACAAAGTGCCAACCAGGCCCACACAAAGTGCTAACCAGGCCCACACAGAGTGCCAACCAGGCCCACATAAAGTGCTAACCAGGCCCACATAAAGTGCTAACCAGGCCCACACAAAGTGCCAACCTGGCCCACATAAAGTGACAACCAGGCCCACATAAAGTGCCAACCAGGCCCACACAAAGTGCCAACCAGGCCCACAAAGTGCCAACCAGGCCCACACAAAGTGCTAACCAGGCCCACATAAAGTGACAACCAGGCCCACATAAAGTGCCAACCAGGCCCACATAAAGTGCCAACCAGGGCCCCTGAGCAAAGCACCCCGGGCCTGACTGGCTGAGCCGCCCGCGCCCAGCCACACCCAGCTGAATACTCACCCTCTCAGGCTCCACCGCAAACACCTGCTCTGGGCGGCTGGTCAGGTCAAACTTGTTGGGCGGCTTGGGCTTTGCGGCGGGCATGGTGCCCCCCCCCGATCCCTTGCTTGTACCCCAGGTCTTGCCGGTTTGGGCTGCCTGCGACTTGAGCATCTTCACAGAGGGCGGCTCTGGGAAGCGCGGGTTGCGCAGGAAGGACAGCTTGTGGTTCATGCTGGCTATGAGCCTGCGGGGCAGTGTGCATGTGAGGGGTGGCACACGTGTGGGGCGACGCGCATGGGGATGGCACAGAGCCTGGGCTAATATCCGGGCAGCCGTGCCCTCAGAGCCATGCAAGCACGAGAGCATCCTGATCATAACAAGACATTCAGGGGCAGTGCTGGGGCAATTCGACCGCCGTGTAGGCTGCGATGTGCGCTGCACATGTTTCAATGGCCCTAACACTAGCTGGGTGCGCAAGCCGTCACCGTTCCCTGCTCTTGCATTCTTCTAGCAAGGAAGTCGCCCATCTGGTGTCCATGGGCATGCCTGGGCCAGAGGTCCATGCGGCACAAAGTTCCCGCATCTGTTACCATAGCTCTTACACACGCCTCATCCTTCAGCCTCACGGCAACCTTGCTGGGCAGCCTAACCACGCTGCCTTTGGCGCGCATCACCACTGAGTGCCTTGGCCCCAGGCCAGCTGAGCTGCCTTCATGCACAGACAGGCTCGCTGTGCAGGCTCCCTGAGCAGCCTAGCACCAGACTCTGGCCCTGCAGCCTCACTGATCAGCTGAAAGGCAGCTGCAATGCAGCCCTTTCCCTAGCAAGCACGGCCAGGAGTGCCTGCGCACAGCCCGCTTCAGTGCATACATTGCCGCCCTTGCTGTAGCTGATTACCACCCCCGCACCCCACACCCAGCACTTGGCACCCAATCATCGCCGAGCTAGAGCTTGAATGCAGCAGCTGCGCACTAACAAGCAGCAGTGGTGCACTGATCAGCAGCAGTAGCGCGTGCACCATCCTCCAGCCGAGGCTGTGCTGTTACTCACTTCTTCTCCAGCTCGTACTGATCAGCCGGCATGCGCAGGTCCTGCACGCGCCGCCGCTCCTCGCTCTCCTGTATGTGTCTTGCAACCTCCTCCTCCGACAGATGAGGCCACTTGCGCTCTTTCAGATACATGGTGCGCACCCTCTCCGCCTGAACACCATCAAGTTACAGGGAGGCGGGTGGGAGTGTGACCAGTTATTACTCGCCTTTGTGGCCCTGTCAACCACAACAAGCTCACCCATTCAGTGACATGCCCCCACAGGAGCAAGCATTTAAATGGGTGCCAGGCCTGTGCCACTGTCAGGGACAAATCCTCGCAGCTCACAAGCATCCCTAGCCTGAATGGAAAAAGAGGCACCCATCATTTGATGCCCGTCTCCAGCCTGCACCAGCTGATTCTGATCTGATGTTGGAGGGATTGTACTGCTGCAGCGGCGGGGGGGGGCCAATGGCCATCATTCATTTTAAATGACTTATTTCTCACACACCATCAGTCAGTTCCTGCAAGGCCAAAGTGCAATGTCCAGCAGCCTAAACAGAAGGGTGGGTGCCGCTGAAGGTCCCAACACTTGGAAGTGCCAGGCTGATGATTACACCATGCGAGGAGAACGGGCTACCTAGGTATGCTTTTATAAAGGGGGCCGCTATTAGGCAAGAGGCCTACTTGCGGATCGGGGAGTGCTTGGAGGGAAGGATACGTGTGGTCTGCGTTCCACACGTGACCTGTGTTACTCATCTGTGTCCACCTGTTCCGCAGCCAGTGGAACGCGTGGGAAGCAAGGCTCATGGAAAGGCAAAACAGCCGTCGCAAGAAGGCTGTACACCCCGCAGACTAAGGGCATCAAAATAGACCGCGGAGGCCACTCTGATAAATGACACATCACAAGCCATGGAAACGCATGCCCGCCACTCTCTGATGGCATGCCCCTGGCAAAACTACAGGTCCTTGGCCGATCCTTTGTGTTTGCAAAGCCAAGGTGGGAGCCTGTTACCTTGTCGGGCGAGAGGATAGTCGCTTTCCTTGCCTTCATGTTGGCTGTCGACTTGAGGTAGTTGGGTTGAATGCGGGCATCGTTGTACTCGTAGGTACGAGGAGGGTTGTGAACCTCTTTGGCGCGTACCTGGGCAGTTATTGTTACACGGGCTGCTGTATTGTTTCAGATGACCACACCGGGCTTGTTTTTGAGGCAAACAACACATGCTCTTGCAACTGGACGAGAGCTTCTCATTCCCAGGCGTGGACAAGTGCCCTTCCAGGTACCGAGGCAAGTAGGTGGAAGAAATAGGGAGGTTGCCTAGCCAGGCTTGGGCAAGCAATGTTCATGACTACTCCACAATCGGCAATGACAATTAGGGTGCGTAACAACGCCAGGGGCAGGGCCCAGTGCTACAGAGGCGGCGTGTTTGGTGTGTGAATAGCACCACCAAGCGTTGCAAACAAACCACTTGCTCTAAACAAGGGCAGCCAATAGATCGCCCACGACAGCAAGATAGGAGTGGGGCTCGTTACAGATCAAGCTCAAAGCATGGCACCAGCGCCATGGTTGCAACAAGTGCAAAGCGCCATAGTTGTAATATGTGCAAAGCGCTTGGGCTCGCCCCTTGGGGGTAACTCGCCTGGTGGAATTCCTGCATGATGGCTTTTGGGTTCACGAGCCCCCCTTGCTGCATGGTGTCGGGGTCCAGCCGCAGGTGGGATGGCTTCATGGGTAATCCCACATGCTGCCATGCCGGCGTGTACTCTGACGGCAGCATTATAGAGGGCACACAGAGTCAGGAAATGTTCACGTGACGCAGAGCTTTTGGGCTGCTGTCCTGTCCAAGGATGTCTCACGGTATAGAGTAGCAGCACTCGGGTTGCTGACCAGACCAGACCTAGCCACCATTCCTCAGCCTGCTTCGCCACCAGACACACACTAAGAGACACAAAATACATTGGCACATGTGCAGATGAACAGTCAGCTGGGTGCTATTTGTGTGTACAGCACAGGGTCCTTACTGTGCAGGCGAAGCAGACATGGGGGTTTCTGGCATGTGCATTTGCCTGAGGTCATGCTTAAAAACAATACATACCTTGATCAGCCTTGGCTAGTGCCTGTGCTTCAGACACGTTGGCCTCTTCTGACGCTGTCCTCAAGTACCGCTCAAGCTCGTCTGCTGAAATTTGTTTGGACTCAAACTGCAAGCGCACAGACATTGGCAACATCGTCAGCATCCGAGACAGGGACTGATATCAGACGGCCAAACCTGGCCCTTTGACACTTCAACAAGGAGCACAGAGCTGTTGGCTCCTCTTGACCTCACCTTTGCCCTGATCTTGTCGACCTTCTGCTGGTACTGGTCCGGCAAATGCCCAGCTGCATGCCCAGCAGCTTCTTTATCTTCCCCCTCATGCTGCTCTACCTCCACTTGGGCATGCTCTGCGCCTAAACGCTTGTGCTGGTGCTGGAGTAGTTGCTGGCCGGGAGCTGGGTGGGTATCAGGAAGAGGCACAGCGGCATGTGCTCCCTGCTCGTCTGCTTCCTCCTGCTGTTCCACCTCATGCTTCTGGTCGGGCTCTTGGTAAAGCTCTGGGAAAGAGGATTGCAGGAAAGACAGCATGCTGCCTTCTCTTGTGCTGTCTCAGGCGCTTCTCCTGGCCCTCCCCATCCCGCACAAAAGGCCACTTATGCCTCTGCAACATTCAGCATGGTATATTGGTGCCTGTGACAGAATAAGTGTGGAGGTAGGTCAAGTCTACGTGATTATAAGGAATATGGCGTGAGGTGGTACCGATCACCGATAATTGTACTCCTAGAATTCTATATAATTTTAAATAGATGCTCTGAGAATACAGTGCCAAGCCAGTTGGATTCCCGATTTGACTTGATGGCCTACACTATAAATCAAAGCGGCTGCTGCAATGCACAGCCCTGGGTGTGGAGGTTCTTGAGCATAATGTGATGCTCATGGCGGATGATGCTTACAGCTCCGGCCCTACAGCTTCGGCCCTGCAGACCTGGACGCTCTTACATCTATCTTTGGTGCTGCTGGCATTGCTGCTATATGCCGCTCACCTGCGCGGAGCGTTCAGTGCTGCGGGCGTGGGTGGACGAGGCCCCTCCCGTCTGCTGACTTGGGTCCCCCCTTCAACGGCAGGTCTCGTGGCCTCGTGCACGCCCTGCGCCTCGCGCCAGGCCCAGAAGCTGGTCTGCCTCGCGGCGCTGGCTTTCGGGTCGCCTGTTGCTGCAAGCCACCTTGAGTGGTCCAATGCACTGGACCTCGCGCTGCTGGTCGCGCAGTACGCAGTACAGGAGGTGGGTGCACACTCGCATGGGACAGGGCCGGCTGCACATTGCTGCAATTGTAGTGTAGTTCGCATGTGTGCGCGGGGGGGGCCCAGCCCGGCAAGCGTTGCACATCCCTTGGACTGTCGTCAGCGCCGATGGTGAATAGAGTCACCTCGCCCGTTGGTAAGCCTGGCCCCCACTTACCAAAGTCCGCCCAAGCTGCTGGGCTGAAGGCATGCTAGGGCTTGTCCCTCGTCCTGTTAATGACGTTGACGTGCAATGAGTGGTGTGATGGATTTTCGCAGACCTCCCCCTCGCACGCACTTCCTGACCTCGCTTGCACTCACAGTGGTATGGGGGAGCACCCGTCGACGACGTGGCGCTGGCGTTGCCGCTGGACCTGTGCGCGTCTTTCGTGTTGCTGGGCGTGGCGCAGAACAGGATTCACATGCAATTTTCATGGGTCGTGGCAAACCTAGTGATGTCCTTCTCCGTGTCCACCATTCCCTTGGTCTTCGGCCACAAGCTGCCCAGAGGCACACCAGGGGCTGGAAGCATGCCTCAGCTTGAACAGGAGGGTAGGTACTGGATGGCGCTCTGCTGCTTGTGGATCCTGACTTTCATATTGCTCCCGTGGGGGTCCATGCCAGGGCGCATTGTCCCTTGCTCTAAAAGAGGTCTGCAAGGAGGAGTGTATGAGCCGTGCGCACCGCTTGCGCCTCATGCCTCACTGAATTACTAAATGGTATGCGCCTGGCTGTATTGCAGGGCCCCCGGATGGACTTTCGCGCAACTCCAGCCATGAGCGCAGCACGCTAAATGGCAACAGCACAGTCACAGACAGCAGCGACTTCAACTCCAGAAGGTCCTCCCTGCACATGCCTGTGGGCCACCTCACAGCAGCCCAGCTCGACAGCTTTGTCCAATCCCAAGGTAAGGTCTGGTGGGTTATGCTGCACTGTGATCGTACTGTAGCGGCTTACATCTAGGGACTGCTGGTCATGCGTTGGCCCAGCTTGGTGCCGCAGAGGAGGCAAGAGGATGGAAGACACAGCAAGCTGTGCAGTGCTGGGGCAGGCATGGAGCAGGGGCATGCTGGCCGGTAGTTGGCCTGTGTCAGGCAGCCTGAGTGACTGCCACAGACCAAAATCTTGTGTTGCTCTGGATTGCGCAGGCGGCTACAGCCGGCCTTGCCGCAGTCAGTGTGGCTCCTCCACCTCCTCCGTGGTGGAGCAGCTGCAGGGTCGCAACACGCCGCGCGTCACGGCCAAGCCATTGCACAGGTGGGCACTGGATGGACGCCCATTGCCCATTGTCTCGATTTTGCCTGCCCTATATGCTTTTTTAGAGAGATGCACCTTTTTAGCAAACCTGAGATGGCATCAGGGTACCCCATTGTGTCCTGTCCCATGTGGCACACGCTCGCACACACACGTCAGCAACACCTGGATGACAGACAACCAATGAACCAATTCATTACTGGTCATCAGCCGTGCCTGGCGCAGGGGCGCTTCATTGCTTTTGGACCCAACATGTCTTGGAGCGTCATCCTGTGCAAGCATGCCCGCATGGCACACTAGGCTGAGTGATACGCTGTGCACAGAGTCGACGTCGCAACAGGCAGCATGACATGAGTGCAGGTCTGCAGGCGAGGAGTGCACAACCAAGCAGGCAAACACGAAAAAGCTCACGCATGCCCAAGCATGCGTCCTGCATAAACCCATGCATGTGCGCGCATGCGTGCTGCTTTTTGCAGGCTGGACCGTGTCACTCTGCCCTCAGACGCCGACGCACAGCAGGACCCAACCTCTACCCTAATCATGCGCTCTTCTGGGATGGCCATAGAGATGCTCGACAAGCATGGGCGAAGCATGCACTACACCTCGCGCGTACGCCGGCAGCGCGTGTACATCAAGACAGGTGCGGCAGTGCTGCGCGTGCATGGTGGTGGTTGGCGTGTCTTTATGTCACCAGCCGGGCATGTCGCTACGCGCACACAGCTGTGTGCTCACGCATGGCACATGGCAGCTGTTCTGTGTGTGCGGCTGCGCCATAAGTGCTTGCCGTGGAAGTAGGCCAGGTCTCTCGCTGCACGCCTGGCACACCCAGCCAAGCAGAGAAGCCCGGTTTGGCGGCCATGCTGCTGCTTGGGTAGGGGCTGGACAGGTATGGGTCTTTTATGCTGGACCAGGAGCTGTCTGGCAGGCATGAGCGCAAAAGTCTGCATTGGCGTGTCCCTGTGTGGCCTCACTGGTTGTGGTAACTGTGCGCTGCGTAGGTGTGGGGGGCATCAGGGACGCGCGCCTGCAGCAGCTGCTGCCCAGGGTGCAGCACTCGCTGCTCGCAGCCCAGGCTCAGTCTGTTCAGCAGGACAGCTGTGGGGGCGCACAGTCGCCTGGCTGCAGCTCCTGCAGCACCAGCAATGCGCAAGGCGGCGCGGGCGGGTCCTCTGTGGAGGGCAGCTCTCCTGAGAGGCAACCGGGCGGTTACCAGCAGCCTAGGGCGGTGGCAGGTCTGCCAGAGGTGCGGCCGCAGCCCAGCGTGCCGCAGGCGTCTGCGCGCGCGCAGGAGCCAGGGCAGTGTTCGCTCCGCCAGGTGCACCTGGCTGCAGTGCAGCAGCATCAGCGCCGGCTGCAGGGTGGGACAAGCCAGGTGCGGCAGCCCAGCGTGCCCCAGGCGCCGCCCGTTCTTCCGCCCTCCTTGTGCGCCCCCCCCCTCCAGCGGCAGCCCCCGGGCGCAGCAGGCCAGCGCCCCGTGTTTGGGGGTGTTTACATGCGCGACGGGTGCGTGGAGATGACCCTGGACCTGCTGTCCTTTGAGCCTAGCGACCGCGCCTCAGTGCCGACCTCCCTTGAAGCACAGGGGGCAGCAGAGCCCCCGTGCATGGAAGGGGCCACACCCTGTTACACCCCCATCTGCCCACCTGCATGCCCAGGCACTGCACCAGCAGGAGCTGTGCAGCGGTGCAGCAGCGATGGGGACATGCGGGGCAGCTGGTCGGACCCCCCTGGGGGCCCGCCTGCTGCAGAGGCAGCGCTGCAGCGGCTGCCCCTAGCTGGCCTAGGGCCAAGCAGCTGGCTGGAGCTGATGGGCCTATCGCACACACTCCAACGTGTGCGAGCGGCCGACCTCACACAGCCATGCAGCCGCCCTGGGGGCACTGCCCCGAGCAGCAGCGCCAGCAGGGATAGTGGAGCCGTGGGCACGCACTTTGACCCCTATGTTAAAGTGCAGCTGTGTGAGCATGCGGAGGTGCGCGAGTGGCGGCTGCATAGCCAGGGCCCGCCACGCCCAGCCGAGGCCCACCTGCCCTGCTGCACTGAAAGCCCCACGAGCAGGACGCAGCAGCAGCAGGGGCGAGGGGGGCTGCTCAAGGCTGAAGCTGCTCGGACCGAGGGGCAGCAGTGGCAGCCTGCGCTCTGGGCTCCAGAGCATGGTGGGCATGCAGGTGGCCAAACACACCTGGCGCCGTCAGCGGCCTGCCTGGTGGGCGCCCACCCCTTGGTGGTGGTTGCCGGCGGCACTGGTTGCAGCACTAGCACTGGCAGCGCAGCCCCCCTGTGTAGTTCCTGCATGCACTTGCACGTGTATGTGCTCCTGCCAGGCGGCACGTGCACCGGCGGCGGCAGCCTGCCTGTATCCGTCAGGCACCGTGGGCGCTTCCTGCCCGTGCGGGTTTTGAGCAGCAGTGCGAACCATGTGGGCAAGGATGGGGCACGCGCACGCCTGCTCAGCAGCAGCAGCAGGGCAGGGGGGGAGGGGAGATGGAGCGGTGCCCAGCCATGGCTACCGGCACCGACTGGAGAGGACGCTGCAGCCTGCAGCGCTGTGCCTGTGCTACTGGTGATGGAGGTGGAGGTGGTGGCTGCACTGCACCCCGGGCTGGTGCATGTAGAGGTGCGTGTATGTGAATGAGAGCACACATTGAGGCACGCTTGCATCCCACTCCATCCGCTGCTGTGTGCCTGCCGCTGCAGCTGGACCGCAAGAGGGGAGAGGATGCTCACAGTGGTGGTGTCTTCCACAGCGCGCTCGCCCGATGTTGCATGCAGCGGACACGCAGCTTCCGTCCATGCTTATGTGTGTACGCCCGGGGTGCGTGCGTGTACATGCGCACACACTCCTGCACAAACCTTGCCTGCACAGGTGTGCGATCCCAGCATGGGCGCCCCCACCGCCTCCGCGTGCGTCCTGGTGGTGGCCCTGGAGCAAGAGCTCATGGCTCGGGAGCTGCAGCAGCTGCAGCCAAGCTGCGAGGCACAGGCGCAGCAGGAGGCTTCCGCGCACGCCTGGGAGCTGCTGCAACAGTGGGGCAGGAGCGAGCCTGCACGGCAGGACTTGGGCATGGAGATGGACGCGCCGCCGGGCAGGTGCGTGTGCCTAGCTGCGTGTTCGTTGACTGGGGGGGGGTCGGTGGTCCGTGGGTGAGCTGTGACAGCCTTTGCTTTTGTCCTTGCTGTTTTTTTACTCCAGGGGGGGGGTTACTGCAGGGGGAGGGTTTACTCCAGGAGGCAAACTTCCTGGGCTTGTCATTCGCTTCGCCTCCAGAGCCTCGGCCCCTGCCAGCCTCGGTGTTAGCTTCTCCTCCAGGCCGCTCGAGGACGCGTACTACACCGCAGCCTTGGGCTGTGATGCATGGTCACACGAGCGCCCTAGCCCTGAGGTGGACCAGGCTGCTTCTGTTCCTTGCGCAGGAGAACGGCTGTGCAGCCGCCTGGCCTGTCCCTCCAGAGCGGTGCGCGCGCAGTGCTGCACGACCTGGGGGTATGGTTGGAGCTGGAAGGGGCGCGTACGGCAGCCTCCCCCCCCAGCACGGCCACCCTCCAGCAGCAGCAGCAGCAGCTCCTGCGGTACCAGCCGTGCTGCACGGCCGGCAGTGCGGACCTGTCCACGCAGTTTGTGCAGGGCCTCGCGTGTACGCACGCAGCTGAGGCCGAGGGGGTGGATGACCTGGCACTGCACCTAGCTGATGTGGCACGCTCGCAGGGCTGGGCTCACACGGTGCGCGCCCTCCTGGGCACCCAGCCAGGCCGGCAAGTGCTGCAGGGCCCCAGCTGCACGACTGCGCACCCCCCTGCCCACTGCAACGCCCCCTCTGCCAGCCCCAGTACAGGTTGCTGCGCAGGCGTGGCAGCCTGCGAGCTGCAGCAGGCAGGCGGCGCACTCGCGCGGCCGTGCCCGGAGATGCGCACCCCCACCAGCGCAGCAGCAGAGCTGGTGCCTGGGCCTTGTCATGAGGACAAGGTGGTGGCCGCACCTGAGCGCCCACTGGGACACCCCACCTGTGGGCCCGGAGCCAGCCCTGCATGCAGCGTGAATGTGCCCGAGCACCACCAGCCCCTCGCGCCCGCTGCTGCAAAGAGAGCAGCTGGGGTTGTATCCGTGGGCAGCCGCCCTAAGCTCCTCCCCCTCTTGGCCTCCACCAAGGCAGCCTGGCAACTGGGCAGCAGCTGCGGCAGAGGGGGAAGGCCTGTTTTGGGGGTGGGCCTGATGATGGCGCATGTCTCGATGGCATGCAGGGATTGCTGCATCTGCTCGGTCTAAGAGCAAAGGCTGCGCCTGGCATGGAAGCGAGGAGGGTGCTGGTGGTCATGCATGTGTCCGCCTTGGTGGCACGCGCGCTTGGGTGGCGCGTGCAACAGCAGACTTGCGCAAGAGAAATAGAAGCTGGAAATGACGTCAAGGGTATTACTAAGGATGAGCGGCCGATTTGCAGGGTGTGTGTAACAAGCAGGTGTCCCATGTACATACATGTGCAACCAGAACCACAATAATTTGCAAGACCAGAATTGCGTCTGTGGAAGCCGTTGGAAATGATGGTGTGTTGATTTGATGCTCGTCAAGAAAAGGCAGGGGATGCTATCATCTGTATGCTGTCTAGCTTTGCCTGACGCATCCCGTTCACCAATGCAAACATTGCTTTGTCTATGTGCCATGTTAAGCTTCTACCTTCTCTGCTGACTTGTTTCTGGAAAACAGTAGCCCAGGATGCGGTCCCGCAAGTAGATGCGCAATCTTTACTCGGTTGTCTATTTGCCAGGCCAGTTTTGAGCTGTTCACCGAAGTATGCATTGACCTGAGTGGCATGTGCTTGTGGGAGGTTCAGGGACTCTAGATGAGTCAAGAATGTATTGCTTTTTGCCAGGTGAATGCACTGTCTGCTTGTGCATGCTTAGCATCCACGCATCATGCCTCATTTCCATCATGGGCACTAAGCAGTTTAAGCCATTCCGTGGATGTGTGGGCACTATGTGTGGGGGGTTGAACTTGCACAGGGCGAAGTGCCCTGACGGTTGAGGCCGTTGCTGGTCTTTCACCGTTGAAAGCGGAGTCAAAGACCACCTGTGCCGCCACTTTATGCTAAGGTCTCTGCCATTGAGACCTCCAGGGCATACGCCTGCCCATGGTTGTCAGTTCATGCGACCCCCAAGGAAGGATGTGAGTCTAGCACTGCACGTGAGCTGTATGATGCATGGCTTGCCTTTGAAGTGTGGGCTACCTTGCCATGTGCTGGCACTGTCCTGCCATGTGAGCCTCCCAGGGGCTTTAAGAAGGTTGTGAGCTTCCCTATCAATGATATTATAGAACAAGCAAGAAGTTGTTGATGCCATACATTCCTGGATGAAACTTTTTGAGTGCATTCACAGAACGCATAAATTTAGCACAAATTGGTGCATCATACTTACGTTTACTTGGGAATGCTAACTCATGTTGTAAGCATGTTGTTTGGTGGAGGGAGAGAAGACAGCCTTTTCCACATTATCTTGCCTACTCAAGCATGTATTTAGATTGCCAAGCTGGTCATCAGTGCTGAGCTCATTTGCTTCTGGCAGTTAGTAGGCATCTGGTAATTTTTCATTCTTATCATGGCTTGTCTGTTGTCTTTTTGTGGATGTGGTATTCGATTTTTGAGCAAACATTTGCATGGAGGTTGAATATCATATGCTTTTTCGTCTTGCATTAGCTGCCCTTCGTTTCACCCGTTGAGAGTGTTGCTTTAGACATTTGTCCTCGATTGTAATGTTCTGCTCCCAGGGGTAGAACAGCTGTTACATCACAGTGACAGGCTGCTACAGACCAACTTGGGGTTAGTCAGTCAGCCATATGGGTTGACTGCTGGGCTTGCTGGGCACTGCCAGCCTGAAATAGATCCATGATACACAATATGACTTCTTTTCCTTCAAGTTTGGGCAGTGAGACTCCTTCCTACATTAAGGAAAAGATAAGATTACAACCGCAGGCGCCTGTTGGGGTTAATCAAGGGAGGTTTGCAGCTGGTGCAAGCACCAGGCAAACCCAACCTTCAAACTACTACTTTACTTGTAGTTGTTCAGTCACAATGGGTTCAGTTACAATGGGTTGAGACCTTCAGCCAGATGGGTTGACTGCTGGGCTTGCAGGACATTGCCAGCTCGACAAAAAACATCCATAGTCTCAGAGATAAAAAGGAATGCTTTGTACGTCTGCTTCAAAAGAAACAATTTCACATCCTCAGCTCCGATGTTGTCAAAATAAAAAGCGCCAGTGTCTCCAATGTAAGTCTTACCAGCAAAATCAGCAAATTGTTCTTCGAATCTCCTTCTTAGATAGCACATTTCCAAGCAAGGGCACAAAGAAAGGACGTGCTTTTCGTCCTGGACATCAGGGGCGAATTCGCATTACACGTTTTTCCTGAGGGAAAAAGATTTAAAAAGGGGGGAAATACGGAAAAATTTCCTGGACCATTCGCATTACGGAAAAAAGAGGGAAAAGCGAAGGAGAAAACATCATTCGCATTACAAGGTTTAAAAAAGGCAAATTAACATGGAAAAAGCGTGACA
>LKMJ01003078.1_pt1 | contig 15486 bp, 17 predicted proteins | sample 643391 | NCBI WGS metagenome assembly LKMJ01 (sample SAMN04112250, study PRJNA286221) | soda lake metagenome | biome: soda lake; feature: Kulunda Steppe; material: water; isolation source: sample PL-Br10 brine of Picturesque Lake | place: Russia: Kulunda steppe | collected 2010-07
AAGAGCGGCCCGTAGGTCAGCGGCCACGTCACCGCCCGTTCCAGCTTCTCCTTTGCGCCCTCCAGCCCGCCGACGTCGGAGAAGTCGGTCGTCGGCTTCTCGGCGACGTACTCGCGCATCGCGCTCGGCTCGACCGAGGCGTGGGCGGCCTCGAAGTCGGCCTTCCCGACCGTCACCTCGGCGAGGGCGGTCGCGTCCGTCTCGCGGGCGCGTCGCAGCGCCGTCATCGCCGCCTCCTGGGCGAGCCCCTCGATGTCGGCGCCCACGAACCCGTGCGTTCGTGCGGCGATCCGATCGAGGTCGACGTCGTCGTCGAGCGGCATCCGTCGGGTGTGGACGTCGAGGATCTGACGACGTCCCGACTCGCCGGGGACGCCGATCTCGATCTCGCGGTCGAAGCGGCCGCCGCGTCGGAGCGCGGGATCGAGGCTGTCGACGCGGTTCGTGGCGCCGATGACGATCACGTCGCCGCGGGCGTCGAGCCCGTCCATGAGCGAGAGGAGCTGGCCGACCACGCGATTCTCCACGTCGCCGCCGTCGTCACGCTTGCCCGCGATCGAGTCGATCTCGTCGAAGAAGATGATCGCGGGCGCCTCCTCGCTCGCCCGCTCGAAGACGTCCCGGAGCCGCTCCTCGCTTTCCCCTTTATACTTCGACATGATCTCGGGGCCGTCGATGGTGATGAACTCCGCGTCCACCTCGTTGGCGACCGCCCGGGCGATGAGCGTCTTCCCCGTGCCGGGCGGACCGTACAGGAGGACGCCCTTCGGCGGGTCGATGCCGAGCCGGGTGAACACCTCCGGCTCCGAGAGCGGGAGCTCGATCGTCTCACGGACCAGCTCCAGCTCCTCGTCGAGCCCGCCGATGTCCTCGTAGGTCGCTCCCGCGGTGTGTTCGGCCGGCGGTTCGACGCCGTCCCCGGCGTCGGGACGGGATCGCTCGGATCGCGAGCCGTCGGAAGCCGCCGTGCCGGAACGGGACCCACCGGTCCGACGAGCGTCGGGGGGTGACCGGCCGTCGCCGCGCCGTCCTCCGCGCTCGTCGACGCGGGCGCTCGAGTCATCGGCCGCGTCGGCGTCGGCCTCGCGGTAGGTGACGTGCACGTCGGTGCCGTCCGTGATCCGGACCGTGCCCGACGGCGTGGTGTCGGTGACGACGAACCGAAGGCCGCTCAACCGCTCGACGTGGACGGCCTCACCTCGAGTGATCGGTCGGTCCCGGAGATCACGAACGAGCGCCCGCTCGACCACCGCCCGACTGACGTCGACGGTCGCCAGCTCGGCGGGGGCCGCGAGGGTGACGCGATCGGCGTCGGCGACGTCGATCGGGACCACCCGAACCGTGTCTCCGACCTTCACGCCGGCGTTCGCACGGGTGTCCGCATCGATGAGGACGGAGCCCTCGTGGGCGTCGGCCCTGCCGGGCCATACCTTCGCGACCGCCGTTCGTTCGCCCTCGATCCGAACCGTATCGCCGCTGAGGAGGCCGAGCCGCTTGCGCGCGGATTCGGGGAGCCTGGCGATACCTCGTCCCGCGTCCCGCTTTTCGGCCGCGCGGACCGTGAGCCGGACGCCAGCGGTATCGTTCATACGACCCGTTCCGGCGCGTGGCTCTTTACGCTTACCCGACCGTCCGCTTCGGTTTCGGGGGCAACCGCGGGCTTCGATCGGAGCCGGCGGCAATCGTTTTACGTAGTTGAGGGTTCGACCTACGGCCCGTCCACGGCTCAGTCGTCGACGTGTCTCGTGAGGATCCGCCCGCAACTCAGTCGTCGACGTGTCTCGTGAGGATCCGCTCGGCGTGTTCGGCCGACTCGGCCAGCTCCCACCGGACCTTCACGGCGTCGCCGTACGCGAGCGCCTCCTTCAGTTCGTCCCGCAACACGCCGGTTCCGAATCCGACCGTGTTGCCGTCGGCGTCGCCGAGCTCGTAGCACGCGTAGCGGTCGGGAGCGGACCTGACGACGTCGCGGTCGAGCGCTCGCCACGGCTTTCGGAAGCTCATCGGTACGCGTCGAGCCCCCCCTCGGGGGGCGTGACGATCTCGTAGCTCCCCTCCTGCCACTCGTCCTCGATGAACACGAGGACGCGGCCACCGGCCACGTCCGGGTCGGCGACGATCTCGTTGCGCTGGCCAGTCCGGGTCACGACGACGCCCGGGAACACCTCCTCGGTCTCGCCGTCGGCGAGAATGAGGCGGCCGACGCCGGAGTCCCGGAGGATCTCGTCGTCGGTCTTATAATCGTTGACGTAGGTCATCACCCCCTCCGTCTCCGTCGGATCGGTGACGAGCACGTGGGTCTCCTTGCCGGGGCCGGTCATGAGGGGCCCCTCGACCGCGTCGGGAACGCCGCGATACAGCGTCGTTCGACCGTCGAGATACTCGACGACGACCCCCTCCTCGCGGAGCTCGATCCCGATCGAGGTCGGCGGGACGTCACCGTGTGCGGGCGTGGACATGATCACCGATCGGACGCGAACGTTCAAAAGGGGTCCGCTCCGGCCGACGGCGGGCGTCACGCGGCGGCGGTCCGGCGTAGTCGGCTACGATGATCGCGTGGCTACGTTTATAAGCTGTCGTCGTTCATACCAAGGCATGAAACGGACCCGGCGGGGCGTGCTCGGTGCCGGACTCGTCGTCGGCCTCGCGGGCTGTCTCGCGGTCGACGGAGTGGAGTACCCGCCGGACGAGGACGGTGCCGGTCCCGTGGAGGGAGTAAGCACCGCCGAGGAGTCACCGGAGACGGACGCACAGCCGAGCGGTGGGGACGAAAACGAGCGACTCGCCGACGCGACCCGGGAGATCGTCGACGACGCGCTCTGGTTCGCGACGGAATACGCCGAGGCCGTCGCGACCTATCGAAGCGCCATCCGGTCGGTCGTCTCCGAGGCCGACGACGTTCGCGAGGAGATCGACGAGACCGGAACCGTCGAGGTCGACCTCGCGGAGCGCCTCGAGGAGGCCGGCCGCTCCGCGGCCGAGACGGCCGGCGACGTGTTCGAGCCACACTTCACTCCACGTGAGGGGATCGAACGCCGGACGGAACGCCACGCCGAGGTCCTCCACAACTTCGCCCGACGGGACGACGTCGACCGTTTCCTCGAGGAGGTCGACCGGATGCGAAGCGGGTTCGCCGGGATCGGAACGGAGCCGTACGTGCGGACCCGCTTCTCGCGCAACCCGATACACAACCGGCTGTTCTACCGGATCCTCGACCCGCTTCCGGAGGACGATGACGAGCGCGAGGAGGTGTTGGAGCGGACGCTCGTCGAGCTCGCGGTCGCGAGCGAGGGGTTCGCCACCTACGTGAAACGACCGTACGACGACGAGGAGTACTCACGTGAGCAGCGTCCGCGTTTGTATGGCGATCCGCTCGACGGCGATCGTCGTGAGGAGATCCGCGCCCGGTTCGGCCCCGCCGTCCGCCCGGATGACCGAACCGCCGAACTCTTCTTCGCCTTCGCGGACCGCCCGCTGCCGGACGATGACCCCGACGAGGTGTTTCGGGGGTGGCCGGCCGACCTCGACGGCACGGTCCTGTACGTTCAGCGGTATCCCGATCCTGACACCGCCGCCGATCGGTTCGATGCGGTGACCGCCGACGGTCGGGTCGAGGACGACGAACCGATCGACCCGGCCGTCGACAGAATCGACGGGCGCGAGGAGGCAACGCATTGGCACCGGATCCACCATGACGAGGCGAGGGGCGAGCGATACCGATTCGACGAGCACGCCGGCGTGCAGTACGGATACGTCGTCCGGGCGGGCGAGTTCCTCCTGGCGACCGGCTTCTCGGGCGACGCGTGGGAGGAACGGGCCGGGTGGCAGGGACGACTCGCCGACGGGTGGGCGATCCGCTGATGCGGGGGGCAGAGATCGGATTCGTCGTCGCGCTCTTCATGACCGTCGGCGTCGGCGTCGGCATCGTCGGCATCGCGACGACCAGTTGGGCCGAGACCGCCTTCGCGACCGGAGCGGGCGGCGACGCCGAGCGGTTCGGCCCGATATTCGTCGCCCAGCTCTACCTGGCCGTCACCGCCGCGGCGCTGCTTGCGGCCCCGTTGCTCGCCGGCGTGCTCGGGGTCCTGGTCGGCTCCCGGTCGTACGACGTGCGCGAGGCGGCGACGACCTGCGGGATCGGCTCGGGCGTCGGGGCGCTGGCCTACGGCGGCCTCGTCGTCGCCTTCGTGGTCGGCTCGCAGGGAACGGCCGCGGACCAGGCGTACGCCGCCCTCGACGCGCTGGGACCGGTTCTCGCGACCGCCGTCGGCTCCGCGATCGTCGGCGGCGTCGCTGGGGTGCTTGGGGGGTGGGCCGGATGACCGACCACGAGGACCGACCAATGACGAACCACGACGACCGAACGCGGCAACCGAACGTGACGACCGAACGCGACCGAACACGGCAACCGAACGCGACGACCGAACGCGACCGAACACGGCAACCGAACGCGACGACCGAACGCGACCGAACGCGGCCGAACACGGCCGAACACGACGACCGATCGGCGGACCTCCCGCCCACGAATCCGCGACTTACCCGGCGTCGGCTGGTCGCCCTCGCGGTCCCCGTCGCGCTCGCCGGGTGTTTCGAGGAACCCGAGCCCGAGGCGAACGTCGACGATCCCGGCGACGGCAACGACGCACCTCCCGCCGATGGCCCCGACGAGGATGACGACGATGGGGACGGCGGGGACGCGCCGACCGACGCGGACGATTCGGGGGCAGGGTCGAACGGGGACGACGACGATACCGACGGTGGGGACGACGGCGATGACGACGATGGGGACGACGAGGATGACGACGATGGGGACGACGACGGAACGCCGACCCCCGATCGCGTCGACCCGGAGGATGCGGGCGTCACCGTCACCGACGCCGAGGTGACGGCCGTCGAGGATCGCGGATACTGGACGGACGTCACCGCACGTCTTCACGTGCGGAACGACGGCCGATTCGAGTACGGCACCCTCGAGTTTCGCGTCGACGCGTACGCGACGCGACCGAACGATCCGGAGCGGGAGCCCGTTGGATTCGAATACGTCACCCGCCGCTTCGGGTCCGGCGATCGGTTCTCGGATGGGACCCGCCGGTTCACCGTGGACGTCCGATTCCGAAGCCGTAATGCCGCCTTACGGGCACACCCCGACTGGTACGAGGTCGATGCCGCGGTACGTCGTGCGGAACCGGCCGACGACTGAGTCGGCGGGGGGCGTACGACCGGCATGCTCGCCGGGACCGCCAACTCTTTGACTCCCCTCGACGGCGTGCGTGTATGGAGGGACGGGCGGCCGCGCTCGGCGCGGGAACCGTACTGAACGCGCTCGCGACGGGCACCGGCGCCGCGTTCGGCATCGACGTCGAGACGTGTGCGACGGTCGAACTCGACCCCGCCTCGGTGACCACCGAGGTGGAGGGATCGATCGTCGACGCACCCGACGCGGACACCGAACTCATCGAGCGATGCGTCGCGCTCGCGACTGAGCGCTGGGGAGACGGCCAAGGCGGGGCCGTCGAGACCGAAAGCGACGTCCCCCTCGCCGCCGGACTCAAGAGCTCCAGTGCCGCCGCGAACGCGACCGTCCTCGCGACGTGTTCCGCCCTCGGGCTCCGCGTCGGCGACGATCCGGACGACCCGACAGTCGACGTCACGCGGCTGGAGGCGTGCCGGCTTGGCGTGCGTGCCGCTCGCGAGGCGGGCGTCACGGTTACGGGCGCGTTCGACGACGCGACCGCGTCGATGCTCGGCGGCGTCTGTCTCACCGATAACGATTCCGACGCGCTTCGGAGCCGGGAACCGGTCGAGTGGGAGGTTCTCGTCTGGACTCCGCCGGAGCGGGCCTACAGCGCAGACGCCGACGTTGATCGCTGTGCGTTCATCGCGCCGATGGCCGATCTGGTCGCGGACCTCGCCGCCGACGGACGGTACGCCGAGGCGATGACGGTGAACGGGCTCGCCTTTTCAGCCGCGTTAGGCTTCGACCCCGACCCCGCCGTCGAGGCGATGTCCGACGTCGCCGGCGTTTCGCTGTCCGGCACCGGCCCCAGCGTCGTCGCCGTCGCGGATCCCGACGAGCCCACACACGACCTCGACGCGGTCGCCGGCCGCTGGGGCGAGCGACCGGGAACGCTCAGACGAACGACGACGCGAAACGACGGCGCACGGATCCTCGACCGGCCGGCCGCCAGCGACGAATCCACCGACGACAACCACGCGAACGACGCCGACGAAATCGGCACCACCGACACATCATGAGCACGAACCAATCCGATCCGGAGGAAATGACGCTCGACGAACTCCGCGAGGAGATAGAGGACATCGACCGTGAGATCGTCGAGCTGATCGCCCGCCGAACGTACGTCGCCGACACCGTCGCCGCGGTCAAGGCCGACCGCGACCTGCCGACCACGGACGAAGGTCAAGAGGAGCGGGTGATGGACCGCGCCGGCGAAAACGCCGAGCGGTTCGACGTCGATGCCAACCTCGTGAAGGCGGTTTTTCGACTGTTGATCGAGCTGAACAAAGTTGAGCAGCGGGAGAGTCGGTAGGCGACAAAACGGCTGTTACGGAACTTTTAACAAGAGATTAGTAGGCGGGTGCATCGGTTCTCGACGCCACGTTGCGAACTCTTAGACTCGATGAGCAGCCGGAAGATTCGACTAAGTCCGTTACACGCGGTCACGACAACCGCTACGATCACCTCGCTTCGCTCACTTAGTACTCTCTTCTCTGTCCGAAGCTATTCCTCGTCAGTTGGTTCGAGTGGGACTCGTTCGACCTCGGTCTCTTCGTAGTCTTTCTCGGACGAGAGCACGTTCATTCCACGCGTTTCCGCAGTCGCTGCGTGGAACGCGTCAAACGGCGTCATTCCCTCGTCGTAGTAGTTGACGGCTTTCAGCACGATCTGTTTCTCTTCCTCGTTTCGCACCGGGATGAGTTCGAGCAGGTTTGCTGCCAGTGGAACGTAGTCGAACTCGTATCGTTCCCGGGCGAGGAGGAGTTCGAGATACGAGAGCGGTGACGTTTCGACGTCGTACTCACCGAGGGCGTCCTCCGCGGAACTCTGTAACCAATCGGTATCTTTGGCGAGTGCGAGCAGGAAATCCGTCTCGACGTACACCGTCATCCGTCGCCGCCGGCCTCCTCAACTTCGTTTTTCGCCTCCGCCTCGATGTCCTCCCGGATTTCCTCGACGGATGCATCGTGAAGCTCACCTGCCGCTTCGCGGACGGCGGCGAGTGGGTCGTCCGCGACCGGGATCAGCTCGATTCTGTCCTCGTACATGACGATGTGGTACTTCTGGCCGTACTTCTCGCGCACCTCCTTCGGGATGTACAGCCGTCCCTGTGCATCCGTCTCCGCTGACATAGGAGAGATTATGATACCACAGACAAAGAATTTTACCATCAGAGTGCGATTGATGGTTTCCACAACCTCGTTTCAATAGTGTGTATTGTGGATTTCAGCTATCTGAACGAGGTCGAACAACGAGAGCTGGGAGGGTACTTCACGATGGGGACGTGTGCGGGTCAGTGATTCGACGGTGCCGAAACGTCCCTCGTCAGGTGCCGTCCGTGGGACTCGTCACGAGGAACGTCCGGCCGCCGCGACGTTCGAGGTGGACCTCGCTTCCGGTGACGCGGTTCGCACGGACTCGGTCGGCGATCCGATCGGTACGACAGTGCGTGACCTCGACGCGCGTCGGCGACACGTACCGCGGTACGTCCCAACTTCGTGTGCTCATGGTTACGGATCGGACGCATTGGCACCTATAAGCGACCCATGCGCGGAGTGAAAGTGAAAGTGGAACGGGGCGGAGGGGGTCCTCGCCGTCGGCAAATCGAGGCTCTACCGGCGGAGTCCGGCCTCCTCGTCGCCCTCGACGAAGCGGACCGTAAAGTAGTCGTACCCGCCGTAGGCGGCATCGAGAGCGCCCATCCACCAGTTCCACCGGTCGATGAGCGACGCCTCGTCCGGGGCGTCCGAGAGGTGCCGGATCACGTCGGGCACGGTGAGCCCGTGTCCCCGGTCCCGGGAGGGCTTCCCCGAGTCCGCGAGGTCACGAACCGAACGGACGACCGCCCGACGCTCGGCGTCGGTCCCGCCGAACTCCTCGGCCAGCGCGGCGTCAAGGCGTTTCGGGTCCATGTCGGCCATACGTGGCGGCGCTATTTGAGTCGTGTGGTGGTGTCACACACGGTGAATCGCCTCGGGGTCTGGCCCCGGGACATTCTCCTTGCATTCTGTAAAGCGGAGCGGACGAAAACGATCACTGTCGTCCGGCGAATCACAGCCGCGCGGCGAGCGCAAAAAAGATGAAGCTCAGCGGGGCGGCGACGACCGCCAGCGCCCAGCCGCCGCTTTCCCCGCCCGCCAGCGCCATGGCGAGACCGACGAACAGCGAACTCCCGCCGACGAGCGCGAGCACGATGCGCTCGGGGACGCTCGCCCGATCCGGGCCGTCGCTCCGTGTGAGCGCCGCGTCGAGGATCCGTTCGACGGCGTCGGCGCGTTCGGTCGGGACGAACAGCCACGGGGTCGACCGGTACCACTCGTTTCCGCGGAACGCCAGCAGGAAGACGGTCGTCCAAGGGAGGTCGATCCGTCTCGTCCGGATCACTGCATCGAGATCGTCGGTTCCGGATCGGTCCGTGGAGGCGATGGTTCGCTCTACGACTCTCGACGCCGGGTCGACCCTGACCGTCGCTCCATTATATCCCGCCATCGCGGGAACGAACCAGATCAGCGGAAAGAGCAGCCAGAGGCCGTTCGTGAGCCACGACGGGCCGACCAACCAGATCGTACCCATCCCGCCCACGCCGGCGAGCGTCCACCCGGGTCGAAGGTGGCGCGGAACGGCCGTGTAGTGGTCGAATCCCTTCAACAGACTTCGACGTCCCTCGGGCGTCGAGCGGTCGAGTCCGACGAGCACGTAGATGATCGAGAGCGGCCCGCCGATCAACAGGAGAACGACGAGTACCCAGCCGCTCCCGAACGTGAACGATCCCGAGACGGCCGCCATGAGAAGCCCACCCGCCACGGTCGCAACGAGCGTGATGAGAGCGAGGAGAACCACGACGCCGACCCCGGCGAAGAGCGACCGCAACCGATCGTATCGAACCGGTCCCCACTCCACGGGATCGCATGCGACGGAATTGGCGGGATCGGAAGCGGCGGAAGCAGCGGGATCGGAAACGCCGGAAGCAACAGGATCCGTATCCGTGGACGATCGATCGAGCGTGATCTCGTCGGTCGCTGGTGAATTCCCGGAGGGCACGTGGCCGCCTACGGCCGTCTCGGGTTTAAAATTCCGGCACGATGGGTCGGCGGCCGCGGGCAATCCGGTCAGTCGACGGCAGCCGTCGCGGGCAACCGGATCGGTCGCCAGCGGCCATCGCGGGCAACCGGATCAGTCGTCGGCCGCCGGCTCGACCCCGTCGGGAATCGAATCGCCGGCCGTCGTGGCGTCGGGATCGAACGTTCCGTAATGGACGACCTCGGAGACGGGGCGGCGGAACTTCCGCGGGCGCGTCTCGTCCGCGGCGTCCTCGGCCGGATACCCCATCGTCATCAACATGACGGGTTCATAGCCGCCGGGTATCGAGAACGCCTCGTGGAGGGTGTCCGGGTCGAACCCGCCCATCGGACAGGTGGCGACGCCGCGGTCCCGTGCGGCGAGCATCAGTCCCATCGCCGCGAGCGACGTCGACGTCGCGGTCCAGACCCGGCGCTCCGCCTCGGGATACTCCCGCATCCCCTCGATCGTCTCCCGCGTGCGCTCCGCACCCTCCTCGTCGCGATAGCCCTTCTCGACTTGGTCTTCGAGAACGCGGTCGACGTGTGCGGCGGGGTCGAGGTTCCCGAGCACGGCGACCGCGACCGGCGCGTCGGTGACGTGTGGCTGGCCGTACGCCACCTCCTGGAGCCGCTCTCGATCCGCGTCATCGGTGAACACGAGGAACTCCCACGGCTGGAGGTTGTAACTCGAGGGCATCAGCGTCGCGTCCGCGACGATCGCCTCGATCGTCTCCCGGTCGAGAGCCTCGTCGGCGTAGTCGTGTACGGAGCGGCGCTCGTCGACGACGTCGGTGAACTCCATCAACCCACCGTACGTCCCGCAGCGGCATGAACCACCGCATCGCCGAGCCGGTTGCTGACGTCGGCGGGATGAAAAACGTCGTGTCCGACCGCCTCAACGGACGACCGTGACGGGGACCTCCGCCCGTCGCACGACGCCCTCGGCGACGCTGCCGAGGAACACGCGTGAGAGACCGGTTCGACCCTGGCTCGCGAGCACGACGTGATCGAAGGGCGTCCCGTCCGCGTCCTCGTCGGAGTCGCCATCGGCGGCGTCGCCATCGCTTCCGACGGCCTTGGCACCGTTTGCGACGTCGAGGATCGCACGCGTCGGCCGGCCGACCTCGAGTCGGGTTTCGACGTCGCGGTCGAGGGCAGCAGCCGCCTTTTTGAGGATCCGCTCGCCGCGGTCGTGGGCGCTCCGATACCACTGATCGACCGCGCCGGGGAAGCCGCCCTCCGCACCCGTCGCCGAGTCCGCCGGGTTGATCACGTGAAGCAGCGTGAGCGACGCGTCGGGCCATTCGGCGGCCGCAAATCGGGCGGCCTCGATCGCCGCGTCCGAGCCGTCGATCGCCACGAGGATACGTTTCGTCATGGGTCGCATCGAGATCCTCTGGGATGGGACAAAAAGATCAGTTTCACGGGGAACGGTTCCGGTGGGAGGAGCGGACGCGGAATGTGAACGGGAGAGCCGAAGGGATCGCCGATTCAATCGTGTCGAGTCACGCACACGGAGAGGCCGGTGAGCTCGACGGGTTCGGAGTTGTCCGGCGAGTAGACCACCATCTGACCCTTCTCCATGTAGGGTACCTTTCCGGCGAGGTTCGTCGGGATGTTGACGCTTTTGATCGCGTCCTCGTCGCCGAGGTTCAACACGACCTTGGTGTTCACCTGTTTGAACACGGATTCGGCGACGTCCTGTGGATCCTGGGTGATGAGAAAGAGGCCGAGCCGTTCCTTTCGGCCCTGCTTGGCGGCCTCGGTGAACTTCTCGACGACCTTGCGGGCCTGCACGTTGTCCGCGTCGGCGAGGAAGTTGTGTGCCTCGTCCATCCCGACCAGAAGCGGCGTCTCCTTGATCCGGTCGCTGTCGGGATCGTTCGAGAGCTTGTCGTCGATGAGCAACGCGGAGACCGCGAGTACGACGATCTCCTTTTGTCTCGACGTCGGCAGATGGTAGGTCGGCACCACGGTGAGTCCCCCCGGTCGCACGAGCGTGTGATCGAGCTCCGTGATCGGCTTCGCGTCCGCATCGAAGACGCCCGAGGGGACCCCACGAACCCGTCGTTTTACCGCGTCGAAGGTCGCCTCGTGGACGCGCCCGGTCTCGTCGAGCTCCTCCTTTAACGCCGGATCGTCGAGGTACGAGAGGAACTGCCGGTACGTGCCCGAGTTCCCGTAGTCGCGGAAGAACCGATTGAGCAGCGTCAGGAGGGCGGGATACTGGTTGTCGTTCAGCCCGGAGCCCGCGACGAGCCACGGCATGTCGCGAGCGAGCGAGAAGGGGATCGTGAACTCGACCTGCTCGGCACGGTGGCCCTCGCCCGGGTAGGTCGCGTTCGCGACCCGCGGGACGAGCGCGACGGTGTCGTCGTGGCCGCCGTACGCGATCCCTTCACGCTCCAGCCGGCGAGCGGCGTCGCCGTCGAGGGCCGGGTTGTCGTCGTGCATCTGGGCGTACTCGTCCTGCGGGTCGAACTGGACCACCGCCATCCGAGCCTCCCGTCCGTCGTCCATGGGATAGGTTCGGTCGGCGTCGAGATACTGTCTGAGCACGTTCTTCGAGGCGTGGGTCTTTCCCGATCCGGTGCCGCCGGCCACGAGCGTGTGCCTGAACGCGAGCGGGTCGCCGTCGGCGTAGTCGTCCGTGATCCGATAATCGACCGTGGGCGGCTCCGCGGCCGTCCGTACGACCTCGCCGCCGACGGAGAGGTGTCCCAGGAAGACGCCGTCCTCGGGGATCTTGAGCCCCGTCTTGATCTCGCTCGCGTCGGCCGCCTCCTCGACGACGGCGCCCGGCTTGGGGACGCGATCGGTCATCCGCCGCCGGAGGTCCTCGCCCGTTCCGTAGACGATGGACATCGGCTCCAGTTCGGCCATGAATTTGTAGTCGCGCTCGGAGAAGTCGTCCCGACGCATCCGGCGGCGGGCGTGGATCTCCGTCGCGTCGTCCGACTGAAACTCCTGGGCGTACTCCAGGCCGGTGATCCGACAGAACAGCCGCTCGCCGTCCGGATACGGCACCACGAGATACTTCCCCAATCGAACCGCGTCGCGGTTGTCCGTCGTGACGAACGCCTTCAGCGTCGTCTCGTCGGCCTCCTCGGCGACGCGGAGCCCCTGTGAGACCGAGACGACGCCGAGGCCGGCGTCCTTGCCGACCGGCTCGGCGTCGTAGGTCTCGAACGCGTGGGATCCGGCGTCGCCCCGCGTATCGGCGTTCGACCGGGCGGCGTCGTCACCCGATCCCGCACCGGGCGGATCGTCGACGGCACCGTCACCGACGGCGCCATCGCCGGATCGATCGTCGCCGGCGAAGCCGCCGTCATCGTCGAGGACGTCGCCGTCGGCGTCGGTACCGTCGGCCTCGTCGTCTGAGAAGTCGGTAAAGTCCTCCAGCGTCATGTCTCACCCACCGTGGGCGAGGTGGAAAGCGGTTTCCCCACGATCGTCGGCTTCGGGCCGGTATGCGATCCGCACCGGTGGTGACCCGCATCACCGATGATCCACGTCGCCGATGATCCACGTCGCCGGTGATCCACGTCGCCGGTGATCCACGTCGACGATTGTCCGTGCCGATCGGGCGAGTTCGTCGTGCTCGGTCTGCTCGTGGGGTCGTCGCGGTCGGCCACTTATGATCGCTCGAACGTTCCACACCGCAGCCTCACACCTCCCCAGCCTCGGCAGACGGGCGGGCGCCGAGCGGTCCGGCGCCCGCCCGCCGTGCCTCCGCCGGAAATCGGAGATTTCCGAGCGGTCGGACGCGGTCCGACGACCTCGCGCGCGTTTCGGTGTCGCGCGCGCCAAGGGAATGTCGTTCGTTCCTGTGTGCCTCGGGATGGGTTCCGGATCCGGGGCGGTCCGAGGGCGGTTCCGGTGCGAACCCCTATTATATACTCAACCCCTATGACGTCCATGCTACTCGTCCGCGGCAGCGGCGGAGGGACGGACCTCACCGGCACGGTGTTCGAGCGCGGCGAGGAGCCGCCGACGTATAAAGGCGCGCCGAACGAGGACGCACCCTACGTCTGGGTCTGTGATTCCTTTTATCAGGTCGAAAGCGGCGGATCGGCGCTGGAGGTGGACGGATCGGAGATCCGCGTCGCCTTCGAGGAGCCGATGCCCCGCGGGTTCGACACCCGCGATCAGGCCCTCGCGGCGGCGAAAGAACACGTCCGGACGCAGTTCGCGCGGATCGGCGTCGACCCCGACGACGTCGTGATCGAGGTGACGAAGGCGGATCCCGCCTAGCCCTGCCGACCCCGTCTCCCCCGGTCGATTGCCGCCTAATCGTTCCGATCGCGGCTTCGAAACCGCCCGCTTCCCACAACCCCTTTTGAGGGCGCCCCGTGGCGTGTGTATGGTCGAGCTACCGGATCACGTGATCGGCAACGCACGAACGAGCGACTTCGGGTGGGACCTGTTGACCGACCTGACGGATCTCGGGGACCGGATGGCCGGATCGGCCGGCGAGCGACGCGGCGCCGAGCGAGTCGTCGAGGCGTTCGAGGACGCCGGGCTTCACAACGCCGGTCTCGACGAGTTCGACGTTCCCGGCTGGTGGCGTGGCGACTCCTCGCTCGCGATCGACGGCCCGATGACGCGACGCCACGAGCACAGCCACGAGGTGATCGCGCTCCCGGGCACGCCCGCCGGCGAGGTGACGGCGCCGGTCGTCGACGTCGGCGACGGCACTCCCGCCGAGTTCGAGGCGGCCGCCGACCGACTCGACGGGGCGGTCGCGATGGCCTCTTCGCGGACGCCGGAGGGACACGATCGCTGGATCCACCGAATGGAAAAGTACGTGAACGCCGCGGAGGCGGGTGCCGTCGGGTTCATCTTCCGGAACCACGTGGAGGGCGCCCTGCCGGCAACGGGCGAGATCGGCTATCACGAGCGTCCGGGACCGATCCCGGCGGTCGGCGTCAGCAAGGAGGTCGGCGCGCGCCTCACACGGCTCGCGGACACTGCCGAAGACGGGAACGAGACCAAGGGTGGGAATGCGGCCGGAGACCGCCTCGAAGCGACCCTCTCCGTCGACTGCCGCAACGAGCCGACGACGTCGGTGAACGCCGTCGCGGACGTCGGGCCCGACACCGACGAGGCCGTGTGGGTGACGGCACACGTCGACGCCCACGACGTGAGCGACGGCGCCAACGACAACGGCGCGGGCTCCGCGCTCGTCGCGGAGGTCGGGCGGCTCCTCTCGCTGGTGGAGGAGGACCTCGAGACGCGCGTTCATCTCGTGACCTTCGGCGCCGAGGAGATCGGCCTCTGGGGAGCGTATCACGCCGCCGAGACGACGCCACACGAGGAGATCGCCTGCGTGATCAACCTCGATGGCGCCTGTAGCTCGCGTGACCTCCACGTCGGAACCAACGGCTTCGGGGCCATGCGGGAGGTCTTCGAGGGTGTTGCGGACGACCTCGCGGCGCCATTGTCGACTGCGGACGGTATCTCCCCACACGGCGATCAGTGGGCGTTCGTCCAGGAGGGGCTGCCCGCGGTGATGACGTCGACGACCTCCGACGCATCCGGCCGCGGGTGGGGACACACCCACGCCGACACGCTGGACAAACTGGACCCACGAGACCTGCGTGAGGTCGCGACGCTGGTCGCGGAGGCGACCTATCGATTCACGAGCGACGATATCTCGCTCCCGCGCCGCTCACGCGAGGAGATCCGTGACGCGATCGATGAGGGATACGTCCGCGAGCTGAAAACCGGCGGGCGGTGGCCATACGGAACCTAACCGTCCGGCGCGTTCGACGCTACCCGTCCGGCGCGTTCGACGCTACCCGTCCGGCGCGTTCGACGCTACCCGTCCGGCGCGTTCGACGCTACCCGTCCGGCGCGTTCGACGCTACCCGTCCGACGCGCTCGGTCGATCCTCGCTCGCCGGAGCGTCCGTCGGCGACGTGCCGCCGTCGGTGGTGGCGGCAGCGCCCGATCGATCCGTACCGGTCGACGGATCCGCATCACCCGGCGAATCCACGTCGTCGGCTCCCTCCGTCTCGAACTGTTCGACGAGCGAGCGCAACTCGTCGGAGCGGGTCGAAAGCGACTCCGCGCTCCTGGCGATCTGCTCGATGGCGGCCGTCTGCTCCTCGGCGGCCGCGGAGACGTTCTGTGCCTCGGAGGCGGTCTCCTCGCTCACGCTCGCGACCTCGTCCACCATCGCGACGA
>LKMJ01003079.1_pt1 | contig 15485 bp, 29 predicted proteins | sample 643391 | NCBI WGS metagenome assembly LKMJ01 (sample SAMN04112250, study PRJNA286221) | soda lake metagenome | biome: soda lake; feature: Kulunda Steppe; material: water; isolation source: sample PL-Br10 brine of Picturesque Lake | place: Russia: Kulunda steppe | collected 2010-07
AAGTTCTAGCTGAAAAGATTGGTTATATCTAATTTTTATCTGTTTATATATTTAAGTTGAAATTTATAGTGCTTAGGGGTAGGGTAAGAGCGAAAATTAGACAACTTAACTTAAACACTTATAAACACCGTTGTTGAGACGTATAATTATAAATATCTACAATATATAGTTATAGATGATGAATATGATAAAAATAATGCGTGAGATGAACATGAATAAGTTTTTCAACAATAGAAATTTAGATGATTGTGATATTTCAAACAAAAAAGCTGATATGTGGGTCGGGATTAAAAAGAAAGATGATGTAAATATTGTTATGTCATTTAATGAAACAGAATTAGATAATAAATGTATAGATGAAAATAAAGAAAAGTCAGAAATTATAGATGAAATATATGATAAAATATATATGTGTTTAAAGAATCAATATGTTGAAACAACAGTAATCAAAGAAAATGGTGACACAGATTTACGTTATGTTCGAGCAGATGAATATGATAAATAGTTAACATTTTACCTATATCTAGAGTTGGAGTGATTGTATTTTAATCTCAGTCAAAAACTGATTCAACACGCCCGCGTAAATAATCATACATGCTACACCTTGATTAATCTCCAATTATACAACAACCCGTCGCCGTCTTTTGATTTTAATTCAAAAGATAATATACTTACATTATACAATGAACATACAATTAGAATTAATTTGTTATTACTTAATCAAGAACAAAAAATAAGCTCATATACAGCTAAGAATCACGCAACAATTGATAAGATTTTCCTGTCCTATCAATACGACCACTCCGACGAAGATACTTTAATTCATCCCGTATATATTCTTCTGGAGCATACTCCGAAGCACGCTTAATCAACTTAGATTCAGAAGCAAATCCATTATTATTCTTCAAAGTTCCAATAATAACGTGATTAACTTTATTACGGATTCTTTTCTTCGATTTATCATAATCTATCTGCCCTAATTGTTCAGCATCATTATAAACGACAGATTCGACTGTCAATGGGATATATCCATCATTAAATTTATAATCTAATATCCTCTGAATTGTATCATATAAATCATCTTCTGTTAAAGATAGTACAGTGTAATCACCATCAACACGAGCAATATAAATCGGGTCGTGTTCTGATTTAACAGAAAAACTTGTTATTTCTACTAATGCTCGTGCTGGTGGAACAAAATCAGATTGTGTTAACGAAGTCATCTTATATCTCAATTTTTGTGTTGTAGATACAACCAATCTTGCTACTAAAGCAAATATAAATCCAGCTATAATACCATATACAACAGATATTTCTGGTATTGCCCATACAAATACAATTGTAGCGAACCAAATCAAGAACGGTGTTACTGATAGATAAAATTTAGTTCTAACTGATTTCAACGTAATAACACGATTTAATCCTTCAGATAATACTTTAACTGATTGATTAAAGTATAATCCGATAATTAAGGATACAATACCAATAAACGAGAATACTAATATATACTGTAATAATGATGCCGAAAACACCATCGAAACTATATCAGTTATGCGTCCAGTATAAATTGAATATATAACATAAACTGGTATCATAATCATTGCTATTAATGTTAATATCTTTGAAGATACAGATAACACATAGTAAGTGAGATTTATTCTTGCTTCTTTTTCATTAATAATCTCACCCTCATCATTTTCAACTAATAACTCTATATATGCCAATTTTAATAGATTGTAAGCTTGTTTAACACTGTATAATAATAATAACAATACCAGTAACCCAATGAATAACCCACTGATATATTCAGCATATTGCGTTGATATATCTGTAGATGCTATGAAATTAACACCTCTAAATACTAATCCAATAAATGTATTAAGCAATATACCAGTCAAAAACACAATAACACTACCACCTAATATCATTAATAATTTTGATTTTATATCTGGTCTTGCTTTTTTAGGTACTCGATTTTCTCCATACTTATCACGAATAATCGCTAATGATAATCCTAATAAGATTAAAATCAATGCTATTACCATGAATTGATTGAATATAAGCACAGATAATCCATATGATACATATAATAACATAGCACCAAATAATTCAATCATTGGGAACTGATTTGCTACAATACTAAGTATAGAAGCTATCTCACTTACAAATTCAATAGATTGTATATCTGTATCTGGCAACGATGGAATTATAGATACACCACCTAACGCAATCAATCCAACTATCAAATATATTACTCCAATACCAGAATATCTAATAATTTCACTTGGTATATTATTTGAATTTTCAGCTAACGCTTTTCGTGTTTCTATAAGTGTACCTTTCAATGTATCTATTTCATTTACTTCTCCAGTAATTAATTTATTTAGATACATCCTCCGTTCTTCTTTTGTATCAGATTTATTTATATATGTAGATTTCCAATTAGAATTTTTCATTCCTCCTTTCAGAAGTTTCTTTGTTTTAACTTCATCAAAATCTAACCCTACAAAAGGAGCACGAGTCCTAACAAAGAACAAAAAGGCAAATGCTATTAATACAACAAATACCGCCGTTAATTGTTGATATATATTAGGTTGATGCCGTGTTAACTCCAATCCTTGTAATAATACTGTATCAATCATTAATCATCACCACCTGTCGGTTTATTAACGATGTTTGATGCGTCTTTCTCCACATCTGACGTTTGTAATAGATATTCAATTGCTCTACCTTGTTCTCTCACAATAGGTACTTCATGTTTATCCGACACAACACGGAATATACGAACAATATCATTCAGTATAGTTCGCATTGGCAATACATTTCCACGACTATCTGTGGCAGGATGTTGATTAATATAATCTAATGCTTTAATCCATTCTTCACCAATCTTCTTCGATTCTATTGGTCCTTCAGCTAAATCATCATCAATACAATTAATTAATCCTTCTAATGTATTCACATGTTCACCATTTATTTCTACAGGTTCAATATTTTCAGGATTAACATCACTCTTATTCAAATTATAATCTCTAACGAACTCGTCTTTCATTGCGAAGTTTATAATCTCATCTGTTGTATTAACTAACGATTCTTCTGTCTCATTATCATCTAACTCAACATCTTCATCTGTAAACTCAACATTCGTTATTACATCATCTTCATCTTTAGATACAATAGCTTTGTAACCCATCTTATCTAACACATGTAATTTAAATCTGAATAAGTAACTCGGTGATAATGATACAGAAATCTGTTTGAACCATTCATCCAAATTATCCGCATTTGTAGATTCTCTATGTAAGTCTGCTCGGAATGTATCAGAGAATACATCTTCTAAATCAACACCTTGTAACATCTGTTGTGCTTCTCTTTTCTGAATATTCGTCTCACGTTCAACAATATCTCGCTCGTAAGGGTCATTTTTCTCACGTTTATTGAAATATTGACCGGCTTTATACGTCCCAATACCAATAACCAATAGAATTGTAATTAGTAGTAATCTTCCACCCCAAGTTAAACCGAAGATTACAACTATGTTCGTAACATCTTCTGTAATAATCTGAAGTCCAGATGCTTGCCATCTCAGGAACTGAAATGCGTTATCAGTTTTCTGTTGAACATCTACATCCTCACCAAATAAATCTTGAAGATTACTTTCCCATTCTTCCCATAATTGAGCGTTCTCTTGTGTTTGTGAGTATTCACCAGAAGGTATTACAGTGAAATCAGAATCTGAAACTCTTACATATGCTTCATGACGTACTTCTTCTGTTACTGTTGAATTATCTACCTCTGTTTGTTCTCTTGTAGTCCAATATAATTTATATGTTCCATCAGTACGTTCGGCATCAAATACATATCTATCTATATCAGAATCATAAGATAAACTACCTACATTTCCTTCTACACCATATGACCTAACATCTGAAGCAGATAAATCCACAGGTTTAACTTCTAATGTATTACCACGAGTAGAATAAAGTGGCAATCCATCATCTGATTCTCTTTCATCTACACTCGCATCTAATGCCCTATCAGGATATACTTCCAAATCAATACCTTGTATATTTGTATCCGATTGAGCAGATACATTATCTACTGCTAACATCGGAACGAACATACCAGTAACCAACCCAACAACTAATAATATACTTACTATTTGTTTTACATTCATAGATAATCACCACATGAAATTAATCGGCAATCTGAAACTGGTTTCATACCAGCATATACCGCACTCATTGTTTGTACAGATACTTGACACGCTTCACCATAATTAGATGCCCATGGGCCTACTAAAGCGACCACAAATACGGCTGTAGCACCAATACACCACATAGATTCTTTTGGTAAATAAAACGGTGAATCATATGATTCAATCATTGTTATCACCTAAAACAATATTATTACCCGAATCACTATTTGAATCTATATGTTGTAATTTAGTAGTTGTAGCTTCTAATAATTCTACAATCTCTTGATGTTTGCGTTTTGTTATATTTTCTTCTTTCTTGCGAGCTTTCTTTGTAGCACGCTCTGCTTCAACTTCTGCTGTGCGTAACTCATATTCTAACGCATTATATTCTCGCTCTAACTTATAATACTCCCGACGAAGTTTATTATAACTATCTTCTCCGACTGTATCAGGTCTTTTCAATTGTAATCGTGGTATTCCTCCATTTGCCTTCGGTTCTAATTTAGAACCTAATGCGAACGTCTCTGTACCATATGGAGTCTCATCAACACGTTTAGATACATCATCTGGAATATATATTGCTATTTTATCATCTGGAGATTTATTCACACCTTCCATATCTGTTAATTTAGGTGAAACATCTTTTATTTTCATATATACATCAGTCATCCCGAAAAAAGACTTATCTATAATAGGATAAAATGCCTTCCCAGAAGGTACATCTTCTAATTTACCTTCATAACTAACTGCTGTAGAACCTAAATCAATATCAATCTTATCTTTAGAACGCAATCCTGTTTTATAGGAACTTCGACCCATATAAAACACAACTCCAATAAATAAAACACTTGCTATACCTACATATAACCAAATATTTGTTAATACTGTAACAAATAATGCGGAAAATCTCCACATTACCATTATTGCTATAATAATACCTAACCCGATGAAAACAGAAGTTATCTTATTATTTGAAACCCAATCTTTTGTAGATTGTGTATTTTTTCGAGATAAATTACCGTTCTCTGTCTCTTCTTTTACTTCATCAGGTACATAACGTCTTCTAGTTGTAGTCGATTCTTGATTTATTGACATTCTGTATCTAAACTATGATTAGATGATAGTTAATGTTTTTGTCGATTAGATATGTAATTATACATAGAACCGACGATAAACTTAAAAATAATAACTACTTTAAATACTATATAATGACTAATATCATTAATATAGAACTAATGATTATAGGTGATAATGGAAAATCAAATATAATTATCAAAGGAGTACCAGAAGCTTTTGAACTAGAAACCAAAATAGCTCAACAAATAATAAATGAAGTGAAAAAGAAAGTAGATTTACGTTTCCGTAACACCAATATAGGCTCTGCTATTATCAATACTCAAACTCAAAAATATAACATACATATTAAAAATGAATATCTAAAGTGAATCAATGATATTATCTATTGAACCATGTACCCCACAATCAGTACAAATAACCTGACTATTCGTATCAACAGGGACACCAATCGCTTGATTTGCTAATTTAAAACAATCTTCTGCCTCACAATTACTACAACGACCAGATAATTCATTACAAATAGAACTAATTGCTAAAGTCGCATTTGTTAACGTTAAATTACATTCTCTCTTCAATTCAGATGGATTCGACTGCGCTATATCTACATACGACGTATAACCATTATCATATAACCTAATAGCTGTTGTTTTCCCTATATCCTGTATATCTGTGAACCTATTAATAGTAGTTTCTCTACACATGTAATAATTTATTATTTTTGATAATTATTAACAATTCCGCCGATTATACTATATGATATAATTAAACCCATACATAGTCTGTATAGGTTAACCTATACATAGTCTGTATAGGAAAATATATAGGGGGTGCTCTATATAGTTATATACGTACTATGAATGTACAAAAATTAAAACACTGTGTCGAATTGGCAGCAAAAGACTTAGTAGAAAACCCACTTCGTAAAACAAGATGGGATAGAATAAAAGCAGATATGGAACCAAGAGAAGAAAAATTATATAATCAAATGGATGCGAAATTAGAAGAGATTAGAAAATGGACTCAATATAATAGTCGAAGTTATTGCGAAGCTGATGTCATCGAACTACATTGGAAAATAGATGAAGTGATGAAATATATTAGAGCAGCAGATAATCAATATACTAAATTATCTGGAACACATAGATTATTAGCATACGCAGATGACCACAAAGAAGTTCATGACCACTTAACATTAGGTCAATTAGCAGATGAAGTTGTTCATACTGCTGAAGAAGCAGAAGAAAAAACAAGCAAAACAATATAAAATAACTTTTTCTTTAATTATATCTATAATACATAGACAAATCTCTAAAAAACAAATCGTAACCTTTAAGTTAATACATATATACCCCTATAATATGAGATGTCTAAAATGTGGAAGTTACAATGTCAACGACGCAATAGAAACCGGTGAAGTCCGTGAACCACTCTTTAACAGAGTCAACGGTGTACAATTAGATAAAGTATCCTGTAATGAATGCGACTGTCTATCAACTTACAGAGACGGACGACCAATCAAACATAAAGAAAATGGTCATATTATTAAACACAATCCGATTTCAGAAAACTTTTCGCCACGACCACCAGAAGAAATCGTTGTTATCGAAGAACAGTAATGTGAATCACCGAATAATTCTACCTTGGCTTCATATGTATCTTGAATACATTTATTGTAATATTTATTAAAAATATCTTCATCTATCTTATCTTTAAACTCATTCTGTAATCCATATTGTATACGTGCGTGATGATGTTCATGATTTCGTAACAAAATACGTAGTTATCTATCAGTACAAGCTTCAAAATTAATTTTCTTTGAATACATACAAAATAATAGTACTACTCTTAATTAAAAGTTATTAATATTAACCCCGACAGACTATGTATAGGTTTTCCCATACAGACTATGTATAGGAAGACTTAAGTGGGTGTAGCTATAATAGTATAATATGAAGCAGAAAGGAAATAAATCAATTAATCAAATGCGACAGAAAGCAGAGTATGTAGCATTATCGAAAAGAGAACGGGAGGTGCTTACAAGTCAAAAACATAAATCAAATAAACAAATTGCTGATGATTTAGATGTCACCGTGGGAACAATTGAAACATATGTTACTCGTGCGAATAAAAAACTTAACAAACATCCGAAAGTTGTATCGAGTCTCATCCGTGAACAAAACAATGTCAACAAACTTGAACTTTCTCTCAATACATTGACAAAAGCAGGGAATGAAATCCATATTCCAGATTATAATTACGACGAATATGTTCACGGTGAACTTGTCAATCATATTGAAAATATGGTACAAAAATTGAACCGACTTGAAGGAATAAATGCGAACTTTGAAATGGAGGAAACAGAATGAAACCCCCACAGACTATGTATGGGATTTTGGAAACCTATACAGCACCTGTAAGGGAAAACCCCCACAGACTATGTGGAGCTATTTTACTACGAATCCGTGGTTTTAACACGGTTAATACTAGAAAATATGGGTAACACATGGTTATAACACCATTATCAACCCATTGAAACCAAGCCAACGACATTATAAGATAATACATACCCTTAAATGAACATAACCCAGACCGTGTGTCAACCGCAACGCACATTCCACACCCAAAACTGAAATACGAAAATTCAACCCCCAAACTTACTCAGAAAACCCAACCCCAGAGATAAATTACTAAGCCCCAAACCAAAGCTTGCTAATACCCCAATCACAAAGAGAAAAAGAAGACCTCTCACACGCTGTTAATTAATGCTTAAATCATCTTGGTTATACTCCCAATACAAACGAGCGGTTCTCTCGAAAATCTCCTCTAACTCATCACCGAACTGTTCCTTATCCTCTGCCTTCATCATAAGCAAAGCATAATACATATTATATAATGCTGTATCTAACTGCCGTTTAATATACACATCTTTATCTTCTTCTACCACACCCAAACAGATAACTCCAAGAGAGATAAACCTATACTTATTATCCTGAACTATAATACACAAATCAATTAAATATTCTGGGTGTAAATATCACTATAAGATATGATACCAAAAATTTGTACTACTATTTCAGATACAAAACTTGTTATAATATTTTACTTACTATATAATATTATCATCTTACTCATATTAATTATTATAACTATTATTATTGGTTACTCATACTTCCAACTATAATCATTTTGTATCTCAAATTGATATACTATTCATTCAATAAAAAACGAATCTATTAAATATTTGGGTGTGAAATAATATATATGAACATTCACACACGGAAAAAAGGAATTAAACGTATTCTCGCAATGACTCAATATTTACTATTCTTACCTGTAACATTCATTATCACTGTCGCTATGTATGTACGAATGGCTATAGATATATCCTTATCAATCATATTCGCTGTAGAATATAAAGAAATCGGTCAAGATGAACGAATAAGTGCTGAAGATGTATTCTCACCATTCTCTGATTATAATAATTGGCATTACAGATTATATCGGTTCGCTATATTCGGGGAAGGTGAGTATGACCCACTAGGTTTTGAGATGCGGAAATACTATTAATAATAATCTATATAATATATAATACATGAAAAAACTTAAAAATTATTTTTCAAAGATAAGCGACAGACAGAAAAATATGGGTATACAAACAGGGTATTTTATTAGCAATTTACTTATTACATTTTTAGCAGTTGTGCTTGCTGCTGTGAGTTTTGCTCTAATTCCGTTTTGGAGCATATTCGCTGTTCTATTAATGGGTTGGTGGATTAGTCTCGCAGTGGTACACGCGTTGGCAACAGCATCAGCATTGATAAGATTGTTGAAATTACTATTTACATAAATATCGTGTCGAATTAATATAGCATAATAGTTATTAGTCTGTATATTATTTTATAACATATGAAACTATTTACAATAAGTTATCTTACAAGTAAATCAGATGAAACAAAGACTCAATTATTATACATCATACTGAATGTTATCGGTGTCGTTGGATTTGCTGGAATAGGATTCTTTTTAGCTGCTAGCCTATTCCTCTTTATCGGGCCATTCGCATTAGTAATTCTCGGATTATTCCTTGCGTTAGCCGCACAAAATTTCATATCAGGATTAATATCAATTGTTCGATTACTCAAAACATTCTCAAATTGAAATAACATAATAGTTATTAAATAAGACGTATATTTAAATAATAGTATACCTGATACATACATATGAAAAATCACATTAAGAGAATTATTTTATCGCCATATAACTTCTTAAAAGGTACAGGTATGATATTGTGGTATAGTTTACTATATTTCATAAATTTAATATTTAATATGATATATTTATTCTCATATATTATGATATTTATTATGATATATATTATTACATTTACTCTTAAAGGTAGTGGATATTATCAAAAGATAATATATGAAATAAGAGTATTCAAAGAAATTAATTATTGGCTACTTCATAATATATTAGCAACAATTCCATTCATATATAATCACGATACTGTAACACATGCTGGTGATGGTGGGTGGGAAATATATGATGAAGACTACCAAGGTAGCTTGAAAAATTATCAGTAGTAAAAATAACATAATCATGGTAATTTTTATCAAGGATAACATATTATATACATACATGAATAACACAAAATTATTTATTACTGCTGAAAAGTGCCGTCAAAAAGCTGGTGAAGCATACAATGTCGCTCTTGAACAAGGATTACATGAATGGGAAGCAAGAGATATTTTTCAAGATGTATACAAACAAGAACTATTAAAAAATAATATTTACGTGAAACATAATACACCACCATAATTGCGATAAATTAATTACATTAAAGAATCGTTACATAACAAATGGGTAAAGGACTAATTAATTGGTTTATATATTTAATTAAAATATCAATACTCCTTTCAAAAAACAATTTAAAATATACTCTAAGTTTATTATTCGTGATTACAATAATAATTATATTTATAGTAGATTATTTCATAGGTATACAAAATATATTATTCTAATTCCATTGCTTTCTGAATACATTCTTCTCGAATCATCCAATAATCCGTACCTATTCCCAACTCACCTAACTGGAAAAATTCTAAAGTAAATGACATAGCATTCGCTAAATAATACATCTGTTCTTTAATATTATCATCATCAGTCATAACATATACAGTCTCAATTCGCTCTAATGTATTTTCAGCTATAAACTCCCCATGTTCATATTTCTCTTTATCATAATTCATAGCTGTTTCCAATAACATAGCATATATTACCTTGCGTAATTCATCAATAGTTCTATCATTGTATATCAGTGATATTTTCTGTAAATCATCTTTCTCAACAACTATCGCACTATGTTCATCGACATTAGTTTTTATATCCATATTTATTTATAGTACTATATACCTTTAAAACTAACGTTATAGGTCATATAACAGAGAAATTCGTAATTACAAAACATAGTTATTTAACCTTAGGATATATAATACACTATGTATGCCAGAATACAGATATACAGTAATTATATATTGTAACGATTGTGAACACAAATTGCTTAGAGATGAACAATACAAAGGATTCATGGATAGACCAGATGTAAATAATTATCCAGAGTGCCCTGAATGTGAATCTACAGATATTAAAAGTAAACACGTTAATGATAAAAATACACTACCAGATAATCCATCTCCAAAAGAAAAATCAACATATATAGAATCTCAAGAATGGGGACGTGGCGATATGTGGTTTTAAAACTTTTTCAATTATATCAAATATATAGTTTACCATATCGAAAATATAAAACTCAATCATTATTTATCCCACATTGTTAATTCGTTTGGTTTGAAATATTCTGTTATTTTTTTATCAATGTATAAGAAAATATCAAATATCAAAAGCCACCATATTATAACTAAAATTATATTTATTATAATTGAATCATATAGTGAGTGGAATAATGATACAGATAATACAAATGATAATATAGATACAAATTTATATTTGAACATCTTTTTCGCTTCATATATAATAATATTTGTATTCCTACGAACATCTCTCTTAGCAACATCAACAAACTCATTATACTCAATTAAAAACTCATCAAACTCATCAAATGTATAACTACCTATAGATAATACACCATCCTCATAAACAGATGATATATATATACCGTATTGGCTCCCATCATATTCTAGAACCATGAATATATCACCAAATAATTTTCCTATTTTCCAACTATGTGTATCATTATATTTTTTTACAACAGTATTATCTCCTTTTGCTACATAATAAAATACATCCATAGGTTTCATATCTTATCACCAGCATCTAACGTATCTTCAGGAACTACATCAGATTTATATTCTGATATAGTACAACTATTATTAATACAATAATATACATCATAATCAATAATATTCCGATGATTGTCAGATGGAGAACCCATACGATTACATTCTGGGCAAGTAGCTAAACGTGGTATTGATACAGAAAATAATATATCTATAAGAGATTTAAATTCTTTGAAACCATATAAAGACATTGATTCATCACCGATAAATGGGGCATCCATTATCTTAATATTATAAATATAATCGGATTCATAATATAATATAATCTCCATACCATCAATTTCAAATTTAATTATCCACATCTCACGCTCATAATTAATAGCTTTATATTTAATATATCTTGAATGAATCTTATGATTAATTAATTCATGATAATATCCCATCATATATAATCACCATATCTATTCATAATTAACTTCTCTAACCAATTCATTACATCATAAATTACTACCCAACCAACGAAAATGAATAATATCCAAAGTAAAACAGTATTAAATTGATTGTACAATAATATAGCTATTGTTACAGAAGTTAAAATAGCTGGAATAGAATCTATTTTATTCTCTATTTTCAACATTTCTCTATACTTACGTATGATAAAATGATATGAATTATCTTCATCATATTCAGCTAAATTCTTCACTAAATCATAATCATGTAATAATTTATTATGATTATCATATTGTTTATTTAATTTAGTTAATTTACCATTTTCATATACTTCTTGTATATGTAGATTATATTTCCTATCTGAATAACCTACGTGTATTTTAACTTCTCCTATCTTTATTATTAAATCATAATCTGGATTATCATAATCTGGATTATCATAATCTAAACAAGATACATCTTCGGCTGAATCAATAATATAAGAATGAACCAATTCATGTGGTTCTTGTTCTAAATTTATATTATTCATTATCATCACCTTCTAATTTATCTATAGAATAATCATATATAAGCCTTGTAAATTCGTATGCGTATGGGTCATCATCTAATGTATACATAATTGGGCCAAGAGGTGTATTCATTGCTCGTATATGATACTCAGATTCCATATAAGAGATATTAACAGTGAATCCTTCTATATCTATGTATATATTCCAATTGTCTTCTTCATCTCGCTTATAATGTGAATCTATATGTTCTTCCATATATTGAGTCAGTTCATAATATGTTTTTGTAGAATCTTTCATTATATATCACCTCTCCGAGCAACATCTATATCTTCATCATTAGATTTATATTTCTCTATTTGTTCATCAGTTTTATCTATAGCAGTATCAACTTGTTCTTTATATAATTTATACATTTCATCGAAGTCGCTTGTTTTGATATTGAAAGATGTTTCAAACAAATCAACTTCCATTAAGAAATAATCATTAGCATATCTACATATTGTGATACATTTATTGTTGATGTTTAATCCGACACTATACATTCCATCATGTCTTTCATCAATGTTGATATTTTCTTCACCAGCATAGTTTTTAATCTGTTCATATTCTTCATCTATTTTGTTATTTCTTGTCATAATTAATCACCTTGTATAATTGATAATTCGATTTCGCCTGTTTTGTTATTTATGTTCCATTCGATAATATCATTTTTGGATATTCCTTGTGAAACAATAACATCGTTTGGAATACCAGTTGCCAAACTTGTTTGTCCTCTGATAAATGGTTCAGTTGATATTTCATATAACTCACCATTTTCTTTTGAGTCGAAACGTATTGTTAGTTTGTCATTTTTATTACTGTCAAAATTGTTAGGTACTGTCCAGAAGCATTTTGTATCAGTTGATAATAATATGTTACGTATTACCACGACACTTCTTGGCACGGTAGTGGCAAATCCTGAGCCACGTTCCCACACTTTTGACCTATTTTGTTGGATTTTCATGCTTGTGTTACCTCGTGTATTATACAATGTATTCCTTTTATATAAAACCCTTTGTCGATTATTTTATCCGAAAAAGGCACCTTTCCGAACACTTATTATTCTACAATATATACAAAATAATATGGAACAAGAAAATAATCAGAAAATATATGTTGGATATACAAGACTTTCCGATGTTTCCGACCAAAGTATAAATAATCAAAAAAATAACATTAAACAATACGCAAAAGAAAATAATTTAAAACTATCAAAAATCTATAACGAAGGAGAACGTCAAAGTGGATTCGATAATGAAAGAGAAGAATATCAAAAAATTAAAAAACAAATGTATAATAATAATATTGATGGCGTGATAATTAATGACAACCGGAGATTATCTAGAGATATAGATGAAATTATGAGACTAATTCCTGACTTTAGACAAAATGATATCGAACTTCACGTATGTAGAGAAGGGCGTCTTGATTTATCTGACCCAGTAAGAGCAAGCATGGAAATTATGATGGCTGCTTCATCTTATAAAGAAAAAAGAAAAGATATAAAAAAATCAATCGAAGCCTGTAAAAAGAAACGTGAGAGAGGGGAAGCATTTGGTAGACCACCATACGGGTACAAATACTCCGATGATAAAACTAAATGGATTATAGACCCAACACAGTTCGACGCAGTGTATTCTGCGTTGTATATGCGTACAATAGATAAAACATATAATCAAATTGAAGAAGTTACAGGTATTTCTACTTCAACACTATCTGATATATTAAACAAAAACACAGATAGAATTATGAATACAATCAAAGAACACCCTGATTACGAATACGAAAAAGTATCTTCACTCGAATAAACCGTTAATTTTATATTTCTGTAAATAATAACTAATATGTACGAAGAGAGTTTCAATCTTATATACATTGATAAATCAATACTCTCTCTCTCTTCGTATCTTAATTCATAATTTCCTCAGTTGACCACTACATAGTCTGTCAGGGTTAACCTATACATAGTCTGTATAAGATAAAACAGAATATACTATTATATACTATGAAAACCAATGTACAGTATGGTCACTATCAGAGAAACCACTGAAGATGAATACTACGATTATATAAAACAAATAGAAGGTTATGAAGTAAAAGATGTTGATGATGAATATATTCAAGAAATATTAAACGATTTAGAATAAAAACAGCATAACCTTTTTTATACATACAAATATATACTTATAATACGGTGAGGTCAGTCATGGTATGTGCTGTGATTGTCCAAAAACCGTTGATAATATAACCTCAATAACGAAACGATAATTGATTCTACAATATGTATTATATTAATGATTCCCATAAATATACGTCTCGACTATATATTTTCGTATTGGGGTTATACTATCTTTCTACCATTAACATCAAACTTAATACTCTAGAGTCTATTCAACACATATATGAATACACAAAAAGTAGAGAATACTATAGATGATATTATAAATCAAGATGAACAAGATAATTCTGAATATATTCAAAGAAGAATAAACATAGATGTTAATCAATCCGATAATATCTCTAACACAATTCATAATTATATAAATGTAATCTGTGTACTCCGAGTGAAAACTGTATGTGAATCAGATGAATATCTACACGAATTAGATGTAAGACCAATCTTAGAACATATACACTACCAAACTAACGTTGAATACCAACAAATCTATGATGACTACTATGATACATATCTCGAATGGCTAATTGCTGCTGAAGATTTGTTAGTGTAATTTAAATATAGTTAATTTTATTATATATTTCCAAGTAAAACATAGGTATATTTTGGTCGGAAAGTGTGCTAATGCTTCAGGCATTTTCGCATTTCCTATATATAAGGGGGTTTAACGAAGGGTGCCTTTTTTTCTAAATGAAAATTTGGGGGTGTATCTAAACCATCGAGAATACATAAATTTATGA
>LKMJ01003080.1_pt1 | contig 15485 bp, 15 predicted proteins | sample 643391 | NCBI WGS metagenome assembly LKMJ01 (sample SAMN04112250, study PRJNA286221) | soda lake metagenome | biome: soda lake; feature: Kulunda Steppe; material: water; isolation source: sample PL-Br10 brine of Picturesque Lake | place: Russia: Kulunda steppe | collected 2010-07
TCAGCCTCCGCTCACGATGCTCGCGATGTCAGACCGCACGATGTACAACCTGCGCTGGTAGCTCAGTCCGGATAGAGCACCTGACTACGGATCAGGCGGCCGGGGGTTCGAATCCCTCCCAGCGCGCAAACGGCCCGCTACGACCCTGTAGCGGGCCGAATTCGTAAGATTCGCCGTTCGTGGACGCGGCACGATCAGGCACTTCGAACGAGCGCTCGTCGCCACTCTCAACGGCCGTAGATGCGCTCAGATCGCTTAGATTCGCGACAATTCGCTCAGTTCGCGTAAGGACGCCTGATTGTTGGGCATGGTTCCCAATTTGGGCATGCGTTCGGTGCCCTCACGGACCCTTTTGGAGCTCTTCGGTTCGCTGAAGAACTCGATCGCGATGTCGTAGCTGGTGTCCGGGCGGCTCCCTCCGCTGCTCGTTGGCGACACAACCTCGGTGTTCGACTCGGCTCGGACACGGTCGAAGTCCGGGGGGAGTTGTGATGGAGGCACGGGCAGCTTCACGGCGGCGACCACAGGAAATTGGCCCCGGCCCGTCTCGCAGCGGCCTTGCGGTGCCCATGCGCGCCGCCGGTCCATCGCGGACCCGCGCGGGGCACGGTCTCGAGCGGGTGGCCATGGCGTTGCGAACCGGTCGGGTGCGCTCGTGACAGGGCCGCCGCCGTTGGCCATGTCCACGCTGCCCGACGGGCCAGCCACGTGTGGCCGGTGTCGGCGAATGTTGGCGAGCCCGGCCACGTTCGGCCCAAGACCGGAGAGCGTCCAGCTCGGCGTGGGCCGCGCGGGTGAGGTCGTCGGGTTCGACGCCGAGCCGGCGGAGCGCTCTGGCGGTGGTGCCGTGCTCGACCTCCGTCGCCGCGAGCACGAACCAGGTCGCGGTGCGCGTCGGCGTGTGGCGCGGGGTATAGGTTCTGCCTGTGAACGCTGACGCTGCCTGGCTGCTGCCATCCGGATCTCTGCCGTTCGAGGCGCTCACGGTTCCCGCGGTCGAGCAGGCGCGGAAGCTGTTGATGGACCGTGCGGGTCGGCTGTGGCAAGACTTGGATGGGCAGGCCCAGACGGGCGTGGAGCGTTGGCTTCAGCAACGGGTCGCGCTCGTTTGTCGGGACCCATGGTGGGAAGAGTTTCGGACCCACCGGCGGCAGGCCACGGGTGGTCTCGCGTCGCTTGCCCCGTCTCCTGAAGGCGTCACCACGCTGTACGACGCGTTCGTCGCTCGGCAACTCGCCGACCCGGAGCTGCTCCGACGTCGGTATCCGGTCGCGGCCGCCTTGGTTGGGACGGCTGTCAGCCAGTGGGTCGACGCGGTCGTTGAATGGCTCCATCGACTGGAGGGGGATCGCGAACTGCTTGACGCGACCTTCGCGGGAGGTTCCGTTCTGGGCCGGGTCGTGGACGTTGAGGCCGGCCTCTCCGACCCGCACCACAATGGGCGCGACGTCATGATCGTTCACTTCTCGACCGGGGAACGCGTCGTCTACAAGCCCCGGCCTGTCCGCCTGGACGTGGAGTTCCATGCGTTGCTGGGCCACCTCAACGGGTGGGGTATGGAACCCAAGCTCTTGACGCTCGACGCCGTGGACCGCGGCAGCTACGGATGGGTCCAACGGATCGCCCCGGAGCCATGCCCTGACCTCAGCGCCGCGACTCGATTCTACGAACGCGCGGGCGCGTTGCTCGCCGTCGTCTGCGCCCTTCGCGCCCGTGACCAGCACGCGGCGAACATGATCGCGGCGGGTGAGCATCCGGTCCTCATCGACGCCGAGCTGCTGCTCGACGTCGCGACGCAGTGGTCCACGCCGCGGCCCGGAGAGGGAGCGCTGTTCGCGGTGGGCCAGGAGTTGGCCGAGTCGGTGCTGGCGTCGGCGATGTTGCCGGGCTCGAGCCCCGCCTGGGGGGTCGACTTCAGTGCTCTCGGTGGCGTCAGTAGCGGGCAGCTGCCTACACAGTCGACCTTCATCCACACCAACACGGATCGCATGGATGCCGTCGAACGCTCGGCGCGACGAGGCGGCCAAGCGAATGCCGTCCGGCTCGGGGATGTCGTGCTACAGCCAGCGGATCACGCAGGCGCGCTGTTGCACGGCTTCGCCCGTGCCTATCGCCTTATCCACCAGCACGTTGCCGCGGTGCACGAGTGGTTGGGTCGCCTCGGCGACGCGGACGTGCGATTCCTCTACCGAGGCACGGCGGCCTACGGCAAGGTTCTTCGCAGCTCGCTCTCTGCCGGCAACCTGCGCGATGACACGGTGCGCGAGACGACGCTCCGCCAATTGCGGCGGCCCTTCGACACCGGGCTGGACGACCCGGACTGGCGACCGCTGTGCGAGTTCGAGGAGAACGCGCTGCGGCGGCTCGACATCCCGCTGTTATCCGCGGGCGCGGTCACCGGGGCGGTCTCCGTCGACGGCGTCGGGACCGGGTTGACGATCGACGTCCCGCCGATCGCGCTCACGGCCCGGCGGCTAGAACGACTCGGCGACGCGGACCTGCAACGCCAGTCGGCCTTCGTGCGCGCGGCCCTGTTGCCACCCCTGCCAGCGGTCGAGCCCGGTACGTCGCTGCGTGCCGCTTCCCGTGAGGAGCTCACCGCTGCGGTTCACGACATCGCCGCTCGTCTCGCGGCTTCTGCGATCCGGCACGAAGACGGCAGTGCCGCGTGGTTCGACTACGTCGAGACGGGAAGGGCGGGCACGATCCGGCCGATGACCAGTGGGCTCTACCGTGGCGCTGACGGGGTCGCGCTGTTCCTCGCGGCGGCAGCTCGCACGGTCGGGGCCGACAGCACCGGGCTGGCCGGGGCAGCCACCGCGCCGGTCCTCAGGGATCTGGCGGAGGGCGGGCTCCGCATCGCTCGTGAAGTCGCGCTGGGACTCGACGGCCTGGGCGGGGTCGTCTATTCGCTGGCGCAGCTGTCCAGGTTGTTGCAAGACGAGCGCTACCTCGACGCGGCACGGCAAGCGGCGGCCCTCGTCGACCACGGACGTCTGGCGTCCGACCGTGAGGGCGATGTCCTCTCGGGTGCAGCGGGTGTCGTCCTCGGGCTGCTGAGCCTGCACGATCTCGACCCGGATGGCCCTGGGCTCACGCGGGCCATCGAGGCGGGCGACCACCTGCTGGATCTGGACCCACCGACCGCTCAAACCGCCATGATCGGTCTGAAACACCTCGGGATCGGCAGAGCACTTGCACTGTTCGGCCTGCACCGGGTCACGGGCCAGCAACGCTTCCTGGACCGGGCAGGCGAGCTGGCCGCCGAGGAGGACGACCGCCTCGAGGTGACGGTGCGCGGAGCGCCCGGGACCAGTCAGGAAGCTGTGGGCACCGTCCTGTGTCCCGGTGCACTCGGCGCGACCGTGGTCAGTCGATGGAGTTGGGAGCGGGGCGACGACCGGAGGCAACGGACCATCCTCGCCCGAGCGACCGATGCGGTCGAGCGGTCCGGACTGCTCGCAGCCGATGCCTACTGCTGCGGCAACGCAGGAAGCATCGACGCGCTGGTCGTCGCAGGCCGAGAGCACGCAGCGTGGTCGTTGGCCGGTGCCGTGCTGGACCGAGCGGCCAAGGGGGGCTTCCGACTCCCGGGGGCGCACAGCGGTGCCGACGCCAGCAACGGCGCGTTCCTCGGACTCGCCGGCGTCGGCCTCGCCTTCCTCCGCTGCCTCGACCCCGATGAGGTTCCGCTGATCGGCGCGATGACGTAGGCGGTCCGGTTCGGCGCTCAAGTCGCGACGGACGTGTGTCGAGGGAGAGACGTGCGGTTTCTGTCGCGTCCGAGAACGGATGCAGCCACCGTCGGACCGATCCCTTGAGGCGCGCTCATGCCTGAACTCGAGCAAGACCTCCGCACCGACGCTGTCCTGCGTGCGGAGTTCACTGCCGACCCGAAGGGCGTCCTCGCCCGCTACGGACACCCCGTCCCAGACGGTGTGTCCGTCGAGGTCGTTGAGTCCACACCGGAGAAAGTCGTCGTGGTGCTCCCCCCGATGGAGGGAGCCGACGGCGAGCTGTCCGACGGCGAACTCGCCGGCGTCTTCGGCGGGGGCGGGCGGGGGGCCGTCTCCCCTCAGTCCCTCTCTCCCGTGTCCCTCTCGCCGTGGTCTGCGCTCGACCAGCTTCGGTAGGTCGGGACCTCGGTTCGTCGCGGATCGCCTGACGCGAGAGTCCTGGACCAGCTAGGAGACGACTCAGAGAGCGCTCGGTGATGCGTGAAGCGCGGGGGCGGTCAGCGAAGCGGTCCGTCCGGGCGACGCGGAGGTGGCTGTCGTCGGTTCCGCGCTTCGAGAGGGGTCGCGGCTGGGGTGGACGCGTCCGCAATCCTTGCCTGAGGCTGCTCCAAACGTTCTTGGTGGCAGCGTCGATGCCGGGAGGCAGCACCGCTCCTGTCGTCCCTACCACGAACTTCCCAGGAGCGCTCAAGCCTTTCTCTGGGGCGGTCGATGAAGCCGACTAGCAACCCATAGTAGGGTGCGCATCCGATCAGGAGATCACATGTCCGCACGAGCCGAAGAACTCCTCGCCGCGCTGAACAACGACGAGGACCTGCAGGCGAAGATGGCTGCCGCCACGACCGACGCAGAGCGCACGCAGCTCGCCGCGGATGCTGGCTATGGCGATGTCTCCGCCAACGACGTCCAGGCCGCCGCGAACCCTTCGGGTGAGCTGTCGGAGGACCAGCTGAGCGCGGCATCCGGAGCCGGAGGGAAAATAGCCCTGCAGTGGAACGACTGCAATACCACTCCCACGCCGCCTCCCGGCAAACCACCTCGATGACTACCCCGCCGCGCTCACCGAACTGCAGGCCTACCGACGACCGACCCTTGGGACCTGCTCCAGCCCCAGGATGCGATGAGCCGTAAGAATGAGGTTGGCGGTCGAGCTGCCGCCGCCGCGACATAGGTCGACGCCTGACGAAGGATGGTGTTCGCACGCCGCAGCTCACGAACCTCCCGCTCCAACTCCTTGAGCCGCTCACGATCGCCGAGGTGACACCTGAGCCGCCCCGGGGAGGCGCACTGTCTTGGCAGGCGGCATCTGAAGGTGATCTCGTGCAACTGTCGCTGAGCACTTCGTAGGGATGCTTCAGTTCTGTTTCTCGTGTGACGATGCAGCGGTCAGGTACCCCGCCCGGGTGGCCTTCTACAAGGAGAGAACATGTCCGCTCGAGCCGAAGAACTTCACGCCGCCTTGAAGGATGACGGGGACCTGCAGGCGAAGATGGTTGCGGCCACGACCGACGCAGAACGCATGCGGCTCTTCGCGGACGCCGGCTACAGCGACGTCTCGGCCGCCGACGTCCGAGCTGCCGCGAACCCCTCGGGCGAGCTGTCCGAAGATGAGCTGAGCGCGGCCGCCGGTGCCGGAACCCTTATCCATTACGATTTGTTTTACGAATCTGATGGTCAAGTACCTAAATTCTATAACGAACACTACTGAGTTGGCGCTCTACGGTTTGTGGCTCAGGGTGGGTCGGTCGTGGGAGATGCCGTTGGTGAAATTGGCCACGAGGTGTTCGCGGAGGCACTGGGGGCCGTGGGGGGCCGCGCTCAGCGTGGTCCGGTAGCCCGAGGTCGGCCAGCCATGACCCGGGTTCGTTGCGGATCGGCCTGACGTGAGTGCCTGAACGGCGCGTGGTCTCCGAGGCGGCCGGGCTGCGGTGAGTCCACGTAGTGGCGTAGGAGCAGGTCTGCCCAGTCCTTGTGGATGTAGCTGGGCCACCGGTCGAAGCTGTTGTCGACCCCGGCCGGCGATCTTGAGGTCGGTGTCCCGAAGCTGCGCAAGGGCAGCTTCTGTTTGAGGGTCCTGTTCGATGGCTTCGCCATCGTCGGTTCTTGGCTCAGGACCGAAACCAAGACCCTGAGCATGAGACGCTGACCGGGACAGGCTGCTTCAGTTCTGTTTTTCGTGTGACGATGCAGCGGTCAGGTACCCCGCCCGGGTGGCCTTCTACAAGGAGCGAACATGTCCGCTCGAGCCGAAGAACTCCTCGCTGCGTTGAGCAACGACGAGGACCTGCAGGCGAAGATGGCTGCGGCCACGACCGACGCAGAACGCAGGCAGCTCTTCGCGGATGCTGGCTACAGCGACGTCTCGGCCACCGACCTTCGAGCCGCCGCGAACCCCTCGGGCGAGCTGTCCGAAGATGAGTTGGACGCAGCCGCCGGAGCCGGTGCCTTCACGGCCAATATCGGTTCTTACTCTGTCATAGAGGAAGGCCCCATCATCGGCATCGATCTGACCTAGTAGTTCGCACCACCACGCTGCGCGGCGCCTCTGGCGCTGCCGTGCTGCGTGACCGACGCCTCTCGCGGTGCCGCGCGCACGACATCTGCAGTGCCAGTTGATGACCGGAGAGGGTGCCATGTCCGATGCGACCGAAGCGACGGTGGGGCCGGCTCGAAGGAGTGGTGTGTTCCGCGAGAAGGCGGTGGAGAGCCTGTCTTCTCCGTCGGACCAGCTCGATCAGCTCGTCAAGGTCACCTCGCCACGTGTGTGGTTGGCCCTGTTGGGGCTGGTGGCGGTGGTGGTGGGGGTCGTGCTCTACGGGTTCTTCGGCACCGCAGCGACCACGGTTTCTGGTCGTGGTCTGTTCTTGCCGCCTGGTGGGCTGGTTGGGGTGGATGCGCCGGTGGCGGGGACGGTGACCGAGCTTCACCTGGGCGTCGGTGACAGCGCCTCCGAGGGGTTCCCTGTCGTCACGATCTCGACCCCTGAGGGTGTGGATGTCCCGGTGATGTCCGCCGCTTCAGGGCACGTGACCGAGCTTCTGGTGGGCCGGGGCAACGTGGTGGCGGCCGGCTCGGAGCTTGCGGTGGTGTCGCCCGAGGACGCCGAGCTGTCAGCCATCGTCTACGTCCCGGCGGGGCCGGGCAAGGCCATCGAGCCGGGTATGGGTGTGCGCCTCTCTCCATCGACGGCTCCCTCGGAGGAGTACGGGCAGGTTCTGGCCACGGTCGTCAGCGTTTCGGAGTTCCCCGTCTCGCCGCAGCGTCTTGCGTTCGTGCTTCGCAACGATCTGATCGCGGGACAGATCAGTGCGCTCGCCGTTCTCGAGGTCGTCGTGGAGGTCACGACCGATCCTGACACGCCGAGCGGCCTGAAGTGGACCTCTGGGCAGGGGCCTCCCTTCGAGGTCCACAACGGGACCCTGACCGGCGCTTCGGTGATCATCGACACGAAGACGCCGGCGCAGAACCTCTTCGACCCGGAGGCGTAGCGTGACCGCACCTGCGCCGTCCCGGGCCACACAGCGGGTCAAGACCCCCACGGTCCTGCAGATGGAGGCGACCGAGTGTGGGGCGGCATCCCTTGCCATGGTGCTCGCCTTCCACGGCCGCTGGGTGCCGCTCGAGGAACTTCGCACAGCCTGTGGCGTGACCCGTGACGGCAGCAGCGCGCCGGGCATCATGAAGGCCGCCCGGGCCTACGGACTCGAACCGCACGGCTACCGCAAGGAGCCCGACGAACTGCACGAGCTTCCGCTCCCGCTGATCATCTTCTGGAACTTCAACCACTTCCTCGTGGTCGAAGGGTTCGACGAGGATGGGGTCCTCCTCAACGACCCTGAGCGCGGGCGTTGGCAGGTGAGTCACGAGGAGTTCGACCGGTCGTTCACCGGCATCGCGCTGAGCTTCGATGTGGGGCCCCAGTTCGAGCCGGGAGGGGCACAGGACGGGGTGCTCAGGCGTCTTGGCACCCGGCTCGGTGCGGCGCGCTCACCGCTGATCTACCTCGTGATCGCCGGGCTGGCGCTGGTGATCCCCGGGCTGGTCATCCCGTCGTTGACCAAGGTGTTCGTCGATGACTACCTGGTCGGGCAGCGGATGGACGTCATCCCGCCGCTGCTGATCGCGTTGGGACTGGGCGCGCTGCTGATGGCGGGCCTGACGTGGTTGCAGCAGCACATCCTGTTGCGGCTGCAGACCCAGCTGAGTCTGCGCATGAGCAGCCAGTTCATCTGGCACGTGCTGCAACTGCCGATGACCTTCTTCTCGCAGCGTTCCACCGGTGACGTCGCGATGCGGGTCGGCCTCAACGACCAGCTGTCCCAGATCATCTCCGGCCAGATCACCCAGAACGCGTTGAGCGCGATCTCGCTGGTGTTCTTCGGCGGCATGATGTTCAGGTTCGATCCGGTGCTGGCCGTGCTGAGCATCGTGCTCACCGGCGGCAACCTCGTTGCTTTGCGCCTGATCCTGCGCCGCACCGGCGAGCTCAACGACAAGCTGTTGCGGGAGCAGGCGCACCTGGAGGGGACCGCGGTCATCGGGCTGATGACCATGGAGACCCTGAAGGCGTCCGGCACCGAGTCGGACTTCTTCGCCCGCTGGTCCGGCCTGCTCGCCAAGGTCATCAACGTGCGCCAGGACGTGGCTCTCACGAACCAGAGGCTCGCGGCGGTGCCGGTCCTGCTGGGTGCGCTGACCACCGCGGCCATCCTTGGCGTCGGTGGGCTGCGTGTCATGGAGGGCGATCTCACCCTGGGCACGCTCGTCGCCTTCCAGGCGCTGCTCGGTGCTTTCGTTGGCCCGATCACGGCGCTCGTGTCGCTCGGGGGACAGTTCTCGGTTGTCGGCAGCACCCTGACCCGGCTCGACGACGTGCTCGACTACGACGTTGCACCCACCTTCACGCAGGAGCCCTCGGCGCATGCCCACGGGGTGCCGGCCAAGCTCGGGGGACGGCTGGAGATCGACAGGGTCACCTTCGGCTACGACCCGCTGGCGTCGCCCCTGATCGAGGAGTTCAGCGCCACGCTGCGTCCCGGCCAGAGGATCGCCATCGTCGGCGCGAGCGGCAGCGGCAAATCGACGACCGCGCGCGTCGTTTCGGGTCTGTACGCCTCGTGGAGTGGGGAGGTGCGGTTCGACCGCTTCGTCCGCGAGGACATCCCGCGCCATGTCCTTGGCAGCTCGGTGGGCATGGTCGATCAGGAGATCGCCATGTTCACCGGGACCGTGCGCGACAACCTGACGTTGTGGGACACCACCATCGCCGAGGCCGACATGGTGCAGGCGGCCAAAGACGCGTGCATCCATGACGACATCGCTGCGCGTGCCGGTGGCTACTCGTCACTGGTCGAGGAGGACGGTCGCAACTTCAGCGGCGGGCAGCGCCAACGCCTGGAGATCGCCCGAGCTCTGGTCCGCAACCCGGCGGTCCTCGTGCTCGACGAGGCGACCAGCGCGCTCGATCCTCTCACGGAGGTGCGCATCGACCGCAACCTGCGCCGCCGAGGCTGCACCTGCCTGATCATCGCGCACCGGCTCTCGACCATCCGCGACTGCGACGAGATCATCGTCCTCGAACACGGCAAGGTCGTGCAGCGTGGCTCGCACGACGAGCTCCGGGACGTTGATGGGCTCTATGCACGACTCGTCGGGAGCGACCATGCCTGACCCGACCCCGCAGACGCGACTTCGGATGGGGTCACCGGCCACGGACGTGACCAACACGACCCCGGTCTCGTTCTCCGACCCGAACCTGGTCCACATCGTCGCCGCGGGCGAGGTCGTGGTGTTCGCTGTCGCCACCACCGATGGTGAGACCGGACCGCGCCGGTTCCTCATGAGCGCGGAGCCCGGCGATGCCATCTACGGCGTCGCCCCGACCGCCGGGTTCGAGGTGGTCGGCAGCGGCAACGTCGGCACCCAGGTGCACGCACTGCCGCTGCCGCAGGTGCAGGACAGCGATGAAGGCGACGCCCTGCTCGCGACCTGGGTGCGCCGCATCACCGAAGGGGTGGAGCGATTCCACCGCAACGGCTCGCCGACGGACCCGACGCAGGCTGCGAGCGACGACCTGCCGGCATCCGTCGAGGCGTCGAGCATCGGTGGCGAGGCGCTGCGACGGCTGAGGGTGCTCGTCCATGCCCTGGACATCCACGAGGAAGCACGGCTCGCCGCATCGCTGCTCCGTGACGTGCACGTCGAGTCCGAGGCCGTGACCATGCTCTCCGGGGTGCTCGGCACGCGCGACGCCACGGCCGTCACGGCCTCGGCGGATCCGCTGATGGAGACGTGCCGCACCGTCGCCGCGCAAGCCGGTATCGAGATCGTCGAGCCCGAACACCAGCTTCCCGCGGACCTTCGCAGCGCGCTGCGCGTGGTCGCCAAGGCCTCGCAGATCCGGACCCGCCGGGTGCGCCTCGACGGAACCTGGTGGACCGCCGAGTCCGGGCCGATGGTCGCCTCCCTCCGGGACGGGCAAGGCGTGGTCGCGCTGGTACAGGATGGCTCCCACGGCTACGCGCTCATCGACCACGTCCGCGGTGAACGACACCCGGTGGATGCCGGTCAGGTGGCACGTCTGACCGCTGAGGCGTTCGTCTTCACCAAAGCCTGGCCGGCGCTGCCGCTCACGGGCCGCCAGGTGCTAGCCATGGGGCTGGGCGGCAGTGCCGGCGACCTGTGGCGCATCCTGGGCTTCGGGCTGGCGACGGCCCTGCTGGCGCTCGTCACGCCGCTCGCAACCGCACAGCTGTTCAACGAGATCATCCCGACTGCCGATCGGGGGCGGCTGCTCGCGCTGGTGTCGGCTCTGGTGCTGGGTGCCGTCGCCGCCGCAGCCCTGCAGATGGCGCAAGGGGTCGCGCTGCTCCGCTTCGAGACCAGGTCCAACGCCGCGCTGGGCGGTGCCGTCTGGGACCGCGTGCTGCGCTTGCCCGTCCCGTTCTTCCACCGCTACTCGATCGGGGACCTGGCAGCCCGCACCATGGCCATCGACGACATCCGCCAGATCCTGGCAGAGGCCGGGTTCTCGATCATGCTCAGCGCGGTGTTCTCCTTGTCGAGCCTGGCGTTGCTCTTCGTCTTCGACCCGACACTCGCCTTGATCGCGACCGCGCTTCTGGGCGTCTCGGTCTGTGTGTCCGTTGTCCTGACCAGCAAGCAGCTGACCCGCTTGCGGGAGCTGGTCACACTGCGCGGCGCGGTGTCGGGCATGGTGATCCAGCAGATCGTCGGCGTGTCGAAGCTGCGGGTCACCGCCGCAGAGCGTCGGGCATTCGCGCAGTGGACAACGTTGTACGCACGCCAGCAGCATGCCCGCTACCAGGCGGGCAAGCTGCGCAACCTTCAGACCGCCTTCAACGCCGGCTGGGGCCCCTTCACCACGCTCGTCATCTTCTGGTGGTTGGCCCGGCGCGGCCTCAACTCGCTCGATCCCGGAACCTTCCTGGCGTTCTTCGCGGCCTTCGGACAGATCCTCGTCGCCAACCGAGCGATCACCGCGGCGCTGGGCGGGATGCTGCAGACCGTGCCGCTCTACGAACGGGTCAAGCCGATCCTGGAAGCGACCCCGGAGGTCGGCATCAGTGCCCAGGATCCCGGAACGCTGACCGGTGGCGTCGAACTCAACCACGTCGAGTTCCGCTACACCGACGACGGGCCCCTGGTCCTGCGCGATGTCTCCCTGCAGATCGAACCGGGCCAGTTCGTCGCGCTCGTCGGACCCTCAGGTGCAGGGAAATCCTCCCTCATCCGGCTGCTCCTCGGGTTCGATCATCCGCAAGCCGGCTCGATCCTGTTCGACGGCAAGGACCTGGCCACCCTCGACATCGAACAGGTCCGCCGCCAGATCGGTGTGGTCCTACAAACCGCGCAGCTGATGCCAGGCAGCATCCTGACCAACATCATCGGCGAAGCGGACCTCACCCGGGACGACGCCTGGCTGGCGGCTGCCCGGGCCGGCCTCGACGGCGATCTACGGGACATGCCGATGGGCATGGACACGCTGATCACCGAGGGAAGCTCAACACTGTCCGGCGGCCAAAGACAGCGTCTGCTGATCGCGCGTGCGCTTGCGACCCAGCCACGTCTGCTGCTGTTCGACGAAGCCACGAGCGCACTGGACAACATCACCCAGCGCACGGTCACCGAAAGCCTTCAACAGCTCGCAGTCACACGTCTGGTGATCGCGCACCGGCTGAGCACCATCGTCGGCGCCGACAAGATCATCGTGATGGAGGCCGGCCGCATCGTGGAGACGGGTGACTACGAACAACTACTGGCCGCGAACGGACCCTTCGCCGAGCTCGCAGAACGCCAGATCCTCTGAGCCTGAACCCACCGACCCGTGATCCGGTCGCGTCAAGCTGGTCAGCCCCGTCCAGCTTGGGGTCGGTGGGGACCACGCGGCGGGTCATGCGCCAATCTCGGGGGACCGTGACAGCTCTGCGATCCAGGAGAGCTCAAGCGCTTCTGTCGTCCGGTCGATGCAGCGGTCAGGCACCCACCGGGGAGGCCACTCCATAAGGAGAGAACATGTCCGCACGAGCCGAAGAACTCCGCGCCGCGCTGAACAACGACGAGGACCTACAGGCGAAGATGGCTGCGGCCACGACCGACGCAGAACGCATACAACTCTTCGCGGACGCCGGCTACAGCGACGTTTCGGCCGACGACGTCCGAGCCGCCGCGAACCCCTCGGGCGAGCTGTCCGAAGATGAGCTGAGCGCGGCCGCCGGTGCCGGAAACTACTACTACCGCGACGATAGTGGAGAATGGCAATTTTCCTACACCATAGAGTTCCAGAGTGCAGTGAGTTAGCGCTTTAGGGCTTGTGGCTCAGCGTGTGGGTCAATCGGGATAGATGGCGTTGGCGAGCTAGGCCACGAGGCGCTCGCGGAGGAACTGGGGCCGTCGTGGTCGGTGAAGGCGTCGATGCGGTTGCCCGGTCAGGATGGCTACCCCGATGACGTCGGCATCGCGGATGTCGTCGATGCCGGAGTCGACCTCGGTACCGTCGGGTTGGATCTTGGTGATGCGACCCGGTAGCGCACCCTTTCGGGCCAAGGTCCGTGTGTCCGGGGAATGCTGACGCAGCCTGCCTGTCGCGCTTCGGGCATCCGTCGGGATGGTTGCTGTGCCGATGCCAGCGTCGGCCAGGCGCTTGCTTGTTCAGTCTGCTGCGATGGGAAGGGTCCGCAGTCGGATGCGTTCGGGGGTCACGCTGGCGATGGCACCGTGTTCCAGTTCGGTCTCGACGTGTTTGATGGCCGCGGTGATGAGTTCCGCTTGCTGGTGGGGCGTGATGTGGTCTGAGGACCGAAGCATGAGCACGGACGGATGGTGGGCGCCTCGTAGGGCCAGAAGGGCGCCGAAGTCAGCGTCGGCAGTGACGATGGTCGAGCCGTCGTCGTCGGCAGCACGAAGGATCACCTCGTCGTTGGTGCGACCCAGTCCGACGGTGGTGACGTGCACGGCCTCGTGTCCGGCATCACAAGGGATCGCGGCGACCCGGGGCGAGAGGTTCTCGTCGATCAGCCGCTTCATCCGGCCGCGGTGAGTGGGATCTCCCGCTCGCGGGTGTAGGCGGCGGCGTACTCAAGGGCTGCGAGGACGTCCTCGTGTTCGAGTTGCGGGTAGTCCTCGATGATCTGCTCGATGGACCGTCCCGCAGCGAGTTGTCCCAAGACTGCGCTCACGGTGACGCGGGTGTCCCGGATGCAAGGCAGGCCCTGCATCTTGGCGGGGTCGCTGGAGATCCGCTCGAAGCTCAGACGGCAAGGGTAGGTCATCGGGACCTACATCGAGCCGTGCATCGCCGGCGCTGGCGGTCAGGGAGGTTTCGGTCCATGGTCGTTGGATGTCCGTCGATCGGAGATGTCATGGACATCATCACCGCAGCACATGCCACCTCGTACGAGGTGTTGGAACGGTTCCTCGCCAGCTACTGAACTCCACGCACCCGGGACAACTACCGGTTCATCCTGACCCGCTGGCTCGACTGGTGTCACACCCACGGCTACGACCCGGTCGGCGGTGCCGACGCGGCCGCGCTCGAGACCTTCATCGCGGAGCTCAAGGCGGCCGGGTATGCCCCCAACACCATCATCGGACGCGTCTCCGCCATGTCAGCGTTCTGCCGCTGGTGCGTCCGCGAACAGCTGGTCGTACGCAGCCCAGTGGAGCTGATCCGCCGCCCGGCACGTCCGACCGAGTCGGCGACCGCGAGCCTGACCCGCCACCAACTCACCGTCTGGCTCGCCGCCGCCGAGGTTCGTGGCGGGGTGTGGTGGGCGGGCGCGATGTTGCTCGGTTTGAACGGGCTGCGGTGGGGAGTTGATCGCCTGCAACGTCGAGGATCTCGGCACCCACTCCTGGCATCACACCCTGAAGCTGACCACCACCAAAGGCGACCGGCCCACGGTGATCGGGCTCGCGCCGCCCACCATGCAGGCGGTCGCCCTCGCGATCGACGGCCGGGACCGTGGTCCGCTGCTGCTCAACCAGGCCGGACGTCGCATGACGCCCTACAACGTCCAGTCCCTCGTTGGTGCGCTCGCTCGTGACGCCGAGATCCTGGTGCACCTCACCCCGCACGGGCTACGTCACTTCGCGATCACCATCGGACTGGACGCGGGCGTGTCGCTGCGCGACGTGCAGGACTTCGTCCGCCACGCCGATCCGAAGACCACCCGCCGCTACGACCGCTCCCGACACGCGCTGGACCGCCACGCGACCTACGCCATCGCCAACTACCTCGCCGGCGGCAACTGAAAAGCCAGCTGTCACCCCGGTCCTGCGGGCCAAGGTCCCCTCGCACTCCGCGAGCTGATCCACCTCGCGGGGCGGTCACCGATCGGGTCCCGGGGCTGCAGGTGCTCGAGCGTGCCGCGGGTGGTGTCGTGTCACGTGTCGAGCAGGTCAGCGATGCCTTCGCGTGAAGGGTCGTGCTCTGCGTGGTCCTGTAGCCGTAGTAGCCCGAGGTCGGCCAGCCATGACCTGGGTCCGTCGCAGTCCGAACTGACGTGAACACCTGGGAACGTCTCAGAGCCGGCCGTCCGGTCTCCAGCCTTCGTGGTGGCAGCATGGATGTCAGCAGGCAGCATCTGGAGGGCGCGTTCCTGTCGTCGAGGACTCTTTGGGCGGTGCTTCAGTTCTGTTTCTCGTGTGACGATGCAGCGGTCAGGTACCCCACCTGGGTGGCCACTCCATAAGGAGAGAGCATGTCCGCTCGAGCCGAAGAACTCCTTGCCGTCTTGAACAACGACGAGGACCTGCAAGCGGAGATGGCTGCGGCCACGACCGACGCAGAACGCCTGCAGCTTTTCGCGGATGCGGGCCATGGCGACGTCTCGGCCGCCGACGCTCGGGCCGCCGCGAACCCGACGGGCGAGCTGACTGAAGATGAGCTCAGCGCCGTCGCCGGAGCCGGCTCTGTCGAAGGCGCCAGCGTCGGCATCGATCTGAGCTAATGGTTCGCGCCGCCACGCTGCGCGCGCCTGATGTGGGTGCCTGGGAACAGCGTGTCGTCTGCGGAGCGGCCGAGCGGGCCGCGGGCCTTCTAGGTGCGGCATGGATGTCGGCTTGCGGCGTCTGAAGGGTGCGTTCCTGCAGGTGTTGTCGGTAAGAGTCCCGTGTAGTGGTGGATGTAGGGCCGGGGTCCGCTGACGAGGCGGGCCACCGTGCGACCCTCAGCGAGTTCTTCCTACGGAGCTCGAGAGGAGGCCACACGATGGCCCAGCACGATGA
>LKMJ01003081.1_pt1 | contig 15482 bp, 16 predicted proteins | sample 643391 | NCBI WGS metagenome assembly LKMJ01 (sample SAMN04112250, study PRJNA286221) | soda lake metagenome | biome: soda lake; feature: Kulunda Steppe; material: water; isolation source: sample PL-Br10 brine of Picturesque Lake | place: Russia: Kulunda steppe | collected 2010-07
ACACCATCTTCGCGCTGTTCGCACTCGTCGCGCTCGGATCGCCACGAACGGGCGTTCTCGTGGCCGTCGAAGCCGCCTCGGTACCGCTTTCGATCCCACATCTGCTCGTCGGGGTTGCCTTCGGGGCGATCGCCGGCGCGTTCGGCGTCCTTGCGATCGGCGACAGATATCTCGCCGTCGTGGGGAATCTCGATCCCACACGGCTTTCCGTCGGATTGCTCTGTGCGCTCGCGGTGATCTCGTATCTCTTCGCCGGCGCCGTCGGGGTCGGCGCGTATCTCGCCGCGACGCTCGTGGGTCTAGTTCCGGCGAGGTTCGGCGCCCGGCGGGCGAACCTGATGGGGGTACTCATCGGCCCGATCGTACTCGGGTAACGACAGCTACAGGCGATAGGTCGGTCCGTCGTCGGTGTCCTGAATGTCGATACCGAGCTCCTCGAGATCGTCCCTGAGTTCGTCGGCGCGCTGATAGTTACCTGCCTCGCGCTCCCCCTCCCGGAGGTCCAACACCAACTCGACCAGTTCGCCGGCCAGCGTCACGTCGCCATCCGCGGTCCCGTCGAAATCGAAGCCGAGCACGTCGCCGCCGAACGTCTCGAGCGTTTCGACGGTTCGGCGCAGGCTCCGGTAATCGTATTCGTCGCTGTCGTCGAGGTGGCGGTTGGCGGCGGCGACGAGGTCGAAAAGCGCCGCGAGCGCCTCGCGGGTGTTGAAATCGTCGTTCATCGCCGCCGTGAACGCTTCGCGAGCCTCGTCGACGGCGTCACCGAGCGGCGAATCGATCTTGGTTCGTGCCGCTGGACTGTCGAGTGCGTCCGTGATTCGATCGTAGGCCGTTTCGATCCGTTCCCACCGTTCGATGGCCTCCCCGATCGCCGCCTCGCTGTAGGTCTGTGTCGAGTTGTACGAGGTGGACACGAAGAACATCCGGAGCGGATTGACGCCGAAACGGTCGACCGCCTCCGAGACCGGGATGAAGTTACCGAGACTCGAGGACATCTTCTCGTCGTCCATGCGGAACAGGTCGGCGTGCAGCCAGTAGCGGGCGAAAGTCTCGCCGGTCGCGGCCTCCGTCTGTGCGATCTCGTTTTCGTGATGGGGGAAGACGAGATCACGACCTCCCATGTGGATGTCGATGGAGCTGTCGAGATGTGTCATCGACATCGCCGAACATTCGATGTGCCAGCCCGGACGGCCGACGCCCCACGGCGAGTCCCACGTTTTCCCGTCCGGATCCGCCGCGTAGTTCCGGTCGTCGCGTCGGTGTTCGGCGATCGTTTCCGGCGAGACGCCGCCGGCTTTCCAGAGCGCGAAGTCGGCCGGATGCTGTTTCTCTTCGCGCTCGCTTTCTTGGCCCTGTGTTTCGACGTCCTCAAGCGTCTGATTCGAGAGCTTTCCGTACTCCGGAAACGCCGCGACGTCGAAGTAGACCGACCCGTTCGACTCGTAGGCGTAGTCGCGGTCGATGAGCGTTTCGATGAGATCGACGATCTCTGGGACATGTTCGGAGACCCGAGGGTACACCTCGGCACGCTTGAGGTTGAGCGATCGCATATCGGCGAGCAGCTGTCCGATGAAGCGATCGGCGACCTCGAGTTCACTCTCGCCGAGTGTCCCCTCGTCGTCGCGTTCGCCGACGCGGGCGACGATCTTCTCGTTTACGTCCGTGATGTTCTCGACGTGTCGAACCCCGTACCCGAGGTGTTCGAGCCACCGGTGGATCACGTCGACGTGCGTCCACGTTCGGGCGTGTCCGAGATGGGCGTCGTCCGAGACGGTCAACCCACAGTAATACAGCAAAACGTCGTCGGGGTCGGCCGGTTCGAACGGTTCGCGTTCGCCCGAGAGCGTGTTCATCAGACGGAGCGTCATTGTCGGGATCAAGCCCGGGGACGGTTTCAATGCGTCGCTTGCCGGGAGACTACACGCTCTCCTCGACGATCCGGAGCGCGTCCGGTGCCGCCCGGCGTTCGACGACGACTGTCACCGACCCCTCGACGCCTGCGGCCGCCACGACGTCGGTTTCGGCCGTCCGGAGTCGTCCGAGGAGCGCCTCGAGCGCCGCCGTCCCGAGGTCGCCGGTCGCGACGATCGCCGTGTACCCGCCGCTTTCGATCCCGAAACGCCTCGTACCGACACTGAGGAGGTGTTCCCCGTCGGCGGTCTCCCCGACGTCGGATCGCATCGAAACGCTCACGCGGCCGTCCGACGCTCCCTCCGTGTCGAGTTCTTCGGCGTACCGACGCAGCGCCGCCGCGACAGCGTCCGTATCGCCGACATCGAGAAACCGTGCGGTGGCGGTGTAATTTATGACCCCTGCCCTGAGCCCGTCGTAGAGGAACGGGTGTTCGCGGACCGCCGAGCGAGTCTCGGATGCGATCGTCATGGCGGCCGATCGGCGGGGCCGGACAAGGCGTTATCGATCCCGAAATTCGGGGCAAAGCGGGGGGTTCGGCTTCGTGTTCCCGAAGCCACTAAGGCCGCCGTCCCCTATCGTTCGGGTATGCAAGCGCTCGTCATCGTTGCACACGGGTCGCATCTGAACCCGGACGCGAGCACACCGACCTACGATCACGCCGATACGATCCGGGAAACCGGCGTTTTCGACGAGGTCAAGACCGCCTTCTGGAAGGAGGAACCGTCGTTCCGGGATGTCCTCCGGACCGTCGAAAGCGAGGAGGTGTACGTCGTCCCCCTTTTCATTTCGGAGGGGTACTTCACCGAGGAAGTGATCCCGAGAGAGCTCAGGCTCGAAGGGTGGGATCTCGACGAGTGGGATTCTGACGGGACGAGCGCGACCCACGCGACGTTCCGGGCGACCGACGTCGGCAAGACTGTCCACTACTGTGGGCCCGTCGGCACCCACGACGCGATGAGCGACGTGATCGTTCGGCGGACGGAGTCGGTGACGGGCGACGCCGACGTCGGTCAGGGGTTCGCGCTCGCCGTCGTCGGTCACGGAACCGAACGGAACGAGAACTCCGCGAAAGCGGTCTATCTCCACGCCGATCGGATCGCCGAGACGGGGCGGTTCGAGGAAGTCAAAGCGCTGTTCATGGACGAGGACCCGGAAATAGACGACGTGACGGAATTTTTCGAAACGACCGACATCGTCGTCGTGCCGCTTTTCGTCGCCGACGGCTACCACACACAGGAGGACATTCCCGAAGATATGGACCTGACTGACGATTATCGGACCGGCTGGGAGACGCCCGCCGACGTCGACGGCCACCGCATCTGGTACGCCGGCGCAGTCGGAACGGAGGCGCTTTTGGCCGACGTCGTTATCGAACGGGCCGCCGACGCGGGCGCGTCCGTCGGCGACGCGATCGAGACGGTCCGTCGTCGAACCGAACCGGGGGCCAACGCGAGTGCGGGTGACTGACGTGAACGATCACCAGCTCGAGGCGTTGGTTGCCGCCGCCGGTTCGGGGATCCAGTGTGACGGACTCACCGTCGAACACGGGACGGACGGCTATCGGTTCGAGACACCCGATACGGTGCACGAGTCGCTTTCGGAGTCCGAGCTTCGGACGGTCGCGGCCGAGAACCCATGGTTCGTCTCGAACTGGCACTACTGGGGGGGCCGGGATCGCCCCGACACCGAAGGCGCCTTTCTGCGGTGGCTCGAGGGGGCCGACGGTCGGTCCGTTCCCGAGCGGTACGAAACGATGGCCGACGGGGGTCTCGTCGCCTCGTGGGGACAGCTTCGGATCGAGATCGCCCTCGAAGCTGACGGGCATCGGATATATACGGTTCGAAACGAGGCCGACGTCGATCACGAAATCGACGGCCTCGACGTACAGACTGACCCCCTGGCGGCGAGACGACTCGTGAAACACGACGATCGAGGACGCTATCGACCGCTGAAGACCGCGCCGAGTCTGCCGACCGGGTGGGTCTTCGTCGATCTCGACGGGCGGGCACTGGCCAAAACCGTCGAGTACGTTTATCCGGCGACGATCGCGAACTGGTATCTCGAACGAAAGGGGGAACTCGACGTCGATCACTGGCGGGGGACGATGGAACGACAGAGCGGGATTTACGGCGTCATCAAGACGTGGGACCGCGGCGAGGGCCACGAACACGTCAACTGGGTCGCCGAGGCGTGCTGTGACGATAGTCAGTGTCTGAAACGGCGCGAGTGGGAATACGACGAGGAAACGGCCCTCGATGTCGACGGCGGGGACGGGGAGTTCCCGTGTCGCGAGCCCTGCTCGCTCGTGATCACGGCGGCCCGAAAGTGGACACAGCTGGAGGGCGAACAGCCCAGGCGCTACGAGTTCGAGTTGACGCCCAGCGAAAAGGAACAGATCGAGGCGATCGTCGACGCGGTCGCCGACGGCGATGCCGAGTCGATCCGGGAGGCGGACATCTACGAGGGTGCCAACCGGTACCGGACTCGGTTCCTGCGGGCCAAACTTTTCGACGACGAAGGGCGGCTCTGTGGCGTGCCGACGGATGAGCCCTCAACCGAGTAACACGTACGCGGCGACAGCACACAGCCCGGCGGAGACGAGCGAGAAAATTCCCAGAAGGATAGCGAGGTTCTCCGCCGCGAACAGCGCGCCGACCGCCAGAATGACGGCCACGCTTCCGAGGGCGATGATCGGCAACAACCGAACCATCGGCGGGAGTTCGGAGTCGCGACCGGCGTCGGGGGTCCCGAGGTCGGGGTCGACCCGAACCTCGCTTTTCACGGCCGATCGATCGAGATCCACGTCGACGTACCGGGTTCGCTGTCCGTGGGCGACGACGACCTTGAGCTTTCCCCGGATGGTTTCGGCGGGCCACGCCGAGGGATCGCGGATCTCGATGTCGATCAGCCTGCGCTCGCCCCCTTCGACGTAGTGGTTCGTCGCTCGGACCGTGGCGACCTCCGAGAGCTGATCGTCGAGGTTGAGATGGATGTGGGCGGCCTCGCCGTAGTTTCTGACCTCGACGGTGAACGGACCGGCCGCTTCGAACGAGGGGGGTACGTCCAGCGTATGGAGGCCGTCACGGTTGACCGCAACGGCGAGCGAATCCGTCACATCGGCTCTCTCTCCCGGAGCGGTTAAAAAGGCTACTGCTGTCAGGCCGTCGCCTCGTCGCGCATATCCGGCGGCAGGAGGTTCGGGATCCCGTCCTCGATCGGGTACTCCTCGCCACACTCCGTACAGACGAGACGGCCCTCGAGGATCTCCTCGTCGTTCTCGTGGATGATCTCCAGTTCGAGTTCGCCTTTATCGAGCGGACAACACAGGATATCCAGGAGCGACTCCTTCATACGACGGTCTGGGACGCCGGTAGGCAAAAACATGGCGGGTCTGTCGCGCTCGCTCGCTCCCCGAGGATTCGGTAGCTACTACAGCGATCGGTACCAACCGACGGCTGTGACCGGGGGTACCTACACGCTCGTCGTCGAACTCACGCGGGACACGACGGTCACGGCCGGCGCGCTCGGCGAACACGAACTCCCCGCCGGCTGGTTCGCTTACACCGGCAGTGCCCAGGGGGCCGGCGGATTCGGCCGGGTCGACAGACACTACGAACTCGCTGCCGGGGAGCGATCGACACGCCACTGGCACATCGATTATCTCCTCGGCTCCGAACACGCTTCGATCCGCGGGGACGTCAGAACCCCGGACGTCGACATCGAGTGTGCGGTCGCGAGGGCGTTACCGCCCGCGCCGATCGAGGGGTTCGGGGCCTCCGACTGTGGCTGTCCGTCTCACCTCGCCCACGCGGGCGACGGATCACAGCTTCGGGCGGCCGTCGCAGCGGCCCACCGTGAGGCAGGGACGGAGTAGTTCCGTCGGGCTGCGACACGGCGCTCAGGTCCGTGCCGCCGACGTGATGTAGATCCCGGCGAGAACGACGATCCCGCCCGCGACGGTCGTCGGTCCGGGAGCCTCGGCGAGCAACACGAGCGCGAGGATCGTCGCCCCGACCGGTTCCCCGAGCAGCGAGACGCTGACGACGGCCGATTCGACGTGTTCGAGCGCCCAGTTGACGACGGTGTGTCCGAACAGTCCGGGGCCGACCGCCATCGCGAGGAAGATGAGCCACTCACGGCGGCCGTACCCCAAAAGTGGGAGATCCTGTATCAGTGCGATGACGAGAAGCGTGAGCGTACAGGCCGTGTACACGACGAGAACGTACGGGACGACCGCGACGCGTTGACGGAGCGAACGACCCACGAGCACGTAGATCGCCGCCATCACCGCCCCGAGGATCGCAAGCGCGTTTCCGTAGAGCGGGTGTGCGCCCGCGACCGCGGCGCCGGCGAGGAACTCCCCGGCGGACATCGCCGCCATGCCGGCGATTGCGATCGAGATTCCGGCTGCCCGCCGTGGGCCGATCCGCTCTTTCAAAAGGAGCGCGGCACCGATCGCGACGAAAAGCGGCTGTGACTGGACGAGAGTGACGCTCGCGGCGACGCTCGTCCACGCGAGGCTCTCGAAGTACGCGGCGAAATGGACCGCGAGCGCGGCCCCCGTCAGCGTGGCGATGAGCAAATCACGCCGCTCGAAGGCGGCGAGATCGCCACGGTACTTGGTGAAGAGGAACGGAACGACGAGAAGCGTCGTGAGCAACACCCGATAGAAGGCCAACACGACCGAGGGGGCCTCGCTCCAGCGGACGAGGATCGCGCTCGTCGAGACGGCGAGGACGGCGACGCCGAGGGCGACCATCGGCGGCGTCCGCGATTCGAGCGTGTCGAGCACACGGGTGCTCCGACGCCCGCCGACAAGTCGGTTTCGCACACGAGTGACCGTCGCCTCGAATCCCGGTCAGCGATCCGGGGCGTACCGGTCCGAAACGGCGTCGATCTCGGGCGGGATCGAGACGACCGATCCCCCGGCTCGTTTCGCGCTTTCGGTGTCTTTGAGGCCGTATCCGGTCGCGACGACGGCGACCGAGTCGGTCGGCGAGACGATCCCCTCTTCGAGGGCCTTTCGGACGCCAGCGACCGGAGCGGCGCCGGCCGGTTCGGCGTAGATTCCTTCTGTCCGACCCAAAAGCGCCTCGGCCTCGAGGATCGCCTCGTCCTCGACGAGAACGGAATCGCCGCCGCTTTCGGCCAGTGCCCGGCACGCTTTGATCGTATTCCTCGGCCGGCCGACGGCGATGCTGTCGGCGACCGTCTCGGCGATCTCGTCGACGTCGTCGTGCTCTTTGAACGCGTCGTGGATCGCCGAAGCGCCACTCGATTGGACGCCGAGCATACGCGGCGTCTCGGAGACGTAGCCGAGTTCGTAGAACTCTCTGAGCCCCTTCCAGGCACCCGCGATCGTACAGCCGTCCCCCATCGAGAAGACGACCCAGTCGGGGACGTCGCCCCGCGTCTGCTCGGCGAGTTCGTGTCCCACCGTCCGTTTGCCCTCGATCTGAAACGGGTTGATCGCGGCGTTTCGGTTGTACCAGCCGTATCGGTTCGTCGCATCCATCGTCAGATCGTACGCCTCGTCGTAACTTCCCTGGACGGTGAGGACGTCGGCGCCGTAAACGAGCGGCTGTGCGAGTTTCCCCTCCGGCGCCGACTCGGGGACAAATATCCGACACTCGAGGCCGGCTCTGGCGGCGTATCCCGCCAGTGACGCCGCCGCGTTCCCGGTCGAGGCACAGATCACGATCTCCCGACCCGCGTGGCGGGCCTTCGTCGTCGCGATGCTCGTCGCGCGGTCCTTGAGACAGCCGGTCGGGTTCCGGCCGTCGTCCTTGACCCGAACGCGGAGGCCGAGCTCATCGCTCAACCGCGGTGTGTCGTACAGCTCCGTTCCACCTTCGTTCAACGTGACCGGCGTCGCGTCGTCGTGAATCGGGAGAAAGGCCCGGTACTTCCACATGCTCGGGATCGCCCCGTCCAGCTCGGCCTCGAACCGATCGTCGACGGCGTCGTAATCGTAGCGCACTTCGAGAACCCCGGTGACACCGTCGTGCTCGGGGCAGGTGTAGATGACCTCCTCGGCGTCGTACGCCGCGCCACAGACGACACACTGCAGCCCGGTGACGTGATCCATCGCCATATCGGGCAGAGCGGTCCGGGGGTGTTAGGTGTTGCCGTGTTCCTGACACCGAAACCCGCTCAAGTCAATACCCGAGCGTCTCGAACGCCGAGGCGATCTCCAGAAGCGTCCGATCCTCGCCGGGTGCCGCGACGAACTGGATCCCGACCGGCGCTCCACCGACAGCGCCACACGGCAGCGTGACCGCCGGCGCACCGAGGAGGTTCACCGGTCGGACGTTGATCGAAAGCGGCGTTCGATCGGGTTCTCCCTCGGCGTAGGAGTGGATCGGCCACGCACCGATCTCGGGGGCGACCACCGGCATCGTCGGCGTCACGACGGCGTCGTATCGGTCGAACGCCCGCTCGGCTCGGTCGGCGAGCCGATCGCAGACAGTTCGAGCACGAACGTAGGGCCGTCCATCGAAACGGTCGAGGAGATACGCCCCCTCGATCGCCTCGCTTCTGACCACGTCGCCGAACTCGTCGCTCCGGGCGGTGATCGACTCGGCGGCCACAGCCTGCCAGCCAGGATCCGGCATCTCGCGACGACCGACGGACGCCAGCGAGGTGAAAAACGACGTCGCGAACTCGACGTTCGTGATCGCGTCCCAGACGCTTTCGGCGGGATCGACGATCGGGAGTGAGATACGCTCGACGGTCGCGCCGGTCGACCCGACACGTTCGATCGCGTCCTCGACTGTCGCACGGACCGTCCGGGAGACGTGGTCGCCGAAGAACTCCTCGGCGACGCCGAACGAAAACGACTCGATCGGCTCGTGGTCGGACGCGGTCGCGGCGAACGATCCGGCGGGGGAACCGGGAACTTGGGCCGGGTCGTCGGCGATCACGTCGAGTAGCCGTGCGGCGGTTTCGACCGAGCGGGCGATCGGGCCAACAGTGTCCAGCGTCGGTGCAAGCGGCACGAGTCCGTCCGAGGGAACGAGTCCCCAGGTTGGTTTCACCCCGACCAGCCCACAGAACGACGCCGGGATCCGAACGCTGCCGCCGGTATCGGTTCCGAGTGCGGCGTCGACAGCGCCCGCACCGACCGTCGCCGCACTCCCGGCCGAGGAGCCGCCGGCGACTCGCGACTCGTCGAGCGGGTTCGCGATCGGACCGAAGCCGCTCGTCTCGCCCGTCGGCCCGTAGGCAAGTTCGTCCATGTTCGTCTTGCCGGGGATCTCAGCGCCGGCGTCGAGCAATCGGTCGACTACGGTCGCGTTCCGTACGGGGATCGCGTCCTCGAACACGCTCGATCCGTCCGTCATCGGTACGCCGGCGACTGCGAGGTTGTCCTTGACGGCGACCGACAGGCCGTCCAGTTCGTGACCCGGCGCGTCGTCGACCCGAAGCGAGAACGTCGATATATAGGCGTTTAGCGGGTCTCGTTCCGGTCCCGGATCGAACGTCACGTCCGAGGGCGTCTCCCGGGGACCGATCGGTTCGGCGCTGACGAGCGTTTCGAGGTCGTCATACCGGTCGAGCCCGGCGGCGATTTCGGCGGCGAATTCCTCCGCTTCGGCGGCCGTCACGTCGAGATTGAGCCGCTCGGCGAGCGATCTGATCCGGTCCAGATCGAGGTTGCGTCGGGTTGTCATTCGTTACCGCGGTTCTCCGGAGCCGTCCTCGAGGAACCGCGACTCGAGGAATCGGACGATCGCGTTCGCGGCGAGGCGCTGGGTCGATTCGGTCGGATCGAGCTTCGGGGCGACCTCCATGAGATCCATCGCGCCGATCGCCTCACAGTCGCCGAGCAGGTCCATCGCCCGCAGGAGCTGTGCGCTCGAGAGCCCGCCCGGCTCCGGCGTCCCCGTCCCCGGGGCGTAGGCCGGATCGACACCGTCGATATCGACGGTCAGATAGACGTGCTCGACGCTCGAGGTGACGTGATCGATCGCGTCACGAACGCAGGCGTCGATCCCTCGATCGCGGACGTCGTCCGCGTAGCTCACGTAGAGTCCGCGCTCTTCGGGAATGTCGGCGAACTCGGGGCCCTCGTAGCCGCGGATGCCGATCATCGCGTGGGTCCCGTAATCGCCGTACTCGGAGTCGTCGATCCGGGCCATCGGCGAGCCGTGGAAATGTTCCCCGTACAGGGAACTCGAATCGACCGTGTCCGTGTGGGCGTCGATCTGAATCACGCCGACGGGTTCCTCGACCGAACGCGCAAAGCCGAGATACGAGGGATAGGTGACGTAGTGATCGCCGCCGAGGACGAGCGGGAACGCCCGGTCGGCGACGCCCTCGACTGCCCGTTCGATTCGCGGTCGCGTGCGTTCGATACTCGTCGGCACCGTCTCGACGTCGCCGCAGTCACGGATCTCGAGGGCGCCGTAATCGACGATCCGATCGGTTTCGACGTTCAATAGGCCGTGTTTGTACCCGCCGAGGTAGGCGTACCAGCCGCTGGCCTCCCTGATCGCGGCCGGGCCGAACCGGGCGCCGGGCTGTCTCGATACCGCGCCGTCGAAGGGGACGCCGAGCACGCCAACGTCGGCGTCCTCGAGTTCACCGATCGCCGACTCCTCGGATTTGAGGAACGTCGGAATGCCGGCAAAGGAGAGCTCCGGAAGTGGCTCGTTCGTCGACGCGTCCGCTCTGTCGTCGTCTGTCATCGGATCGGACAACGCGAATAGCGGTGATAAAACTACCTCAGAGCGCTGAATTGATCAACTGTCGCCGTTCGTCGCGAGTTCGACTGTCGTCTGTGCGAAGGTGCGTGCCCCCGCAACGCAATCGTCCCACCCGGTGAACTCGGCCTCCGAGTGTGTGAGTCCGTCGACGCTCGGAACGAACAACATTCCCGAGTCAGTGACCGATTGGAGATGCTGGGCGTCGTGGCCGGCGCCGCTGACGAGGTGCGTCGTCTCCACACCGGCGGTTTCGGCGCCCCGATCGGCGGCCGAACGGACGGTTTCGCTAAACGCGATCGAGTGATGCCGTGAGAGCTGGTCAATTTCGTACTCGACGTCGTGGCGGTCACAAGCGGCCGCGATTTCGGCTTCGATACGGTCGATGCCCCGATCGACGACGTCGTCGTCGTAGCTTCTGACGTCGACTGTGAACGTCGCGTGTGCCGGGATGACGTTGATCGAGTCCGGTTCGACGCCGATCGATCCGACGGTAGTGACGGCGTCTTCGGCAAGTGCCCCCGACAACCGGTTGATTTCGGATATTGCGTCCGTCGCGGCCACGAGTGCGTCTCGGCGGTTGGACATCGGCGTCGGGCCGGCGTGATCGGCCTTTCCCTCGATGGTAACTTCGAGCCAGGCGAGCCCGTAAACACCGTCGACAACGCCGACGGAAAGCCCGGCGTCGTCCAGTATCGGTCCCTGTTCGGGATGTATCTCGAGATAGCTGTGGACGCCGGACTCGGGCGGCTCACAGGGAGCGTCGCCGTCGTATCCGATCCGTTCGAGTTCCTCCCGAACCGTGTTCCCGTCCCCGTCCGTCACTGTGAGCAACTCCTCGACCGGTCTGTGGCCGACGTACCCGCCGCTGCCCATCATCGACACCTGGAACCGCGATCCCTCCTCGTTGGTCCAGTTGACGACATCGATCGGTCGGTCGGGCTCGAAATCCGACTCGGTAATCGCGGTGACGGTCTCCAGTGCGGTCAAAACACCGAGCTGGCCGTCGTATCGACCACCGTACGGCTGTGAGTCCAGATGGGATCCGATAAACACCGGAGCCGCGTCGGGGTTGCGACCGGGATAGCGACCGAACGTGTTGCCGAGTTCGTCGATCCGGACGTCCAGGCCGACAGCTTCGAGATCTTCCACGAACCGATCGCGGACAGTACGGTCGGCATCCGAGAGCGTGAGCCGATGGAGACCATCGTTTTCCGTCCTGCCGATCTCGCTGTAGGCGTCGAAGCGTTCCCGGAGCCGATCCGCGTCGATAGTAACGGTCCGATCAGGGGACATGACGAGACGTTCAGATCCGGGGGGCAAAAGCCCGGCGACGGACCGATCCCGTTTAAAAATAGGGGAACGAAACACGGGCGTGACAGCGTCACCCACAAACGCCGAAACGCCGAATCTGGGGGGAAACACCGCACTCGTCGCCGCCTCGAGCAGCGGTCTGGGGAAGGCCGCGGCGACGTCGCTCGCCGCGGCCGGGGCGAACGTCGTGTTGAACGGGCGAAACGAGGACCGTCTGGAGGCTGCGGTCGAAGACGTCGACGCGGCGGGAGCCGGGACGGTCGTCGGTCACGCCGCGGATCTGACCGACGGCGATGTGGTCGGCGGTCTCGTCGAGGCGACCGCCGAACGGTTCGGCGGGATCGATCACCTCGTGCTCAACACGGGCGACCCCGCGAGCGGCGGGCTTTTCGACGTCGACGACGAGGACTGGTATCACGCCTTCGATCTGCTGGTGATGAGTGCGGTCCGACTCGTCCGGGAGGCGAGCCCGTATCTCCGAGACGGCGGTGGATCGATCGTCGCCATCACGTCGATCACCGTTCGACAACCGGTTCCCGACCTCGTGTTGTCGAGTTCGGTCCGGATGTCGGTGCTCGGACTCGTGAAGACGCTCTCGCGGGAACTCGCCCCCGACGTCCGCGTCAACGCAGTTCTTCCCGGCCCCGTCGAGACGCCGGCTCTCAGAGAGATAGTCGAGGCGGCCGTCGAGCGCGGCGAGTACGACTCCTACGAGGAGGGGCTGGCGAGCTACTGGCCCGGGGAAATACCGACCGGCGGTGTCGGACAGCCACGAGAGGTCGGCGACGTCGTCGCGTTTCTCTCCGGAGGCGCAGCGAGCTACGTGACCGGAACGACACTGCTTATCGACGGCGGGATCGTCCGGTCGGTGTGATCCGTTTTCGACAGCGCAAACCGGAGCGTAAACATTGATACGGCGACCCGGCCACGCTACGGTATGTCCGTAGACCGTATCGGCGTTCACGAGTCGACCGCCATCGACTTTCCGTTCGAGACGTTCCGCGATGCGTTGACCGATATCGACGCGGAGCTCGTTTCGATCCGGGATGATCCTGAAAAGGGATCCGATCCCGATCGCTGTGATGCGTTCGTGACGTTTACCCATCAGCCACAGCTACTCGAAGCCGATCCGGAGTGGATCCACACGACGCTCGCCGGTATCGAGGAGTTCCCCGTAGAGGAGTACGAGCGACGCGAAATCGCGCTCACGAACAGCACCGGACTGCACGGCGACAGTGTCGGCGATACAGTTCTCGGATTGATGTTAACGCTCGCCCGCCGGCTTCACGATTTCATACGTAACCAGCAGAATCGACGCTGGGAGTTTCCCGAGTGGGACGCGGCCTTTACGCTGCCGGGCGAACGCGTCTGTGTCGTCGGGCTCGGAACCGTCGGGGGAGCCGTCGCCGAACGGTGTTCCAGTCTCGGGATGGACGTCGCGGGCGTTCGTCGATCGCCCGAACCAGTCGATGCGGTCGACGACCTGTATCGACCCGAGGAGCTGAAAGAAGCGATGTCGGGCGCACAGTTCGTCGTCCTCTGTGTTCCGCTGACCGAGGGGACACGGGATCTGATCGGCGAGTCGGAACTCCGGGCGATGGAAGACGACGCCTATCTCGTCAACGTCGCCCGGGGCGGCGTCGTCGAGGAGGACGCACTCTCAGATGCGATCGAGACGGGGGACATCGCCGGCGCTGCCCTCGACGTCTTCGAGACGGAGCCGCTACCCGCGGAATCGCCATTCTGGGACCTCGATGACGTGATCGTGACGCCGCACGCCGCCGTCGCGAACCGGGAGTTCTACCTCGATATCGCCGCGCTCGTCCGGGAGAACCTCGGCCGTCTGGAGGCCGGCGAGGAACCGAAAAACCGCGTGGTTTAATTTCTCGGAGATCCGTCGACGTCAGTTTCGGCGAGCGCGTCGACGAGTTTCGTCACGTTCGAGACGGCGTCCTCGGCGAGTTTCGCGCCTTTCTCGGCCGTGGCGGCGTTCGGATCGCCCAGGTTGCCGGTGTGGGTCAACGCGTCCATCCGGTCGGCGGACAAAGCCCACCCGACGCGGTTGTCACCGTAGGCGTCATAATCGGTCAACGGGAGCGACTCGGCGGGCGGATCGACCGATTCGGCGCGATCCATCCGGACGAGGTCGGGTCGCAACTCGAGCATCAGACTGGTTTCGAACTCCGAGGCGTGAAAGGAGACACCCTCACCCCGAACCGCTTTGGCGGCGTCCTCGAAGACGGAGACGAGCGGGACGTGGAACGCGCGCATGCCGTGTTCGGTCGTGAGTTCTCGGACGACGACCTCGAGTTCGGGGTCCTGTGCGAGGTAATGACCGTTCATCAGTAGCACGTTCTCGACGCCCCACTCGGCGGCGGAGGTACAGATATCCCGGACGTAACCCTGGAACGTCTCGCTTTCGACGGTGAACGTCCCCGGTTTGAACGTGTGATGCGGGCTGACGCCGTACCAGATCGGGGGTGCGAGCAGACAGCCGGTCCGCTCTGCGACGCGCTCGGAGATCAACTCCGGCATGTAGACGTCCACACCCAGCGGGAGGTGGTGGCCGTGCTGTTCGGTGCTGCCAACCGGCAGAAGCATTGTCTGTGTCTCCTCGACGGCGGTCTCGACTTCCTGCCACGTCATCTCGGCGAGTCGGTGGACGGATCGGGACTCTGGATCGGACATACGGACCCTACCGGCGGCGGCGATTTAGATGTTGTCCGACGGGATGCCGTATCCCTCCGGACCGTCCTCGAGTCGATCGAGTTCGAGATAGGCGACGCCGTCGAGATCGCGCACGGTCCGACCGGCGAAACGATTCCAGTCATATAAAAATAAATAACTTCGTCTACAATAACTGTATATGCCTGACACAGAGGACGACGATTCACTGACGACATCCCCGGATCGTGGACGAGGCGTGCTCACACAGAGTGACCGGGAGTTTCTGCTCGGGCGTAAGTCCGATTACACGGAGCAGTCCCGCCGACAAAAGCGGAGCCGGATCCGTCGACGTGTCCGGAACGCGATCCTCGATTTCTCGATCCTCTTCGAGTATCTCGACGAGCGGGACCGCCAGATGGTGTTCGACCCGGACGACGAACACCGTGACGCCTACACCAGAGGCATGACCGACATGCTCGCCTTCCTCCATCTCGGGACAATGGGGTATTACACGCCGTTCAAATACATGCTCGCCGAGGGAGTCAACCGTGCCGAGCAGGCGCTTACCGGCTCGGATTACCGGCTCGTCAATGTGGAGTTCAACGTCGACCCGATCGGACGGATCGACATCGACGAGGTCGTCGACAAGATCGAAGACGGACGGTTCGCGAAACTGACCGACGAGGAGTTACAGGCGTTCGTCCGATTGCTCGGCGATTCGGAGGTGTTCTCTGCGGACGAACTCCGTGGTCACCTCCGCGAGGAGATGTCACCGTACGCCGAAAGCGTCGACGAAGCCCGCCGGCTCCGTGAAGAGCGGATAAAAGAGCTGTAGACGCGAGTCGCCTACATGAACTCGCTGATCCCGAAGAGATACTC
>LKMJ01003082.1_pt1 | contig 15472 bp, 6 predicted proteins | sample 643391 | NCBI WGS metagenome assembly LKMJ01 (sample SAMN04112250, study PRJNA286221) | soda lake metagenome | biome: soda lake; feature: Kulunda Steppe; material: water; isolation source: sample PL-Br10 brine of Picturesque Lake | place: Russia: Kulunda steppe | collected 2010-07
CCTCACCACCTGAGCCACTCTACAGCGTTGCAAGCGGTGCACTGGTCGCTGCTCGATCGGAAGAGAGCACTGATGAACCAGAGAGTGCTGCTGATGACGACGTTGATGATGTCGAAGAAATCGAAGCACAAGACTGAGACTGAGTAACTACCGCTGAAACATTTTTTGCGTCAAAGAATCTGACCCGCTTGGAAACGAACGTTGAATGGTGAGTCGATCGTCACCGTGTCGTCACCAATCTCACGTGATTCAACGTCGAGTTGCTCCCACTCACCGGATGCCAGCCGGTATGGTGTGTAGTCTTCTGGATCTGCATCTGGAACCGCATCCAGATCGACCGAGAAGCTAATCAATGCGGGGATGTCTTCAGAACCGTCAGGAACAGTAATGCGCTGCACAGTACCGGTTGACCCTGGTGGATCTGATGCGTCAGGGTCGCTATCCTGTGCACGCTCGAACGATTCGACTGTGGTGTCTCCGTCGATCTCAGTAGAGTCGAACGAGACCGATGAGACTGAGACGTTCTCAAACCGTGCAGTCGATCGGTTTGTCTCTGTATCAACGCTTACCGCTGCTGTGGATGAGCTCAGCTGTTGTCAGGTCAACCCAATCAGTTAAGCCCCACGACAGTCCGTATATTTTATAGATGATTCGCGAACACCCACTCAAACACCTGTCACTTGCGGTGTTCGCCTGTGCGATCGTCGCAGCGATCGGAGTCGAAGGAACACTCCTTATCGAAGCACTCACTGACACGACACGCCTCGATGGGGTACTGTTAGACATCCATTATTTTTTGATGAATGGGTTTTTGATCGCTACACCAGCGCTTTTGTTTGTTGGCTACTATCACTACCAGCGGTTAGTGTTGTTAGTTGCTGGATTAGCAATCAGTGGCTGGACGCTAGCACATCTGTACTGGACACTGTATGTATACCTCGCGAATGTTCCAATCACATACCCCTCGGTCGCAGAACTCGGATTTCAATCGTTTCATCTGTTGATGCTCCCAACCGTATTTTATATTCACAGGCACGCTGGGATCGAACTTCGTCGATCGCTTGTGGGTGTTGTCATCGCGTTTCCGCTGTTGCTTGCGGTTGCGACGATCGGTCAATCGATCCCGATTGGTCGGTTTGTCTATAGCCTCTGGTATATGGGACTCAGTGCTGCCTCACTTGCAATCGCGGCGAACTTGTTGTTCTCACATCGTTTCCGAGGGATTGCGATCGGCGTCGCTCTCTTCGCAGTGGCAGATATCACATATACGACGCTCGCAATTGTTACACCGCAACTCACAGTTGAGTTTCTTGACCCAGTCTGGTATGTGTCTGCGACACTGATTGCAGCTTCGTTACTCCGATATGAACAGGAGGGGCGGCTACAATGATGCTTGCACTGTCGGTTGCGATTACCGTTCCGCTGTTGTTGTTGATACTGCTTGTGGATAATCCACAGACACGGTTTCTGTTAGTATTCTTTGTCTGGGGGTCGATCGCCGGCTTTCTCGCATCGGAAATTAATACAGAGCTGCTGTTCATGTTCCGACTCTCAACGCGAGATCTACAGATTCAGTTTGCTCCGATCGTTGAAGAGTTCCTCAAGGCGCTGCCGTTATTCGCCGTTGCGATCGTCGCTCGTCGTTATCTTGGCAGACATGAATTTATCCTGGCCGCAATTTTTGTTGGGTTCGGCTTCAGCCTCGTCGAAAACTTCTCGTTTCTCATTCGTGCACAAGACCTTGCGACGATCGAACTGACGCAGTATGTTATCACACGCAGCGTCTCAACGACGATTATGCACGGCACTGCAACTGGAGTCATCGGCGTCACGCTGTATCATCTGCACCGTGGGACGCTCGATGAGTTCGGGTTTTGGCCGCTGTTTGTCGTCTACGGCTACTGTCTCGCGGTCTTACTGCATGCACTGTTTAATTTGATCGTCCTTTTCGAGGTGTTTGGTCGGCCTGTTGCGATCGCAAGCGGTCTGGTTTCGTACCTCGTTTTATGGATGTTCTTGCGCCGGTATCGACAGCTCACAGACGAGCCACAGCCCGCCGATCGTGTCGGTGTATCCACAAATATAGAGTAGCAATATAGCCTGTGACGGCGATCGTGATTGAGCACAACCACTCCCACGATACCATGATGTATAGGTATCTGAGTTATACGTATCTCAACCATTCAGAAAGCATGAACAAATCGTGGCACTCTCGACGTACATTCCTCGCAACCGGCGCAACACTAGCTGGTGCGTCTCTTGCAGGCTGTATCGGAGCACCTGCAACAGGAGAAACGGATGCTGGAGAACAATTTGCAGATGAGGGGGAGATCAATACAAGTCTCGAAAATGAACTCGGAGAGCCTACTGGTGGGAGTGAGCTTGCTGGAACGGCTGGCGAGGGAGAGCCGGATTGGATTGATGCACACAATATGCGATTCCGGGGCTGGTACTATGCAGATGAGTATGATCCTGCAATGCCGTATGAAAGACGCAATATCCAACTAGCATTCGTCAACAGAGCAGGATACTCTATTGATGTTGCAGCCTTTGACGAGGACGGAAATGGACTAACTGACAAGCGTCTCGACTATACCTATAGTTGGTGGTTCAGATATTCGAAAGCGGCAAGGGTCGAAATCAATGTTGTAGGAAGTGTACAAAACGAAGGGCTTACCATCGATCTACCTGAGGGTGGAAATCATGAGATTTGGTTCGGTGGTGCCGTTCTTACGTCGAATTACTGGATCGGTCGCTGGTAACGATCGCGAAGTCAACAGCTACACTACCATGTTATATAGGTATCTGAGTTATACGTGATCCGACCATTCAGAAATCATGAACAAATCGTGGCACTCTCGACGTAAATTCCTTGCAACCGGTGCAACACTAACTGGTGCGTCTCTTGCAGGGTGTATCGGTGCGCCTGCCTCTGGAGAAACAGAGGTCTCCGATCGCTCACCCGGAGAGGGAGATATCAGAATACAATCTGCAGACGAGCTTGAAGAGCCTGGTGGCGGCAGTGATCTTGCAGGAACTGCTGGAGACGGAGAACCCGACTGGATTGATGCGCATAATATGCGGTTCCGAGGCTGGTATGATGCGGATCGGTACAATCCGGCTATGCCATATCATAATGAAGATATTTCACTATCGATTGTCAATAAAGCAGGATATACAGTCGAAATAAAACTGTTTGATGAAGACGGAAACTCATTGTATACGAAACGTCGAAACTTTGCACAAGGTTGGTGGATCAGAAGCTATAGTTCGACGACTGCCGAAATTCGTGTTCTTGGGAGTGCCCAAAGCGAGGCGCTCGAAATAGATCTGACGGAGGGCAGACACCATGAAATTTGGCTCAGCGGGGCGGTTCTTACTGCGGGCTATTGGATCGGCCGCTGGTAGGATACCAAGTAGAATGTCAATCTCGATCGAACATACATGCGAAACGGATACATTGATCGACAGTTCGTAAATCCTGTTTTGAAAAGCAACCTAAAATTCTGGTAATGATCGTGAGGTGATGCTCCACATATCGTGGCGACGCCCCGTTCTGAATAGCGTTCATTACCAATTTCAAAAGCTGGGACGCAGAGCCGACGCATCGATCGGTCGCAAAAATCTGTGTCTAAAAACAACAAGAGTTCCGCGAGTCATGCGACTCGTGATACTTTGTTAGCGCCGTTTTTGATCGCTAACGTGGGTTTTCAGTGCGAAGACGGAGCGCAACACTCGATATGAGCAGGGTCATGACGACAACAAGGAAGCCGAATCCAGGAATACTGTCGTCATCCACCTCCTCCGGCGTTTCATCGGGCTCTGAATCGGTTGGAACATCCGGTTCAGGCGTCTCGTACGCGTCGTGTATAGCTTCATCGCTCTCACTATCTACTTCGGTGTGCGTCACTGTCTCCTCATCGCCTACCTCTTCTTTCACTTCATCATTGTCTGCCTCATCTTTTACTCCGTCTTCATCCCAATGGTCATCCACCGGAGCGTCGTCGGTTTTTGATTTATCATCATCTGTTACCGGTGGTGACGGCGTTGGTGATGGTTGATCCCCTCCCGAACCAGGTCCGGGAGACGGTATATCCGATCCAGAGTCGTCCGAGGATTCAACGGACAGCACGTTACTGTCTACGTCCTTGTAAGTCGCGCTGATTTCAGTGTCCCCTTCGCCGATTGCGGTCACGAGGTCATCCTCGATCGATACGACATCTTCGACGGTGGTTTGCCAGGTGACTCGGTCGGTTACATCCATCGTTGTGCCGTTGTCGAAGCTGGCAGTCACGGTAAGTGAGGACTGACCGCCCACATTGAGTGCCAATTCTGTCGGTTCGATCGTGAGTTCCGACACGGTAGCTTCGGCTACATCGACCTCTGTCACATACTCCTCAGCGAGCGGAACCGACGCGTACGACTCGACCAGGTCCCTGACACGCAGTTCGTAGGTGCCGACATCAAGTGACGTGTCGGGGACAAACTGGACCGTCCGTGCGAGCGTCTCCGCCTCTGAGTCCGTGTGTGGATTTACCGCGGTCTCTGCGAACTCGATCGTACCGTCGATCAGCTGGCCATCAGCAGTTCGCACCTGCACCGTGTTGGAACTCGACGTCGACTTCATCACATGTCGGTTAAACGTAATATTGATTCCACTTCGATCGGCGGTTGGCTGGACATCCGTCACTTCGGGCGGTTCGAGCGATCGAATCGGAACATTGACATCAAAATGCGGTGGTGGCACTTCAATCGGGTCTTCGTAGTGATCCTGGCTGTAAGCCGTCTCATAACCGTCTTTCTCGTAAACGACGCGCCACTCGCCTGGGGGAACATCCCAGCCGTACATACCACCGGCATCTGTCGTCTGTGGATTCTCTTCACCCCACCACTCGGCGTCCCACTCTTCCCAGCGTTCTTGTTCTTCATCCCACTGGAGAACCGTAGCGGTCACGTCTTCGACGACGTTGTCTTCGGTAACTTCGTAAACGAAGCCACTTGGGTCAATTTTCCAGGCTGGGTCGGCGACTGGCGAGGTTCCTGACGGTGGACTGTCGGAGCCAGGTGGCATATCACCCGGCTTACAGAGCTCTTCTTCTAATGCCTCTTCGAGCGCCTCGTCGTAGAGTCGGTGCGCTTCGTCGTGCATGCGACTTCGCTGGTGGCTAACTGCCAGTGTCGTCCCCGTCCCGATCGCTGCAAGGGCAGCGCCAGCCGGTGCACCCACGCCTGTTGAGGCCGCCAATCCGCCAGCAACTATGAACGCGGAGCCGGTGCCGACGTTCGCCACAGACATCATCGTCGCGTCGTCCATCGCAGCCCTCACTTCGGGCGGCATGGGGCCGGCACACTCTTCTGGCCAGTCCTCTATCATTTGTTGGAACTGATCGTCGTCGTTCCCGGCTTCCGATATATCCAAACCGACGCCGATAATATCCATGCCTGTGCCGAGGTCCCCGAAGACCCTTGTGGCAGTCTGAACTGCGCCACCACCACTGGAGGCCGTCCGAAGCTCGGCTTGCCACATCGGCTCGGCAAGGTCTTCAGACAGGAGCATGAACTCTGACGACTGTGACATGCTCACGAGCGAATCAGTATCTCCGGCAGTCACGGTGACAGTCGGACCACCCTCGCTCTCTAGGCCGTGAGGATTGACCGCTTCGACCCGGAAACCGTACTCCTGATCGGGCTCAAGGCCCTGAACCTCTGCCTCGAATGTGTCACCAAAGACGCTCCCTATCAGTGTATTTTCTTGGTCATCGACACGGTAAATCCGGTACTCGTCAACCCATAACGAGTCCTGTGCAGGGTGCCACACAAGCGTGACGTTCTCCCCACTCGAATTCATTTCAATAGCTTCGATATCCGCTTGTTTGTCCCACTCAGGAGCATTTTCAGGTTCCGAATCGAGCTCGAGGAACTCTTCAACTGGAATTTCACCTGAAACAGTCACCGCAAGTCTGTCTGACTTGGGTTGTCTAACGTCGATGACTGCATCAGAGAAAATCGAATCCGTGGGAACGGCAGTGTCACTTGCAGCCGACGATTCTCCAGAGAGCGTTGTGCCTACGTACCCCGTGTAGATAGACTCTTGTGAATCAGTAATCAGTTCGTGTCCGGCAGATATCTCCATCTGAATCTGTCCGTCAATGCCCCCACTAATGAAGTGAACATCCTCTTCAGCCTGCCAGGATGGGCCGGGACTGGTGCTGTTCGACGGTTTGAGATTAAGCCCATCGCTCTCGTCTGTCGATATCGACAGAGACGATGTTGAATCAATCGAGCTTGTCGTCTGAACTGAGGCATCGTCCTCACCAAAGAGAACTACTTCCTCCTGTTGCCAGCCACCATCGTCAGGATCGATTGGATTCGTTATCAGCGTCCGTGCCTCCTCGCCAACCGTCGTATCCTGCACGAGTCCAGGCGGGGCAATTGTATCAGTTTGGTAGTTGACGTAGATCTTGCCGGCGGACCAGGTCGCACGTCTATCTGTCTCCATACTGGCGGTCCAGGCACCGTCCGCTCCGATACTTGAGTCGTACGACGCCTCTGTGTAGCCACCGGCAGGCCCTTCGATGAACACTTCGACATCGCTAACGCGCGTGGGGTCACTGAACTCCAGTTCGAACAGGAACGGAAGTCCCGCCAGCATGGTTCGCGGGAAACGGGCGACACCACCGTCGGTCGAGAACGTAATCGGGTCCGACGTCGCTGGCAGGAAACGGTCTATATTTCCAAGCGCAATTGATGGCAAACTCTCAACGTCCTCCTCGTCATCACCCTGCCACATTGTGACGCTCTGGAGCCGTGGCTCCTCTGGATCGTAGCGCACGTTGTACATCGGTGAGGACTGTTTCTCGCCGTCGAACGTCGCCTGCGCTTGGAGACGGTGCCACACTGGCGGGTCACCGTCTGGGAGCGTGACTGTCATCGCCCAGTGGCCGTTGGGTGCCACGTCGGCTTCTCCTAGTGCTGTCCCACCGACGAAGACCCGAACCTGACTCTCGCCCGGGGCACGACCCTGCAGCTCAACATCTCGGTCCTGAACGACTTTCGGCACGTCCATCGAGACGCCACCAATCTCGAACTGGGCAGATCCAAGCCACTCCTCCTGTGACTGACCATCGTCGAACGTGATAGTGGCAGTCAACTCGTCATCACGTGGATCTAGGATTTCGCCGACTGTGGTCTGGAACCGGACGACGCCTGTCTCGCCAGCGTCGACGTCACCCAGTTCAACGGTTACTTGTTGTCCGTCCGCCGTTGCAGTGACTCGATCGGCATCCAATCGGGCAGAGCCGTCGACCAGTGTCATGTGTTCGGGGATGTCAACGTGCAACTCAGCATCAGTAACTGAACCTGGACCGGTGTTCTCATAGGTCGCCCGAATAGTGGTGTATCCACCTTCTGTTATCTCGACTGGGTCTGCGGTGAGCGTCGTGCCATCCTGGAATCCGAACCGTCCACCCGGAAGCATCTGGATGTCGCCGAGATCTTTTGAAGCAGATTCATCATCAAGTGTGAACGTTCGCTCGCTGAAGTGCTCAGTACCGTTGTGGCTGCCGGTGACGGTGAGCCGGTAGGTTCCCGGCTCTTGTAGGTTGATTTCGAATCCAGAACTCCGTTCGGTTCCGACGCGACTTCCATCTTCGTCGTGTATCTGGACTCTCGGTGGGGTAGTCCGTAACTCATTGTTTCGTTGCCATTCGACGCCGTCCGGGCGGCGGATAGTTCCCGTGACGACACCCGAAACCGCGTCCTCAGGATAGTCAAACGACGGTGCAATGACCGACTGGTCAGGGGAAAGCGATGCCGTCTCTGTCAGTGTTCCGAGGCCGAGTGGGGACCCACTGATAGAGAGTTCCACGTCTGATCCGTCGCCTTCCCCGAGTGGCAACCACTGCTCGATTGGGTATCCACCCCATGATCGTGATGCCCGTGTTTCCGATATATTGTCACCGGTGACAGTGAAGCTGAATGCTTCGGCTTCGCTGCCACCAACATTACTGAACGTTTGGACATTCCCGCCAGGCAGTGCGTAACTGATGTTCCCAATGCGGAACTCATATCGGGCAAACGCTGTCGCGTCGAGGTCTACCGTCATTTCGTCCCCGACCTCGGGACTAATGCTGTAGTCGTCTGTCTGTGTACGTGTGTTCGCGCCATCCTGTTTAGACGCTGACAGTGTTGCATCCAGTGGCACCAAATTGAGCTCGTACCTGCCCTGATTATCAGTCGTCGCCGTGTTGACGAAATCAATTCTTGCCTGATTGACGGTCTGCGTCGAGATGACATCAATACCCTCGACCGGGTCGCCGAACTGATCACGAACAACTCCTGAGACAGTCGGCTGCTCCGCTGGTTCTGGTAGGGGAACGTCGACAGTCTGCGTACCCAGTTCGAGTTCGACAATTTCGACCGTATCATCGACACCAGGGAATGGTGATTCGATGACTAGTCTCAGCTCGCTGGTTGTCTGATGCCGTTCAGACCAATCTGACGAGAAGAGCTGGACAGGCTCGGACCCGTCGGTAAATTCGGAGCCGAGTCTGGTTCCTGTCGCGGTATCGTAGGCAGTGATTCGGATATTCCCCTCAAACCCAGCATCCTCGGTAACCTGGGCGAACAGCTCTGTCGGTCCTTCGTAGGTCAGAGAGATTGCCTCGGAATCAACCGGGTTGACTACCCCTGCTTTGATCGATACGTTATCGACTTCAGGAAGCGGGGTGCCGCCAGCACGGAGGCGAACACGGTATCCATCCTGATGATCTTCGAGCCCACTCGCGTTCACCGCAGGGAGATTATCTACTGTGTACGTCCCTTCTCCATCGAAACGAATGCTAGCACCGTCTTGAATGGTGTCACTCCAGACCTGCACCCGTGTGTTGTCGGGAAGATCAGAAAGTGTTGCCTCCTCAATCGTCGAAACATCGACAACCAGCGAGCCAAACACCTCCAGGTTGATTCCAGTCTCCACCTCGGTAATCGTGGTCTCGCCGTCGGACATCGTCGCCGTCAACGCTGTCAGCCCCCCGGCGTTCTCGGGTAGTGAGACGCTGTCGTCGCGATAGACGCCAGCCTCTTGTTCAGAGAGCTCGAATTCTGTCGCTGCGATTCTCGGTTCGTTGAGTACCTCACCATCCTCGTTAAGCCAGGAGGTGTACGTCGCCTCGACAGTCACGTCCTGTTCGGCCGACCCAACCACTGTCAGGACGATACTGCCTCCCTGTTCGACGTAGCCAAAGCGTTGTTGGTCGGAAACGAACCAGGAGAGGTCGTCTATTCGGAGGGATGCCGTCGTCACCGTTGCAGTCACGGTGTGTGGTTCGGACTGCCCCTCGTTGTCGATCGTGCGGACACGGTACTCGTAGGTTGTATCAGCAGCCAACCCTACGTCAGTCACCATGGTCTCGGTGCGGTCATCAACATCAGCGATCGTCTCCCAGCCATCGTCTCCTTGGCGCTGAACAGAGAAGCCGGTTGCCTCACCCGTCTCCGGGACTGGGTCCCAGAATAGATCGACTGTCTCACCCGACGTGGCAGTAGCGTAGAGCCCTGCCTCGCCGGGCTCGTCGACTCGTGTCAAGGTCGTCGTCTCTATCGGCGTGGTCGACTCATCGCTCCCAACAGCCTCGATACCGAGCGTGTACGTCGTGTCCGGCGCCAACCCTTCGACGATGTAGCTGTGCTGGTCAGCAGACACCGTCGCCACCATCGACCCATCCACAAGAACGCGGTAGTCTGAGACGTCGTTCAGTGCTGAGGGCCACGAAAGCACTGCGAACGTATGTCCCGTCGCTTCAACACTCAGTTCGGCGTCGGAGGGCCACGCTGGCGGTTCCAGTGTGTGAGTAAGGTACGTGCGGAAGATGTTTCTCGTTCCGTCCGCATCCGGCGTCAGCAGATCACTTCTGGAATCATATGCAACATATGTCCCATCTTCGTTGATAGTTGGTCGGTGAGTTCCGAGGCCATCGTTCGGTTGTCCGTCTGAAGAGACACTAACCATCGTCAGTTCGCCGGTGCCGATGTTTCGGACGTATACCTGGTTGCTACTGCTTGACCCGCTCCCGCCGTCGACCGGGTAGAGGGTGTTGTCGTCACTATGCCACGCAACGAACTGGCCGTTCCCACTGATAACTGGGAATCGTGGGTTGCTATCTGTGGTATCGATAGCTGGATTCTCAGAAACGAGAGTAAGTTCTCCAGTCTCGCGATCCAGCCGCTCGATACCGTTAGACAAATAACGAAGTTCGAGACCGCCGACCCAATTACTCTGTCTGTGGAAGACGACGTACCGTCCGTCGTCACTGATACTAGGGTCTAGGTAGCTCCGTCGGTCGCTGTCAGGACGAGTGCTAAGATGCTCAATTCCGTTCCCACTTGTTGCCTCACGGTCCCAGAGGAAGATGTCGTCCTGTGACGGGACCGTTTCTTCGACGAGATTCTGGGCCCCCGATTCGAAGACGATGAACTGACCGTTACTGTTGATAACAGGATTTCGCGAACCACTGTCTGGGACGTCACCGTCGACAGGTGTCGTGACCAGTTCGATTTCATCGGCATCGACATCGTAGACGTACACGTGATACTGGTCGATAGCTTCCTCGTCAGGAGTGAGGTTGTTTGCTCGGGAGGCGAACGCAATGTACGCTCCATCCCCACTGATCGAGGGATCAACAACCCAACTGTCCGCCTCACCTTCGGTACCGTAAGAGACGAGTCTTGTCTCACCGGTCACACGGTTGTGAAGATACAGCTGGTCGCGGTCCGGTGTCTCGCTGATTCGAGGGTCGAGGTTGGTCGCACGTGATTGAAAGACGACGACGTTCCCGTCGTCACTGATATCAACGTCGCGACTGTGCGCGTTCGCCGGTGCGCCACTGGAGTTGACGCTGACCAGCTCAGTCTCACCGTTATCACGAACGTAGCTGTGCCAGTTGTTGTCATCCTCAGACAGCCCATCTACCAATGGCCCATTCCGCGATTCAAAGGCGACAACATCACCTTCAGCGTTAATTACGGGGTATCTCGCCTCGTCATCAACGGGCTGGCCATTTTGACCAAGATTCATTTGCTCGGTTTCGACGCCAACCCCGGCAGGCAGTGTCGTTGCAGTAATCGTGGTGTTAACGGGGGTTTCGAGATAGTCGACGAACTCGAGTTCGTACTGATACGTCGTTTCGGGTGCGAGTCCCGAATCTACCGCAATATGTTCGGATTGTGTCTCCGTTGGGCTGGAAAGCGAACTGTGTTCAACGTGTGTCCGGCTGCCATTATCCTCGACACGATACAGATCGTACCAGTATCCCTGTCCGTTTGACGGATGGTCCCAGTTGATGACTAGAGCACGGTCGTAGGCTGTGTATTTGAGCTCAGGCGGATCGAGTGCTTCCGTCGTCACCGTGAAATTGAGGCGATCGTCCGTCCGGATACCGTATCTGTTCATCGCTTCGAGCTGGAAGTCGATAGTCCTCTCTGGATACAAGTCGTCAGCCCTGACTGCCGTTGCGTTGCCGTATCCCTGAACGAACGGCGCTCCCTCATAGAGTTCGTAGATCGCATGGTACTTTGCGTCGGGAATCGCATCCGGTATGTGTACGTCGACCCAGTCAGCCGCTGGCTCGATCTCAAGGTCATCCGAACCGATTGGCCACTCCGGAACGTGTGTCAAGCTTTCGTTTCCGAGATATGTGACGAACGCATCCGCGTTGTTATCGTCGTCACGGACCAGATTTGTCGAGCCGGTAGTCCAGATATCGATACGGAAGCCGATCGTAGAACCGTCGTCGCTAATCGAGCTATCTCGTACGGCAGGAACTTCACCATCGAACGAACGCTCCCAACGTGCGCCCGTATTGTTGTAGCCGAAGTCACTAACCAGGTTCCGCTGAGTATCGACGCGGTACGTGTCGAAGGTTACGTATCGGCCGTCAGGCGTGATTGCTGGTGCTCTCGTTGTGAGAGTTCTGCCATCATCGAAATTGAGAAGTTCAAGACTACCGCTTGCGTAGTCATATAAATAGATCCCGTCCCCAAGCTCTCTGTCCGTCAGCTCTCCGTCGGAGCGGAAGACAACGTGGTCTCCGTTCTCGGAAATTGCTGGCTCTACGCTATCTCCATTCGGAACCGAGCCGTCAGATGGCTGACTTATCCATGTTATTTCTTCGCTCTCGATATCGTAACGGAAGATGTTCGTTTGGCCATCTGGGAGATCGTGCGGTAGATCAGCTAGATCAGAATTATCCGACTCGAAAACGATGTACCCACCGTCAGGACTCAATGATGGAGATATCCCCGTTGAGGAATGACCTGCCTCGATAGCGATCATTTCTCGATTATGACGGTCGTAGACGAATACGTTCACCCCGGAGACGCTCTCGACGAGATTGTCAGCCGTGGATTCAAAAGCCACATATCGGCCATCTGCACTGAGACTCGGGTTCGCGCTTGCGCCACTAGCTTCGATCCACTCGTCATCATCTTTGACACCGCTGATAAGTTCTACATCACCTGTTTCGACGTCCTTGAGGAACACCTGGCCGCTGCCAAACTGACTCGCGAACGCGACGTACCGACCATCAGCGCTGACGGTCGGGTTCACGAACGGTGTCTCGTAGCTCGACCACTGATTCTCTCCTCCTGGAGGGGTGATTGTTACTCGCGCTCCGCTCCTGAGGTCGTGGCGATAAATACGTTCAAACAGGTTCTCGGTCTGACCGGAAGAATAAACCATGTACTGACCGTTCCCACTCAATTCTGCTTCCCATGCCTCTTCTCGGGGGGTGGGAGACCCATCCTCGTCGAGGCTCACTCTGTTGGTCGCACTGACGATACCGGTTCTAACCGTGTCCGTAGTCGCAGTCGAAGTTGCACTACCAACTTCACGAGTGACGCTGTATTCGTACAAGTGCTCCGGATCAAGACCTGATTCGCTGTAAGAAAGATCATCCGTGACATCGGTATCAAGACTTGCAACGAGCGTTCCGTTCCGTGAAATGTGATACGTTCCTGAATTAAGTCCATCCCAGGTGAGAGTAACGGTCGTCTGGGTCGCCTCTGCCACAAAGTTACGCGGCTCCACAACCTCATCTGTGGTCACGGTTATTGTGGGGCCATCGTCGCTTTCGACACCCTCCGTGTTCCGAACGTTTAGATAAATATCCTGCTCCATATCTGCCACCAATCCAGCAAGTTCGTATTCGAGACCGGAGCTGCCAGTGGCAGTCGCGTCGATTGGCACTCCTGTCGCATCGGAGAACACTACCTCATCGAAAAATTCGAACGAGATTGGATAGTCGTCGACCTCCACTGTTGCTGTCTGCTCGCCAGTCTCCGTTACCACCGCCCCAACGTTGTCGTTCCACTCTGGTGGGCCCAGTTCTGCCGTGGTGTCGGTCGTAGACAAGGGATCAATGAACTCCTCACCTTGCTGAGCGATTACATCAAACCTGTACGTCGTCTCCGGAGACAGAATTGATCCTGTCTCGTACGTGATTTCACCGTCATCGATGGTCAAATCGCCGTCGCCAAAAATAAATCCGCCACTCCCATCGCGTTCGAATGTCTGCGTCGCAACCACGACATCCTCACCATCCTCGTAGATATTTAAATAATAGAATTCAACGTTTTCGGCTGGAACGGCTTCATTCCACGTCAGAGTAGCTGTCTGGTCGGTGATTTCATTCACATCGATCGTCGCCTCATCCGGCCACTCAATGTCCACTGACTCTACAGTCGCGGCAGTTGCTTCGAGTGGATCAGTTACAGCCTCTGGATTTTCGAGATCGTCACCGACCAATGCGATGACCTCGAACTTGTATGTCGTCTCTGGACTCAACAGATCTCCCGTTTCAAGAGTCAACACGCCATCGTCAAGACTGATTGTTGCCTGGCTTCCCGGCAGCTCTCGATCGCTGTCTTGCACTGTTTGCCCACCGCTATCGGCGTTTCTCCCCGAAAAGATTGTAAATTCACCGTCGTCGTCACGCTGTATCAACACGCCGATCGGTTCAGATTCCTCCTGTTCCACGGCGCTGATCGCGACTAAATACGAATCGACTTCTGAAGCTGGAGTCGCCTCAGGCCATGTTAGAGTGGCAGTAGTGTCACTCGTTTCTATCACGTCAAGTGTTGCATCGTTGGGCCAGTCGATTTCTCCCTCGGTGGAGTCTGCAATTACACTATCTGTCGCGACGGCGGCGCCCATTAACCCACACAGCATCAATATCAAAAATAGGCCGATAGGAATAATTTCGGGTTCACGAAAAGCAGACTTTCTCATAGGTATGACCGAAGGAAGCCTCTTTCTGATATAAGATTAAAGTAACCTGATATGACGTGACAAAGTTACGTTCGGGTAAGCTTCATCGTATATGCAAATTTCATCGGGGAAATCCACAGTACACATAGACTGGTGTATTCTGGAGTTCCCGGAGATTCACGGGTATCGTAGACATTTTTGTAGTAGCTGTTAAAAACGCGTTTGAACGGCATAGCCTAGCTGAAAACCTTCTCGACAAACGTTTATTTATTCGCTGCTTGGTGTGGTCATGCGTGATTATGCTTGCAAGAACCCCACGCACTGAAGATCGAGGTAAATGTCACAGTGGGATATAATACAGTTACATCAAACTCAGTGACTATCTGTTATTTTGGTAATCTGTCTCTGTTTGCTTGTTTGGGCCAAGAAACGGCCACGAGAGAGGGTATTTCAAAGCAGTTCCAATTATGGCTTTGTATGTTGCAGCGATCGCAAAAAGGAATGTAGCACCAACTGCTGAAAAGGCGACAAAAAGAGGAGTAGCCCGATAAGCGAAACGACAAGCCTGACCTGTTCTGGAAGGATTCCCTATGCAGATGAGTATGATCCTGCAATGCCGTATGAAAGACGCGATATCCAACTAGCATTTGTCAACAGCGCAGGATACTCTGTTGATGTTGCAGCCTTTGACGAGGACGGAAATGGACTAACTGACAACCGTCTCGGCTTTACCTACAGTTGGTGGTTCAAATATTCAAAAGCGGTAAGGGTCGAAATCAATGTTGTAGGAAGTGTACAAAACGAAGGGCTTACCATCGATCTACCTGAAGGTGAAAATCATGAGATTTGGTTCGGTGGTGCCGTTCTTACGTCGAATTACTGGATCGGCCGCTGGTAACGATCGCGAAGTCAACAGCCACACTACCATGCTGTATAGGTATCTCACTTATCAGTTACCCAAGCATTCAGTGAATAATGAACAATTCGTGGCCATCTCGACGAAAATTCCTTGCAACCGGTGCAACACTAGCTGGTGCGTCTATTGCAGGCTGTATCGGTGCACCTGTAACAGGAGAAACAGACGCCTCCGATCGCTCACCCGGAGAGGGAGATATCAGAATACAATCTGCGGACGATCTCGAAGAGCCTGGTGGTGGCAGTGATCTTGCAGGAACTGCTGGAGACGGAGAACCCGACTGGATTGATGCG
>LKMJ01003083.1_pt1 | contig 15470 bp, 23 predicted proteins | sample 643391 | NCBI WGS metagenome assembly LKMJ01 (sample SAMN04112250, study PRJNA286221) | soda lake metagenome | biome: soda lake; feature: Kulunda Steppe; material: water; isolation source: sample PL-Br10 brine of Picturesque Lake | place: Russia: Kulunda steppe | collected 2010-07
GAGAGAGAGAGAGAGAGAGAGAGAGAGAGGGAGAGAGAGGGGGAGAGAGAGAGAGAGAACGTGTAGGTTGTGATAGAAATGTCACTCTGCAGCCTCATTGCAGGCAACCTGCTCATTGTACACTGTCGTTGCCCGCTGCCAGTCCACACACCTCATGTGCTCAAATACCTGTCATGGCCATGCTACGAGTCTGATTTGGTTGCAGCAGCCTCTCAGCGTGACGCAGAAGCTTCACATGGTCATCGTGAATTTGGAATGCAAGTCTGTCTGCGACAGCAGAGTTTTGAACTCTTGCAGGTTCAGCCTGTCGTCTCCATCAACATCGTACTCCCTCATCGTGTTCAGGGCGATCTGCAACCATCACAAGTAAAGACCAGGCAGCCTGACGCTGATGCTCCAGTGGGTGTGCACGCCTCAGGATTTCCTAATTCTATGCCGCTGGTCAGTTGAGGGCTGAGAGTCAGCCGACGAACATCCAGAGCCTCCGTGAGTATGCCATGCATGCTTATTCATGTCCTGAGTCTGCCCAGCCAATAACCGGTTCCAATGCAATCCACTTCCAACAGCTTGCTGGATCAGCTTCTGGAGGTAGGAGCGTCACCAAGGTAGCCCATGTCACCCACCTGCTCAAGGTGGCTGTCTGGGATCGCTCGGCCCACCAGCGTAGACAGTGTCTGGTACAGCTCTTGGGCACTGATGTAGCCATCCCCATCCCTGTCGTAGATCCTGAACGCAACTACACACCCCGTGGCGCAGCAAGGGAAGCGGCACAGCTAGCATGAGGCTGTACGCAGCTACCACGGCAGCCAGGCAGAGGCTAGACACCAGAATCAGGTGATACGACCAGGGGTGTCCAGAAAGTGGAAGAGGTATGGAGTACTGCATGAAGGCAACTTGTGGTTTGCTTCCCAGATGATTGACATGAACGGCAACAAAAGGCTTAATTGTAAATTGAGATGATTTTATTTTGTTATTATCATTAAGGTAGGCTGGTGCAACAGGCGTTGCGGTGTGTGTGAAAGCTTGGCCATTTTGCTTTTGTGGCCTCAGGCTGGCAATTGAGCTGCAGGCCTGACTAAACAGCGTCAACAACCACATCCGCTGGTGCTGCTTAGTCAAGGTCCGTGCAGCTCGCTTGCTAGTGAAGAGAGTCGAAACAAAGTAGATGTTGTGCAAGGCCAAGGTAAGTGACGCAAGTGAGCCTGAGTGCTGACAGCGTTCGCCATGAAATGAAGCTAGAAAGACAAGCTTTTTTAACTTGCAAACAACTCTCTGCCTTTCATGTCCCATGGTGTTTTGAGACTCACATTTGTACTGCTCATCTACATCACCCAGGTTTCCAAAATAGTCCATAGCCTGCGTGAAAAGGTCATCCAGGCATGGATACAAATCGAAGCCCTGGGATGGAAGCTGCACAAGCACACAGCAACATATCATGAGGTTCGTGTAAACATTCAAAAGTTTAAACAGAAGTTGGCTTGACCTAAGAGTCTAGAATGACAAAATGACATAGGCACTGGCTGTGTAGGAGCAGCTGCGCCTTCGGAAGCCACATGATGGCTGATGGACAGTTGGAGGGTGCTGATGAGCCCAAGTCATGGCCATGACATGCAATCACCTTGGTGAACTCCTCCATTGTCAAGTGGTCATCGTGGTCAGCATCAAACAGCTGCAGAATCCTTCCTATGCGCACAATATTGGGGCATCCAAGTGGATGAAAGCACTTCAATCAGGTTCTCAGTGTTATTCTTCTTCAATTGTGTGAGCAACACTTATGCACCTCAGGGGTAATGAGCATGCTTGCACGTTAGACGTCCGGCGAAAGCCCACAATCCAGGCACGTCATTGGTCAACATCATTCTGTGTTTTCCTTTCCATCTTATTACCAATGAAGGGGTTGGCTCCTAACTCAGGGATGGACTGGAAGCTGGAGATGGGCACTTTGCCATCACCTGCACCACCAGAGAGCTTAAGAAACCTCCGCTGTAATCGTTCCACCTCGGATGCAGTCAGACGCCCTTCTGGGCGTGATGCCTTTGCTCCCATTCTATGCTCCCATTTTAGCTCTTTTAATGCGGTCAATGCGTCGTGTGTATTTGCAAGCTCGAATGGTCTACAATTCACTTGTGAGGCAGTTGATTTAAACGGTCTAACTTCCAAACCAAACGCCCACTTCTACTCGCAAGTACACACTGCCATGTACTTGCCAGCCTTGCATGGGATCCCAAGAGCAGATGGTGCCGGCCCAGCGACCTTCGGGACCGCTCCAACGCCATTGTAGGAGCGGTCGCGCAGGTCGCTGGACCGGGCAGTTGAAAACGTGCTCCGCCCGGTTGTTCAAGAGACCAGCACAGCCACACAAATTGTCATAGCCATTGTGTGGGAGTGCCTGACCATGAAGATCCGCGGGACCAAGCGCTGCCTTTGTCGTGATGAGTTTTGTGCGTGCATGACGGTCAGTCCCACACCCATGAGCAATGCGCTCTGCACGTCTTTCAGATATTTGAACAGCCCGGCTCTCGTCCTTGTCATGGGGAGCCGGCATGGCAAGCAGGCTCACGCCAGCTGTGGCGGAACCAGGTCTCTGAGGGTATTACTTGACACGTTGTGTCCACACGCTGATGTTTGGCAGGCCTTCGCCCTCCAGTGGCTCTGAAGGGGGTGTGGGCTGGAGCAGATTGCTTTAGTGGGCTAGAGCTAGCTCTCGCCCACTGGAGAAATTTGAAGATGCCCCGTTGAGGGCAGTGAGGTGTCTTGTGAAGCAGTACTGCGCTGTCAAATCATTTGATGCGTGGGACTGATCTTGTGCCAGTTTGTTTGTTTTCTTGCTTTTGACAGTTTTGCTTGATTGCAACGCACACGTATGCAATACCTGATGAGTAACTAGCTTGCGTGATGTACCGTGTTTGTGATTGCCTCAGGCATGCAGAGTGGACCTAGCATCAGCTGTGTCTGTAAATCAGCTCTCAACCCTAAGACCAGATTCACACCTTGTCTGGACTTGCGGCAATCACACACACACACAAACACGCGTGCGCTCAAACAACTGTGTGAGCAGGTGCACAACGCGCATTTACATGCGTGTGCACACTGGCACATCCTAACGAGCACACACGCTCACACACTCATGCACACATGCACATGCACTCGCGCTCGCACATTTACACAAACACACTGCAAGCACGCACATGCATGTGCACACAGGTGTGCTTGTGCACACGCACACACACACGAACACGTGCGCGCTCAAACAACTATGTGAGCAGGTGCATAATGAGCATTTGCATGTGTGCGCTCACTGGCACATCCTAACGAGCACACACGCTCACACACTCATGCACACATGCACATGCACTCGCGCTCGCACATTTACACAAACACACATACGCACACATGCGCGCACACACGTACACATACACACACACGCACGTACAAATTCAAGCTCGCACATGCATGTACACACAGGTGTACTTGTGCACACACACACACACTCACTTCCTGGTTGCAACATTGCATGCTTTAAGTGGTGCTGTCCGCAGCCGGCAAAGCCAAAGTGGCTCTGCCGGCTGTGGACAGCGCCACGTGACCATTGTATGGCTCGGCGAGGACCACACCACGCAGTGCTGCTTCTCCAATGGGGCGGTGACCAACCCTGCACGTCTAAGTGGCTTGCGTGCGTGATGTATTGTGTTTGTGATTGCCTCAGGCATGCAGAGTGGACCTAGCATCAGCAGGCCTAGCGAAAGGTATATCTGCATACTCAAAATCTTGCATGCACTCAGCTTGTGCACAAGCATCCTGTAATCATGTCAGCTGCAATCAGCCAGATGGGTTGTCCAGGCTTGCTGGCTCCTTAAGAATTCAACAGATATCCAAAACATGGGGAAGTGGTCTGCTTGTCTACTTCGACTCTGGATTTCCATGCACTGATATGTCGGGCTGAGCAGCATAGGCACATGTAGCCAGAATGCCGTATTGCTGAAGCAAGCAGCGTGATCTTCGCTCTCAGCTAGAGCGGTGGGCACGAGCTTTTCAGGTTTTCAAGGCTGTACTGCCAAACAAGGCAGCTTAGCCGGTTGTGAGCCTCCAGTGAGGTTCAAGGCCCCGAACCCACAGGTTGTGAGGGTGGATAGTCGACTTTCCATCGCAGGTGCCCCGCCGCCTGCTGCGGTGGGCACGAGCTTCTAAGCTTGTGCCCCCTTATGACTATAAGGTGGGGGGTGTGCACAAGAGCGGGTCTTCTCACGCATTTGCCTGCAGGGTGCGCCAGTGCACGCAGTGCTCAAAAAGGAGCCAATACGAGCCCAGTAGTTTTCTGTACGTCCCCATCCACCGTCCAACGGTGCACTATTGGACGGTGGACAGGGACGTACAGATAGGCATCCAGTTCCATAGCAGTTCCATAGGGCCTGAGCCACCATGAGGCCGGTTCCTTGGTCAGTCCTCCCCATCAGCGGGTATCTGGGCATGAAAGACACGCGTATCCTGCCAGAAAGTATCGCTCCTGGGGAAGTCTAAGCTGAAACACTCGAGCCTGTTTTCTTGCGTACCTCATTCCAACAGAATGTCGAAACACTGGCCAAAAAGAACAGCGCACTTGATGTGCCCTGCCTGGCAGGGCAGTCCTGCATGGGCTCAATGCCCTGTGTAACCCTTCTCTCTCCCAACCCACTTGCAGGGAGCGTGAAATATGGCCCTGTTGGCTGCCGCATGGGCTGGCAGGCAGCCGCGTCCCTTTCATCTGTGCAGCCCTGCGGTGCAGTCATGGTGGCCCTGCAGGTGCCCCGCCGCTTGCTCGAGAATCCGGAGCTAAAAAGAAGATAAGACCTGACTAAGCACCTGACTAAGCACTGGAGTTCTGTGTATCAAGATTTACAGACAGCTGTCCACTTATGAATTGATTTGAAGGAGGGAGACATTTGCTTGCAAATTGGGCCAAACCATTGGGCTTATCATTGCTTGATCTGAAGATCAGCATGGGATTGCTTGAGCATGGTCAGACAGGTCGTCACTGATCAGGCCATGGTCGGCTGACGCATTGCAAACGGACGCCCTGCTGTCAGTCTCTCTAGTGGTATGCCTGGGAGTACTGATGATACTGATGAACTTAATCTTGGCTTGAAGCCAAATGCATTTTTCAGTATCGAGCGTTCTCTTGTTGGTGAGTGAACTGGCATGTAAGCGTTGGGATGCCTTGAGCCCATACTCCCTTCTCCTTTAGGTGCAGAAAGGCCTTCATGATCATGTATATGGTGCCCCATACAGCTGAAGCCTGCAATGCTGCATAGTCCTGAGCCCTCTGTAGCTTCTGCCTGCTACTGCATTGCCTGCAGTAAGGCCTTTTAAAGTCACGGCCGTAATCCTGCAACCACAGCACCAGGTCTGCGCACGTGCTCAGGTGCACCCGCAGCCCATCACAGCATGGCCTGCAGCGCGCTCACAAGCCCTGCAGGCAGCCGCTTGGACTTGCCCATCTTCTCCAGCTTGCGGCCCACGTCGGCCAGTAGCCCGGCCGCGCTAGAGTCCAGGGACGCCAGCTTGCGCTTTGCAGCTGCACGGCGCTTGTCTGTGAGAGCATCCATCTCCTGCGGAAGCGGCATCAACCGCATACATTGTGACCAAGTCATGCTGCGGTTTGTGAAAGCATTCAAGCGTTCTCTGGCAACACCTGGGCCAGAGCGCTGACCTGCTGGCTCTCTTGGCAGCACACCCTGTAGCAGGCAGAGAGTGCACTCGACTGGATGGTCTGTTCAAAGAGCGCACCTGCTGCGCATTTTCCAGCTGGGAGTAGATGCCGGCATACTCATCCCAGGCTGCCGCTAGCTGCGTCATGAAGCTCTCCTGCGAGACCATGTGCGTGTGCATGGCTGTGTGTGTGTGTGTGTGCAGTGTTTGCTTGCATGTGCATGTGCATGTGCATGTGCATGTGCATGTGTGCGTGTGTGTGTTCAGGTATGCGGGTGCATGTGTGTGCATGCATGCCTTTTTTAAGCCCTGTGAGCACTCGCTCTCACAAATGCTTACAGGGCCCTCATCCAAGCACAATGTGCAACACCACATGCAAGTGCAACCAGCAACGATAGAGCCAGGTTTGATCAAAGCGTCAAAAGGAGGCACAGGTGTGCTCAGCTGTGATGGCGACTCAGCTACACACTGTGCATGCCAGGATCGCTCCACAACATCCAGATCTACACAATGCAGGGGCTGCACTGTTCAAAAGGCTTGCATCTAGCGCACCGCTGAGGGCAAAGATTGACAGCTGGCAGCTCAGCTTGTACAAACATGTCCTGTGGTGTTTGTACAAACGCATGTCCTGTTGTTTTACACAGGCATGTCCTGTAGTACCCGGTGTTACACAAGCATGTCTTATGGAGCTAGAACAAACATGCCCTATGGTGTTTGTACAAACACATGTCCTGTGGTATTCCACAGGCATGCCCTCTGTGGTGCACCAGGGCAGCCCTGCCTGCCGGCGCACCTGCATGGCCTGGATGGACTTGAACTTGTGGTCCATCTGCGCGGACAGCCCCCCAATGGTTGAGCGCACGAGGGTCGCGTGGTCGCGCAGATCCTTCTGGATGCTTGCCTCCAGCTCCTGAGCACCCTGCCCTCAGTCAACGGGATAAACACGGGGATGTGACGGGCACCCGCCGTTTGGGCTGCTCCTCAAAGGTAAACGGTTTGGGCTGCTCCTCAAAGGTAAACCTTTAGGCATGCGGTCATGATACATGGCCACCCAAGTGCACGTGCAGCAAAGGGTGCCACAGATGAGGTGGCTGAGGTGCACGGGGCGGATTATAGGCCAAGGCCAGGGATGGTAGGAGCTGAGGGCCAAGGCCAGGGAGGGTGTGGGAGCTGAAGGCCAAGGCCAGGGAGTGTGTGGGAGCTGAAGGCCAAGGCCAGGGAGGGTGTGGGAGCTGAAGGCCAAGGCCAGGGAGGGTGTGGGAGCTGAAGGCCAAGGCCAGGGAGGGTGTGGGAGCTGAAGGTCAAGGCCAGGGAGGGTGGGAGCTGAAGGCCAAGACCAGGGAGGGTAGGAGCTAAAGGCCAAGGCCAGGGAGGCAGGGGTATACATTGACAGATGGCTTGGAGCATTGGAACAGTTTGTTTCCCTTCATGTGGTGAAAAGGTGAGGGCTCTCGCACCAGGTCCGCTTGCGGCATGCCTGCATGCAGTCTGGAGCGACCTTGCGTGGGACGGCAGGTCATGCATGACACACACTCACGGATGCAACCCTTTCTTGAGCATCGTTGAGTAGCTGGGACTGCTTCTGGCGCTTTGCTAGGCGGCGGGACTCCACAACGCGCGTCATCAAGACCTATGCAGCAACACAGCAAAGCGGAAGCAGCATCAGGGGCAGGAGCGGCAGCAGCAGCTGCTGCAGGCACGGCTGAACAGAAAGCACTGCAGGACTGGCTGCTCCCCCCAAAAAAGCTGACAAAAACATACCTTGATGGCCTCCACCTCCTCGTCTCCCTCCTCCCTCTCCTCCTCATCCTCCTCGCCCCCCAGCAAGCGCATCAGCTGAGCCATCAACATAGTCTGCACGGACAGGCGTGTCACCTTTGCACACCTCAAATGACAGGCTTCCCACCCTTACACACGTCAGATGACAGGGGTGTCACCCTTGCGCACGTCAAATGACAGGCACAAGCCCCATGCTGAGATGAGGCCTTCCCTAAGGGAGCCTTCCTAGGAAAGGTGTGCAACCTAGATCTTGATGCTCTGCTCGTGGTGAGTACAACTCAGATCCTGGTGCTCTGCAATTCTTGCGATTTGTTTGTGCTCGAAAGGCATGCCCTTGACCAGCGCGCAACGCGCCGGCCTCGCACGCCATGCATGGGCTTGGCAACCGTAGCATCAACCTGGTCACAGCACTCTCCCACATTCCTGCACCCTCACATGCCCAGCTCAAGGCTCCTTTGGCAAAGCTTACGAGCAAAGCATGGCCTGCGGCATGATGAGACTTGTGATTGCCGCAACTGGAGGAGCATGCGCACCCTGTCGGCCCCCTGTCTGGGGATCCCGAAGCCTTGGCTGGTCTCTCCTGCCCTGTGCATGCATAAAGCGGTATGTGCGCACCAACAGGCACCAGTGTTGTGTGCGCTTCCGAGAGCACACGCGCCAGCAGCGCCTTGTTCGGGACCCCGTACCTCAGAGCCGGCCTCCTCGCCTTCCTGGCTGTCTGGGGACAGGATGGGGGGCGCGAATAGGTCCGCACCGCCTCCCGCACCTGCGCCCCTCCTGCCTGCAGGTGTTTGGCGAGGAGCAGACGCGCAGCCACAGTGTCTCGGTGGCCGCACCACGCCAGCAGATAGGCGCCTGAGGTTTTGTGCGGTGCCCACGCATCCCGCGCACATGGCAAGAGGACTGCGGGGTTGTGATGGGGCAGTGCATCCTGATGGCGAAAGATTCCCCAGGGGGTGAGCAGGGAGGACTACATAATGAGCCGTGGGATCCTTCTGCTGTGGATTGTATGTATGTCCTTAGGGCGAGCAAGGGAAAGTGGCGTGGTTTGTGTTGGTAGGCTGCATACGATGCTAGCCAGTCTTTATGGATGCGCAGCACATGCAAGCACAGGGCAGAGTCGCTGCGCCCTGCAGCCCCTCCCTAGCACCTCTTGCTGTTCATTGCTATTGATGCTGCGCACCCACAGTGATGAAGCAGACCAAGTCTATACCATCATCACTGGAACCACCACCACCACCACCACCATCATCAGTAGCAGCAGCAGCAGCAGCAGCAGCAGAGGGTCAACTCAGGGGCCTTTGCCTCGCCTGCAGGACCTTTCCTCCTGGCCGGCACCACAGGGGCGGCGGCTGCTGTCCCCCGGGCTGCCCCCCTGGATGGGCGCCCTGCTCCGCGCGCACGTCCGCCAGCGCCCCCCAGCTCAGGCAGCTGCAGGTCAAGGGGCCGCAGGGATGGTGGGGGCGCAAAGCTGGGCAGGCCCAGGTCAACCTCCGGGGGGCTCTCAGTGGTGGCCAGGGCCTGCATGCAAGGCGGCGCGCACGCGCGCATGCAATACTTGATCTCGTGGATCAGCTGTTGGTTGTCTGCTCTCGTGCACATGTGTTTGCCATGCGTGAACGTGCTTGCGCGTGCATTTGTGTGCGCTTGCACCAGTGTGTGTGTGTGTATGCGTGTGTGTATGTGTGTGTGAAAAATCAGGTGTGCTGTGGTGGATAGAAAGAGGGGTAAATGCATGGGTGTACATACTCTAACACATCTTAACAGTGGCTCATTTAAAGTCATGTAGGTGGGTGGGTGGGTGAGTTGGGGACAGGCGGGGGCCTATGTGGTGGCGGTTGGGTGAGTTGGGTGAGTTGGGTGAGTTGGGGACAGGTGGGGGCCTATGTGGTGGCGGTGGCTAGCAAAATGCTGGCGGTGGCTACAGGGCTTGTGCATGGGGCAGCGCATGCGCACTGAGCAAATGCGCGAGTGTGAATGTGGCCACGGCTAGTTGCAGCGCTGGATTGTACATGGGGTGAGTGCTGCCAGGGTTGTGTGCTGGGCAACATGCACGTTAGCACGCAATCATGCATGTGTCTGTGGCGTGCTATGTGTCCTGGCCATGCATGTGTCTGTGGCGTCCTTGTGGCCAAGCCATGCTCGCAAACTCTTGGAAACACCAGGCAAACACAAGACACAGCGCCAGGCAGGCATAGGACCACAGGCTGCTCATGCAGCGCCTGCGTGCGCAGCGGTACACCACCGCATGTCCACGGCGCGCACTTGGGCAGGCTCAGAGCTCCTGCGCGCTTGCGCACCTGCTCGTCATGCAGGCTTGGGGTGGCGCCGGGCACGCCCGCCAAACCAAAGCTGCCAAACGCGACAGAGGGCAGCTGAGGCAGGAACCCAAGGGCCCCGGCAGGTGCAGTCCCCTGCCTGCCTCCTTTTGCAGGAGCAGCAGCAGCAGCAGTTCCTCCTCCCCCTGCCGGCAAGCAAGGGAGGGGGGGCGACTTGAGCGGAGGCTGCAGCATGCAGACCGTGACTTACGAATGAGTGCATGTTGCATCAGCGTCATTGTTGTTGAAGGACAGACTCACACCGCATACAAGGTGGAGTGGGTAATACCTGCGCTCAACAAGCAGCTTCACTTTGGCATCATATGCCGCGAGGGCATGCACTCCCATCATTCTGTTATTGTGTGTAAAAAATGTCTTGTGCCACACTATGCTGCACAGCCGCTATAGGGTCGCGTGCAGCATTGTGTGCAACACCTGGCGCTCAAGTTGCGTGACTGCTGGCAGGCTGTGCATGCAAGCATCAGGGCAGGCACGCAAAAATTCCCCGGTGGGCACGCCAACTAACGTACACACATACAGACAAACACAAGCAGCATACAAAGATACCTGAGCACACATGTGCGCGCGCACTCATGTAGAAGCATTGGACGCGAAAGCATGCACAGGAATCACCTGCTGCAGGGCGCCGCGCAGGGGGGGGCACTGTCCCACCATGCTCACCCCGCCTCCTCGCGGGCCCTGCCCCTGGCAGGGCCTCCTCCAAATCCTCTGTGCCTCCCCCAAGGCCTTGGAAGGCGCCCCCACCGGTCTCCCAGCTCTTGGCCCGCTGCGCTGCTGGCGCGGGCCCTGCACAACAGCAGGGGTAGCAACATCCACAGCGTGCGTGTGTATGTGTGCGTGCGTTTAGTCTGTGTGTACTGGGGTGGACCTAATCAGAGTGAGGGCTGCAAGGGAAGAGGGTGTGCTTCGAGGGGGGCTGTCTTGCCAGTGGTGTGCTTTTAGGGAGGCAGTCCCGTCAGGTGAAATCAGCGTCACGTTGAAGCAAACACCCTGGAATTCCATACAGCCGCGCCTCTTCCGACGTGGGCCTCATGAGGCAGAAGGGATGCATATGGTGCTGCAGCAAGGACACCTGCGCCTTGGCACAGGCGTTTATGTGGCGTTCAGGAGTGGAAAGGCGGTCCTTCAAGCATTCTGCTTGTGCACAAGGATATGCTGCGCCAAAACATCACGCACGCATGCAAACTGTGGGCGTTTTTGCAGCTCACACCATTAATTTCATGGTCGACCTCAGTAGCCAGTGCAAAGTGCGAGGGGCAGGCAAGCCGAGTGGTCAGGCACCACCATGCTGGGGGACAACCCATAGCCTCCCCATCAGCCAACACACGCACGGGTGAGGACAAACATGTTTGGGCATGGGCAACCTGCGGCGTGCAGGACAGAGGAGCAAGACAGGGGCTTCTACGCCGCAAGCCCCTCTCAAACTTTGTCCACTGTCCCAGTTGTCTCAAGAACTGTGCAAGCCCACACCCGCACCTGCAGTACCTCCCAGTAGGTCCCTTGTGGAGACGTCAAAGTCAAGGCGCAGTCGGGGCATGCGCAGGCCAGTGCTCCCGCCAGCAGCAGCAGCAGCAGCAGCATTTGCTGCAGCGGGTGAGCTAAGGCTGCCAGGTAGGGCTCCATGCAAAGGCTGGTGTAAGGTGGTCGCGGGGGGAGGTGGGGGGACGCCCCCCCTACTGTGCTCCACACGAAGCTGGTGCACGCGCACGTCCACTGCATCATAGCCTTGGGCGTGCACCTGGGGTGGGCATGCAAGTGAGGCAAGGGGGGCGCTGTTGCTCAAGCATGCCGTGCATATGTGCTGCTGGTGCTTGGAACTCTAGGAGCAGCATGGCCTTGTGAGAAGAGCTTGTTCCTTGAAGGAGCAAGGAGCAGGCTTTTGAGGCAAAATTATGTTGGAATGGGCTGGTGTTCATTGAGGTGATCAATCATTTGTTTCTGGGTCAATGTTGCTGCTGTGCAACTTAAGTCAAGGGGCCACAGTATTTGTTTGCTCACCTGAAAAGATTGAAAAGGCCAATTTACAGCAAACAAAGCAACATCTAATAGCCATAAGGACACACACACGCAACTTCAGACAAACACGTGCGCACGCATGTTGTTTATACACATACGCAAGTAAACATACGCACACGGCACACCTCATCCACGTGGACGTCCTCCTCCTCCTCAATCATTGCCTCCCTGTCAATGGCGGCATACTCAGCCGCTTCCACAGGCAAAGTGGTAGGAGCAGGCGCACGCCGGTGGATGACTGGCTCGGTCTGCGCAAGCCACACACACACACAAAAACATGAGGACACTTGCAAAGTGGAAATGCGCATTGGCTAAGGCCAAACCTGCCAGCCAAAGTTTGAAGAGCTTGAGCAATGAGAGTGACTGCATAACATGTGATAATTCCTCCCGCGACCTGTCAGGGAACCTAGATCTGTGCGGGCATGCAGTCAGTGAAGCCAGATCTGCCGCTTCAGGTGTAAAGACAAGCATTCATTCATTCATGGCATTGGCACATGCACACACGTGCTGCAGCAGAGTTCTGCTGCTGACCTGCAGCAGGCACAGGCACACGAGGAGCGTAGCGCACAGGCACACGTGGAGCGTAGCGCACAGGCACACGTGGAGTGTAGCTTACAGGCACACGTGGATCGTGGTGCACAGACACTCGAGGAGCGTAGCGCACAGGCACACGTGGAGCGTAGCACACAGGCTTGCAGGTCTGTTGCCGGCACATGCACAGCTGCACACACAACCAAACGCGCACATGCTTTGGCCTTGCAGGAGCTGTTTGCTGTGGTAGTGCGTCCAGGGGCTCAGCCCTGGGGGGAAGGCGAGCAGCCGCCGCTGCAGTTGCTTGTGCAGCGGTACGCGCAGCCCGTGGAGACTCTACTTGCGCGCGGATGGCCTCCCGGGCCTGCACAGTAAACAGGCATGCATGCGCAATCAATGCATGGATGTGCTACCTTGGCAGTCAACAGGCAGGCAGGCAGGTGCTCAAGGCATGAATGAGCCCTACGTGCATGCAATTTGCTACCCCCCCCCAGTACATTGGAGACTCCATCCAAGCATAGATGGCTTTGTAGGTCTGAGGCAGTCACACATATTGGCCACTCAAAGCACTTTTGTTGGTGCACCTTGGCACCTGTGGGCAGTCGATGCATTGTTTGCGTACTGCATGCATGGGCATTGTGGACAACCACGCTGTTTGCACATGCCTCAGATTGAGGGCACCAAAAACATCCTTATCCAACAGGCCATTTTGCAGCGACCATGTGTGTGTGCAGTCATTGTCCATGCGCAAAGGGCAGCCAGATTGGATCCATTTTAGACCAAACAATGCCTGAGCACAATGCTCAGGCATTGAAGGGGGAGGAAGCATGCCCCAGCTAGATCAGAGTGAGTGTTCTCAGGCAAACGGGGATGCTCACACGCACAGGCCTACGTACGCACACACATACATACACTCACTCACAGGCACAAACAGGCCAACATGTGCATACACACACTCGCGCACACACATTCGTTCACAGGCACGCACAGGCCATCACGTGCACACACACGTACACGCATTCACAAGCACGTGCCTTTGACGAGGCTGCACGAGGCTGGCGCGCAGGCCCAGCCTGTTGCGGAGCAGCCCGTGCTCCCTTGGCAGGCACTCCGTGCTGCTGCTGCTGCTGCTGCCCCTCCTCCTCGGACAGCCCCGCCCGCAGGTCAAGCTGCGGCCCCTCCTCCACGCCGAATTCAAAGTTCTCTCCGGCCACCTGTGTGGCCGCCCCGATCTTGGCCCCAGCCACTGCAGCGGCAGCCAGGCCCGAGGCACCAGACGGGCGAGCAGGCAGCGCCTGCTGGGTGGGGTGCAGCATGTCGCGCATGCTGAGGTCAGGGTCCTCAATGGCATCCGACGCGGACTGGCTGGCTATGCCATGCCCCAGCCCTAGTGCCGCCCCGCGCTTGCTGCCCCGGCCGCCACTCCTCCTGACTGCAGCCCCGCTGCGCGCGCGCCCGCCGCTGCGCGGCGGCTCCTCTGCATACAGCACGCTGCGGGGCGGGGTGGGCAGCCTCTTGGCTGCGGCCTTGGGCGCGCGCACACCCCCTGCCCGAGGCTTGGGCGGCTTGCTGATGCCCCCCCCTGCAGGCAGGAGCACGGCAGGCGCCCTGCCGCCGGCCGGCCCCTTATGTGTAGGCCCTCCTGCAGCCTTGGCCTTTGCGGGCGGTGCCATCGCTGTTCCACCAGCCCCCGCAGCCGCAGCTCCAGCAGGCTTGGCCTTTGCGGGCGCTGCCACCGCTGTTCTGCCAGCCCCCGCAGCCGCAGCTCCAGCAGGCTTGGCCGCCGTTGCCGGCTGCAAGGTGGCCCTGGACGGAGAAACAGCCGCTGCCGCTCCGTGTGCGCCGGCGGGAGAAGGGGCGCCTTTGCGTGCGGAGCTGCCTGCCAGGGCAGCCAGGCGGCCCGCGCCGCGGCTGGGTGTAGCTGCGGCTGCATGCGTGCAAGATCCAGGCACACACTTCTCTTCATAAAAGGGGCGAGACAAGGACAGCGGCGGGTGTGGAACACGTCGCATGGTATGGCAAAGGGGCGCAAGCGCAGCTGCCGCGATCCAGTAAGGTGGCGCATGCACTTGAAGTGTGCGTTGCTGTATGCATAAGAACCCTGGACGGCCTTGATGACCCATGCCTGATGACCTCCAGGACCCAGCAGAGTCCCCAAGACACATCAACGCGTGTCCCATGCCCTCTGCTTGGTAGGACTTGATTGATGGAGCAAGAGTCTTGCGCTCTGGGCAATTTTCCCCTTTCCTATTCTTGTCGAGTGGATGAGCCGTGCCCCTGTGTCAGGCACCACGCCTACAGGGGCAGAAAGCGCACCCCCCTAAATCCGGGTGGGTCTGAACCCACAAAAGCTGAATTGCAATTTACACACCTGTAGCAGCCCTTGGAGCAGGGCTGGGGCTGGGAAGTACAAACTTGCGGACGCCTCCCTCCAACTCCTCCCCTGCGACACATGGCAGCCCAAGATGCCTTTTTAGCCCACATTCCAAAAGTACTGATGAGTCCTTGGCCCTTCTCACAACGCAGCCTCTCCCCTCACAAGACCAAAGTACTCTCTAGACTGGGAATGGTGAGCCTCTGAGGCCGTAAGTACCCAACCCCACAGTGTGGCGCCCTGCAAGTTAGAGGATACCTTGGCAGCAATGATCCATGCCTACACCACCCCTTAGTTCTGGTCCAATGTTACAACAAGGGTTTAAGCCACGCTGTCCAGCTGCTGCACACACAAGTAGCTTGTAGGCTGTGCATATCTGTTGCAGTAGTATTGCTTGCATTGATAATTGCTAGCATTGTACTGTGCAAATCTGGTGTAGTGGGATTGCTTGCATTGTGCACTGTGCTATTGGACTGCAAGGTGTTCTGTATCTCATGTCATGAACACTGTAGAAGCCTGGCATAGGGGCATGTTTGTTTGTTAGTTTGTTTGTTACAAGACGCGAGCGGACACAGCAATGTCCTTAAGGCAGGCAAGGCAGAAGAGCTGAAAAACGCTGGGAAAAGGAGAACTGCCAGAAAAGCCAACTAGCTAAGAGGTCGCCCCCAAGGCTACGAGGACAGCTCAGGCTTGGGCTACCAGTTGGCCCGCGGGCAGGCCGGCTCAGGCTCAGCTACCACTACGGC
>LKMJ01003084.1_pt1 | contig 15470 bp, 16 predicted proteins | sample 643391 | NCBI WGS metagenome assembly LKMJ01 (sample SAMN04112250, study PRJNA286221) | soda lake metagenome | biome: soda lake; feature: Kulunda Steppe; material: water; isolation source: sample PL-Br10 brine of Picturesque Lake | place: Russia: Kulunda steppe | collected 2010-07
AGGACAAGAAACTTGCAGTGCTGACGTATCTGGGTGCCAATGCAGGTCTGAAGTCATATAGAGCTAAATTTGGAGATGGTTCCAGCACACTGTTGAGCCCAACTGAAGTCAAGCGCAGGCTCATGCCCGAGGGCACTACTTTATCTTGATTATCAGGCAGCCGGACAATCAGGACCGCGCTCTTGCTCTTGCTCCTGCCGGTCAACATTGGCACGAGTCAGGTTCCAACAAGTCAGCACTCAGCTGGCATTAATTGCTCTATAATGTCAACAGCAGCATCATGCCTCTAACCTGCAACCTTCCTCTCCACAGGCCTCTTTTACAGCTCATTAATTTTGACCGAGTCCAATGCACGTCAGTATGCAACTTAATTTTCACTTTCCTTGGCCACCTGGAAAATGTTTGAGTCTCATAAATTGGATGGAGTCTGGAGGCTGGAGTTGTGCTGGATATGTTACCTTCCAACACTGACCATTTCTGCTTTCTTTCGGGTTAAGGCTACCCCGTTGTCGTTAGGTGAGCCGGGGGTGTTTGGAGCTTGACTCAGGGGGGTCATGGACATCATTAATTGCATTTATGCTTTGGTAACCAGATTGATATCTTGATTGCATGCTCATTGATTGGCTTGACCGTTTCATGTGGCTGAACATAACCACCTTCGGTTGCCACTGCATCGCCTGCATGGTTTGCCTCCTAGTGCCAAGGGGGGTATGTAGTGGTTATGTCTAGAGGCTGTTCTGCATGCAGCAGACTCTCGGCCTGGTAAAGTTAGTAAATTGTGCTGCGTCCTCTCAGGGTGCCAGCATCCCATCATAAAAGGAATGGTGATTGAAGCCATAACAATGCAGGCAGACTTATCACAAAAGCTATCAGTAAAGGTTCTCTAGGTTCCTGTTTTGTTTCCACAGATGTGGGCAGTCCTGACAAGCGTCGTATGCAAGATCTTCAAAAACCTGTGACAGCAGAATCCAAAGTTCCACTGGCTTGGATTTTTGCAATGAACCACAATCAAAGAGACAGACTCACTTCATGCCCTGATGCCATTTAGTAACTCCTAAGAACACACGCAATATCAATTCCAAAAATCAACAGAACCATCACAATGATCAAGGACTAACTTCAAGGAGTGGAAGAAGAGTGGTTTGGGTTGGGGGGCAGGGTTCTTTAGCGGCAGCCACTGCAGGCGGAGGCAGACCCAACACCAGTCACAGCTTACCGGCCCAGCAAACTTGCCCTGAGAATCTCCCTTGGCAGCCTCATACCACCCATCTCATTGAGATCAAGAACTGTGAAGATACTTGCCCTGAGCAGCAGCTCTAAGTTGCCCATGCTTAGCATGGCAGCCATAGACGCAGCATCGCAGGAGACCATCATGTTTTTCATGTCATTATCTTAGGTGTAGGGGGTGTCATTTACATTCCTCACACTTTGGTTCCTCTGACAAGTCTCGGCCTTGATTTGCAAAGAGCCAAGAGCCTTGCTCTCAAGCTTCATGCTTATTCTGTGCACTGTGCATTATCTTGTGCAAACCAGACATTCTCTTGAGCATTCTCCACACTTCCAGACTAATCAGGATAGGTTTTCTGGCTTGTCTGCTCGCAACCCTCCTGATCCTGACTGACCCTCACTGACACTGATCCTCACTGACCGCCCTTTTCTTTTCTGGTGAATGGGCTTTTCCCAAGTGGCCCCTTTCCCTTAATTGATGTGAGCAGCTGTTTTACTGCTTACATATTTTTTTCTTTTCTTTTTCTATTTCTATTTGTTTTTTTTCCATTGTTCTGCGAATTTCCTTCTCAAACAGCTCACTTCCATGCAAGGGCATTAAAAGAGGACATCATCCTGGACATCATGCAAGCTACACTTGTCAGAGTTTGGTGGATAAGCCAACTCCTGTCTCAACTCTCAGGGTATGGGTACGCAAGTGAAACCGAGCAAAAATGAATACCTCCATTACTGGAGCAAGACCCCTCGCGACAGTGTCTTGGAGCCATTCCCAATGCTTTCTCATCCAGATTTTCTGGCTTCTCTGTTTGCCATTCTGTGTATGATTATAAACTCATGCACCTTGCCCTAAGACATGCTATATACTCTGCCATAGCAAACAAATTGAAAGAGCCACATTCATATTCCTTCCATGTTAGGGAGGACAGATGAGTACCAACCACTTTTTCAAACTTCTCAACGCCTACCCCCATATATGCTGCACTCTAGGGAATATCTCCTCATCCAACCTTGGCTATGCCAACCCCTCCTTTTATATCAGCAAAGAAACGTTACTCCCTTGCCACAACTGGAGTATGGAAATAATTGCTGTTCGGAATACCGTATTCGTATTTGCTGTGACAAAAGTCTAAATAATCACAATCCCACCTGGCCTGTGATGTTCCAGAAGCAAACTGGAAGCACTAAAGCATGATGTTTTAAACATCAGTAATGACCCAGTTCTCAATGCCTGCCACCCAAGGACTGAAACTGGTTTCAAAATGTAAAAACTTCCACTTGGTTACCGACACATACATACTCTCAGCCACAGTCAGGAATTACTTTTCCCAACATAATCCAGCCCAAAATTAGCCAAAAAAGTTCCTGACTGGAAGTAGTGGGCATACACAGATGGCAGCTGCCAGATTAACCAAGGAAAACAAGTGATAGGTGCAGGCACATGCCATCCTGCCACCTCTACTCCCAGCTTTGTTGAACCAAATGGTATGGGCATTACAAACACCATCAACAGAGCTGAACTGGCTGCTATCACAGCACCCATTCTTCACAGCCACTCACATATTGCCACTGACGGCCTCTCGTCTCTCCACCAAATCACAAAGCACTTGTTTTACCCCGAGCTTCACCGCTACCACGTACAAGGGGATACTTTGAAGATACCCATGTAAATTATCCACAGCTCACCAATCCCTGTGCACCTATTTAAAGTCAAATCTCACGCTGCTATTGCTGGTTATGAGTGCGCAGATGCTGTGGCCAAGTATTAAGCAACCCAAGTCGACGCAAATCTTGCAGATACAGGGATGCCATACGCTGGCATTAATAAACACCCTTTTCATGTCATAACCTGGCTCGCATACGAAAGGGATATCCCCTCTGATGCAATATCCTCAAGGCCCTCCAACCTACCTGCCCAAAAGCTCATTTATTTCTCAAATCTCTATGATGCTCTGAAGGCACACATGCACTCCAAACACAAACCCTTCAGCCGTTTGCTGCTCATATCATAAAGGTTGACTTCCCTTTAAAGCCCACAAAAGACATCAGCAACACTTTCTGGACGATAATCAATCTGTCCAATCATTTTCCACTACCGTACAGGTACCCATTTCAATCAGAAGCGTGCTGTTTGATTTAAGACCTCAACCAGTCTCCACTGCCCCCTCTGCCATCACTCAGACAGCGCCCTACACATTCTATCAGGTTGTCAACACCATATTATCTCCGGTGTGTTTACTGAACGCCACAATATCGCATGTACACTTATCATGAAAGCTATAAAAGCAGGCTCCTTGGGGGGATGTTTTGTTCAAATGGATGTCGGCAGCAAAGACCGCTTAGCCTTACAAAACCTACAAATCCCGGTTGGATCTACCAACGGAACTATCCCCAAAATGGCTCTTCCCTCGGCAATTTCCTTCTAAGCAAAGACTTGGGAGTGGGAGGTACCATCTACAGCCCTTTACTAAACTAAAGCCCTTTACTACTTAGTAAGTTCGGAGCCTCTGAAACATCTTTGTCTAGATCCTTAGAAAGGTCACCGTGAAGGGGACCAAGCTTGCTGTGAAACTTCATGCTCATTTGGTTCAATATTCTTATAAACTTGTTAGTACCAAACACGCTCTTGAGAAAACTTATGCAGCAAATCCTCATCAAGACCAGGAATGGGATACTGCTAGTCATCCCCCTGATCCCCACTGACTTATTTTGTTAACTTTGCTGGTGGAGGAGTCATACAGTGCTTAGGCCCTAAGTGACTCTTTTCCTTAATTGATGTAGGGAGTGCTTCACAGCCTACGTTGTTTTTCTTTTGTTTTCTTTCCCCAGAAATGTTAAAATCCAGCTGCAGGTATCAAGGCAGCAAATAAGCAAACTGCTCGGGGTTAGGAAGGAGTACAGCTGGCATGCTGCTGTATTTGCCCAATCTGGGCAGCTTACTACTATTAGTAATCATTAAGCTGAAGCAATGATTGTAGCCTATCAGGTCACCAGCAACAGTTGCAGCCACTACAGAATTTACCTATAGCTTGCGCTGGTGCAGCCAAGACGTGAGATATTGTCACGCTGAGAGTATGGTGCAGACAAAGTAGCGTCATGGCAGCAGGATAACAAATCGGTGGGTGGGGAGCCGAGCGACGCCCAGTGCGTGGCGAAGCCGGTCACCTCCACACATCCGCCTGACACCCACCACTGGATAGGGCTGGCTCTCAGGTGCACGCACCAGCGTGTGGATACCCCGGCTGCTCCTGAAGCCACCCTCCTCCAGCTGTGCCCACTGGCTGGCAGCATCGGCTGCAACCTTTCCCCTCCCCTTAGGCTGAGCTTTCTGCTGGCTGCTACTGCTCAGAAGGTCGCGCTATTTTTTTTTCGCTCCATAGCCGCCCCCTTAACCAGTAAGTGTTACAAGCGAGAAGGGAGACAGGCTACCTCGGAGGTGCAAAGCGACACCTACTTCAGTCAAAATAAGCCCTAAATACCCAGTCAACTACCACAACCGACTGTGCATGCTTATGCAGTATAAATCTGGTGCTGCACTAATTTGGCGTGAAATATGTGCTACACCACTGCTTACTTAGTTGATTTCCATGCTTGAAGCATGGAAATTTCACTGCTGGATGATGTTTAGGTTACTTCATCGCATGAGTAAGGTGATCGACTTTGCCTGCTGTTTATGGCGAATTCTGAGTTGCTGGTTGTACATTTTTTCAAGCCAGGCCTTCGAGGAAAGCTTGTAATATGCCCATGGAGACTTGCTAAGGATCACAATCCAATAGTGAGTGCTTATATCGTGAACCCAATTTTGCCTTAGCCAGCACAGGTAACGTCATTGCTGCGTGACCTCGGTTGACATGACGATTTATGCACAGTAATTTTACTGTGTCATTTAGCTGAATTGACTCACTCGGAGATCATCTAACCAAAAAACATGAGAGAACGAGTTAAGCGGTTGATTGCCCCTAAAAGCCAGCTGCCAGTCGGTGAACCTGCTTTACACTGCAAAGTTCGCAGCTTGTGTTGGATCTGCAGGGCTAGCACATTCCACCGCTGGCGTACAAGTTATACGGTATAACGTGCCATTACATCATAAAAAGAACAAGGAAAGGACACAAGAGGAGGCTACTTCAAGTTCATGTCAGAGCAAGTAACCAAGCCCGTCAAAAGAATAGGAACATAGCGAATTGCAAAGCCTCTGACATGGAAAATCAAAGGGATTGGTTAAAGCGAGTTAATCAAATTGCACCCCAAGTAATAATTAGCTGTCCTGCCTCCCCTCTTTAACCGTTCTAATACTTGTTGTACAGTACAAGTTGTTGCACATGCAGGAATTTGCAAATAAATGTCCTGGAATCCCTTACTATACTCAGTGCGCTTCCTTCTTTAAAGCAATGCGTTGCATTTCTGTGCGTGCTAGTAAAAGTCATTTTCCAAGAAACGTGCATGAACAATGAAAAGGAAACGCTGAGCTCTTGCCAGGCGTGCAAGCCACTAAAGGTTGATCCATTTTGACGAGGACTCGCACCAAAGCACCCTCTTGTACAACCAGCCATGAAACAAGCTTTTTGCACAATTTAGTCTACATGTGAGGCTTGGTGGGTAACAGCATGCCGTATATAGAATACGTGCATGATGCACCCTACTGTGACAAAGTAGTGGAGCATGTGGTGGTCCGACAACCCTGGGAAGCGGTCATGGCCACCATTCTGCATCAGGGTAATTGGCATGACAATTGATGAGATACATATGCCAGAGGCGTGTCAAAGAATGTGTCAGATCTCCTCTGACTCAGCTACAGATCTTAGGAGAGGTTGTTGAACATTGTATTTTCAAGTACTTCATACACAGAAGCATGTCTTGACCTCTGCACAACCCTAAAAATAATGAAGCAATGCTATCACTTTATAGGGGCGAGGTTGAACAACAAATACGCATGTCTCTTGTAGTTTCCTGGGCTCATGGCTTCACGGCATACTGTAAAGCAAATGCTATGGTTGCATAATTTCAGAAAGAAAGTGCAGGTCTGGGAGAGCAGCGCAAGTTCAATCACAGCCACAACCAAGGCAAGCACACCAATTGTTCATCAGTGAACCCACAAGAGGTTTTTCAGAGTAGCAACATCAAATTTGCCGCCAACTACCAGATATCCTGCACAAACCAAGTCCATGCTCTGGCATACAAATTGAGTGCAATAACTTACTTGGATAAACGAGTACGCGCCCATCAGGTACAAGACAACTTGCAAAGTGAGGTTCATGTTGACAATCTGAGATTTGTCATGTTGGACACAGTGAGTGAGCAGCAAGTGAAGTGAGTATGGAACAAGGAGGGCAAAGTAAGCGACCTCAGCATTGGGGCAAGGAAAAGGGAGAAGCAGGTATGGTGAGACCTTGTTTGCAGCATGTCATGCTCAGCCTGGCCTTAGAGCAAAGGTTGTTAACATGGTGGAGCTACAACACATTGAGATCTGGTCAAGTTGTGAATTTGGTTAACAACGATGAAAGCAAAACCACCACACTGCTGAATGTACTGCACACAGCGCACACATACTTAGTGGGATAACCATGTCCATGCTACGTACCGTCCAGTAGCGCACAAACAGGACAGTGCCTAATGCCACAAACGACAGTGTGCGCACGGTGGGCCTGAGGAATGCTGCTCCAATCAGTGCCAGTCCTGTCAGTACCATGCACATCATGTCATCGGCAGGGTCTTTGGCCTGTGTCAAACATAGCGTACCAAAACTTGGTTAAGGAAATGCAGGGGTGCGTTTAGAGTGAGGAAGACAAAAGCAAGGGAGAAACCAAACCTTTAAGCACAACTTCTCATGAGAACTCAGTCAAAAGCTACAGGTGAAACCTTTTTTATGATTGCAATAGTCCATTGCAAGCCATTCCTTGACAGGCTTTGGGAGCTACTTGTTTTTAAGATGTGCATTTCACCCTGATGAGGTGGGGGCCCTAGGTTTTAAAAAAGTCAAATTGAAGCAGAACAAATGATTTAACTATGTGCTTAAAGGGCTCATTACACCTTTTTGACATTATTGGTAACAGGACTGCACTATGATGTGTCACGGCACAGGGTTACTGTGCTCTTTGCCCTGCCCAATTGTCTTGCGGCTGTCTCACCTCATATCCATTTCTAGCTCAGCAAGCATTGAGTGGGAAACAAGATTTGCAGAGAGACGCTGCATTCTCATCAGAATCAATCTTCTGAATGACTGGCTATGAGCAATTAAAGCAGATTTAAGGCTGCTGTAAGTAAATACGCTTTAGATATGAGGCGCAGTGATTGAGGACAACTTTCTCATATTTCCTAGAGCCTTAACCAGTGTACGTTGTGTACGTTGTGTTAGCATGACCTTCAGGTTTGCCAATGCGTGCTTGCAGCTTGCTCAGCTTGTAGTGGCACAGAATTTGCAAGGGAGGGTGGCCGTCCCAACCCCCCTCTGCCACCTTCACGAGATCAAAATGGGTGTGTTGCTTGTATAACCCCCGCGCAGGGTCCCTTTGAAATGCAAATTCCAACCCCCTGTCAATGAATAGCTCAGTTCATTCAAAGTTCATTCAAAACTCTTGATATTTTCTTCATTGAGGAACCAACCTATTTGCCAAGCGCAAACACTTCTACTCACAGCTGGTGTGCTCACCCAGTCCAGACCAATCAGAGCTATACCATAAGAGAAGGAGTCCCAGTGTTTGCTGCTGTTTTGGTAGGGAGCGTCACGTTTGCAATCATTTAAGGCAAAATGGAAGCACAATGATGTAGCTACATTGTGAACTGAAGAGGATGTGGAGGGGTGGTGAATAGCATTCAAATGTGCATTTGAGCCAAGGTAGGCCAAAAGTCCAGACCATCTACCCACACAGCCCAATAGGATCACCCATCTCACCCAACCTCCGCCAGTAATTTCAGACCTCACCAGCAAAGCTGTCAAAGGTGTGCCCACAATCAGTGCCACAATGCCCACGTGGTCTACTTTCTCCTGCGCAACAGCATGCGCAGTAGCACGCACATGCTATGTCTTTGATTGAGTGCAGGATGGGCAGGACATACGTGAGCGCGCAGGATGGGCAGGACATGCGTGTGCGCAGGATGGGGCAGCCGACTGAAAGAGCGCAGAGAGAAGCATCAGGGGGGTCGCAAGGGTGTCTCAAAGCATGAAGAATACAGGATCAAAGCAATCCTCGCACCAGTGTGTGGTTGTCTGGCCAAACATGAGTGACTGCCGAGAGTATGTGGGTGGTGGCAGCAGCCGCGCAGAACATGGACAGCACACGGCCGCCTAGGGTGAGGTCGTGGAATGCGATAATGCTGCATGGAAGAGGTGAGCGGATAAGGTGCACGATGGAAATGCGTAGGGTTACTGAAAACAGTATATATATGCAGTAGATTTGCCAGATCCAGTGCCACTTTTCCATACAAATATGCGGGGTATTCATACGGTTTTCAGCATCCGTGGACAAATGAAGGGCTGAGGCTGGAATCAATGGCACACAGGACAAGGCGAGCTTGGGATCTGGCTGGGTTTGGGATCTGGCGTGCTACAATACATTGCAGGGCAATGGGCAAGAAATGAGAGGCAGCTGTCAATACTGCCTGGCGCAAGTGCATTGCTGCTGCTCTAAGGCAAGCCTGTGGAACCTTCCATGACTGCCATACATGCACTTGGGATGGACCTTTCTTGGCACAGCTGACATGATCCTCTTGTGGAAACCTCCTCACTATCACAATCCCAGACCTGGGTAAAGAAAAGCTACACAACAGCCCGTTTTGACTGCATCTGCGCTGCCACATTCACTCCACCCAGCAGATCAAATAAGGATACATAAGCTTAGAATTTATGGAGGCCCAAAACAGCCTGCAATGGTCTTGCCTGAAATTGACATAAAATTGACCAGTACTGTACCACAACACTCCACAGGTCAACCCAACTTACCCCAACACGACAAAAAAACCTCCTGGCACAGCATGTGACCAAAAGTTGATGCGCTCATAAGGGTCATGGAAAACACCTGTCAGTGTGTTGATGTTTTCCAGAGCAACGCATTTTTAGCTTGCACTGAGCAGCAACCTATGTTTTGGATCACTAAGTTTGCATGTAGTTACTGGATAGGCAATATATGCAGGGAAGAAGGCTCTAAAGATACGCTACTCACAAACGTGCCATGGCTGCGGCGGGTGGGACCCTGCAGGCGCGCCAGGTTGCCGGAACTGTTTGGGTGGACAGGTAAATCCAAGGCGATGGGCAAAGGTCCAAAGCCATGACTTTTCTCCCATGTTGTCCCTCTAGTTGTAAAAAAAGGGCTGAAAAAGAGCCAGGCCAGGCAGCCCCCCTTTGGTGGTAGAAAAGGCCAAAGAGGCAGCCAGGCCAGGCAGCCGTAGGGACCACCGTTTCGAGATCTCGCGACAAAAAAATAATTTGTTTTAAGATTATGACTGTTACATGGATTTTAAATTTGCATTTTGACTGATCCTATGGGATTTGAATTTTGAGTAGACCCCCCCTTTGGAGTTGCTTCAGTTTGCCAACTAGGTTGCTATAGCCTCATGGAAGGATGGTGGGGCACACAGCGCTGCAACTTTCTGCTGGGCAGGGTGATGAAGGCAGCCAACGCCCCGCATGTTGCCCAAGCCAAACAGACGTGGGTGGCACAGGTGGAGCTTCTTGTCCAGCAGGCGCAGGCCCTGCAGCAGCTAGGCCACACACAGAAGTCCTTGATGGCAGAGTGTGCAGAGCAGCAGGCAGCTGCAGATGGCAAGGCCCATGACGGGCCCGCGCCCTCCCCTGCCCAACCGGAACGGCCGGAGGATCAGCCAGGCCAAGAGCACGCTCTGCCAGAGCCCATTATCAAGGCTGCCATGCCTGTGGGAGGTGGGGAGGAGCTGCTACGCGCTGTGTTCTCTGTCGTGGACACTCCCAGCCCTGAGGAGATCAGGGCGCTGGCACTGCAAGTAGGCCGGAGCCAGGGCCACGTCCGCAGCTTCTTCACCAAGCTCCGCAGCAGCATGCAGGTGAATTAGAGCAGCGCCGCAGCAGTGGTCCTTGGGCCTGTCCGGGCCCTACTCAGTACTCGCTACTCCATTGATGGCAGCAGCCAACAGCCCGAGGAGGTTGCGCATGCAGCATGCGGTGCATATGGGGAGCAGAGCCCATTCCTTCTTCTGCATGGCCTTCCTGCTTGCCTGCAGCACAGCCGCACATTCCGCCAGCCACATTGCCGCCTTCCCCCCCACACCCTACCCCCCCCCAAGTGGGCGGCTCGGCCCTGCTTCCCTGCATCTGCACCTTCGATGCAGGCACATCCTTTACCTCCAGCAGTGGCCCATTTGGTCTTCCCAGCTGAGACCCATTGCCATCCCCCTGTCACAGGAAGCATGCGTGTGTGTGTGTGTGTGTGTGTGTGTGTGTGTGTGTGTGCACGCCCCAAGCACTGGACAGCACGTACCCCCACCCCAGATTGCCGTGACGCCATCATCATCCCTATCTGCAGCCTGGCCCATGTGGCCTCATGACCGTGCTGCAAGGGACTGGGACCCAGCTGGTGTGCGCCCATGCCCACCCTCATGCCCACCCTACGGCGCTGACCTCGCTGCCGACAGTTGAACCCCTTGGGGCCCATGGCCGTGCTGCGCGCACTTGCGACCCACAGATGGTGTGTGCCCATGCCTGCCCCACACTTGCAGGCTTTTTTGCAGAGGGCCGTCGCAAAGGAGCGCCAGCGCACCAAGAACACCCCACAGGAGGCTGCCCTGCGAGCAGGTGGGGTGTGCAGGCAAGCGGCCAGTGGTGCAGCTGAGGTCGGGGGCGCTGTGCATGCGCGCAGGTGCATGTTTATGTGCGAGGCTGCATGCGAGCAGATGCGGTGTGCAGGCGGGCGCTGCCAGCAGTGGCACGATTGGGGCGGGGGACACTGCCAGGCAAGCAGGTGCACATGCGCGTGGGGGTAGCTGTCATTGTCTATGCGCGTGCGCAGAGAGGGATGCTGCAGTCAGTGGTGCAGGGGCGCAGCATTGTCTGGTGTACGGTGGGTGCATTGTGCATGCCCTGAGCTGCATCAGCTGCCTGTGCTAAGCCGCACCACACATCTACAGACACATGCACGTGCAGGTGCACAGGCATGCGCTTACCCACCCCCCTCCCCCTCACACGCGACACACATCACGCATCTGGCGTGCGTGGATGTGCGCATGTGCACATGTGCTTGCAATCAAATTGCAAGTGGGCTGTGCTTGGCAGCAGGGACTGCTTATGCAGGTGGGCAACAGGCCCACAAGTCACGATTTAAATGATGACCAAACCGTAGCATGATTCAAATGACAACCCAGGTGCAAATGCGGTCGCAGCCTGAGTGGGGCGATTATTTGCATGCTAACTCGCTTGCTCAGGTGTGGCCAACAGATCATGGATGGATCATGGATCGTATGGCCGATGGATCATGGACGGGTCATGGATGGCTCATGCTTGCTTGCTCAGGTGTGGCCGACCCCGGGGACGCCCACAGCTTGGACCAGCACGCCGCCAGGGTGGCGTCCCAGCTGGCGCACTTGGAATCCATGCTGGACCGCAAGGGCGGCATCAACATGCAGGCCCCGGGCGCCTCCTCGTTCGTGCCGTTCATGAAGGTGAGCTCCGCGGCTGCCTCCTCACGTGTGCAATTCATGGCGGTCTGCGGCGCGGCCCTGACCTCCCGAGAACAGACTATGGAAGCCTTTGCCCTTGGCCTTGATCGCCTGGAAGCCAGTGCGCATGGGCCTTCACAAGGTGACTCGGAACAGTGCGCATGGGCCCTCACCAGGTGACTTGCAGGGGTGCAGGCAGGTGGCTGGGTTGGAGTGGTGCAGGCAGGTGACTAGGTTGGAGAGGTGCAGGCGGGTGGCTGGTCACGAGGCACAGACTAACAGGAGAGAAGGGCACGCAGGGTCTCACCAGCTTCACCTTCAGGGGAACGCAGGCAGGAGGCCCTGTGCTTGGCACATTCTTGCCCGCTTGCGCACACACACACACACACACACACACACACGCGCACACTGTATGGAAACATTAATATACCCTATTAGCAGGCATGTCAGGCATTCGGATGCCTTTTCTTACATTGGTATGCGGAGCTCGGGCCATGATTCACATGTGTCACAGGCGCAGGCGAGGCTTGACACAAGCAGGTCATGGATTTGAATCCTACCAAGCATCCATTGCTGCTCCGAGTGCAAGTGTCCCTTGGGCAAGGACACGAGGCTAGGCTCAGGCAAAGGCTAGGCAAAGGCTAAAGACTTCCATTTGACCAATACTGGCCTGAACGTCCAGAGCTTAGTAGGGGGGGATGTTACGAAACATTCATGTACCCTCTAATTAACAGGCGTGTCAGGCGGCATTCGTATGCCTTTTGTTACACACACGCACAAAAAAAAGACACCACACAAAACACGCGTAGCGCGTCACCCAGGCACCCCTCACTCGTGCAGCAGGTGTGCACTAGCAGACGCCCATTGAGCTGAGCCGGTGTCTGATCGCAGCCTGAAGCTCATTGCAGCGCCCCTTGGTAGGACTGAGTGGGGGTGTGCAGCATGGCCATGCGCGCATGCTACTGAATCAACCCATTCAGCGTGCTTGCGCCGCCTGCACGCCAGCCCCGCCTGTACGCGAGCCCCAGCTGCGACAGTCTGTGCACGGCACAACGTTGCACAGCATGCAGGGCACGCACAGCTATGAAGTGCGCAAGCCCCGGCTGCGACAGCCTGTGCACGGTGCAACGTTGCTCTGCATGCAGGGCACGCACAGCTATGAAGTGCGTGAGGCCCAGCTGCGGGCACTGAGCGCCACTCCTGCAAAGGTGTCCTACAAGTTGGCCACGGGGCCGCTGCTCAGCGTGCTGGAGGCGTGGCTGGTGGAGGGCGAGGCGGACCAGCAGCACAAGTTTGTGAGGTGCGTGCGGGGAGCGGGGGCGGCCCTGCGCGCGCAGCAGAGCGCGCCGGCCAGGCATGTGCTGCGTGCTAGCGGTGGAGGGGGAACCAAGCCAGCAGCAGTGATCTGTGTGCAAGGAGCGGCAACGCACACGTGCTCGTGTGTGTTTGTTTTTGTGTGTATTGGTGTGTGTGCAATGTGCACTCGTGCTATTAATTTTGCAGTACCTGCTAAGCTCCAAACTCATGTGTGCACTGCACAGCATGCCTGTGTGGTGCATGCTTGCATGTCCATGACACTGCCAATGACATGTGCACCAGCAAGCACAAAGACATGCATGCACGCCAGCGGGCATACACAAGGAGTTGCCCACAGTCTTATATATATCACATGCTCGATGCGCACAGACACGCAAAGAGACATACAGAGCACAAAGAGACGTACAGAGCACTAAGAGACATACAGATTACCCAAAGAGACATACAGAGCACGTATAAGAGCAGGGGGGTGAATTCAGTCTGCAGTGCTTGCACCGGACACTCTCACACTCAAGCGCACATGCTCGTGTGCACACATGCACACTCACACGCTCATACGCGCCTGCAGGGAGGTCCTTGTGACCTTGCAGCGCCTACCCGTGAGCTGGCCCCTGCTGCAGGGCAGCACGCTGCTGTACACGGCCGCACGCTTCGCTGCCGCGCGCAACGAGCGCACAGCTGCAACTGCGCAGCAGCTGGTGCGGTACTGGGGGCAGCGCTTTGATGACCTCGCCATGGCATCAGTGGTGCAGCGAGCAGGGGCGGGCAAGGCAACCACCTTCCTGCAGGTGCGTGTATATGCATGTGTGTATGTCTGCTTGTGTTGTATGCATTTGTGTGCGCATGCGTGGATCATGCTTACATGCACGCCTTCACCTGCATCAAGGCTTGCAAGCACCCATCTGCGGCGGTGCAGTGCAACAGAGTGCGCATAAGCGTGCCTGCTTCCCCCCCCTTGTGTGTACGCGCAGGCCCTCATGCTCGCCCATTGCTTGGGCATGCACAAACGTGTGCAAACGATTGCACACATCCCACACATGTAGACTCAAACCACACACATGTTTGCAGATGCTCGTGTGGAGACCCACATGCGCATACGGACACACGCACACGCACTTGCACACACATACACACTTGTACACACGCACACACACACACACAATTCTGCGTATGCAGGCGCACATGCCTACAGTGCCACGCAAGCGCGCAAGCCACCGGTGCGGCCACAGCCGCGTGCGCCCCGGGAGCACAGCCGCCTCCACTGTGCCTACTGACGATCTGAGCAGCGCTAAGTCAGCGCTCGTGGCTGCGGCTGCGGATCATGGTAGTAGCCATCCAGCAGGTATGTGTGTACGTGTGTGCGCCTCCAATCTGTTCAGCGCGTGCAACATTGCTGGCAGCTACAGCGCCTGCCTGCGCCCGGTTTGTGATGGGTATGATGGGTGTGAAGTGTGGTGAAATGTATGTGTATGTGTGTCTGATACACAGCGGGTCATGGCGTCTAGGCACACTAGGCGGGCGAGGCTGCTAGCTGAGACCCGTTGTGACACAAGCATGTCTGGTGCTACGCAAGCATGTCTGGTGCTACGCAAGCATGCCTGGTGCTACGCAAGCATGTCTGGTGCCCGTTTCTTCACAGGGCATCAGTAGTGACATGGCCTTAGGCCAAGCTCATTTGATGCGCTGTTGTGATGAGCTGTTTGCGTAGGCCTGCTGCCTGGCACGTCCAGTCCTAATGCAGCGCATGCCCTGATGTGGTCCTGATTCCCTGATGTGGTCCTGATGTGGTCCTGATGTGGTCCTGATTTCCTGATGTGGTCCTGATGTGGTCCTGATGTGGTCTTGATGTGGTCCTGATGTGGTCCTGATGTGGTCCTGATGTGGTCCTGATTTGGTCCTGATGTGGTCCTGATGTGGTCCTGATTTCCTGATGTGGTCCTGATGGGGTCCTGATGGGGTCCTGATGTGGTCCTGATTCCCTGATGTGGTCCTGATGTGGTCCTGATGTGGTCCTGATGTGGTCCTGATTCCCTGATGTGGTCCTGATGTGGTCCTGATGTGGTCCTGATGTGGTCCTGATTCCCTGATGGGGTCCTGATATGTCCCTGATGTGGTCCTGATTCCCTGATGTGGTCCTGATGTGGTCCTGATGTGGTTCTGATTTCCTGATGGGGTCCTGATGGGGTCCTGATGGGGTCCTGATGGGGTCCTGATGTGGTCCCGATGGGGTCCTGATGGGGTCCTGATGGGGTCCTGATATGTCCCTGATGTGGTCCTGATTCCCTGATGTGGTCCTGATGTGGTCCTGA
>LKMJ01003085.1_pt1 | contig 15469 bp, 21 predicted proteins | sample 643391 | NCBI WGS metagenome assembly LKMJ01 (sample SAMN04112250, study PRJNA286221) | soda lake metagenome | biome: soda lake; feature: Kulunda Steppe; material: water; isolation source: sample PL-Br10 brine of Picturesque Lake | place: Russia: Kulunda steppe | collected 2010-07
CGGGGGGGGGGGGCGTGCGCGCTCTCGCGGATGATTTTGCATAAACACTTGCGAAGGATCAAGTGTGTGCGTTCGCGAATGTACAAGTGTGTGCGCTCACAAATGAACAAGCATGGACGCTCCAGAAATGCTGGGCCTGTTCACAAACAGCGCACATGTGCGTGTCCACGCGCTCGCAAGTACAGACACGCATGTTCACACGCCTTCCTGCCCCCCTCCTCCGCTACACCCCGCGCAGCCCCCCGAGGACAACGTGACCGTGAGCCTGGATGCAGAAGCCACAGACCCCTCACCCGGCTGTGCCAGCCCCACGGCCGGCAGCGCCAATGGGCCGCTGTTCAGGAGCACAAGCAGCACGCTGCCGGGCGCGGGGCAGCTGGCGGACCGGCACCTCGCCTATGGCACTGCGCTGGGCGTGTGCGACAGCGACCATAAGCCTGTTTGGTGCAAACTGCAGCTGCAGCTGCCAGCATATGTGCAGCAGCAGAAGCGCCGGATGAGCGAGCAGGTGCGGGGGTGCGCAGGCGCGGGCGGGGGGCTCAGGACAGAAGGGGGCCAGAGGAGGCAGGGAGAGGTCCTGCTCTTTGGTCGCTCTGTATTGCTCAGTGTGCGTGGGAGTGTGTGGGCAAGTGCATTGCATGCGTGCGCACGTGTGTGCTTGCATGCGTGTGCGTGTGCATGCGTATGCGTGCGGGCTTCATTGTGTGTATGCAGGTGTGCATGTGGATGCATGCACTGGCGGGGGTGCGTGATGCCAAGGTGGCATATGCACAGGGCGCGCAGGGCCTGCTCTGCGCCCACACTCTGGTGCACAGATGTTCATACAGAAGAGCTCATCCCCGATGGATCCAGGAGATTGCCATCATGCATCCAGGTGGCCAGGGCTGCGGCCTTGCATGTTGTGCACTGCCACCCACCCGCTCTTGCGCCGCTGCTGCCGCCCGCACCCTGCGCACAGGTGCTGCAGGACATCCGCAAGGACGTGGCCCCTCGGAGCCCCCCACGGCTGACGCTGCAAATTGAGTCCTTGCAGCCGACGATGTCCCACCAGGCAAGTGGTGCAAGCGAGTGGTGCGCGCAACATTTGCGCAAGCTAGTACTGCGCGCAACATTTGCGCAAGCTAGTACTGCAAGCTAGAACTGCCAGCAAATTTTGGGTGCTAGTACTGCAAGCAAGTGGCGCGAGCAAATGGGGCATGCTAGCGCAGCAAGCAAGTAGCGCGAGCATTGGAGCAAGCAGGTAGGCCCCACTTCCCCTTGTCCCCTTGCCTGCTGTTGCTCTGCTGCTGGAAGACGTGCTATGAATGTAGATGTGGTTGAAATGTAGGGGCACTTGATGCGCATGCCGCAGCATGTGTCTTGGCACGGCAGCAGGGCATGTCAATTTGGGCCAGGTGAGCTGTTGTGCTGTGAAATTGGAGCAGGGCGCGCCCCTGCGCTGCTTCAGCATTGAAAATGAGATGTAAAAGCATCGGCATAAATCACAAAGAGGTTCGCCCCCGCGCTGCTTCAAGGTTGAATGGAATGCACAGCACCGCAGCGCCGGCATGAACCACGAAGAGGGCTGCGTTGCGGCGGTTCTTTGAGCATGGCCTGTGTGCTGCAACGCGATGGCACATGGTGGATAGCCCCAGGTGCTGCGTGATGCACCCTTCTGCTCTTGTGTGTGCAGGTGCCCGACGATGTGCCCAGCCTCGTGCTCCGGCGTGAGGAGGTGGAGGAGGTGGTGGTGCGGAACCCCGGGCCAGCGCCTGTGCTGGCGAGGGTGGCGGGGGATGGCAAGCCCCTGCCGCTGTGGCTGGAGGTAGGGTTGAGGATTTCAGGCCGTGAGTGCAGTCCAAGCCTGGACCATGTGGCTGGAGGCAGGGGTCTTAGGTCAAATATAGGTTAAGGCTGAATAAGAGCCCTGACCCTGGGGCTGGAGGTGCGCTCCCCCAGGAGTTGCCTGGCAGGCCGCCAATTTCCTCCTGCTCTTGACGCTAGGCAAAGAGAAGGAGACGGATCTCTGCTGCTCCCATTGCTGTTGGATAGCATACCTCGACACCTTATGATGTCGTCAATCCAGCCCTGGGTGGGTCATTGCGTGTGATAGCATCGCGAGTATGAGCACCCATGTACTTGCGCTAAAACGCATGCATGACTGGCATTCATGCAATAAGCCTCCTGCAAATATACAGCCCAGCACACACACACACATGTACGTTTGCATATGTGCAAGGATAGACGCAACACTGCCAGACATGTCCCTCGTGCCGTGTGCAGGTGCGTCCTGCAGCATGTTTAGTGCCCCCCCGCGGCAGCGTGCGCTTCACGCTGCAAGCGGCGGCAGCGCCTGACGGCGGGGGGGCCCATGGTGGGCTGGGGGGTGTTCACGCCCTCAGGGCACAGGAGTTCATCCTGCACGTGTGCGCCCAGCACCTCACAAATGTGGGCAGGGGCTTGGACAGCGGCGAGTCCAGCCCCATGTACAGTAGCCCCTTGCAGCCGCAGAACGCGGGTGCGCCGCAGCCGCTGCTGCTGCGCGTGCAGTCCTTGAATTACTGATTGTGGCTCTGTCACGGAGGAGATGTACAGCTTGCAAGGGTGGCACATTGCGGACATGGGGTCGTGTGTCACATAGAATCAATTTCCTGTGTCAGCGCATAAGCGAGCTGAATCTCCAAGAAAAACACCCAGGGGTAAAGGGCACCTCTTTTTAGGAATCTGAGGTTGGGGTGACATGGCACGGCATCGGAGTAGGTGTACACGGATGGTTGTTAGCCACTTAAACTTAGATTAGTGCTTGCCACCGCAATTTTCCTTACTCTGTTGCATGGGCATAGGTCTGTTGCTTGAGGGCTTGCGTTATGAATAGAGCTTATGTAATTGTGGCTCGAACATTTGTGTGTGGGTGGCATGTGAAGCCGCATGTTACTTCTTGTGTGAGGATTATAACATTGTTCGTCTGGTATTTCCATGTACTTCGAGTGTAACGCTGGAGGACCATTTCTGTCAGATGTTTTATGGAATCCTCCAATTGTCTCTATGTTTAACCATGGCCTTCATTTGCTGCAACGCACAATTTTACAACTCATTCCTGTTGCTGTTGTTATGCAATGAATGGAACTGCAACAGCAATCACAGCCAGACTTTTTGCATCATGATGCTTGGTGGCTTGTAAAGGGGTAATGAACGATCGTCTGATTTTATTGAGACAAGAGGAGGTTTTGAGCTGTACCTACCTTGTAAAGTGGCGACACCATTACAAATTTTCTTTGATGTGGGCCTCACAAAGTTTTCCTCTGTTTAGAGACCGTCTGTCCAATCGCATCCTGACTTGAGCTTGTTGCAAATGGCCGGCAGGTAGTGTGTAAGAATCAAATCCCCTGGAGGACCTCTTCTCGCGTGCTGCCAGTCATCTGGTTTACGTTGACTACTAGATAGTATCACATTGCTCTCAGAGCAATGAGCCCAAACTTTGGACTAAAAGGTGCAAGTTGCAAGTAAGAGCATATGTTTCTGGATTACCTTACCCTTCAAAGGGTCATGTGGCAGAGCTTGGCCAGCGCTGAGCTCATCATCCTACCAGGAAGACTAAGTATGTGCATTACAAGGGGAATGCGTTGCTCAGGCTTGAAGTCCAGCCATGGTCGTCAGAAATGTGTGGGCTGTTGAAACAGGTCTTTCGACCAGGTTTTTTCTGGCTGGAATTGGTGAACCTTTAACATTAAAAGAAATTGAAAACCGTCACTGAAAACCAGTTGAAACAGCTGGTTTAACAATGATTGATTGAAGGTTGATTTGTAAGCGGATCCTGGCATGCCTCCATGACACTTTAGCCCTCAAGCATGAGCACCTCAATATTGTGCGTGAACAACTCATTGATGACCAGGAATCTGATCTACAACAAGAACATTAGTAATCAGCATTACCAGTGTTGCAACTGCTAATCGTAATGTGATCCAGTGACTGACTACCTGATGATGAATGAGTTGCGAGTGGAGACGGAAGCCATCATTTGTTGGAGACTGCCCACCAGCCTGGCGTCTTCTCTCAAGGTTCATTGCCGTTCCTGTCCCTTTTCATACGTCAAGCCACAAGCATGACTAATACTTGCTTTGAATGCTATCATGATTTCTCCTCTCCTTTTTGACTCAAAAACTTCAAGTGTCCTTTTTGACTCGAAGCTTCAAGTGTTGGACACTCGGAGTGTCTCACTCCCTTTACTTCATGCGTAGCTTTTCTTCTCTTTTCTTTTTTGAAATACCTCTGCCTGAGGATAGACTCTGGCTTTTGAGTATATCCTTCAAATTCTTCTAATGACTGCAATTCAAATGCACTTAAGGATATAATGTATTCAAGTCTTCCTCTGATGATCAAACTTACTCAAAAGACAGCCTGCACGTGCTTTAATTTGTGCTGTAACTTGACCCAGGGCTCCTGCCAAGGGTAGTGCCCCCTTCTTCCATGTCCATACAGCACTGAGTCCAAGCAAGAGTCTGCTTGGCCCCCCCTGGCTGGGCAACAGCAAAGAGATTCCTGGGTTTCCCAAGCATGAAGAGCAGTGCCATTACAAATCAGGCAAATAAAAGGCGTCAGCTCAGCCAGGATCTGCAGAGCTTTATGCAGGGCTAGAAAGAAAGCAAAAGATGCATGTACAAATGCTGTCCAGTGCAGTGGTCAATATACCACCCAGGACCACACGGTGCATGAGAGGTCCAGGGCTGGCAGCCAAGCCATTGTAACACACATGAGCTGCCAACTTCTCCTCCGTATGGGTCAGGCTGCTGCGCTAGGTAGCTGCCTCCACGCCAGGCCCTTGCCGTTCTGCCTGCTGCCTGCTTCCTGGCCTCGTGGTCAACCATGACTCTCAGTCATGCCTTGTGGGTCGCGCCTTTGATGCATTGCCCTCCAGCTGTGCCTAGGTCCAGATTCCAGTCATGCCTAGGTCAGGCTTCCAGCCCATGTGTGTACATGTCAGGCTGCTGCAGACTGCGCATCCACCTCCATGCTGGGTGCGACTCATTCCTTCCTCACCCTTTCTACCAGTCATTGTCTGAGGAAATCCTCACTCCATGCCTTGCTGCACGAGGTCATCATCTAAGGATCCCTCTTCCAGTGAAACAACGAACGGGGGCCTCCTATGCGTCCACCTCCATGCTGGGGCTGACAGCAGGGCAAGGGTGCGCAGCAAAGTACTGCCGCGCCCCCGCGAGCTTCTCCTCCGTGACGTTGCACAACGGGTCGGGGCGCTTGAGCAGATTCTCACTGGGGCCCAGCACGCAGTTGGACGCGTGCTGCGCGCTGGCCAGCCCGCTCAGGCAGTAGCAGGTGTGGTAGAAGTCGACCGATTTGCCGGGCTTGTCCCGCAGGCCACCTCGGACCACTTGCTGGCAGCACCTGCACACAGCGCAGCATGCTGCCACGCTGAGAGGCTGTAGCAGCCCAAACGCCAGGCTTGTGGCACCGCCAGCACGCGTCACGCGCTCAGATGCACAGCGCGGTGGGCGCTGCATGTGAGGGGGTTGGGCAGGAAGGTGGGGAGGGGTGGGATGGGACGCGTGGCGTGCGGCCCTGCGCCAGCACTGCACAGCGCCTGAGATGGTCACTTCCTCAGGGCAGGCATGCTCTGTGGGCAACGGCGCTGCTCAAGAATGCGTCCTTCCTTTTATAACAGGTGTGCTTCAAAATGCCACCGAGGATGGCGACCAAGCAAGGGAGAAGGAGAAGGGACAGGTGGGCGCAGCGGAAGCGCAGTATAAAGAGGTGATGTAAGGTCTTGACTGAGAGAGGGGCAGAGGCCCGCTTTCGGATGCTGCGCCGCCGTATCCTCTACCTGACGCCTCGCACGCTGGCTGCCCCCAGCAGCCAGGAAACATTTGGCGCAACCTGCACTGCCACATTTGGCGCAACCTGCACTGCCACATTTGGCGCAACCTGCACTGCCACCTGCACTGCCACATTTGGCGCAACCTGCACTGCCACACTGGCACTGCCACCTGCACTGCCACATTTGGCGCAACCTGCACTGCCACACTGGCACTGCCACACTGGCACTGCCACCTGCACTGCCACACTGGCACTGCCACCTGCACTGCCACCTGCACTGCCACACTGGTGCAACCTGCACTGCCACACTGCGCAGCCTTCCCTGGCATTTCAGGAAGGGGATGCACCTCATGCACGTGCGATGCCGTTCTGGGATTGACACAATTAACCTGTGGAGAAGGAGCCTGGGATTGATGCAATGAGGTGGAGCCTGGGATTGACACAATCAACCTGTGGAGAAGGAGCCTGATGCAGGCCCCAGGTGGGAGTCCCTCCTGTGACGCAACTCATTTCTGTTGTGTGAAGCATTGGCGCATGTCAAGCAGCGCACACCAGAGTTGGTGGAGCTATAGCAGGCGGGGGTCGCTAGTCTGACTCGTTAGGGACAAGGGCTTTAGGTCAGGGTACAAGGGTTGGGGGTGCACGTCCAAGCCGAAAGGGTTAAGGGTCCAGGGGATAGGTCAGGGTGTTGAGGGTTGGGTCATAGGTTTAAGGTCTTGCATACTGTGCGAAAAAACTTCTTTGCTCAGGTTCAGGGCTCCGCGGCCAAGGCAGGGGCCGCGTCTTTTGCTGGGATTTTGCATGCATGCCCATGCGCGCCAATGTACCATAAGACAAGCAACTCTGGTTTCCCACACCAGGCTCCCTGCACACCCCATAATCCACACCCGATGTCTTGAAGCCGTGGACTGAGAACTGGGTGCGACTTTAATCAAGACAAACCTCCACGTGTGCACTCCCAGGATCAACCGCTCCACGCGTCCACTTCACTCCTTGCGCGTTCCCCAAGATCCACCGATTCAAGCCCCACCCACTCCACATGCGCGCTTCACCCCGTGCACTCACTTCAGGATCCAAAGCTGCAGCGCCTTGTAGTTGTACAGGGGCGGGCTGAGGGGCTCTGACGACATGGAGGGCGTGAGGTGTGAGGTGGGCAGCGGCGGGTCTGCCGGGTCTGGCACGGGAAACAGCAGGGCGGCCGCACAGTTCGCGATGCCCAGGTTTGTGTGGGCGGCCTCCGCTGCCTGTGCGCGCGTATGCATGCCCATGCACGCACGCACGCATGTGTGGCTAGGCGTGCATGGTTGGGTCGGCAAGATCAGAGGCAGCAAGCACGTAACACAGTGCGGGCTGTGCCCATCGCACGCACGCTTGCCACAACCCAACCTGGTACACCGTGCCAGCAACGCCCACTGTCAGCAACCGGCCTACTCAGCCCAACCCAACCACACCCACCCCATCGCACGCACGCTCGCCACAACCCAACCTTGCACACCAAGCCAGCAATGCCCACTGTCAGCAACCGCCCTACTCAGCCCAACCCAACCGCACCCACCGCCTGCGCGTCGCCTGCTTGGTTCAGCAGGGCACGTGCATCCTGGGCGACGCTCCTGGTGCTCCGCTCTGTGCCCATCTGGAGCGCGGCATTCACGCGCTCGCCGGCCTGCCGCGCGCCAGACAATTTTTTTTGAAGGGGTGCGTGCAGAGCGCCGTGTGTGCGTGTGCACTCATGCACGGCGGCAGTGCGCTACAGGGTGCAGGTGCCTGACGCGATGCCACGAGTGGTTCTGGCCAGGGGATTTGAGGCAGGAGGCGCACATGTGATTGTGTGGCATACGGTGTGTGGGATGTCTTGTGGAAGAAGGGCCCACGATGTTTTACAGTTCGGCAAATGATTCGGTTGAATTCGAATTGTGCAAATGATTTGAAATGCGCGAATGCTCCATCCCTTGTGCACACAGTATGGGTGACAGTGTGCGGCAGGGCATGAACTGGGTGTACGCAGTTTGCGGCAGCGCATAATCTGGGGGCATCCTGTGTGCCTTGCCGGCAACAAGAGACACACATAGAAGAAACAAATCTCACACATGAACAAACACGCGCACACACACCCGCACATGCACCCACAAAAGCATTCCTCAGCCACACAGGCGCCACAGAGCGCAGGCACGCACAGTTGAGCAGCAGGACCTTGCCGCTGCGCTGCGCAGCACGCCTCTGCACCTGCACGCCGCGCAGCGCCAGCTGTCCGGCTTGCTTAGGTTGTGCATGGTCGGGCCGCCCCACACTTGCGCCACCTTATGCGGCGCGCCTTGCACCAGCCCACAGTGTGCATACCGCACCTGCAGGATACGTCTCGGTGACCCACTGCTGCGCGCACTCACTGCTTGTCCCGCTGCAGAGTGCTTGCCTGCGCCACGCCTGTGCAATGCACCCTGCACCAGTGCGCAACGGGCACACCATACCTGCAAGGCCACCTCAGTGACCTGCTGCTGAACGCTCTGCTTGTCCACCAGCACAGCGCTCGCCTGCTCCACGGGATTCATGACCATGCCCAGGTGCGGCAGCGGCGGCACGGCAGGCACGCGGCCGACGGCGTCCTGCGCGGGCACCTGCGCACAAGCGTGGCGCTCCTTTCTTCAGCTCAAGCTATTGAGCAAACGTTTGTTGAGCTCATCAAGCTGTCGAGCAAACGTTCGACGAATGTCCTTAGATAGCATCCCCTTTCTGTCGGCAGAGGAGGGGCAGGAGCAGCGGGTGCTCTCAGGCAATGCCTTGTGCGTCGACTCCGGCACACTTGTGTCCATGCATGGAACAAATGCCCAGGTGCAGCAGCGGCAGGCAAGCAGGCACACTGCCAAGGTGGACAGCCGTCCGCAGGCGAGTGTGCGTGTGTGGGATTACGTGCGCGTGGGGTGCGCCTGGGTGTGAATGGGCGAGCGCGCACGTGTGTCTGTGTGTGCCTCTGTGTCTTGCACGTGGTTGTTGTGCTTGTACGCATGTGGGAGTGCAGGTTATCATGGGGACAGGGCTCTTGCTCAGAGGGCAAAGCCTTGGCGCACCCCAGACCCGCACCTGTAAATCTTGTGCACAGTATGCAGAGCCTCCTGCGGGCTCTGCAGGACTGGACCTGCACTGATGCGCGGTTGGCTGTACGTGTGGTGGCCTTCCAGTGCATACAGGACGGCCCAGATTCTTAAAATGGTCCAGTCATAGGAAGTCAAAGGACAGTCCAAGATCATAGGATGGTCCACAGCCGTAGGACGTTCCAGAAGCATAGGATGATCCAGAGCCAATTGACGCCAGAGTGTCCAGTGCTGTGCATGCTCACCCACCGCATATACACGACACACAGAACCTTGAACAGCCCAGCGCCCTAGGCAGGTTTGGGTACGCGGCAGCAACGCTGCCCGTGCCGCACCGCATGCTCACCCACCAGGGGGATGTTGCCCGACAGCACAGACACATGCCACATAACCACCCACCGCACGTGCGTGCCACAGAGCGCTGGCGGGCAGGCGCTGCAGGATGGAGAACAGGCCGCCCTGCCAGAAGCTGTAGCAGCCATCTGCCAGCTTGTTGGTGCGGCCGTTGAAGCCGCCCTCCACGCTGGCTTGTCGCTGCGGAGGGCATGCAGGGCGGTATAGCCGTGCGCGGAGTCACACACTTGAGGGAGCAGTGCAAGCAGCGTGGCGAGCTGTGCATTTGCAGCAGGCACAAGGCAGTATGCAGGGCGGTGTGCAAAGCGGGCATGGCAGACACAGCAGTCCTTGTGCGGCTGCAGCTGGCGCACAGCAGGCACGCTGAACTGCGTGCGCCCCCACAGCAGACGCACAGCAGGGACGGTGAGCAGCGAGTGTGCAGCAGGCACGCAGCTGGCGTGTGTTGGCACTGCACACAGCTTGCATTGTGTATGCACTTGCATGCAGCGTTCCTGCGCATCGCACACACACCTGCGCCGCCCAGTGCACTAGCGCCGGCAGGTTGAGCTCGTGTTCTCGGCCGACCAGTGCGAGCGCCGCCAGTCCGCAAAACGTATAGCCGCCATGCGCCTCGTTTCCTGGCTCGCCCCCCAGGCCGCCCTCATACGTCTACGCCAAGCCCATGCACGTGTGAGCATGAGGAGCAGCACGCCCACGCCAACGCACGTGAACAAACACATGCTCACACACAACACACCCTCACTCAAAGGGCTCTACACACGCACACACACACGCCACCCTCATTCAAAGGGACATACACGCACAACGCACCCTCATTCAAAGGGCTACACACACACCACCCTCACCCAAAGGACGACACACAGGGCTACGTGTATGACAGGCTCCCATGCACGTTGTGCAGCGCACTGGGCACGCCCGTGAGCGTGCTTAAGCGCCAGGAGACATGTTTGCGTGTTTGTGTCAACAATAGGTGCATATACACACGCGCTTACATGCACACACCTCATACCCCACAACTATGATAACTATTTACATGCGCTTTTGCGCTGAAGGCAAATATCTAGGAGAGGTAAATATTTGCTTTTCCGCTGAAGGCAAATATCTCGGAGAGGCAAATATCTAGGAGAGGTAAACTATTTACATGCGCTTTTGCGCTGAAGGCAAATATCTAGGAGCCATCCTGTTGCCCATTCTCTGATCCATCCTATAATCAATCCTATGATCCATTCTGTTACCCATCCTATGGTCCACCCTATTACCCATCCTATGATCCCTTCTATCACCCATCTTATGATCCAACCTATGATCCATTCTGTTACCCATCCTATGATCCATTCTGTTACCCATCCTATGTTCCACCTCATCACCCATCCTACGATCCTCCTTCTACCCAACCTATGAATCATCTTGTTACCCATGGTTTGCCGCAAGCCGGAGGATCAGCACCAACTGAGCCTTGAGCAGTGGCGCCCCCACCTAGTACGCCTCTCCCCACCTAGCACCTTTCCATTCCCTATCTGGAACACCTTCATACGTGCCCCTCCTGGCAAGCCTTTTTGTCCCCACCCGGTAAGCCTCTCCGCACCCCACTTGGTGAGCCTTCATACGTATCCCACCTGGCATGCCTTCACGTATCCCACCATCCCCGCCCGCCGCGCCAGCTCCTCCTTGTCCAGGTGCAGCATGTGTGCAATAGCCATGGCAATGAAGCAGGCCCGCAGGTCGCCCTCCCCGCCTGCATGAGGGCAATGGCCATGGCCACGAAGCAAGCCCTTGCCGTCTGCCGTGTGTTGGATGGCCAACATGGTGCACCTAGAGAGAGTGTTGGATGGCCACCATGGTGCATTAGGTGTGATGGCCACCATGGTGCACTAGGTGTGATGGCCACCATGGTGCACTAGGTGTGATGGCCACCATGGTGCATTAGGTGTGATGGCCACCATGGTGCACTAGGTGTGATGGCCACCATGGCGCATTAGGTGTGATGGCCACCATGGTGCATTAGGTGTGATGGCCACCATGGTGCACTAGGTGTGATGGCCACCATGGTGCACTAGGTGTGATGGCCACCATGGTGCACCTAGAGACACACACAAACGCCACGCATGCAATGGCCATGGCAATGAAGCAGAGGCCCGCAGGTCAGTGCAGCAGCAGAAGCAGCAGCAGCGATGGCAGCAGCGATGGCAATGAAGCAGAGGTCTGCAGGTCAGTGCAGCAGCAGCAGCAGCAGCAGCAGCCGCTGCAGCCATGGCAGCAGCCACGGCGCCCTGAGGGATGAACCATTCCTCAACACTGCCCACCTGATGCTGCCCACCCAGCACAAACCACTTGGCACCACCCACTTAACGCCACCCGCTCAATACTTCCCACTTGGCGCCACTCACTTGATGCCACTCACTTGGTGCCGCTTACTTGGCAGAATCCCACCAAGCGTCATACTCAGGCGCCTATCCACCCAGCGACACAAGCGTCATACTCAGGCGCCTGTCCATCCAGTGTTACAAGTGTCATACACAGGCGCCTGTCCACCCAGTTACATAGGGGTGCACCCCTCAATGCCCTGCTGCTGGGCGCGCCTGCTGTGCAAGGGCACTGCGGCTGCCGCCCAGCAAAACAAGGATCCACGCATCGCATGTGGTGAGCACCAGGTAGACAGCGCCGCACACGCCTTGGCAGAGCACAGCAGCAGCCACACTCCGCAGGGACGTACAGGCAGGAACACAGCCGAAACCGGCCACCACACCTGACACACCACACCGGACAGCCTTGCTGCACAGACACACGCACGCACGCGTATATGCATGTAACACACAAACGTGCACACACACACAATATACACAGCGCAGCACAACGCAGCAGCGGCTACTCAGCGTGGCAGGCGCACGCAGGCGCGCTCACCCTCATGGATGCAGAAGCCGCCGCCCTTGCAGGGCGGGATGGCCATGCGGCACAGGAAGTCAAGCATCGCCGGCCGGTCCACCGCCTGCAGCGCGACCTCGTTGCCAATGGACACTAGCGCACACACCGCCGCGTAGCTGGGCGCCAGGTGCGCAAGCTGGCGGGGGCTGCCGCCGAAGCCGCCCCGCGGGCACTGGCAGCACTTTAGGAATGCCACCACGTCGGTTGCGCTGGGGCCTGGCGGCTCCGGGAGGCCCGCACCCAGCAGGGATAATGAGTGCACGATCCAGTACACAATCCAGGGCCGGCTTGCGTCCAAGCAGGCAAAGCTGGCGGGCAGCTCGCCCAGGCCGCGGTGCAGGTACTGCACATGCACGGTGCGCATGAGGCGCAGCGCCTCGGCCAAGTCCTCTGCATGCAGGTCTAACTCCTGCAGAGCGTGGGCCGGGCAAGCAAGCACACGTGTATGTGTATGTGTACATATGAATGTTTGTACGCATGCATGTATGTATGTATGTATGTATGTATGTATGTATGTATGTATGTATGTATGTATGTATGTACGTACGTATGTATGTATGTATGTATGTATGTATGTATATCTGAATGTCTGTCTGTCTGTCTGTCCGTCTGTATGTCTGTATGTCTGTATGTGTGTGTGATTGTGTGTACATATGCATGCATGTGAATGAGATGCAATGGTGCACTTCATTAAAGTATGCAGGCATGTGTTGTGTGTGTGAGAATAAATGCGGACGCATTGTGTGTGTGTATATGTGTGTGTGTGTGTGTGTGTGTGTGTGTGTGTGCGCGCGTGTGCACGCGCATGTGCATGCGCGCGCGCGGGTGTCTGTGCACATCCTTGTGAGCTCGTAAGCTTTCACGTATTGCACATGCAGTACACACAAACATGGACCGAGCATGCATGTAAGACCTGAAACAGCTACCTCCAGCTGTTTTGCTAACTTCACACATCTGTCAGCGATCAAACACACGGATGCACTTGCCTGATACAAAGCCGCGATTTTTTTTTCCAGAGCTGTCTGCTCCTTTGAGGTAGTGGTGGGAGCATCATCATCCAGCATGAGGTTGCTGCGCAGTTTCACAGCGATCCTGCACACATGCTAATGGCCTAGTTTAAACTAACCGATGTCTAATCTGAATTAATGAAGTTAAATTGAATTTATAGACAAGACGTGATCGTGTCGTCCTCTTTACTCGCACAATGTCCTCGCGCTTATGCTACCTAGCGGAATGGCTTGATGCTGCAAGTGGAGTTGTGTGGAAATACCAGCTCTTCTATTACCCCGAATCCAAAGAAGTAGAGGTACGGCCTGTTGCAGGCATGACAGCTTTGGAGCTGAGTTCTAAGGTCCCATCCTGGGCACACCTACCATGCCTCTGTTCACCTGGTGTCTTGTCAGGTTCTGCAATTGACCCTTCAAATGCTGCTGGTGCTACCTGCCACATCCCCTTTTGCAGATGGTGGACATCAAAAACAGAAAGCACTTCTTGAAGAGGGTGGGTCAACACAAGGCGTTAATGAGGCCTCTTTGATCAAGTACACAGCTATACAGGATCCAGCAGGCTCCTGCAAATCCCTGCTGCACTCTGCCCGGAATCACTCACTGTATGGCCTTGACATTGAGCTCAAACATGCGCTTTGTGCAGATCCGGCCTCCTCCAGACTTCAGAGAAGAGCTGTTGTACTTGAACAGCACGGTCACGCTCTATTCCAGGCAGCTCAAGCTTGTAGATTACGGGGATGAGTTCACCCGATCCAAAATGCAAGCCCGGCACGAGAGGTGAACTGCTGGTCTCTGAGGTTGCGCACATGCCTACAGCCCCTCACCAAAAATTCATCCTCACATGCAAGGAGCAGCAACAGAGCAGTAGCAAGCACCGGCCACCAAGGTTGGCAGCTTTGCGCATCATGCCCATCATGCAGCGCTGCGCTGTGCTGCGCGCAGGACACTTGCAATGGTCAAGCCTGATGCCTTCAAGCACCTGGGCAAGATCGTGAATGCCATCCAGCGCAGCGGCTTCATGATCAAGTGAGTCAGTAGCTGGTCTATTGCCAAGGCCATGCTGCCAAGCAAGCTGGGCAGTGTGCGGCACCCCCGTCCCCCCTTGCCTCTCCCGCCTTGCACTCGCAGCTGCCGCAGTTGGCCGCAGGCTAGGTGGTTTGTGCACCACTTCCACTGCTCACACCCGGCAGTCCATTTTGACATGATGCAAGTGACCTTTCGCTATGCGGCGATGTCCCAGCCCGTCCAGAGGCTGCTTGGTAGTGAAAGGCAGTGCCCGCCCAGGCAGGAGCCGCTTGGCTGAAATGCCGCTGCCTGTCCAGAGGTTGCCGCCTTTGCTGTGTGGGCAGTACCTCCTGGCCATGGTGCACACGCACAAGTAGGCACCGTGCACTAGCTCCACGGGCACGTGTGCAGGTGCCTCACGCTGGCTCCGGGGTTCGGGTCAGGCGGGAAGGGCCCTGGTCAAGGTAAAGGCACGTGCACGCCGATGCGCTCCAACAGCTTGACCACAATCCTGCACAGGGCTTGGGTAGCACGCTGGCAGACGGCGCCAGCTCAGAGCTCAGAGGCGCTCAACGACTCAGCAGCACAGTGAGAGACAGGGCTCCTCGTGGGTGTCAGGGCTCCTCGTCGGTGTATGCTGGCGCATGCATGCACGCCCTCCACTCCCCCCCTGGTTTTGCAACTCACGACGTGAGGCCCTGTGCCCTTCCCCCGCCCACCTGCCCCCGCGCAGCAACCTGCGGGTGTGCAAGCTGAGCAAGGCAGAGGCGCAGCGCTTCTACGAGGTGCACCGTGGCAAGCCCTTCTACGACACCCTGACCGACTTCATGAGCAGCGGGCGCATCTGCGCCATGGAGCTCACCGGCCCCAGCGCCATCCAGGCCTGGCGGCAGCTACTGGGGCCCACCGACTCCGATGCCGCGCGGCAGCAGGTGGGCGGGTTAGGGCACTACGGCTTCGCGCCTCCACTGCGCGCCCCTTTACAGGCCTCTGTTGCGTGCCTAAATCCCGTGCTTCCATGGCGCGCCACCGCCGCGCGCCTCCACTGCAAGCCTCCGTTGTGTGCTTCTGAGCCCTGAGGGGGCCCAGGGCTGCTGGGATTGCAGCGCGTGAGGGGGTCGCGTAGCAGTAGTCACGCGCGTGAGGGGGTCGCGTAGCAGTAGTCACGCGCGTGAGGGGGTTAGCAGTAGTCACGCGCGTGAGGGGGTCGCGTAGCAGTAGTCACGCGCGTGAGGGGGTTAGCAGTAGTCACGCGCGTGAGGGGGTCGCGTAGCAGTAGTCACG
>LKMJ01003087.1_pt1 | contig 15460 bp, 14 predicted proteins | sample 643391 | NCBI WGS metagenome assembly LKMJ01 (sample SAMN04112250, study PRJNA286221) | soda lake metagenome | biome: soda lake; feature: Kulunda Steppe; material: water; isolation source: sample PL-Br10 brine of Picturesque Lake | place: Russia: Kulunda steppe | collected 2010-07
AATTCGGTGTATTTGTCATCAACTCTATCAAAAAACTGCTGTGCTTTTGAATGTTTATCTTTGTTCTCATCCAGCGGTTTTACGGACATATACCTGCTCGCAAGCATTGGAACCAGGCTCAATGCAACTAATAAAGAACAGAATAATGCAAATACCACAACAAGGCCCAATTCCTGGAACATGCTTCCGGTTGTGGTTTGCATGAATACAACCGGTAAGAATATCACAGATGTTGTCAGTGTAGCTGCTACAATAGCTCCCGCAACTTCTTTTGTACCGATATTTGCACTCTCTTTGAGCTCCATGCCAAATTCGCGTTTACGAACAATGTTCTCAAGTACAACAATAGCATTATCAACAATTAACCCTATTCCAAGAGCAAGCCCTCCAAAACTCATTTGATTTAGTGTGAGCCCGCCGAAATAGAGCAATCCAAATGTTGCCACAATTGATATTGGAATTGAAACTGCTATAATAAATGTGGTAGAGAGATTGCGCAGGAACCCGAAAAGAACGATTACAGCCAGAATTCCACCCCAGATTGCCGCATTTTGAACCGTGTTGATTGAATCCTGAATAAAACCGCTCTGGTCGGTAATCACCATCAGCTCCATATCACCGCGGATGCTGTTAATTCTTTCAACCTCATCCCTGATTTGTTCAGCTACAGCTACGGTATTTGCACCCGATTGTTTTTGAATTGCAAGCCGCAGTGTCGGAACTCCATCAATTTCTACATAACGGCTGATATCTTCATACCCATGGCGAACTGTTGCCACATCTCCAACACGAAGCGGACGGCCATTAACATTGGCGAGAACCGTTTGCTGAATTTCTTCCAGAGTTTCGTATTCACCCTGTGTACGAACATAAAAATCACTATAGCCATCTTTTATATCCCCTCCCGGCAGTGTGATATTATCTCTGTTCAACGCGCTTATTACATCATTTGCAGTAACATTAGATGAGAGAAGTCTTTCCCGATGTAAATCAATTTGCACTTCCCGTTCAATGCCGCCCCACACATCAATCGAACCAACACCTGGAATTTGTTCAAAAAACATTGAAACTTCTCGGTCTAATATGCGAGTTAGCTCTGCAAGATCGCGGTCGGACCGAACACCGATTATTACGATTGGAAAATCATCCGGATTAAATTTTCTGATTCTGGGCTGATCGGCTTCAACAGGCAAATCATCTCTTACACGATCTAATGCATCACGGACATCATTTGCAGCTGCATCCAGGTTTGTACCCCTGGAAAATTCTAAGTTGACACGGCTCGAACCTTCACTTGAATTTGAGCTCATCCGCTCAACGTTTGGAATTCCTGAAAGGGCATTTTCAAGAGGATCTGTGATAATAAGTTCCATCTCTTCGGGCCCCACATTGTCATAACTGACACGTACTGATAGCTGTGGAGATTCTATTTCGGGAAGTAAATCAACAGGAAGATATCGAAATCCAATTATTCCGATCAGAATAATAATCAGAAATACCATTGTTGTTGCAACAGGTCTTTGTATGGACGTCGAAGTTAATGACATATCAAAATTGTGATCGTGGTTCTAATTGTTATTATTACCAAAAATTATATTTTCCATGTCTCTGGCTTGCCGGCTTTGAAGGTCCATCACATGTTCCCAGTCTGCCATTCTTACATAAGCCCGTTCGCTATCCCATTCTGCAAGCTGATGCTGGCCAATAGTTACAACCCATTGGTTCGCTCCAACCCCTTCCAATCCCGAAACACCGGCCATTCCTCTTCCCTCTGCAATAATTTCTATAGGTATAAACTCTATTGCCACCGGATCGGATGTTCGTTGAGGCGATTGCTGCATCTCTGACTCTTCAAATTCACGTTCAGTAAGTGTCATATCTGCGATATAAACACCGGTTCGGTTTTCCACAGGATGCTCATAAACTGAAGTCTTTGGAATAAGTGTGGCATTTTCAGATTCACCATAAAAAATATCAACTGTAACAAACATTCCCGGCTGTATTCTGGCTGTACTTTGTTCCACTTCGAGTTGGGCTATGGTGGTGTGGGTAACCGGGTCCAGAAATGGCGAAATTCTTGATACCGTGGCCTCTACGGGATTATTACCCTCAGCAGACAAGAGTACTTCCGCCCTGTTTCCGGACTCAATAACATTGTTCATCTGTTCAGTTAGCATTACATAAAGGCGCATATTATCAACATCACCTATCTGAAAAATACGATTACCTGTTCCGACTCTCTGACCAACTTCTGCATCGCGATTACCCACCACCCCGCTAATCGGTGCCCTTACGATAGTGTTGTCTAAGTTACTTCTTTGTTCCTGAACCTGAGATTCTGCACGCTGCATTTGCGACCGCGCCAGATCCACACTCGCCTCTGCTGCATCAATATCTGCCTGGAGAGTTTCGAGCTCAAGTTCAGATTCAAGCTCTCTTTCTGCTAATGACTGAACTCTTCTAAACTGAGATTCAAGCCTGCGAAGATTTGCTTCTGATTGTCTTAACTGAGCTCTCGATATTTCAAGATCGTGTTGTGCCTGGTTAAGTTGTTCTCGTATTTGATCGTCCCGTAATTTAAGAATTGTATCGCCTTCACTTACGCGATCTCCGTCATTTACCCAAACTCTTGTTATGTTGGCATCTATTTCAGGGTAAATATCCACTTGATTTCTTGCTCTCATCTCACCTGTGGTCCGGTGAATTAACGGAAGTGACCCTGATCTGAGTTCCACGGCTTCCACTGTTACAACCTGATCAAAACCCGCGTCCCCTGATTCATCATCTTCAGCGCATGCTGCAAGAAGAATTATCAAAAAAAGAGCTGATATATATAAAAGTGGATTAAATTCTGTAACAAATAATTTCATTCTGCAAAAGATACTTCAAGGTTAAACTACTCTCATCTAACGCATATATTTTATCCTGCGTTTACATAATCCTAAACTTTGAAGTGCTTTAACAATTTTGCCTTCGTTTTTTGCAAGATTTAAAACTCTCTTGACTGATAAAAAAGGCTTAACAAAATTTATAAAAGGCTTATTCCTCGGGATAAATCGACTTTTTGGCGGCAAGAAGTGTGTTTTTCATCAGCATAGCTACAGTCATAGGCCCTACCCCGCCGGGGACCGGTGTAATCCAGCTGGCTTTCTTTTTTAGGCTTTCAAAATCGCAGTCCCCAACAAGCTTATATCCCTTTTCTGTTGTTTCATCCGCCACCCTGTTGATCCCGACATCAATAATAACAGCACCTTCTTTTACCATTTCTGCTTTTATCAAATTGGGCTGTCCGGCTGCCACTACAAGAATATCTGCCGTAATTGTGTGGATAGTAATGTCTTTTGTGTATTTATGGCAAATTGTAGTTGTCGCTTTTCCTGATGTATTTTCGCGCGACAGCATAATAGCCATCGGAGAACCCACAATATTACTTGCCCCCACAACAACTGCATGTTTGCTCTTAATCGGTATACTATAATATTTAAAAAGTTCAAAAATTCCTGCCGGTGTGCACGATCTAAATGTAGGCTGATCTACCGCCAGACGTCCAACATTCATAGGATGAAACCCATCCACATCTTTTCTGTGATCGATACTTTCTATTACATCATGCGCTGATAGATGAGACGGCAGAGGCAGCTGAACCAAAATGCCATCGATAGAATCATCCTGGTTGAATGACCGAATTGTACTTTTAAGTTCTTTAGCTGAAACTGTATCAGGCAAATGCGTGGTATTCGTTTCAATACCTACCTGTTTACAGACCCTGGTTTTAGCACCAATATAAGTTGACGATGCCGGGTCTGTACCCACCTGAACAACTTTTAAAAATGGACGCCTGTTGCCGGCATTTACCCAGTTTTCTACATCTTCGCTGATTTGCTGTTTGGTTATTTCGGCAACTTTTTTCCCGTCTATTATTTGTGCAGACATGTTCTTATAAGCTTAAACTATTGTGAATTAAATTGGCTAAAAATGAGCGTATTACCTCTCTATATCGTACTTTTTCATTTTGTTGTAAATGTGGCTTCTCTGAATATCAATGGCATCTGCGGTAGCAGAAACATTCCAGTCGTGTTTTTCAAGTTTACGGATTAGAAAAAGACGTTCAGTCTCTTCTTTATAAGTATGAAATGAGTCATTTTCATCAACAAGCTGATCCAGCGTATCATCAATTTTTTTACTATTTGAAATTATCTGAAGTATATCATCCCTGCTGATTTCATTCCCCGATGAAAGCAAAGCCAGGCGCTCAACCGCATTTTGAAGTTCGCGTATATTTCCGGACCACTGTTTCTTTTTGAGCTCGTTAAGTGCCCCCTCCGAAAATGATTTCCCGGTAAATATAATCTCGCTGTCTGAAAGATTTTTCAAAAACCATTTTGCAAGTTGTGGAATATCTTCTCTTCGGTCTCTTAGAGGCGGTATATGAATAGGTATAACATTTAACCTGTGGAAAAGATCTTCTCTGAAATTTCCATTTTTTATTTCATTTCCCAGATCTTTGTTAGTTGCCGACAAAATCCGAACATCAATTTTTATATGTTCATTACCCCCCACCCTTCTAATCTCATACTCCTGCAAAGCTCTGAGCACTTTAGACTGGGCTTTTAGGCTCATATCTCCAATTTCATCTAAAAATAGTGTTCCTTCGTCAGCCTGTTCAAACTTACCAATTCGCTGTTCAGAGGCACCCGTAAACGCTCCCTTTTCATGCCCAAAAAGTTCACTCTCAATAAGATCGGTAGGTATAGCAGCACAGTTTACACTAATAAATTTTTTAGCAGATCTTTTACTGTTTTGATGTATAGACTTTGCCACACGTTCTTTACCGGTACCATTTTCCCCTGTTATAAGTACGCGGCTGTTACTTGGCGCCACTTTTGCAATCATCTTTTTGATATTTGTAATAGCAGTACTGTCTCCGATTATATCACTTGAACCCTGCAGCTCCGATCGCATCTCTTTGTTTTCGCGAATCAGCTCACTGCTTTTCAGCGCATTTCGTACACTTATGAGCAATCGGTTAAGATCAGGGGGTTTTTCCAGGAAGTCGAATGCGCCAATTTTTGTAGCCTCAACGGCAATTTTTATTGTTCCATGGCCCGAAATCATAATTACAGGGAGTTCTGGATGGTTTTTTTTGATTTTTTCAAGTACCTCAATACCATCCATTCCTTTCATTTTAATATCCAGAACAACCAAATCCACGACTTCTTTATCAACAATTTGAAGCGCTTCTGTACCATTTTCAGCTTCAACTGTGGAGTAATTTTCAAACTCAAGAATTTCTTTTAACGCACCCCTGATGCTTTTTTCATCATCAGTAATTAGAATGGTGGGTTTTTTCTTACTCATAATCAGTAGGCCGTTTGAATATATTCAAGAATTCTCTGATGAATATAATCAACATGTCCCGTTCTTGCTGTATAGTTATTCGTGGTAATGGTCACAGCTAACTCTTTGCCGGAATCGGTATTCAGATATCCCGAAATAGATCGCACCCCGGAAACAAATCCGCTCTTTCCAAAAAAATTATCTTTTACTGAACTGTTTCGAAACCGATGTCCAAGTGTACCATTAGAACCGGCCTGCGATAATGATTCATAAAAAACATCAAAGTAATCTTGCTGCTTTACTTTCAATAGAAATTTATTCAATTCAGATGCTTTTATTAGTGTTGCGGGAGCCATTCCTGATGCATCTCTGAGCGAAACTGATAATGTATCAAATTCCATTTCGTGCATAAAATCTTTCATTATCATTAGCCCCAGATCCGTTGTTCCCTGCACATTATATTCTTTTGAGGCTACCTTTTTAAGCAACATTTCTGTAAAAAAATTATCGCTTTCACGGTTCAGCCTGATAACCATTTCTGATAATGGTTTGGAAAAATGCGTATCGAGTAATGTTAACCTATCGGGATTCCAGGTATAAAAATTACTATCTGATAGTATTCTTCCGTTAAACTCAATACCTCTGCGCTCGATATATCTCGCAAAGGTATCGACAAAATAAAGGGTGGGTTCCATTACAGATAATGGTTCAGTCTCGTAGTATCCCTGTGGAAGTGAGCTTCGAAGAATGATAATATTTGCCCCCAAAACCCGCCGGTATGATTCATCAAATCTGCTGCCTCTTGGAGTAATTGTCTGTTCATTTATAAATTCGACGTAGGGTGTATTAAATGGAAACCAGTGAATTTCCGGTGTATCTCCCACACTACCGTTTGCCAGAACTTCCAGCTCTACAACATTTGAGTTGAATGAAAGTGCACTGATTTCAGGGGCATAGTAGTAGGTGAGATCATCCCACTCCCATCCGCGGGGATATGGCACATCATCAAACAAGCCATCATACCCAACAATATTGCCGTTTATTTTTTTTATCCCGAGCGAATCGAGCACCTGGTACCATTTTTCAAATAAAAAAAGCGGATCCTCATACAATTCTCCTCCTATTGACGGGTCTCCGGAACCTCCAACAATCAAATCACCAACCCACACAGAATTCTGCTGTTCTCCTCTTCCATACAGATTTGTTTCAAACCTGAAATCCTTCCCTAAACGGTTCAAAAACAGACCGGAACTAACTAATTTGAGATTTGAAGCCGGCCGGATTAGTTTGTCACCATTCAAATTTTCTAAAACACTTCCATCATCATCCCGAACCTGAACAGCCCAGAAAGCATTAGATGCCCGGCTGTCATCAATTAAACTCTGTATCGCAGGTGAAATCTGTGCTGAAGCAGTTTGCCACAAAAACATTTGTGAACAAACGAATATAAGAAACAGAGCCGCTGTTAATTTTTTCATGGTATTTCAATCATGTCCCAAAATACTTGATTTCTTCCTCGTAGAAGGCATCGTAAATTTCCTCAGCGGTCTGGCAGGCAAATAAAGCTTCCCTGAAAGTAGTACTATTCATTAATCTTGATATTCGGCTTAAAAGTTTGATATGAGTGCTGTTCTTTTTTTCGGGCCCGGCCAGTAAAAAGACCATCCGAACAGGCTCATCATCGATAGAATCGTAATCAATAGGCTCTTTAAGGATGGCAAAACTGGCGTGATTTTCATCAATGGATTTAACTTTGCCATGCGGAATAGCAAGTTGTTTTCCCACGCCGGTAGACATTATTTTCTCCCTCTCAAAAATTGAGTCGCGAATTTCCTTCAACTGGGAATCTTCAACCTGGTTTCCAAGAACATCTATCATCTTATTAAGAAGATCATCTTTGTTTTCAACTTTTAGATTTGCCAGAATTGTTTCTTTGTCGAGAAGTGAATAGATATTCATAAAAAAAGGTTGATACTCATCAAATTAATGTACGTCCAAATATAGGGAGCTAAACGCATATCTTTCAAAATAATTAGAAAATTTCGTTGATCGGCTGTCTGCTATTTTTAGTACCTTAAAAGCCTAATTTCAGTGTTGTCTATGATGATGAAAGCCGCCGTGTCCATTTTAAAAAAAGAGATTACCCAGGAACTGCGCACAAAATATGCCTTCAACACACTGCTGGCATTTACAGGTGCTGCACTTTTGCTGATTCTTTTTACACTTAGCGCACAACAACTGGACGATCAGCCCAAAAGCGGGCTTGTATGGATTATAATTCTTTTTGCTGCAATGACCGGAATGATGCGCTCTTTTGTGCATGAATCAGATAAGAAAACCTGGGCACTTCTTCAGCTGCATGCCAACCCGGCGGAAATTTATACCGGGAAACTGATATATAATTTCCTGTTTTTACTAATTCTACACATTTTTACATTCTTTTTCTATGTGGTGATGATGAATCTGAGCATCGTAAATGGCTGGTTTTTTATTATGTCTATACTATTCGGAGCGGCCGGTTTAGCATCTGTGACAACACTTACCTCTGCCATGATTGCCCGGGCCGACAGAAAAGGAGCGGTTTTTTCTGTTCTTTGCATACCGCTACTCGTACCTTTACTTCTAATTCTTACACGCACCACCCGTTTCGCTTTTGGTGATGGTTTAGGCGCATCAGCACTGAATGATCTGACGGCACTTATCGGGTATTGTGGAGTAACTATTACTGCCGGCATTATACTTTTCGATTATATTTGGGAGGATTAACAATGAGCTTTTTAAACGAGAATATTACGATTGGAAACCGGCGTTTGGTTGGCCAGGAAAATACCAAAATGCAGGTTGAAAAAATATTACGATCAGGCAGGCTCAGCCACTCCTATTTAATAACCGGGCCTAACGGTTCCGGAAAAGCAGCTTTTGCACTCGCAATGGCTGAGGTAATAAACGGAATTGATCATCTGACAGATCTTGAAGGTTCTGCAACGTCAAAAAAATCCAGCTGGTTTACACATCCTGACATCCACCTGTTTATGCCGCTACCCAGTAAAACGGATGCAGATGAACTGCAAAATCGCCTGGAACTACTGGCTAAAGATCCGTACGAAATTGTTGATTTCAGCCTCAGGCCGGCACTTAATGATGCTGATTCCGGAAAGAACCGGCGGGCATTTTATTCCATCAAGTACTTTCATGAAGAAGTCCGGCCAAAAACTGTTTATAAACCCAATGAGGGGCGCAGAACAGTAGTAATTCTATTGGGAATTGATACCATGCGTAAAGAATCGGCCAACGCTTTTTTAAAGCTTTTAGAAGAGCCATCTGATGATATTATTTTTCTGCTTACGGCATCAAAAACAGATCAGCTGCTCCCTACTATCATATCACGATGTCAACAAATCAGGCTGCAGCCCCTCAGTCAGGAAGAAATTGTTAGTGGGCTGATTACATATGACAATGTTAATCCCGAAGAAGCCTCTTTTTTAGCCCGGGTTGCTGATGGTAATTACTCAATAACACGATTTTTTGATGCCGATACTTTAAAAAAGACGAGAGATCAATCAATAGACTTTCTTCGATATTCATATACCCAACAGGTACCTGAACTGCTGAAGATAATTGGCAACTGGAACAAAAAACTGAACAAAGAAAATCAAATAGCACTCTGTAATACCCTTGAAAATTTGCTTCGGGATATAATGGTTTACAGAGAAACTCAAAATAAAAAGCTGGTGACAAATGTTGATAAACTCACAGTTATCCAGAAATTTTGTGATAGTATGAAAGATGCCCGGCTTGTAGAAATGATTGAGCATCTGCAGCATTTAAAAGGCTTACTTTATCAAAATGTGCAGTTTAAATTAATTTTTACAGCTCTTTCTTTTCGTTATTCCCACTTATTACGCGGCCATAACCCGGTAATTAACGAAGAGAACTCATGGAAACATTTACCGGCTTTTTCTGAAATTTAAACCAAATGCCTGAAAACGATATTTTATCATTTACTAAAATGCATGGTGCAGGCAATGATTTCATTTTGTTTGATAATCGTTCGCATAATCACTCCGAAAAAAAACTCTCTGAACTTGCACCACTTTTATGCGACAGAAAATTCGGCATAGGTGGTGACGGGCTTATAGCACTGCAATTTGATGAAACAAAAAAAGCAGACCTGGTGATGCTTTACAAAAATCCCGATGGAAGCGATGCGGGCATGTGCGGAAACGGAGCCCGATGCTTTTCCTCTTTTGCGGTTACCCTCGGATCACCAAAAAAGTTCACATTTCGTGTTCACGATAAAATTTATAAAGCAAATGTTAAAAAAGAGTCTGTGGTTATTCATTTTCCGCTCGAAACCACGGTCGAAGAGCAAATGGTTGCAAAAGAAGCTATACTAAATGTTTATACCAATACAGAGCATGTTGTCTGTCCTGTTCTAAGCCATGAGCTTGAACAGGAGCAAAATTTAGTTGAAAAAGGAAAATACTTCAGATTTCATCCAAAATTTGCCCCTGCCGGCACCAATGTAAACTTTATTGCAGGTACAGATAAAAATAAACTCAGCCTGCAAACGTATGAACGAGGTGTAGAAGACTTAACCCTCGCTTGCGGTACTGGGGCCATAGCTTCCGCCCTTGCATGGCACAATCTTCAGCAATCAACCGGCGGATCGTTTACCTATACCGTAAAAGTGAAAGGCGGTTCACTTTTCGTTCATTTCAAGTTCAATGAACGAACCAAAAAATACTATTCCATAAAGCTGGAAGGTCCGTCAGCATTTGTATTTGAGGGACATTATTACCTATAAACAGTTCTGTAATCAAGCAAATAAATAAACATAGCAGATTTTTGGCAAGAGGACTTTTTTTAAAGGCAATACATAACTCTTTTGCCCTTTTTTTAATAATATCAGCTTTTGCAGGATGCAAGCTTATAGAAACAGACTCTCATCAAAGCAGATCTCTGCCCGAAATTAAGAGCCCCGCTAACTTGTATAATATTCCCGGGCAATTTATTTCCAGTAATCAGGTGAAATCAATTCAGTTGCACAGGTCTGGCAGACCCGGTTCACCTGCTATTATTGAATTGGGAAACCGCCAGCAGCTGGAGCTGAAATTTGAATTTCTTGAATTCGGTTCCAGGCAGTTTAATGTTCGGTTTACCCACCATAACGCAGACTGGAATCGGTCTACACTGCCCCCCGAGTTTTATATGGATGGATTTTATAACATCAATTTAGATGCAGGAAATGTAAGCCGGACTCAACGACCACGGTACCGACAATATTCATTCGAATTTCCGAATGATCAGTTTCAGTTCACAAAAAGCGGAAATTACATGCTCCATGTTGAAGACAGAGATAGTGGCTATACCATTTTTACACTTCCTTTTTATGTCTATGAAAATGAAGGGTCAATTGCTTCGCAGGTTGAACAGAGAGGAACCCGGCAAAATCTTCGCCGAACACACCGCCCCCTCAGCAGATATAAACTACCGGATATCGCAGAGCAGCCACAGTTTGATCTGAAATTCTACTATACACAAAATCAATTCTGGGGACGCAGCCGTAAAGCTGATGAACTTGACTTTTCGAACCCGGATGAAGTACAATTTGAATTGAGTGAGCGACGTGCATTTATTGGTGATTACGAATTTTTAAGACTTGGGCTTCGGGATTTATCGCAATCCAATCCCCAGGTCTTTAGTGCAGAACCAGATGAGATTCCAATAGCACTTACTCTTATGGATGATACACAGGGATTTTCTTCCACCGGGCCGCTTCCGGCTTCAAACCGATTTGGCCTGCCGGATATGAGTTTACAAGCCGAATATGCGAATGTACACTTTATTTTTGACCCGGAAACAGACATACCGGAAGATTCAGAAATTTATCTTGTAGGAGATTTTAACGGCTGGTCCATTCAGTCATCAAACCGACTGCGGTTTGATGCAGAATCGAACAGATGGCAAGTAAATTCAATCATAAAACAGGGAGTATATAATTACAAATATGTGTTATTAACCGAAAACCGAGTGAACGACCTTGCATTCGATGATCTTTTTTCACGAGGCAGGCAAGAGTACCATGCAATGGTTTACATGAGCGATTCACAGCGGTTTTATGACAGACTATTGCAGATAAATCAATTTTTTGCCGAATAAAACAAATTCAGAATGAGATTATTAAAATTTTTTGGCGTTTTCCTGCTCACAGCAATCGTAGTATTTGGCTTTGTTTTTGGATTAAACTGGAAATCTTTCACCACTTTTTTTGATAACAGAGAAGCGATGATAGAAGGGAATGAATGGGTTCATAAAACCAATTCATTAAAAGGTTTATCAGAATATATGGGTGCAAATCCTGAACATGCATCTGTTGCAAGTATAGTGATATCCAATCCTGATTCGTCCATATATTTTCGGGAAAATACTCCCAGAACGATGGGCACAACGTCTAATATTTTCATTTTAATTGCCTACTCCATGAAAATAGAGAGTGGAGAATTGAATGAAAATGAACCGATTCTTTGGGAAGATATTAGCCGTTTTCAGCTGCCGGGTATTGATGAAAGCGTTCATAATGAAGCGTACCGTGCTGCAGATAACCGCGGCTGGATTGATGTAAATGAAGCTATTTCTACGAACTATGCACTGAAACTTTTGGCAGAGTTCAACCCGATTTCCCTTTCTGATTACTTATGGTGGAACATTTCTCCTGAGATTTGGAATGAAATTCCCGAAGCTTTTAACCTTGAAAATACCGAGATGCCGCTCCCCTTTTCAGGTCTTTATATTGCCATTTCCCCGGGAATTCAGGAATCCACTAACCAGGAAATTCTGGATCACAACAAAAGTTTGTCAGAGTCCGAATGGAGAGAAAAGGTAGCAAATTTTTCTGATGAATATGCTAACAATTCGGATCGCAGAGATTTTATCACATCCTACATAAGCAGAAACAGGCTCGGAAACACATTTATAGAAGAACGAGATGCTATGATTTTGTTCCCCAAAACAACTGCCCGTGAAATAACAAGTGTTCTTCAAACAATTGTAAGTAATCAGTTCTCTGATGAGAAAGTAAGTGAAAGAATTAAAAATTACCTGCGTTGGCCTATGGAAAGACAATCCGGTATCGAAAGAGATTTCGAAGATTATGGCTCACTTTACGAAAACAGAATGGGGCTTCTGGCAGGTATTGATTTTGGAGTCTCCGCATACACCGGTGACACTACAGTTCAGGCACTGTTTTTAGACCAGCTGCCAATTGGATTTTGGTTTCACGCATCCGGCGGCCATATGCATCAGGATTTAATGCAGCGACTGATTTTCGATCCCGCCATGATAGAACAAATGAAATACGCTGTTAAGGAATGAAATACGTATCTTTAATTAATCCAAAAGGTCGTTATAAATATTGGCTTTTTAGCTCTTAAGAATGAATAAATACTACTTTATATATCTGATTTGGCTTCTGCCAATCTATTTTCTGTTCCAGAGCGGATACCAGACTGCTGTGTATTTCGGCTTGCAAAATACGTACGAAAATGGTGACAGTTATGTAGCCAATGTAACCGATTTTGATGTCAAACAGATAGCGGCTCAAACAAATGGATATGTAGTGCTGGAGTTTACACTGCAAGATGGTTCCACAATTGAAGAACAGCTTGCGCTTTCTGTTCAGATGGCCCAGGTTATAATGGAGTCGGAAGTAATACCAATCCGGTATAACCAAAACTCATTTAATCCAATTGTGATCATGTCTACTTTCAGTTTGCAACAAAATGTGGTTAAAGTGAATTTGGCAGTCCTTACTTTCGGATTGATTGTCACTTTCATTGTTTCGATTTACGCTTCAAAATATGCCCGCAGAAAAGTTCGTGAAGGTGATGATATTTTCGAGATTGAACGAGTAGACAGTGATTCGGATGAGTGAAGCCAACAGTCTGTACCTTGTCCCCACCCCGATAAGCAAACGCAAAGAAAATATAGCTATACCCGAACATACGCTTGAAGTGGTAAGAAACCTGACCTGTTTTCTCGTGGAAAAACCCCAGACAGCCTTCAGTTTTTTGCGATGGATAAAGCACCCTGTGCCTGATTATAAGATGACTATCAGGGTTTTGAATAAAAAAACACCTGACAATGAAATTTATAGCTTTTTGAAGCTATTGCGAGAGCAGGATGTGGGTATAATGTCGGAAGCGGGAGCACCAGGTGTGGCAGATCCCGGTGCAAAATTTGTTCGGCTTGCACATGAAAATGATTTTAAAGTCATTCCATTGGTTGGTCCTTCATCTATACTTTTAGCATTGATGGCATCAGGGCTAAATGGCCAAAAATTTGCATTTCATGGATATCTGTCCCTGAATGATCAAGAGAGGATAAAACAGATTAAGCAACTCGAAACGGAGTCGAAGCAAAATAATCAGACACAGATTTTTATGGAGACTCCTCACAGAAATGAACAGCTTTTAACGGTTTTGCTTTCATCCCTAAAGCCTTCTACACAGCTTTGCATTGCCTGCAATCTTACCCAAAAAGATGAGTTCGTACAAACAAAATCTGTACATCAATGGAAGTCGGCCGGGTTACCAGACCTGCAAAAAAAACCGGCTCTTTTTCTAATTTTAGATTAGTAGCTTAAATATTTCTGACAGACCTGTTTACACATCTTCGAAGAGTTTCAATGATTCTTGATTTTTTGGTTCTGAAATTCGAGTAAGTCATACCCAGCAATTCAGAAGCATCTTTATCTGTGTATTCGATATATTTTAAAACTTTCTGAAAAAACACTTTTTTATCTTCATCAAGTTTATCAATACACACCCAGAGCAGCTTTTCTCTCTCTTCAGAATGAAGTGATTTTACAATATCACTGCCGGTTGTTCCAACTACAGTTGAAAAGTATTCTTCATCATCATGGATGTTTTCCCTGTCCCTGCGGATGATCATCAAATATTCATTACGGGCTGAATTAATTAAATAGCCGTAAATATCTTCTTTGTCTGTAATAGAACCATTTATAATTCCGGTATATACCTTTTCAAATGCAGCCTGAGCACAGTCTTCTGCAACTTCTTTATCCGCCCTCATTACAGACCGCAGATAAAGTGCCATTCCTCTTAACAGCTGATCAGAAATATAATTAAGCTGCTTCCCACTACCCGAGGTAACTATTTCATAAAAGTCACTGCTGGATAAATTTGTGTGATCCAAAAAGAGATTGTTTTAATTGCTGTGCCACGCCTGAATGCCGGAAACCTACCCTAGCACCTTATTTTTGCTTATTATGTGATGCAAAAACATTATCAGTTTTTAATATTTCAATAATCTTGAAAACTATCCATTAAACCAAAGAGAAATGTAAATAAATACTTAAAAATTTTGTAACAATTTTAATTCTCATGCATCCTACTAATGGATAACTATGTTTAGAATAGATGATAATAAATTTTACAACTATTTTAATTAAATAATAACAACTAACTAATCATAAATAAACATTATGAACTCTCTCAAAAACCTTCGATCTCTTATACTCGTTGCAACTTTCGCCTTCGCTGCCGGATGCGCCGGAATCTCCGATGCCAACCTCTCCGATGCCGAAGCCGAAACTCAAATGACCCCGGTAGTCAGTGAAGCCGATTTCAAATCCGATATCACCAGCCAGAACAACGGCGGCGATGAAGATATTATTGAAGAAGCTCCACGCGACCGATACCAGGACAGAGAATAACTACCAACCAACACACAAACCAAGCTATTAATCTATAAAACAACATACTATGAACTCTCTCAAAAACCTTCGATCTCTTTTACTCGTTGCAACTTTCGCCTTCGCTGCCGGATGCGCCGGAATTTCCGATGCCAACCTCTCCGATGCCGAAGCCGATACTCAAATGACCCCGGTAGTTAGTGAAGCCGATTTCAAATCCGATATCACCAGCCAGAACAATGGCGGCGATGAAGACATCATTGAAGAAGCTCCACGTGACCGTTACCAGGACAGAGAATAATTACCAACCAACACACAAACCAAGCTATTAATCTATAAAACAACATACTATGAACTCTCTCAAAAACCTTCGATCTCTTTTACTCGTTGCAACTTTCGCCTTCGCTG
>LKMJ01003088.1_pt1 | contig 15460 bp, 7 predicted proteins | sample 643391 | NCBI WGS metagenome assembly LKMJ01 (sample SAMN04112250, study PRJNA286221) | soda lake metagenome | biome: soda lake; feature: Kulunda Steppe; material: water; isolation source: sample PL-Br10 brine of Picturesque Lake | place: Russia: Kulunda steppe | collected 2010-07
CGAGATCGATCTCGGTTCGCTTGACGCCGTGTCGACTCCCCAGCTGGGAGAGGGCGTACTCGCGGGCAACGTTCTCGTTTTCGGCCTCGATCGTCGTCTCGAAGGGCGCGTAGCCGTCGCGATTTCGGTACTGTCCACTGACCGTAAACTCACTCATGTCTCTCCCTCCGGCAGGCAGCCGGAAGAATGTTCCTTTCCCGTTCGACGGAATCCGGTTGCGTCGCTCCATCCAGCGACACCGATACCCGCTCCTCATCCGGTAATATATTTCGCTCCAGGCCGTATCTCGGGTATGGACTGGCAGCCGGATTGGGGCCTTCGTGCCCGCATGTTCCTGACGATGTTCCTGCTGTTCGCGCTGTATATTGTGTTCGCCGGAGTGATCACGGCCTATATGGGCGGTGGCATCCTGGTCTTCGGACTCCTGTTCGGTGGGATGTCGCTGGTCCAGTACTATTACAGCGACACGCTCACCCTCAAGAGCATGGGTGCCAAAGCGGTCTCGCCCCAGGAGTACCCCCAGTTACACGCCTCGGTCGATCGGCTCTCCCAGCAGGCCGACCTCCCCAAACCGAAAGTCGCAGTGATGGACTCGAACGTGCCAAACGCCTTCGCGACCGGGCGCAATCAGCGAAACGCCGCCGTCGCGGTGACGACGGGACTCATGCGCCGGCTCGATCAGGACGAACTCGACGCCGTCATCGCCCACGAGCTTGCCCACATCAAGAACCGGGACATGATGGTGATGACCTTCGCCTCGCTGCTCGCGACGATCGCGTTCATGATCGTCCGCTGGGGGGCGTTCTTCGGCGGCAGCAGCCGCGGCGGCCGGGGCGGTGGCGGCATCGTCGTCGCGATCCTCGTCTCGCTTGTCGTCTGGATCATCAGCTACATCCTGATGCGCGCGCTCTCGCGGTACCGCGAGTTCGCCGCCGATCGGGGCGCTGCAGCAATCACCGGCAACCCGGCGGCGCTCGCCTCGGCCCTGCTGACGATCTCTAACGACGTCGACAAGATCCCCGACAACGACATGCGCGAAGAGGCCGAGATGAACGCCTTCTTCATCATCCCGATCAAGTCCGGGATCGTCGGCCGACTGTTCAGCACCCACCCGGCGACCGACCGCCGCGTCGAAGCGCTTCGCGAACTCGAACGCGAAATGCAGTAGGCGTGAGAGAGGGGTGGCCGAGTGGGATCCGATCGGTCGGAAATCAGCTATTCGAGCGATCGGTGACCTCGTAGTAAATGAATAGGTTTCAAAATCGGGCTCACGAAATAACGCATATGGGACTACTCGACGGACTTCGTGCCGTTCTCGGACTGCGCGCCGAGGCCGATGCAAAGCGGGATGCCGACCCAGACGATCTGTTCGGGATGAGTACCGCCTATCTGACGATGGAGGCCGATCTCGGCTACGAGTCGCTCGATATGGGGGCGCTCTGTTTCGCCGGTGTCGACTCAGTAGATTTCCAGGACGCAGTCGAGGAAGTCGAGGCGATCCTCGAAGCCGGCCAGAAGGACACCGGCACCGAGTTTTCGGTCTCGAAGGACGATCACGGCTACCACTGGGTCGTCCTCGAGGACAGCGATCCCGAGGACCTGATCACGAGTCTCCACTTTGCTGCGGATACGTTCATCGAACACGGCTACGGCTCGCGGCTGCTCGCGGCCGTCTTCGGCTACGAAAACCGGGCGGGACCGGCCTACTGGATCTACTCCTTTCGGCGTGGCCGGTACTACCCGTTCGCGCCCCGACCTGGCCGCGAACGCGACTCCAACGCGGAGTTCAAACTCGAAGCCGCACTCGACGGCGAACTCGAGATCGAACGCGACAAGGAGTACTGGTACCCGCTGTGGCCGAGTACGCGTGGCACCCATCCCTGGGAGTGATGGGCAGCGCGTGCTCGGTCGCTACCGATCGCGGTATCGATCGGCACAATAAACACACGGTAGTGTCTCCGCTTTCGCATGTCACTGTTGCTCACGGGAAAGACGGCAGTCGTAACGGGCGGGGCGAGCGGCTTTGGCCGGGAGATCTGCAGAACGTTCGCGAGAAACGGGGCCGACGTCATCGTCGCCGACATCCGATCGGAGCCACGCGAAGGTGGCCGCCCGACCCACGAACTGGTTCGCGAGGAGACCGATCGGCGGGCGGAGTACGTCTCCTGTGACGTGCGGGAGCCGGACGATCTCGCCGTCGCCGTCGAAGCGGCCGACGAACTGGGCGGGATCGATATCATGGTCAACAACGCCGGCATCTTCCGGGTCGAGGAGTTTCTCGGCGTCACCGAGGACGAGTACGATCGGATGATGGATATCAACGCCAAAGGCGTCTTTTTCGGAGCCCAGGCAGCGGCTCGCAAGCTGGTCGACAACGGCGGCGGCGCGATCATCAACATGTCCTCGGTCGCTGGCATGAACGGGACGGACATACTGCCGACCTACTGTATGTCCAAGGGGGCGGTTCGCCTGCTCACGTACGCACTAGCCGCGGGGCTCGGTTCCGAAGGGGTGCGTGTCAACGCGATCCATCCTGGAATCAGCAAGACACAGCTGTACGCCGAATCAGAACTCGGGAACGGAATCCGCGGGCGGGTACAGGAGGCCATCGTCAAACGGATGATTCCCCAGGGCCGGTTTGGTGAGCCCACAGACGTCGCTAACGCCGCGCTCTTTCTGGCCAGCGATCTGAGTAGCTACGTCAACGGCGAGTCGCTACTGGTCGACGGCGGGTTCACGACGACCCGGTAGGGTCGACCGCCGCCGCCTCACAGTTCCAGTTGCTCTTCACGAGCATCGACCCACGATCGATGTCTTTCGACAACGGGCTTGGGTGCGTCTTCTAGGAGTTCGCGGGCGCGCCGGCACCACGTCCGTGTCTCGGCCATGTCGCCTTCAGCATCGCATAATTCGACCAGGCGTTCGAGTGTTTCAAGGGCGTCCTCGTACGCCCCGAGCGCCTCGAACGCCTCGAATGCATTTATAATCCGCTCGCGTGCTTTATCGATCGGACCGTCGCACGCGGCGATCAGCCCTTCGAGCTGGGTGGCTCGGGCCTCCTCGTAGGCTGCCCCAAGCTCTGCAAGTGATTCTCGGGCCTCCCGGAGGGCGCGGCCTGCGGCGTCAGGCTCCTCGTGCGCCAGTGCGAGGTGCCCTCGTTCGAGGTGTGCGATCGCCCGCTCCCGAGGGTGGTCGCCGTCGGAGCCGAGCTCCAGACTCGCCTCCAGGTGCTCTCGGGCACGACTGTACTCCCCACGCGTTCTGGCCAGGGCACCCAGTTCGGTGTGGGCTTGAATCTGGAGTTCGACCGCCCCGACAGCAGCTGCCCGTTCGAGTCCCTCGCTCAGAGTGCGTTTGGCGTCGTCGCTCTCGCCGCAGTGGCGGTGGAGGCTGCCCAGTCCGACGAGACTCAGCGCGAGCCCCTCTTGATCCTCGATTTCGCGGCAGAGGTCGAGGCTCTGCCGGAGGCGGTCCTCTCCGGCGTCGTACGAACCCTGCCGTCGATCCACTGCCCCGAGGTTTGCGTGGCTCTGTGCCTCACCTTTGCGATCGCCGATCTCCCGTTTTATTTCGAGGCTCCGCTGATGGTGATCGCGAGCGGCGTCGTACGCGCCCTGGTTGAATTCGAGGTCTCCGAGGTTGTTGAGCGTCGCGGCCTCGCCCTTGCGGTCCCCGATATTTCGCTTGATTTCGAGGCTCCGTTTCCAGGAGTTTCGTGCACGGTCGTAAGCGCCGCGTTTGGCGGCAATCTCGCCGAGGTTGTTCAGACAGTTCGCCTCGACCTTCCGGTTGCCTGTCTCTTGGTAGTGCTCCAGACTCCGTTCGTAGAACTCAGCAGCCTCGTCGTACGACCCCTGGACCGTGGCCAGCGCCCCGAGATTGTTAAAACACTGGGCCTGGCCCGCCTCGTCCCCGATCGCCCGTCGTATCTGGAGACTCTGTTCGACGTATTCCCGCGCCTGCTCGTAGTCGCCGCGCCCCCAGGCCACGGAGCTCAAGTCGTTCAGACTCCGCGCCTCGCCAGACCGGTCGCCGATCTGCCGGCAGCGCTCCAAACACTGGTCGTAGAACCGCTGTGCCCGATCGTACTCGCCACGGAACCACGCCACCTTGCCGAGCCCTTCGAGGCTGTCGGCCTCGCCGTGGCGGTCGCCGATCAGTCGACGAATCTCGATCCCCTGCTCGAAGTACTCGACCGCTCGCTCGTACTCTCCCCGGCGGGTGGCGACTACTCCGAGCCTGTGGAGCACCTCGGCAGTCCACCGCCGTCGATCGTGCTCGCGGAACGCCGCGAGTGCGGCGCGGTAGTGTTCGACTGCTGCGTCGTAGCTTCCCCGTTCGCCCAGTATCTCTCCGAGACGGAGTCGAGCGCGTGCTTCGAGTACCGGTCGATCCGCATGATCGAGGAGAGTGAGACACTCACGACACCGATCGACGCCCTCCGCGAGCTCCCCGCAGTTGTGAGCAACCCTGGCGAGTCCGAGGAGCCGATCGACCTCTGTCTCGACGGAGTCCTGAGAGAGTCGCTCAAGTGCCCGCTCGGCGCGGTCATAAAAGTCCCCCGCGATGAACGCCTGCGCGAGCCACCGTGGAACGGCCTCGACGGTTTCCTGAGAGCACGCTTCCGGGAGCGTGACGCTCTCGATCTCGCCGTCGCCGAACAGGGGGGCGAGATAGGATCGTTCGCGCGCCATCGCGTAGATGCCACGAGCAGTTTCGTCCGCCCAGCTGTTGGGGTTGGCGGCGACGGCCTCGAGCATGGAGGGAGCGTCCAGATGCTGACGGATCTGCTGCAGGCGGTCGAGGTCGTCGGCAAGCGAAAGGAGTTTGCTGACCGCACTTCCGAAGCGCCGGGGTGCATCCGCTTCGTGGGCGTCGAGGACGTGGGCAAGAAACGCCGTCGACCAGGCTTCGTGGACGGTCCGGTAATCGCCGTCGGCATTGGCGAAAAGCATGTCTCCCTCCAGGCGGTCGATCGCGTGGTCGACTGCCCCGAACTCGTCGGCGTCTGCAACAGCGTACAGCATCCCGCGGTCGACACGCCGTCCCGCCGCGTTGAGCACGTTCGCCAGAATCGCGACCGAGAGCGCCACGTCATCGTCTGCGACGGCATCGAAGACGGCACCGACCGCCGCCTCCAGTGCTGTGGGCCCCTCTTCGAGTGGATCTGCGTACGTGGCGAGCCGGTGAGCCAAGCGCAACATCTGATTCGGAGCGTCCCCACCTGACTCCTCACCGACCTCGTCGTCTACGAGTTCCAAGAGTCGCTCGGCAGGGACCTCGACATCGCGGCCCGTCGTCCGGGAGAAGTGGTCGACGAGGCGCCTGCAGTCTCGTTCGCTCACGGACGGCACGTAGACGAGCGTCAGCGTCTCCTCGTCGACAGGATCGACCTTCCGGTCGCGCCACTCGTGGTCCCGGGCGTCCAGCAGGAAGCTAACGTCATCGCAGTCTGCCAGTTCGTCGATCGCACGGAACACGCGCGAGGCGTCTCGACGCGGTGCGTCCTCGACGACTACCAGGGTGTGTCCAGCCGCTTCGGTCGCCGTCTCAACGAGATCGCCAACGGAGTCGAACGCGGCGTTTCGGGTGCGTTCGCGGTAGAGGACCAGTCCGCGGTCACCGGCGTACCAGTTGCTGGCAACCTGCTTGCAGACGGTGCTCTTGCCGGAACCGGGTGGACCGAGGACGATGCAGTTTTCGCCCGCGGTGAGGACGTCCTCGATCTCAGTGGCGAGGTCACCCACACCTTCGTCGTCCGCCGACCGTTCGCGCTCGATGGCGTACCCCGTGTGGACCTCGGGCAACGACAGGCCGGTCCGCCAGGCCGTCGCGGGGTCGGAAACGGGGTCTTGGCCGAAGTACGAGATGTCGAGCGCGACGAAGCCTTCCCGTTCTAGCGAGACAGGGAGCAGTTCTCCGGCCACGCCGTCAGTGGTTGCAGTCGCCGTCCGCTGGTCGCCGTCCGGGACGAACGCTGCCGTGCGATCGGTCGCCCCGTCCCGGTACCGCTCGAACTGTTTTTCTCCCCACTGGAGGGCCGCCTCCGAGTCGTTGACAACGCTGCCGTGGACACCGCCGCTCTCCGTCAGGACGACGAGGTGAAGGACACCCGTCCATCCGCCCTCTGGCTCCTTCCGTTCGAACAGCCCGAGGTCGAACGACGGGACGGAGCCGACGAACAGTGAAACGGTGTCTGCCTCCGCTATCGCCGCCATCTGTCGTGGAAACTCTTCACGCAAGGTGTCGAACACCGCTGGAGTGACGATGAGTTCCGCCGGGTTGCCCCTGGTAATGACATGATCGTACAGCAAATGGATGTGAGTGGCATCCGTGAGCGTCGTGACGAGCGCGCGGTAGCGGTCCGCAGCCATCAGGTCCTCGTGGAGGCGATCGAGCGGCCGATAGGACGCCGGCTCACTCGCCGGCAGGGCGTTCCCACCAGCAACGACCACCGGGTCGATGGCAGCATCCGACGGAAGTTGCGCGAGCACGTCTTCGGCGAGAACGATGTCGTCGAGTCCGAGCAGAAACGTTTCGAGGCGGTCCCGGGCGAGTCGACCAGCCGTCGTAATCTCGATCCCGTTCGGGCCGCGTTCGACGAAGTTACCAGCTTCGAGTTCAGTCACCGCCCGGTTGATCGTTCGCCGAGAATGCTCCGTGTCGGCTACGAGGTCGCGAATCTGTGCAGGTTCCTGACAGAGTCGCTCGAGAAGGTCGAAGCGTTTGAGGAGGACCTCAGTCTCCTCCGTTCTGTCCAGTCGACTCATTACTCGTCTACTACACACCAATCCGCTTATATTTTCGGGACTGTTGTATCGTATGTTAGGACAGTTTTCGGGACGTACCGATCGGCTGATCGCCAGTCCGTTCGATTGCCTCTGTCTGGTACTCGTCGTACCGGCGTTGGGCCCATTCGAGTGCGGCATCGGTATCGTTGACAATGCTGCCGTGGACGCCACCACTCTCGGTAAGGACCAGGAGGTGGACGCGACTCCGGTCCTCACTCCCAAATCGGTCGAACAGTCCGATCGAGTACGATGGAACGTGGCCGACAAACAGTGAGAACCCATCGGCCTCTGCAAGCACTGTCATCCGTCGTGGGAACTCGGTGCGTAGCGTCTCGAATACGTCGGGAGTCACGACAAGTTCGGCTGGATTGCCCTGTGTGACGACGTGTTCGTAGAGGAGACGAACGACCACAGGATGGTCCACATCCGAGATGGGCGCGAAGTGACACAGTCGGTCAACCAGTGGCATGTTATTACCTCCTACTGGAAGGTCAGTTGATGACACAAACGAGACGACGTCAGGTATTGATAACACTGGGAACGGGAGCAGTTGGCGCGGTCGCCGGTTGCGTCGGAGATACCGACGATGACGATCCGGTGGGGCCGGATAATGACACGGAAGCGGACGACGCCGATGACACCGACGACGGTAGCGAAGAGCATATAGCTGACGCGGATGGCGAGTTTGACCAAGACGTCTGGGAACCGATGCAGTTCGCCTTCGAGGCCCGGTACGAGTGGGATCTGTTCATCGAGGGCGATGAGGGCTCCCTCGTCTGGGATGTCGTCGAGATCGAGGGTGACGAGATTACTGTCGAAACCGAGTTCGTCCTTGGAGAAATAGAGTTCGAGCAATCGATGACCGGTACCCAACAGGAACTCGAGGGGGATCTGATTGCCTCTCCAGCCGGAATTGCCTTCCTCTGGACAGCATTTTCGCCGATGATGGGTGGCCTCGTCGGCGAGCAGTTCACTGTGGGCGACGAGTGGTCGTATTCGGCGCCAGAAGGTTCAGTCTCGTATGCAGTCACCGAGCTCGACACATCGAGCTATCCCGTGGACTGTTACGTGGTCGAAATGCACAAAGACGACCAGCTCCTGCACGAAGGATGTGTTTCACCAGACCACGGGATGGCCGTGTATTCCGCGTGGTACGACGATGGCGACCTCGACGTCGAGATCGAACTGGTATCGTTCCAACGACACTGAACAGCTGTCCTCTACCCACAAGTTCGAGATTCTACACAGTATCCGGAACGTGTCACAGGGTTCGGATAATAACGAACCCGGCCGATCACGCTCGCTCGGCGTTTTCTGCGTAAGCGTCGAGCCACTCCTGATGCAGTTCGGCTGTCCCGTCAGGTGCATCGGCAGCCAGCTCCCGGCCGCGCCGGTACCATTTGTGCGCCCCGTCAACGTCTCCTTCGTCGTGACACAATTCGACCAGGAGCTTGAGGGTCGCTAGAGCGTCGTCGTATATCCCTAGCGGTTCAAAAGTCTCCAGCGCAGCAACCCACTGTTCACGCGCTCGTTCGGACTCCTCATCAGCAAGCGCGATTCGTCCGAGGATCGTCCGACAATCACCGAGTTCTTTTGCGGCTTCGAGATCCTCGGCGACTGTACGGGCTTCCTTGGCCAGTTCGCGTGCCGTTGTGGTCTCCCCGCGCTCGAACGCCAGACGGGCCTGTTCGAGGGTGATACGAGCCGTGTACAACTGGTTTTCAGCCTCCTCGAAGATCGCCGCCGCCTCTTCGAGGTGACGCTCTGCGTCGTCGAGGTCGTCCTGACTGATCGCGATAGCTCCGAGTCGCCAGTGACTCTCTCCCTCATATTTCAAATGCTCGATATCTCTCGCGATGTCGAGTGCCGCTTCGTGATACGCTCTCGCCTCCTCGTGTGCTCCGCGTTCCGACGCGACGTGTCCGAGGTGGTTGAGACAGTTCGCCTCCTTGAACCGGACTCCAAATTCGCGTGCAATCGCCAGTGCCTCCTCGAGCAACACATCAGCACGGTTGTACGCGCCCTGTGCAGTCGCGATGGCCGCGAGATTGGCGGTTGCCCCTGCGAGAGCGTACTGGTCGCCAGTCCGCTGGGCGTGCTGGGATATTTTCTCGTTGTGCGTCCGCGCTTTTCCGTAGTTCCCTTCGGCCCATTCAATTCCGCCGAGAACGAGGTGAACGTCCATTTCACGCTTGCGGTCGCCGAGTTCCTGTGCTCGTTCGGTCCAGGTTTCGCAGTGGTTGCGTGCGCCCTCGTTATCGCCGAGACGCCACCTGGACAGGCCGAGATACTCATGGTAGGAACATTCGCTGTCGAGATCACCCTCCTCCCGGGCACAGGGCAACCCCTCCTCAAGGTACGCGATGGCTCGGTCGTAGTCCCCTCGTCTGAACGAGAGGATTCCTAGTCCCAAGAAGCGGTCTATCCGCTCGGTAGGAACAGTGGGATCCAGACGTTTGTACGCACGTTCAGCACGGTCGAGATAGCCTGCCTCCGTAAATCGCTTGCCGATCCAGTGGGGTCCCGGAACCGTTACTGAGTCTGGACAGGCGTCTGGAAGGTTGAACGGCGGTTGGGTCCCGTCGCCCAACAGGGGCATCAGTGACACTCGCCGCCAGAACAGGTCGTACACCGCCTCGACGACGTCGCCGGCCCACTCCTCGGGATCACTCTCCACCTCGGCGAGGGCGTCGGAGTCGTTCAGGTGACTGCTAATCCGCCTACAGCAGCCGGTGTCGTCCGCCAGTGCCAGGAGGGTTTCCACAGCACTCCGGAACCGTCGGGACGCCTCGTTCTCGTCGTCTTCGAGCAACTGGCTGAGGAACGTCGTCGCCCACTCCTCGTGAACGGTCCGGTAGCTCCCGTCCTCGCGGGGAAAGAGCAGACGACCCTCGAGTCGGTCGAGAATCGCGTCGATGGCGTGGTACTGGTCGTCCTCGGCGACCGCATACAGCAGTCCTCGTTCCATACCAATTCCAGCGGCCACGAGCGTGGTCGCGAGCGTACAGACTGTCAGTGCGAGGTCGTCGTTGTACTCCTCGCGGACGGCCGCCACGTCGTCCTCGAGGGCTGTCGGCTCGTTAGTCAGCGGAGCGGCGTACGTCGCCAGTCGGTGCGTCAGCCGCAACATCTCGTGACACCCGTCGCTGTCGGATTGTGCTTCTTCCTGGACTGCTGACCAGAGCCTGTCGGCGGAAATCCCGACGCCCCTGCCGAGCGTTCGCTCGAAGTGCTCGACGAGGATCGCACAGTCTCTCTTTCGCATCTGTGGCACGTGAGCCACGTCGATGTCGGCCACCGTCGCTTGAGGGTCGTCGCTGTCGGACCACTCATGTTCTCGCGCGTCGAGCAGAAAGCTGACGTCTTCCCTTCCAGCGAGTCTGTGCATCGCATCGAGGACGGCGCTTGCGTCCTGACGGACCGCGTCCTCGACAACGACGAGCACGTGGCCGTTGGCCGCGGTGACAGTCTCGACCAGCGTGTCGACGGCCTCGAACGGGCGACCGCGGCCGGTCTCCCGGTACAGAACCGGCCCCCGGTCGTCGGCGTACCACTCGCAGGCGATCTGTTTGCACACCGTGCTCTTGCCGGATCCTGGGGGACCGAGGAGGACACAGTTCGACCCATCCACCAGTTTGGTCTCGAGCGCCGAGGCGATCCCGTCGTCGGTCGCTTCGGCTCCTTTCCGGATCGACTCGTCGTCAGCGATTCCGCGCTCGTCCCGACACGGTCGCTCGATAGCGTAGCCGGTGTGGACCTCGGCCAGCGACAGACCCGCTCGCCAGGCGGTCGGCGGGTCGGCGACGGGTTCGTCACCAAAGTACGCGACGTCGACCGCGAGGAATCCATCGCGTTCGAGCGACGCAGGCAGCGTTGGACCAGGCCGTATCTCGACTGGCTGGACGCCGCCGTCGGGCTCGACGACCAACTCGTCGATCCGTTCGGTTGCCGCCGCTCGGTACTCGTCGTATCGACGCTCGGCCCACTCGAGGGCGGCCTCGGTGCCGTTGACGATGCTGCCGTGGATGCTCCCGTTCCCGGTGAGAACGAGGAGGTGGACCCGACACTCATCACTCTCGAAGTGGTCGAACAGTCCGAGGGAGTACGGCGGAGTTTGGCCGACGAGCAGTGAAAACCCCTCAGCCTTTGCCAGAACTGCCATCCGTCTCGGAAACTCCTCGCGCAGCGTGTTGAACACGTCGGGGGTCACGACGAGTTCCGCTGGGTTGTCTTGGGAGACGACGTGTTCGTAGAGAAGGCGGACGTGGCGAGCGTCCTCGAGCGTCGGAACGAGCGCCCGGTAGCGGTCCGCGGCAATCAGTTCGTCGTGCATCCGTTCGAGTGGCCGGAAGGAGGCCGGTTCGCTTGCCAACAGCGCGTCCCCACTGGCGACGACGGTCGGATCGATGTCGGCGTCTCTAGGAAGTGCATCGAGTACGTCTTCGGCGACAAAAACGTCGTCAAGGTCGGACAGAAAGCGGTCGAGACGCTGGCGCGCGAGTCGGCCAGCAGTAGTGACCTCGATTCCGTTGGAACCGCGTTCGACGAAGCTCTCGGCCTCGAGTTCGGTCACCGCACGGTTGATGGTTCGGCGAGAGTGGCCGGTTTCGTCGACGAGGTCGCGGATGTGAGCGGAATCCCGACAGAGGCAGTCGAGTACGTCGAGGCGCTTGAGTAGCACCGTTGTCTCCTCGGTTCTGTCTGGCCGCATTCGTTACTGATACTAATTCTCACCAATCGATTTATAATTGTTGGAGCGAATGTGAGGAAAACGTCGGTGTTTACCGGGTTTCTGTCGGCTGTTCCTCCGCTGGCTGTGGCCGTGGACGGGTCGAACGTGTGTAGTCCTGTGCACATCCTGGCACAGTGGGTCAGTCGGTGGCATATTGCCCCCGTTAGTTCTAGTTCCGGTAATGTCTGGATGGGCATCTTATTCGAGGAGAACAGAGGATGACGGGCGATCGGCCCCGTCTACAATCGTTGCAGTACTCGTCTGTGTCAGCGTTGCCGGACTGGCACTCGCTGTCGGATTTACCGGTCTGGGAGTTGGTGCGACGGTTTCGGAGCATGCAGATCGAACAGTCGCTGCGGACGGAAGCGCCGACTACGAAACCATTCAAGACGCGGTCAACGAATCTTCGCCGGGCGACACGATCGTCGTCGAAGACGGAACCTACGTCGAAAACGTGACCGTCGACGTCACGGATCTCGAGATCGTCGCAGCCGACGGACACCAACCGGTGATGGAGGGGGACGGGGAGATCGGTCCAGCCCTGCGACTCGAGGCGGAAGACATCACCGTTGACGGACTGACGATACAGGATTACGACTTCTCTGACGCCGACCTGGCCGACTCGCGGGCCGTTCACATCGAGGGCGCCGATGCGACGGTCGAGAACACGACGATCACGGGCGTTCAGGACCCGAACGACGGGGTGGTGTTGATCGAGGGGAACGACGCGACACTCTCGAACGTAACTGTTGCGGACAACGAGGACATGGGATGGCGGGATGCTGGCGTTTATTTCGACGGTAACTTCAACAACCTGCAGATACACGAGAGCGATATCGTCGAAAACGAAGGCGAGGGAGTTATTATCTACGGCGACGATGCCGAAATATCGAACACGAACGTCTCTGAGAACTGGGACATGGGTATTCGGTTTTCCAATGTTGACGGCGCCGACATCGAGGCGAGTACCATCAATAACAATGGTGAAGAGGGGATCTACGAGTCGACAGGAGGTAACGACGCCGACAACGTCAACGTAACCGACAGCACCATCGTCGGAAACGGCGAACGCGCAATTTGGTTGACGGCCGGGTCGAACGTACAGATTATCAACAACACTGTGACTGACAACCGTGGCGGCATCGAAGTTGGGATCGTAGCTGACGACGGTGCCACGGTAGCAGACAACTACCTTGCCGAAAACGAGGACTTTAGTAGCGACGTCGGGGGCATCGAAGTCGGCACCGACTCCACTGTAACCGACAACGAGATACTAGATGTTGGGGGCGTGGGTATCAAGGCCCAAGACGACTCTGTCGTGGTGAACAACGATGTTACCGGTGCAGACGTGGCCTTCCAGACCCACTCCAACGTCGGCGAGAACGTGACCGTCGAGAACCTGAACATCGGTGATTCGACGGCACCGGACACGACGTTGTCGTTCGTGGCTACCTACCTCGAGGTCAGTACGATCTCCGAGCCGCCAGCGAACGAGGAGGACGAGGCGATCGACCGCTACGTGAGCGCCAGCGGCGTCGGGGCCACCCCCGAAGATGCGGTGTTTGACACCTCGATCCATTACGAGGCGGCTGACGTTGAAAACGTCGACGAGGATGAACTGTATCTCGCTCGCTACTATGACGAGTGGGGGACAGTCCACTCGAGCGTCGACACCGATGCGCAAACGGTGAGCGCGAACGTCACTGACCTCTCCGACGAGGAGGCGATGTTCGGCGTCTTCGGCGAGGAGGACCTCGACACGGATGTCTCGATTACCGAGACGGACGACGGCGTGCTCGTCGATATCGAGAATGCCGTGGGAGGCGAACCCGTCCAGATACCGAGCGACGATGCGAGACAAAGCGTCGTCGGCGTCGACGGCATTGACGTGTCGACACTCGAGGTCACCCTCGGTGATGAGGGTGAGACACTCGACTACATCCTCGATATCGAAGCTGACGACGAACTGCCCGACGATCTCGATCGGCTTCCCGATGATTCGGAGGGACTGATGGTGGTTGACGTGGAGGTCTCGCACGACAAGATACCGAGTGATGACTCGAGGCAGAGCTTCGAGTACCGCGTCTCGCCCGAGGAGTTGGAGCCCTTCGATTACGACCCGCCGGAACTCGTCATGTTCCACAACGTCGACGACGAGTGGGTCGATCGCGAGACGGTCACGCTCTTCCCGGGTGACATGCTTGAGGCAGAGGAAGCCAGTGAACTGTTCCCCGATGAGACGTGGGATGAGGCAGGGGTGGACGACCCTGACGCCCTGTTCCCCGGGGACATGTTGGATGATGCCGAGTCAGCCGAAGACCTGTTCCCCGCTGATGACTGGGAGGAAGCTGAGACGGCCGAGGACCTGTTCCCCGGCGACATGTTGGATGACGCGGGCGTTGACGATCCGGACGCGCTCTTCCCGCCAGACCGACTCGAAGCGGCGGAAACCGCGGACGAACTGTTCCCCGGCGACATGTTGGATGCCCCGGACGAATTCAGAACGGTTTCCGAGACGCCGCACTTCTCCACGTTCGCCCTCGGCGTGGCCCAAGAGGACGACGACCCCGACGTCGAACACATCGACGCCGAGGACGTAGCGGTCGAAACCGGCGAGAGCGACGAGATTACGGTCGCGGTCGAAGACGGTGACGGTGATCCCGTTGCCGACGAACAGGTCGATGTCGCGGAGTCGGACGATCTCTCGGAGCTGGATTCCAGTGCGACGACCGACGCGGACGGCGAGGCGACGTTCACCGTCGAGGAGGAGACCACCGGCGAGTACGACGTAACGTTCGAGCTGGCCGACGACGACGGGATCACCGATACGGCGACCGTGACGGTCGATACCGTCTCGCTCCCGGTCTATAACGCCGATCAAGAGCTACACTACGCGACGATTCAGGACGCGGTCAACGAGTCCGATCCGGGCGACACGATCCAGCTCGAGAACGAGACCTACGAGGAGGACGTGTTCGTCGGGGCCCACAACCTGACGATCGAAGCGGCGGAAGACCGTCCGACCGTCGACGGTGGATTCTCCTCCAATGCCGACCTCACCGTCCGCGGACTCGAGGTCACCGGCGGCTTCGATGGCGAGACCGGAATCTCGACGATCCACCATCGCGAAGATTTCGGAGCAGGTCCCAGCCTCACCGTCGAGGACACCGTGATCTCCGACACGGGTGGAGCGGCGATCGGCGTCCCCAGCGGGAACGAACTCACGATCGAGGACGTCGCGATCGAGGAGCCTGGAGAGAGCGACGAGTTCCCCTACGGGGGCGTCCAGGTAACGAAAACCGAGGACGTCTCGATCGCGGGACTCGACGTCGACGACAGCGAGGGTGCCGGGGTCCACTTCGAGGAGGTTGGGACGGTCGACGTCGAGGATATCGCGGTGACAGAGGCCGCCCATTACGGGATACACGTCGACGACGCCGACGAGGTCACGGTCGAGAACGCCTCGGTCGACGGAGTCTTATCGAAACACCCCGAGAGGGTCAGCAACGGCATCACTATTGCTGACGCTGACGACGTCGCGGTCAACGAGTTCGCGATCGAGGATGTTAGTCAGGCTGCGATCGGGATCACCGGCGGACAGACCGCGAGGGTCACGGATGGAACGGTCGACGATTCGGGAACTGGCGTTAGCGTCGTCGACGTCGCGGGTGAAGTTGACGTCTCGGCACTCGACCTGGGGTCCAATATCTACACGGGTGTCTATGTTTCCGACACCGAGGGCGTTGCGAGTGTTTCCGAGATCGACGTTAACAACGCCAGCACCGGGCTGGTAACGGCTGACGCAACGGAACTGACTGTCGAGAACTCGACGATCCTCGACTCCGAGGTCGGACTCGAGATCAATGCATCCGACGCGGCCACGGTCACAGACACGACGATCGAGGGCAACGACGTCGGGCTGAAGAACGACAACAAC
>LKMJ01003089.1_pt1 | contig 15460 bp, 21 predicted proteins | sample 643391 | NCBI WGS metagenome assembly LKMJ01 (sample SAMN04112250, study PRJNA286221) | soda lake metagenome | biome: soda lake; feature: Kulunda Steppe; material: water; isolation source: sample PL-Br10 brine of Picturesque Lake | place: Russia: Kulunda steppe | collected 2010-07
ACAAAATGATAATAGGAACTCATTACCCTCCTAAGAAGATTGGAGACCTCATTAATAGCGGTAAAAGAATCGGTTTTGAGCAGTTTAGAGAGATTCTTCTCAGATTCAAACCTGCCTTATGGTGTAATGGCCACGTTCACGAAGCCTACGGCGAAAGAGAACTAATGGGCACTACTGTATTGAATGCTTCAAGCTATGATACTGGAAAGGGATACAAAGTGATTTTAGATGACGGAGTAAAATCTGTTGATGAAGTAGACTTGCTTGGATAACTTTAGCACCAAGATAAAAAAGTTCTTTTCCCCTTAAACAATTATTTATTATAAAAAGCCTTAACGAGAGAAACTCCTACACAGCTATCATGGGCTCTTAGTTCAGTCTGGCAGAACGCTTCCTTGGCAGGGAAGAGGCCTCGGGTTCAAATCCCGAAGAGTCCATGTGCTATTCGAACTGTACTTCATGGTAGTATGGGCCTCCTGTATGTGTGTAGTCGTCTTCTGCTATGCGTTCTGGTTCTCCGTCGTCGTATCTCTGGATGGCTTTTTCGCTTTCTGTCCCGTCTATTCTGACTCCGTAGCCTTGTTCTGTGAAGAATCCGTCACTGTCTACGTCTGTTCCCATGAATTGGACTGCAACGTTTAGGTCAGTGTCGTCTGCTTGTGATAAGAAGCTTATTCCTTTGTCTCTAGTAAGATCTACTTCTGTTGGGCCTCCTATTCTCCCGCTGCCACAGCATCCCTCAAACGCTAGAGATCTCTCTCCTTCTGGAGGATTGTCTGTGTCTAAGTATTCGCTTCCTTGTCTTTGATTGTAGTTGTCTAACGTGTCAGAGTCTTCAAAATCTTCTATTGTGGCTCCTTCGAGCGTCTGGAAGTCATCGTATCTTGATGTTTCGCTTATAGATCCTCTCATAGACATTGCTATGTATTCTCCGCCGTCATAGGTGTCGTCTGTAGCTGATAGTTGGGCGAGTTCTGCTTCAGGCTCCTGATCTGATACGCTCCATTCGTATATCGTCCATGTCATAGTATCTAAGCCTTCTGTCTCCAGCATCAACGTTTCCCCAGTGCTTGTACCTCCGCTATTTTCTGCTTCGGCCTGGAAATAGTAACTAGTTTCAGAATCTAAATCTTCTATGGTTTCGCTAAACTCTCCAGTACTAGTGCCTAACTCTATGACCTCATCCAGATCTTCTTCTGTTGTACCCCAGTTAAATCTTACTTCAGGTTCTTCGCCTCCTTCATTTGTAATATTACCTCTTAATTCTGCAGAGTCCCCTGTTATTTCTGAGGCCTCCAGTGTTTCGACTGATGCAGGCTCTGTCTCAGATTCTGATACTGGGACAGTTCTAGTTACAGTGTAAGAGTCTTCAGTAGTTACTGCTTCAAGTTCTATAGCATAACTTCCTTCTTCATTGAAATCGTGTTGTACTTCCTCTCCTTGATCTGTTGAGCTATCATCAAAATCCCAGTTTAATTGTTCAATACTGCCTTCAAGTTCTCCCTCATTAATTTCGCTGGTAAATGTCACATCTTCTCTTTCTTCTGGATCTTCAGGGTCAAAGCTGAACGATACGTCCCGCTCAAGTATCTCCAACTGACCTGAAATACTGCCTGAAGCCTCCAAACCTGTTAATGCCCCGCTATCGTAGCTAATAGACACGTCTAAATCATTGGACTCACTAGATTCCGCAAAATCTTCTAGCAAAACTGTTTCAGTATCGGAAACAGCTATATTTTGCTCTTCACTAAATTCCACGGTTTGTTCTCCATCAGATACCCGAATATCTTGAATATCGATGGCGTTACTATCTGCGTTTCTTAACACAAGCTGTAATTCTTCGTTGTTCGTTAAGCCAAACTCTTCAACTTGGACGTCGCTGCCTGTAAAACCGCTTGTGCTTTCAAGGTCTTGACCACTAGTAATTGAGAAAACAGCGCCTCCGACTACTGCAACTACTAAAAGCATCCAACCATAAGTCATTAAATATTCTATAGCTGACTGAGCTTTCTTTAGATCTGAAACAACCATGCATCAACGTTGCAAAACCTGATTTAAATATTTAAACGAGGCTAAGCAAAGAGAAATATGCTGAAAAAATCTTAATTAAATAATTTAAAGCGCAGAAGCCAAAGATCATAGGCCTGACAATTACAAGGTAATGATCCTACTATTTCCTATTTCTAAAAACAGCTTTTAACTCTTATTTCATAGTTTGAATTTTCGGCCGGAAAGATTTGATTAATGCTCTAAAAAATTTTTTGAAACATTATTTTTTCCGAAGCGTTTAACAGCGTTGACTTCCTCTAATTTTTTTGTAGAAGGCCTTGTAGGTCTTCTGTGTTTAGGTGGTTTAATTGAAGTTTGAGGAGAAGCGAGATCTGTTACTGGCATGGATTATTTTAGGCCTAGCTTTTGCTAATCTCTTGGGAGGTCTTACGCCCAGGCCTGTAGGTATTGCGTTGTTCACTGCAGGCATAGGCTTCTTGTTGCACGAGTTAGCGCATAAGGTTGTTGCGCAGAATTATGGTTTAGAGGCAGAGTTTATAGCAGATTACCGGATGTTAGCTTTCGCTTTGTTTGCGTCTTTCGCAGGCTTTATCTTTGCAGCTCCTGGCGCAGTCTATTCTAGAGGTTTAAGATCTGCTGTTCAGCAGTTATGGATTTCTGCTGCCGGCCCTATCACCAATATTGTTCTTGCGTTTGTATTCTTGTTTGTGCCCGGCCAGATCGGTAGTTACGGCCATACAATTAATGCGTGGCTTGCTCTGTTCAATATGATTCCTTTTGCAGGGCTTGACGGTCAGAAGATTTTGGAGGTCTCTAAACCGGTTTTTGCAGTTTTAGTTGTGGCCTCAGTGTTTTTGCTGGTTTTGCCGAGTTTATAGGTTTATTTTGAAATCATCTCTTACTATCGAGCTGATTATTCTAGCGCTATTTTGTCTTGATAGGCCTTTATTTTCCAGGTAGTGATGTGCTTCATATGCGAATTCAGGGATCAGGTCTTCCTCCATCACATCTGGTGGCATTGCAGTATATACCGTTTGTTTCCAGTACGGTTCAGCTATCCCCAATACCTCGTCTACGATTTCTGAGTACTGTTCAGCAGGGATTTGAGAATCCAAGTGTTTCTCAATATCGTCTAGCTTTTTTCTAACGCTAGTTTCTATTTCTGGCGGAACTTCCTTGTACACGATATGTTCCATAAACTCTTCAACGCCATCTACTTCATCGTTAACTCTTTCAACTTTCTGAACCATTTCTATTCCACACCCTACTCAATGTCTTTACTGCGCAAATTATTTAAATAAGACTTAGTTTTAAAGGAGTTCTCCTGCTTTAGCGTGTCTGTGAAAGGCAGTTATTCGTTAATAATTGAAAACCCTGACCGCGCAAAGGTAGGAGCTTTAGGAAACGTTGAGTTCAGGAAGAGGTACAGCGTATACAACGGATCAGCGTTCGGTAGCGGAGGCCTGAAAAGAGTTTTAAGGCACTTCAGTTTTTCCGGAGGCTGTCACTGGCATATCGACTACCTCTTGAAAACTGGTTGTTTGAAGGCTGCTCTAATCTACCCTGAGCAAGATTTGGAATGCTCCTTGAGCAACAAAATCGGCAGGCCTTTCATTGAGGGTTTTGGCTGTAGTGACTGCTCCTGTGAGTCTCATTTATTCTTGTTCGATTCTTTTGAAGAGGCCTTAAGCATCGGATCTGGAGAAGTGAAGGTACTGGATAAGAGCAGGCATGACGAGTATGTAGGCGGCGAATGTGAGCAGACCGTAGATGATTTGATCCGTGATTCTCCAGATGCCAGCTCCTATAAGAAGGCCTGCCGCGTGGATGAGTAGGAAGGTTATGAAGAATTTTTCTTGGTTTTCCATAGTTTTAACTGTGTTTGATCCCATAATTGATTTATGAACTGGTTTTTCTTCATTTCAGGACTGTTACTAGGCCTTGCTTTAGGTGCAGGAATTGTTCTTGCGTATGTCAGCTACAGTTTCTCGCGTTCTATGAAAAGTTTTGAGGAAGAAATGGAACTGCTTTCTGAACTCACAGAAAGAGAAGAGGATTAACGAATTTGAGTCTCGTTCATTCTTCGTACAGGTTGTAACCGAAGTATACTTGGTAGAGGCCTGCGAGACCGACTAGCACGTATGTCAAGGCTTCTAATTCTGGTAGGCCTAGACTGTTTGCCATTAGATATACTAGGTTGTAAGTTGTTCCGTCGTCTGCTGCTAGTTTTCCTAGTCCGACTAGGCCCCAGTTCACTGCACCGACTATTACAAGTATTAAAGTAGCCCAGTCGAGATAGTCTAATTCCTTCATAAATCTTCCACTCAATAAAAAAGTGGTTTTTTAGGGTTAAAAAACTAGAGGATATTTCTCTAGTTTTCTAGGCGGTCGGCGGTGCTTTCCATTTCGTCGGCGATCTCTCTTAACTGGTTGATAAAGGCCTGTGAACGTGCTGAGTACTCTTCTTCTATCTCTATATTTCTTAGCGAGTTTCTTACGTGGGCTTCTTTTACTTTTGCCATGAGCTCTGCTTCTTTCATTGTGTCTTCGATAATTTGTTCTAGGAGTTTTGAAAGCACGCAGTTGACAACGTGAGGCACATCGCCATCAAGAGTCTGTTCGTCGCTCATGTTTTCTCTGAAAAGCCTGGCTATCCGGCCTTCTGAAAGAGGGAGGTCTGAGTTTTCTAGCTGTCCATAGTCATCTGGAACCATCTTCTCTAAGTTCATGAACCCAAATTGCATTGAAAAATTAAAATAGGCCTAACCCTCCAAGCATTCGCCATATATAAAAAGGAAGTGTTATATCGCTACTAGGTGGTAACATTGAATAATGGTTTTGTGTCAGACGACGATCCTATCTATGACTGTGAAAGTGCTGCCGTAGACGAAGCGAGAAATTATTTGGAGGTTGCAGGCAGATATTTGTTCTCCGGAGAACTAAATGATAGAAGATTGGACGCCTTGAATGCGTTGAATGGGTACGGTAAGCGCGCAGAAATTAGTCAGGAAGGTGTGAGCGGTAGGAGAGCTGAGGAATATTTGCAGCTTGAGATAGACCAGGTTCTAGCACTGGACGAGGAGTTTGGAGGCCTTGAAGATGAGTTGGAAACTCTTCAAGAAGTGCAAGATATTTTTGATGATGTCAGACAGGAGTTGGGGTGTAGAGGCCTCGAGAACACGGTTGGCGAGCTCAAACCTTAAAAAAGAGGAAGAGTGCGGAGTTGTGAGTTCAGGCATTTGTCGGCGTCATGCCTGTGAAGGTGTTTCTCAGGCAGTGTGAGTGTGCGTATCCTTCCTTTGCGGTTATGTAGGAATGGTTGTTTTTTACTCTAGCTCCGCATAGTATGCATAGACCCAGTTTTTCTTCCATGGTATCGTGCCCCAGAGTATATTTTGTTCACATGTGTTAAAATAGATATATGTTGTGTGATGGCATGTTTATTTTCCGGAGAGTTCAGAGTTTTTCCTTAGATAGTACCATAGTGGAAGGTATGCTACAATTATTGCTGTCAGTGTAAGGTGTGCTGGAACTGCGTGGAAGTATTGAAAGTATGGAGGCAGGAGTATTGGTGCTAGAAGTATTGCCGCTATTTTTGCATGAGATTTCATAATAAAGAAAAGAGGGTTTTTAGAGGAATAGAAAGACGTTTATAGGAAGATATGGGAAATCAGGCTCTGCGGCCTTCCGTCTTCCATTCGTCGATAATGTTTCTTCCTTTTGAAGCTTTTTTCTTGGACTCTGTGCCGTTTACGTGGGATTCTGCTCTGTGGATTCCCTCTTTTGTCCTTGCTTCTATTTCGTCTTCTCCCTCAAAGGTTTCGCCACAATAAGGGCATTTCACTGTTTCTGTCATAGTATCACATCATTATGTAAAATTGCCTGAAAAGACCCTGAAAACTTGGAAATCATTATGTTAGGCCTCTTGAGACTGCTTACAGATTACGAGTTTACCCCCAACGTTTATATATTGTTTGGTGAGTTCAACTCCCGGACAGTAACAAAATGTTCAGAGTATTGTATTCAAAAAATTTAACGCTGCTTTCTAAGCGTGGAATGCGTTAGAAAGGGCTGCGACAATGTAACAATGTTTGGTTTGTGTAACAAGTGTGCTGATACAACTATGGATCTGAGCAGTCGCGGATAAGGCCGCAGTTAAAACATTTAAGCTCGCAGGCCACGTACTCTGTCATTGAGGCTTTACAGTTCCAGCATTTCATCTAAAACCACTCAGGTTCAGAGATTTTGATGTCCCCATGAACTTTTGCTTGGCAAGAGAGTCTAAAAGGGCCTTCTAGGACTTGATCTCCTTGAAACCGTCTCAAAGTATTTTTTTCGTCTTGCTGCATTTCCGAGAGATTTTCCATTCCTTCCTCGACTTTTACTCTGCATGTTGTGCAGTTGCAGAATCCTCCGCAGGCGTGCATCCATTCTACGCCTCCGTGAAGTAAGGCCTGTAAAACGCTTTGACCTTCCTCTGCTTCTACTTCTTCGTTTCGGTCTACAACCTTTATTTTGTATGTCATAGTATTAATGCTGCTATGAGCGAGGCCAAGACTATTACCCACATTATTATCGAGAAGTAATTGACATAGTGTCGTTGTTCATGGGTTCCAAACTCCTCTACGAATGTGTCTACTATCTGACCTCCATCTAAAGGTTTTGCAGGGAGTAGGTTGAACATTCCTACAGCCACGTTAATGAATGCTGCCATATGAAGCAAGTTGATAAACCACATCCATCCTGAAGTAAGGTTGGTGAACTGTAGGCCTAGGTATCCGCCTTCGAACCCTTCTAATTCTCCTGCTTCAAACTCGAATGGTTCGTCTCTCTCAGTTGTAAGGACTGTTACTGTGTCACCTGGCTCAATACCCTCCATTGCTTCTTGGACTTCTTCTGTAGTCGCCACTTCTACCCCATTTATTTCTAGTATCTGTCCTGAAGTCATTCCTGCTTCTGCGGCTGGGTATCCTTCCTGTGCATCATACATTAGATGTGGTGTGGCGACTGCTGAAGCGACTCCTATCGAAAGTAGGAATAATAGTAGTGCTGTGACATAGTTGGCGAAGCTTCCCGCGCTTAACACTTTCAACCTTTGTTTGTAGTTTCCTTGATCCCAGAGGCCCATAGCATCTCCTTCTTTCTCTCCTTTCTCCGGCATCATTACTTCTCCTTTCGGCTCAACGAAAGCCCCTGGTATTACTCCGAGAACTATCCATCCAACGGAATTTATTTCAAAGTTTTCTAGCCTTGCAATAATTCCGTGCGAGGCCTCGTGGACAATCATTAGTACTGCTATTGAGATCACCCAGTACTCTACAGGTATAAACGTGGCTCCTGCCTGGAGGTTGCCGCTTATTGTTTGTTCAGACGTCAGGCCCGGCAGTATTGCTGCAGGACCTCCTTCTGATGACCCTGTTGATATGAAGTTGTTGACTATCCATCCTATCTGGAAAAGCATTAACGGTATGCTTATTAAAGCAGCTACAACCCCTGTCCATGCGTAGAAGTTCCAGAAACGTGGTGCTTTCTTAGCTATTTTGTCAAGATATTTTATCCCTCTCTGAGTTCTCCTGATAAACAGTATTGAGTGTCTTTCAACATTTTTTCTGTCATAGTACATGAATGCTGTTAGGCCTACCACAAAAACTATGGCAAAAAGTAAGCGAGGATTAATTTCCATGATAAGGTTGTGATCCACGCATGTTTTAATAACCTGACGGCAACTGTTCTAATAAGTCTCTGAACCCTTAAACTATAGTGAGATGCTCCTAGATGACGAAGATGGCAAAGAGTTTGGTTTTGCTGCTTTGAAGCTTTCAGGCCTTTTATTCGTAGTCTATGTTTTGCAAACGGTTTTGTCTCTAGATCTTGCTTACAGGCCTGGCGTAGAGAGTTACAGGTTTTTCACTTCTTTCTTCGCGCATTCAGGCCTTGAACACTTGTTAAACAATATTTTCTTCATTAGCTTGTTTGGATCTATTTACGAAAAATATACTGGATCTTTAACTTTTTACTCGACTTTTTTGGCGGCTGCAGTCTTTGCAAATCTTACTGCATTCATCTTTTATCCGGAAACTTACATTGTTGGAGCGTCAGGAGGCGCTATGGGGATTATGGCAGCCCTGGCAGTTTACAGGCCTCACCAAACTGGGTTGGCTCTAGGAGTGCCTGTGCCTATGTGGGCGGCTCTAATAATGTACATTTTAATTGATTTAGTTGGTTTGACCGGCATAAATAATGTGGCAAACGAGGCCCATTTAGCAGGTATTCTGATAGGAGCGACTTTAGGTTACCGTATGAGAAACCCAAGGAATGATTCTGAAGACGGTGGAGATGATGAGGACTTGGATCTCGATGCTTGGGAGAAGGAGTATATGTATTAGAGTATGAATGTTAGTGCCATTAGGCCTGCTGCTATGAATGTGGCGGCTGCTCCCAGGATGGATACGAATACCAGTGTCAGGATTATTATGCCTACCTGGTTGTTCCAGAGTTCTTTGTAGGATGTGATTTCAGTAATGTTTTCGAGTTCTTCGACTGTTGGCGGATGATATTTGGCTTCCACGTATGCTGCGACTATTCCTGCACCTATCACAGGAGTCATAGATGTTACAGGCGATACTAGGGCTGATGCTGCCCATGTCTTAATATGTGAACGAGCTATTATCGCTCCTAGGCCTGCGAGCAGTGCGTTGAGGCTTATCCAGATTGCCCCCATTTCTATTAATTGGCTCATTCCTCCTGTTGCTAGGCCTAACGCCATAAGGCCTAGGATTAGGGCTGGGAAGCCGTATGCTATGTAACTGAATATTTTTGTTGGTTTTATGTCTTTTTCTTCATATTTGACTGGGTTTTTGAGGTGTTGTTCGATTCCCTTTACATGTGCTGCCCCTACTACCAAGACCGCTTTTTCAAAATCGTTTTCAAGCAGTTTTTCGGCCATTATATGGTTTCTTTCCTCTAGAAATACTGTTCCTATGGTTGGGAACTCGGTTTCTAGTTCTTTTACAAGTTCATCGAGTATGTCTTCTTCCAGCTCTATTTCGGGTTCTTCGCCTCCCGGTAGAAGGGAAACCCCTATTTTCAGTTTCTCCCAGAATGATAGGTTGTTGTACGCTCTTCTAAAAGTGTCGTTTATATTTCTGTCAACTAGGTCTACTTGAATATTTTTTTCTTCAGCGACTTCAACAGCTTTTAACAGCTCAGTCCCCGGTTTAACCCCTGTTTCTAGGCCTAGCTTTTTCTGGTATATGCTTAGGAAAAGGTTTGCTGCAAGAAGATATCCTTGGCCGTTTTTAATTGCTTCGACCACATCAAGCTCTTTCCAGTGCGAGCTGCCTCTTAGAGCGGCGAGCCTGTCTTCATCAAGCTCTACCCCTACTATATCAGGCCTCTCTTCTTCGAGAGTTCTTTCAACTTCCTCGACGCTGTCCTTTGAGACGTGTTCTGTCCCAATTATAACCACTTTCTTATCGCCGAGATCTACATCCCGCCTCATAGTCAACAGAAAAACAGTTAACATTCCATGTTTTAAATAAAGTCGAATGAGTTCTAACGACGAAATGGCAGATATGCTGAAAACGCGCGGCCATATAAGGTCTGAGCGGATAAAGAATGCTTTCCGCGATGTTGACAGAGGTGATTTTGTGGATGAGGGTCCTTATGTGGACAGGCCTTACATGCTTAAAAGAGGTTCTAGTGTGTCCGCCCCACATATTGTGGCGGAGATGCTTGAGCTTCTTAGGCCTGAAGGCCGTGTTTTGGAAATGGGATGTGGTTCGGGCTATGTGCTTGCGCTTTTAACTGAATTGGCTGATGAAGTTGTAGGAGTAGAGGTTGAGGAAGAGTTGGTTAAGATGGCTAGAGATCAGGTTTCAGAGGCAGAGGTTATTCACTCAGATTCCGTTCCGGATAGAAGATTTGACAGGATAATTTACTCTTTCGCCGTCGAAGATGTTAATAATGCGTTAGAGCAGGCCGATGTTGTTGTGGCTCCTGTTTTGGAAAATGGAGGACAGTTTCTTTACAGGTTTGAGAACGGGGAGTCCGAGAATCATGGCAGAGTCAGGTTTGTGCAGGACAAGAGCTTTTAGGCAGAATTAACTTTCTTGCTGAGGTATGGACTAAGAGCAGACTGGTATACAGAGTCTACAGTGTCTCTGTATGCTCCGATGCTTTCAATGACCCCATAATCAATTTCTAATCCTTTATTGACTTTGAATCTGTGATAGAATTTGTCGGCTTTTATCTGTCCAAAGTCTTTTCTAGAGTTGAGTTTTCTATCGCTCAGTCTTTTCAACGCTCTCTCCGGCATTCTTGCCTTTAGTTCGTACTCTATGTCGTTGAAGGATTTGATCTCTGCTTTGAAGCCTAGGCCTAAACTGTCTTCTATAACTATTTTATCAGGTTTAAATGTTATTTCATTAGATATGCGTGGCGAGAACATTTCTGCAACGTCTTGCCACCCCAAAATTCCTGCTTTTCTTTTTAGCCTATTTTCAAACTCTTCAAACTTGCATCCATACTTCGAATTCCCTCCTAAGACTGTGTAAACGACTTCTTTGTCTTCGAGGCCTGGGAAGCCTTGTTCTTCAAGTTCGTGGTCTGAGTAGGGTACGTCGACAAGAAATATTTCGGGCCTCTTGGCATGTTCTATTACGAAATCGACTGGGAGATGTTCCATCTTGTTTCGAGGCCATCCATGGAGTTTTAGGCCTGTGAATGATTCTTCCAGTTTTTGAAGCAGTTTTTCTGATCTCTGCATATTGGCTCTGAACGACGTCATTGAACGGTATAGTAGTCTGACTTGGCCGTGTGAAAGCGCTCCTTTTTCAGTCATGCCTGCTACGTCTCTGACGACTTTGTCTGTTTCTGTGTATACAAGTTCTTTTCTAAGGTATTGGTGCAGAGATTTTACTGGGACTACCGTATAATTTGAGCTGCATTTTTCTTGTGTGATGAAAACCGGTTGGACATCATAGTCCTTGATTTCTGATGGGTTCAGTCCTACTTCTAGCGGATTAGATATTATTTTTTCTTTGTAGGCCTGCATCCGTTTTTCGTCTTCTTCATCGATTACATGCTTATTTTTTGCGTCAAATATCCATACTTTTTTCCTGTTACGGGAGACTTTTGCCACGCAGTCAGGCCTAGAGCTGTCTGATAAGCTTCCAATTCTCTCGAAGAGATCGAAGTATCCTTTGTACTGTTCTAAGCTGTCTAATACATCGGTCTGAAAGACCTTCCAATCCATTTTTATTCTATTACCTCGTAGTCGTCGATCTCCCCGTCCCCATCTAAATCAAGGCCTTTCACAACTAAATAATCTTTCTCTTCATCCCCCAATTCTGTAAAGGCCTTTACTGCTGCTTTCGTTCCCGTGTTTCTAACTCCTGCGACCAAAATCATCCCATCTTTTTTGGACACGAGGCCTATATCCGGGTCTGTGTAACTGGATTTGGGCGTTGTTATTTCTCTGTAAGGGAATCTTTCGCCGGAAAAGTATGCAGGGAAATCTTCGTTGAATTTCTTAGTCACTGTATTCGTAAGTACTCCCCCTACCAAAACCATTTTTTTATCAAACAGTTTGTCCCGTATCACTTCCGTATCCCATACGGTTTCGAAACTTCCACCCAGTTTTCCAAGCTTGACTCCTATGTCGCCTGCCAGATGCCCGTCTCTAGCTCTGACCTGGTCCGGTCCGTGAGCATCCGGTGCGCCCACCACTATCAGGCCTTCTGAATCCTCGCCTAAAAAGTCTGAGAAAAAATCGTGGCCCTTCATTTTGTTTCTTGAATATACAAATCTTTCTGCTGTAGGCCTGTAGTATGTTGCTGAACCTCCGGAAACGTTTTCTATGCCAGCTTCTTGTACTAGGCCTGATTCCTGGAGTTTTGTAAAATGGTAGTGTGCTTTCTGCTTTGATATATTAAGTTTCTTAGCTACTGATGCCGGATAGTCTGGTTCTTCCCAAAGTATTGCCATTATCTGTCTGCGTACTTTGCTGTCAAGCGCTGAGATTTTGTTTGGATCTAGGCCTTTGAGCATAAAAACCAACAACCGGTAAAAAAAGTTTTATACTTGGTTCATTTGTTTCGACAGTTCTAGAATACCAAGTAAAAAGAAGTTTATACAGTTAGACTGCTTTTGAAAGGTTTTAAAAACTTGAGACCGTAATCAATGGATTGTATGTGCGGTATTATCGGTTATAAGGGAGAAGAAAATGCTAAAGAAAAAATAGCGGAAGGCTTGAAAAAGCTTGAGTATAGAGGCTACGACTCAGCTGGTGCGGCAATCCTCGCCAACCCATCAATTAAGGTGGAAAAAGCAGAAGGCTCAGTAGAAAACCTTTCTCACAACTTCAACGGAAAAGCAGGAATAGGGCATACTAGATGGGCAACACACGGAGGAGTGAATAAGGCCAACGCACACCCCCATACAGATACAGAAGGAAAGATAGCAGTAGCGCACAACGGAATAATTGAAAACCACTCCGAACTCCGAGAAAAACTTGGGGAAGAAAAATTCGAATCAGAAACAGACACAGAAGTAATACCCCACCTGCTAAAAAAGAAGCTGTCAGAAAAAAAGTTGGAAAAAGCCTTAAAAGAAACTCTATCCGAACTGAAAGGATCTTACGCAGTAACAGGCCTGATAGAATCTGGAGAAATGATAGCATTCAGAAAGGACTCTCCTCTAGTTATAGGAGTTAAAGAAAACTCGTTCTTCGTGGCCTCAGACGTCATGCCATTCCTAGAAGACACTAACAAAGCCATATTCTTGAAAGACGAAGATTATGCCGTAATAAGAGACGGAGAACTAAAAATATTCAATTCTGGAAAGCAAGTAAACCGGCAAATAGAAGAAATAGACTGGGACGCCGGTCAAGCCTGTAAAAACGGCTTTGAACACTTTATGAAAAAAGAGATACACGAACAACCAGAAACAGTGAAAAGAGCTGTTTTCCAAGACCGGAGCGATATTGAAGAGGCCTCAAAAATGATCAAAGACGCGAAAAAGGTTTATCTAACAGGATGCGGCACAGCAAGTTATGCTGCGATGCTAGGCGCAAAATATCTGCGCTCTCAAGGTATAGAGGCCTATGCAGAACAAAGCCACGAGTTCGAGTACATGGCCAGTCATATAGACAAAGACGATTTGGTAATTGCAGTAAGTCAGAGCGGTGAGACCGCGGATCTCCTATCGGCGTTGAAAAAAACTGATTGCCCTGTTTTATCCGTCACAAATGTCGTAGGATCAACTCTAGCCAGAAACTCGGATAAAACCCTGTACATTAATGCAGGGCCTGAGATCGGTGTCGCTTCTACAAAGGCCTTTACAGCCCAGTTGACCGTACTGAAGCTGTTATCTTACGCAGTCGCAGGAGAAATAAGTAAGGGGCGATCTTCTCTACTCGAAACCGCGGAAAAACTTGAAGAAGTTATTAAAACAAATGAACGCGAACTGGAGAAGATTTCAGACTACCTGTTAGAAAAAGACCAGTGCTTCTTTATAGGCAGGAACAAAGGCCGAGAGTTAGCGTCTGAAGCAGCTTTAAAACTCAAAGAGCTGTCATACATCCATGCAGAGGCCTTCCCTGGAGGAGAGTTTAAACACGGAACCCTATCGCTGATTGAAGAAGGCGTACCAGTATTCGTGTTCATGCTTGATGACGAAACCAACTCGCTTTCAAACGCCGTGGAGGCCTATTCAAGAGGCGCTGAACTGATTGGCTGTGGTTTAACACGGCAAGATGTTTTCAAGTACTTTATACAGGTTCCTGAAGATGATAACCGGGAAATTTTGGAGATAGTTCCCTTCCAGATACTGGCTTATGAGACCTCTCTAAAAAAGGGTAACAATCCTGATAAACCCCGCAACTTGGCGAAAAGCGTTACAGTAAAATAGAAAAAACCCTCTATGCAATTAAACATTTACCATGAAAATGGAAAAGTTGTTAACCGTCTCAATCGCCGCAGCATTTTTACTAGGTTTTGCCGCCTCAGAAGAACCGGACCGAATTGACTGGGAAGAATCAGACTTTGAATACTTACACGAAAATATTGAGGCCTCCGAACTAAAAGATGAGATAAACGCTAACAACGAAGAAATACCGAGTTTCGTGGAGAACATTGTAGGAGACCAGAGAATAAACGTTGACTTCCAAGAAACCAACGCCACCTATGGAGCGGAAATGAACGGCACAAAAGTAGAAAAACTTGGAACTGAAGAAGTCGATAACCCCACGTTACAGGTAAATGTCAACGAGTCCAGTCTAGACGCAGTAATGAGCTCTGAACACGGCTTTGAAGAACTTAGAGAACAAATGGATAAAGGAGGTATCGAATACGAGGCCTTGACAACAACAAACAGGATCAGATTCTTTTTAACTGAGAGAGTGCTCGACATATTCTCATTTATCGATCTCTAAAGCAATTGGGTTACATTACTTGACAGTTAATGTTTCGATCCTCAAGCTCTGCCACAAACTCATTAATGTTCATCTCTCCCTCATACGGAATCACAAGGCCCGGCTTCAAAACCACAGCCTCCCTCACAGACTCCTTAGAAGCACTCAAGAAAGCCACGTCGACCTCATTCTCCAGACGAGAAAGACCCTCTTTTTCACCAGGACAACTGGAAAAATAGAAAGACCGCGAACCAATACTGAACCAATAACTCAATTTATCTCCAGGCAAAGCCTTAATCAAAACACTGTAAATATCCACAACCTCTCCAGGCCTCAAAGGCTCAAAATCAGCATCGACATCAACTCCTTCAGGCCCCACAAAAACAGTGCCACTACCTACAACATCTGAAGTAAGAAGCTGAATATCAACAGACCCATCAAAATCAAGGCCTACCCTAAACCCGGAATCATTTACCAGAAAAGAACTGCCGGACCTATCAAGCTCAAACTCCTTCCACTCCATGAACATAAAAATCTATAACGAAGCTTTTATTCATAACCAGTAAAGAAACGTACCGGTTAAAAAACTTGCCGCCACACCGATAATTACAGACAGACTTAACCCCAAAAAAGCGGGGGTAGCCAAGTGGTCAAAGGCGCAGGGTTTAGGACCCTGTCGGTTAGCCGTTCGCAAGTTCGAATCTTGTCCCCCGCACTCTAACTAACTGTTCGAGACTATTCTGGGTTTAAACCAGAGAATTCTTCTGGTTCCGCCATTTGATTAAGTCTAGTGCTTATCAATTCAAACCAGTTTAATCTCGATTAACTGAAACCGTGCCTATTAGATTATCCTTCTTCATCCAACAGCGAAATTCAAATATGTCAACCACACAGTTTGTGAACTTACAGCATGATAGGACTACCACTAACTGTTTGGGAAGAATTATATTATTTTAAATACAAAAAAACTTGTGAGATCCTTCAAAAATTATATCAGCGTGTCTAAGCGAGATATTGGTGCAGGTTTCGTGCTCGGCG
>LKMJ01003090.1_pt1 | contig 15457 bp, 19 predicted proteins | sample 643391 | NCBI WGS metagenome assembly LKMJ01 (sample SAMN04112250, study PRJNA286221) | soda lake metagenome | biome: soda lake; feature: Kulunda Steppe; material: water; isolation source: sample PL-Br10 brine of Picturesque Lake | place: Russia: Kulunda steppe | collected 2010-07
AATCTGATTCATAGAATCGATTCAGTCCAACCAGTCACTCGAGGGGCGCCTGAAACGAGCGAATCAGCAGGGCACCATTTTGGCATGTTATATTTCACAAAATGTATAGCGCTATAGGCCAACGCCGGCCCCTAGAAATGACGCAACACAGTTGAAAGTAATGTTAGATGGTTGGACTGATGTGGTGAGAAAGGATGCAAGTTGAAATAAACGCTTGATGATGTGGTGAGAAACAGTGCAACGCTGCCAAAAAAAACAAGCCTGACCTTAGGGTCTCTATAGGGATGGTGTATCTACTAAGATATTGATGCAGTTCATGATGGTGATGGTTCCATCTGTGCGTGCGCTTTGTGCATGCGCAGACGCTGTCCATCAGCCGGGAGCGCGTCAGCTCACTCGCGTTCAACCACACAGGCGACTGGATTGCAGGTGGGTGCGTGCTTGCCATGGCTGTGAAACCAGTTTGGCTGCGGAACAAGGAGCTATGTGCCACGTGGTGGTGTGTCTCAGCTTCCTTGCAGGTTCAGCTTTTGTCCCTGGCTGCGTCGTGCCAAAAGCAGCTCGTCGTGCCAAAAGCAGCTTGTCCCTGGCTGCGTCGTGCCAAAAGCTTGTCCCTGGCTCCGTTGTGCCAAAAGCAGCTTGTCCCTGGCTGCGTCGTGCCAAAAGCAGCTCAAGCTTTGTCATAGCTCTGCATCTCATTGGGCACTTGGGCTGCACTTCATTGGGCACTTGGGCAGCATCTCATTGAGCACTTGAGCAGCATCTCATTGAGCACTCTAGCTGTGTGAGCTGCATCGCATCGGCCACTTGAGCTGTGTCTGCCACTTGAGCTGTGCCTGGCAGCGTGCCTGGCAGATGCTCTGTGCCGCTCAATCTGCTGGCAGATACTCTGTGCCGCTCAATCTGCTGGCAGATGCTCTGTGCCACTCAATCTGCTGGCAGATGCTCTGTGCCACTCAATCTGCTGGCAGATGCTCTGTGCTACTCAATCTGCTGGCAGATGCTCTGTGCCATTCAATCTGCTGGCAGATGCTCTGTGCTGCTCAATCTGCCGGCAGATGCTCTGTGCCACTCAACCTGCCAGAAAGCGCCACGCCCTGTGCATAGCTGCTGCTTTGTGTTGTCTCCTCTAAGCCCTGAACCTGCTCCCAGCCGGCTGCCTACAGTCTGCAGCGCTAGACCGACGAAGCTCAAAGCCAGCTGAAGCCACTGTACTGGCTTGCCGCCACCGCCGCTGGCAATGCTGTTGCTACCGCCATCTGCACCCACATGGCTGCAGCTTACCCTACTGCACCCACATGGCTGTGGCTTATCCTACTGCACCCACCTAGCTGCAGCTTACCCTACTGCGCCTACATGGCTGTGGCTTACCCTACTGCACCCACCTAGCTGCAGCTTACCCTACTGCGCCTACATGGCTGTGGCTTACCCTACTGCACCCACATGGCTGCGGCTTACCCTTCTGACTCCACCTGGCTGCGGCTTACCCTTCTGAATCCACCAGGCTGCAGCTTACCCTACTGCGCCTACATGGCTGCAGCCTACCCTACTTCACCCACCTGGCTGCGGCTCACCCTTCTGAATCTACCTGGCTGCGGCTTACCCTTCTGACTCCACCTGGCTGCGGCTTACCCTTCTGAATCCACCTGGCTGCAGCCTACCCTTCTGAATCCACCTGGCTGCGGCTTACCCTTCTGAATCCACCTGGCTGTGGCTTACCCTTCTGACTCCACCTGGCTGCGGGTTACCCTTCTGAATCCACCTGGCTGCAGCCTACCCTTCTGAATCCACCTAGCTGTGGCTTACCCTACTGAATCCACCTGGCTGCAGCCTACCCTACTGCACCCACATGGCTGCGGCTTACCTTTCTGTATCCACCGGGGGCTTACCCTTCTGAATCCACCTGGCTGCGGCTTACCCTTCTGAATCCACCTGGCTGCAGCTTACCCTACTGCGCCTACATGGCTGTGGCTTACCCTTCTGCACCCACCTGGCTGCGGCTTACCCTACTGAATCCACCTGGCTGCGGCTTACCCTTTTGAATCCACCTGGCTGCGGCTTACCCTTCTGAATCCACCTGGCTGCAGCCTACCCTTCTGAATCCACCTGGCTGTGGCTTACCCTACTGCACCCACATGGCTGCAGCCTACCCTACTGCACCCACTTGGCTGCGGCTAACCCTACTGCATCCACCTGGGGCTTACCCTACTGCATCCACCTGCGGCTTACCCTACTGCACCCACCTGGCTGCGGCTAACCCTACTGCATCCACCTGGGGCTTACCCTACTGCACCCACCTGGCTGCGGCTTACCCTACTGCCCTATGTCATGCCTGTGGAAGCTGTGGCTTGCCTTTGCACGTCACACAAGTAACAGCCATGGCCCACTCGGTGCACATCATGCAAGCTTTAGCTGTGGCTGCCCTTGAGCCTGCCACGCCAGCTGTAGCTGTGGCCCACCCTACGCATGCCACGTCTGCGCAATGGCCGGCGCCGCAATTGCGGGGGCAAGAGTGCAATTGCCTTGCTCCCCCGCGCTTGCATTTCTTTACGTCTGCACCGTCCCCCTTGGCTATCATCCGCGGCTTGTTTGCACCGCCAAGAACTCAGCAGTGCTGCAAAAATGGCATTGGTGTGCCCCCTTTATCCGCTGCGCCAGTCGGTGCACCGTTGGTCTTTCCTGGCTCCCCAAGTGCTAGCAGTGCCCAGCAGCTCAACTGCCCCGACCAACCAGCTCGGCAGGGTTCTTCAAGATCGGTGTCCGCCGGCAGTGCTCGGCTCAACTCAACTCAGGGCTCCTCGTAGGTGCCCGCTAGCGTCAGCTGCGGATCCAATGAGGGAGGAGCGCCACTGTGGCTGTGTGCCTGCCTGCCTGCAGTGGGCTGCGCCAAGCTGGGTCAGCTGCTGGTGTGGGAGTGGCGCAGCGACAGCTACGTGCTCAAGCAGCAGGGCCACTACCACGACATCTCCACTACCGCCTTCTCCCCCGACGGCGCACTGGTGGCCACCGGCAGCGACGACCGCAAGGTGAGGCCGTGCATGCCTCTGGCTGCTGTAGCAGGAGGCCGTGCATGCCTCTGGCTGCTGTAGCAGGAGGCCGTGCATGCCTCTGGCTGCTGTTGCAGGAGGCCGTGCATGCCTCTGGCTGCTGTTGCAGGAGGCCGTGCATGCCTCTGGCTGCTGTTGCAGGAGGCCGTGCATGCCTCTGGCTGCTGTAGCAGGAGTCGGGGCGTGCACACGCGCGCGCCCACAGGTACTGAGTGTGGTAGGTGCATGCCGGCAAAAGCAAGAGCAGCCAGGCAGCAGAAGGCGTGGCTCGGGTCGTTGGGTGGGGGAGGGGGCTCTGCCCCATCTGTGTGCTTTGCCGGGCATGGACTTGCTGCACTCACATGTCCGGATGGGAAAGCGAGGGCATTCAGATCCACAGCTACCGCACAAGGCACAGGGACAGCGTGTCCTTGTATCCAGCCTGCCCCCAAACTTGCGCACTGCGCACCCCTCGTGCGCAAGGCCATGCATGGTCCTGCACCCACGCATTCACACAAACTGCATGGCACTTCCACATTCATTAGCATTCACAAGCACACACTCATGCATAGGCACACTCAAAACAAGCAATTGCACATATTGCTGCGCAGGTCAGGCTTTTGCAGCTGGCCTGCAGAATCTGCTTGATCGCCAATGCGCTCACATACATACATTCACACACACCTGGACCAAAATGCTGTGCAGGTCAAGCTGTTCCAGCTGTCCAGCGGCTTCTGCTTCGTCACCTTTGCGGAGCACACCGCCCCAGTGACAGCTGTGGCATTCTTGCCTTCAGGGCATGCCCTTGTCAGCGCAAGCCTGGACGGTACTGTGCGCGCATATGACCTAGTCAGGTGTGTGTATGGAGCATGCTTGCACCGCTGGGAGTGAATTTGTGCATGCTTCCAATTTGTTTTTTGCAAGCATGTATTTTGAATTGATGCCCTGTTGGGAGTACCTCGGCTGCACCAAATGGCATGTGCCATTGCACGCAGTGGCGTACATTTGCATGTACTTGTGTGTGCAGGCACTTCGCACAGGCGGTAGGTGAATGTAAACAATGAGCGCAAAAGGGTGGTTTTGTTTGTCTTACGTTCTGCACGCTCACAGAGGCCAGCACCCAGCGTGTTGCTGTTTGATTTGTGTTGCAAGCATGGCATGCTTTGGCCCCTGTGCTCATGAGAAAGTGGTTGACTCACATCAAAGCCTGTGTCATCGTACTCCTACAAGACTGTCCCATCTCCTGAGCTCCTGCCATTTAAGCCGCTGCCGCTCCAAGTCAGCGCTTGGCGATGACAGCACACCCTTGACCTAGCCTGCCTGCTCCAAGCACAATGTGTGGTGCATGTGTGCAAGGCTGTGTGTGTTCGCCATGATGCACCGCCATCTCATGCGTTCCCACAGGTACCGCAACTTCCGAACCATGACCAGCCCACAGCCGGTGCAGTTTGGTTGCGTGGCCGTGGACCCGGGAGGCGAGGTCGTGGCGGCAGGGACTGTGGACACCTTCCAGGTGTGCTGGTGTGCTGCTGCTTTGCCTGGCAGTCCAAGCTCAGCCTGTGCTTGCTTTGTGGATGTGGCCTGATTTGTTGGGGCAGCCGCTGCAGGTGCTTGGTGGCCATTCCCATTGTTTTGGGTCCTTATGGGTTTTTGATCTCGCTTCCTTTTATGTTAGTGCGCTAACCTGTGGCGGCAGAGAGTGCAGATGCTTTCCTGCTAAGTCTTGGTCCAGCTAGCAGGTAGCAGGCTGGTCGAGCTGATACCAAGCTGATGCTTGCCAACAGCCAGGTAAGCTTGCCCTCCTCCAGGTGCTTGCCCTATCATTGCAGCCCACCATACCAATGCAGCCCGCCAGATGTAGGGCACCTGGGAGGATTCCAACTTAATTTGACTGTGTCTAAACGTTCCTTTTGACTATATCAAAACCTCAAGGTGGACCCTGACAGACTTTGTCTAAAGCTACTGTGCCTCAGGCTTTGTATTGACCCTGACAGGCTTTGTGTTGAGCTACTTTGCCTCAGGCTTTGTGTTGAACTACTGTGCCTCGGGCTTTGTGTGTTGAGCTGCTGTGGCTCAGGCTTTTTTGTGTTGAGCTGCTGTGGCTCAGGCTTTTTTGTGTTGAGCTACTGTGCCCCAGGCTTTGTGTGCTGAGCTACTGTGGCTCAGGCTTTTTTGTGTTGAGCTACTGTGCCTCAGGCTTTGTGTGTTGAGCTGCTGTGGCTCAGGCCGTGATTGTGATTGCCCATAAGAATAGTTGCAGTGGTTGCCCCAGCCAGCTGCATTGCATGCAAGCGCCTGCCCTTTATTGTGCATGCATGGGCATATCCACAGCCCTGCATGTATTGCTGTCAGCGTATTTCAAGCTACTTTGGCAAGGGTTGTGGCTGCCCTTACAATACTGCAGCACAGACACAGAAGTGAGATGCCCTTGCTGCGCTGTAACAAACACACATGGAGGCGCGCGCAGCACACAAGCGTGTGCTTGGCGCTCGGTGCACACAGATCTACGTGTGGTCGGTGCGCACGGGGCGGCTGCTGGATGTGCTTGCTGGGCATGAGGGCCCAGTCAGTCAGCTGGCCTTCAGCCCAGGGGGTGGTCCAGCCACGCTGCTGGCCTCCGCCAGCTGGGACAAGACCGTGAGGTGTGTGTGTGTGTGTGGTGTTGGGGAGGTCTGAAAGTTGTGCTAGCTGTTGCCGTAAGCGGGAGCACCCTTGAGGCACGCCATGTCAGGCGCCCTTGAGGCACGCCATATGTCAGGCGCACTTGAGGCACGCCATATGTCAGGCGCACTTGAGGGCCATATGTCAGGCGCCCTTGAGGCACGCCATGTCAGGCGCACTTGAGGCACGCCATATGTCAGGCGCACTTGAGGCACGCCATATGTCAGGCGCACTTGAGGCACGCCATGTCAGGAGCACCTTGAGGCACGCCATGTCAGGCGCACTTGATTGCTGGCATGGCTTCAAACCTTCCTGCTGATGATGGCTGCCTGAAGCAGTGGCGCCCCTGAAGCATGCCAGCCATTGCCATGCTGGCAGCTGTCATCAGCAGGAAGGTTTGAAAGTCGTGCCAGCAATCATTAGCGCCCGACAATCATCTCCAGCAGGGAGCTTTGGACGGCGCCATGGCTGCAGCCTGTCAGCTCCAACAGCTCGCTGCCAGTCTCCTAGCACCTCATGCGCAATTGCGCAGCAGGTGTACCTGCTCAGAGTGGGCGCACGCTCGCGTTTTTGTGCATTCTTGTATGTGTGCGTGTGCACCGGAACATGCACAGCTTGCTTCTAGGTGTCGGCATGTTGGAAACATTCAGCTGCTCTTCTCGGTTGCAAAGTTGGGTCGCTCTGTTCCTTCCGTTGCATCACCCCAGGATGTGGGGCGTGCTTGCCTGCTGCAGGGCAGAGGAGGCCCTGCCCTACGAACCACGACCTGACTGTACCATGCTGCTGCCTTGTTTATAGGACATGGGACGTGTTTGCGGGCCGCGGGGCGGTGGAGGCCCTGCCCCACAACCATGACGTGCTGGCCATTGCATTTGCCCCCAGCGGCAAGCAGCTGGCGGCGGCCACATTGAATGGGGATATTACATTCTGGGACCCCCATGAGGCGACGCTGCTGGTGGGTGGGTGGGGGGCCATGCTATGGGACCATCTCGCCAACCAACGCTGTAGGGGGGGCAAGGCAGTGAGGCCCCCACACAACATTTCTCCTTTATTTCCAGATCCATCTAATTTGAGGCTGAGGGTGTGGGCTTATGGGTGTGGCAGCCTGTGGCTGCTCTCCATCAGCACGTGGAGTGCAGGCACTGGAGGAAGTCGGACACATGGGATTACGTCTTGGCTTGTGTGCATAATGCTTGATCCCTTGTAGAGCCACAGATGGAGTGGAGGATGAGCATGATGAATGAGTTCACAGACATGTTAGCTGGAGCCCAGGCAGAGGACCTAGACTAGAGCGTGGGGCGGCTAGGCAGCTGCCGAGGATGTGCACGTAGGATACATGCACCAACACACGCACGCACGCACGCACGCACACTCTCACCACACAGTGGTGTACGGGCTCTAACTCGCACACATGAACATATAGTGGCATGCTGCCGCGCATGCATCATCGCTTGTTTGAGCGCACATGCTGCTGCGCGCCTGAGTGCATGACCAAGGGCCATCAACATTGCAAGGCTGAGCGAGAATATGGCTGGGCTTGTGCGCGTGTGTGCATCTTAACGCGCCACATGAGCCTTGCCATGGCATGCACCATGTTGCACATAATTTATGTGACATAAATGATGTTGGTAATGTGTGTGTGTGCGCGCACGCCGCAGCACACCATCGAGGGCCGTCGCGACATCAGGGGGGGCCGTTTGGCCTCTGACCGACGCGCCGCGGGCAACCTGTCGTCTGGCACCGCCTTCCGCTCCCTGGCCTTCTCCGCTGATGGGTCATTCCTGATAGCAGGTGCAGCTGATAGGGTCGTTCCTGATAGCAGGTGCAGCCTGCGGGACGCAGGAGGGGTGCCTAGGCTGGCAACTCATCACAAACGTGTCCGCTCTTTGTTGTTTGCTTGGACCAAGAGCAGTCAGGGCTCTTTTTTTGAATTCAGAATCGTGACGGCAGTGTGGTTGAGCATGAGAGCTTAAAGCGGCCAGCGCATCCCAGATGATGTCAACACCAGCTCAAGTCAAGCACGCCCCGATTGTCTGCAAACTCAGCACATGCTCATGTGAGACGTGGCGGGCGTAGGCGGCTCCAGTAGCGTGCCTGTGATGACCTGAGGCCACATGGGGGCATGGGTTGCAATCAAGTGTGGTCCGCACTGGTCGCAGGCGGCTCCAGCAGATATGTGGTGATCTATGACGTCGTGGAGCGCGTGATGCTCCGCCGCTTTGCTGTCACCAGCAATAGGTCCCTGGATGGCGTGCTGGACATGCTCAACAGCAAGTGAGTGGCTGCAAGTGCTGCACAAAAACCCAGTTGAGGGGCTCACGACGCAGGGCCGTGAAGCGCATGCAGCTTGCCAGAAGAGGTGCATGCCATGTAGCTGTGTTGTGAAGTGGGCAAGCCAATTTGCAAGCGCACTGCAGAAGCCAGTTGAGGGGGGCACAGGCTGTGTACTGTGCAGCAGCGCGCCTCCTGGCTGCCCCTGACTTGCCTTGCACGCCTTGCACCAGCTACCATGTGCGCACACGCATGCGCTTGTTGCTTGTGCGCTGTGGGAGGGAGGCCTTTCTGGTAGGATCACACAAAAGTGGGGATGTGCACCACATTTATGGAGCGTGCAAGTGTGCTTTGGCGTAGCACATGCATCAAAGCATGATACTCTTTGCTGCTGCTCAGCTATGCGCCTGCAAGCAGTGTTGGCTTCTGTTCAACCTCTGATATATTGGCAAGGACCCGACTGACTGGTTATGAGTGTGCTTTTCATGTGTGGTATTGCTGTAAGTTTAAAGAAAGCTTAAGCTTTCCATTGTTGCTTGCCCAATTGTTGCGAGTGGCACTTAAATTTCTTTAGAGGTTTAGTTATGCCAAGCCCTTGTATCAACTCTACACATACTCTAAGCAGTCCTTTGCATGCTTCCTGCAGTGCAAGCCCTGTTTCTGTACCAGCTGTACCTTTCCACATGGCGTGCCATTATCTTTCCAAGATTGCTCATCCATGCTGCCCATCGCTCTGCCCATGTTGCTGCTGCCACTCTACATATGCTGATTTTGCTGAGCTGGTGAGGATGATCCATCCACTTTTGGCTGCGCCCCACAGGCATGTGACAGATGCTGGCCCCTTGGCTTTAATCGACAACGAAGACGATGCTGACGACGCGGAGCTGCTTCCGGTGAGGAGCTGGCGCACACACCCGACATGTATCACCAGGACAAAAAAAGAGCCATTCACTTAAAGGAGCTCCAGTAGAATTGCAGTATTTGCTAGGATGCACATCCCAGCATATCTGTGCGTGTGGCAACCCATGAGGTCGCCCTTACTTTATTTTCACACACACATTTCACTCACACACAAACACCCACGCATCTCAAACGCACGCACATGCATTTCAGTCTACCTCACACACGCGTTTTGCTCACACACACGTGCTCGTTTACTCACCGGACACGTGTGCGGCTCACTCACCCTCACACCATGCGCGTCACATGGTTGGCCATTAGCCTGCACACCCTACAAATTGGTGCCTGTGCGTGATTGATGCCCATGCGTGACTGGTGCCCATGCGTGATTGGTGCCCGTGCGTGATTGGTGCCCATGAGTAATTGGTGCCCATGCGTGATTGGTGCCCATGCGTGATTCGTGCCCATGAGTGATTGGTGCTATGCATTTGCATGTGCACTGCGCTGCTGCCAAGGCGCCTGCCCTGCGCTCACCTGATGCGCCTCACAGCCGTTCCCACACTCCTGCGTGATCATCAAAAAGAGCGCACGCGCTCGCCACCACAAATGAAAAGTCGAGTTTGCCTGCCTTTTGCCTCAAGCAAGCCTTTAGGCACAGACACTCCCCTGTTTGCTGCGTCTCAACAATTGCAACAACACGCGCACCTGCCATGCCCTCAAACTTGAACCACTTGCTGCATCTCGTGCGTCTTGCCGGTTGCCACATTAAGCACGTCACCAGCCCACCCCAGCTGGCTTTTCCACTCCTCCGCACGCACGCACCCCCACCATGGGCTCAACCCCCCTTCTGCTCCCCCTGGGCTCCCCGCAGGCCACAATTGACGCAGCGGCAGCTGCAGACGTGCCGGGAGCTGGCGGCGCCAAGAAGCGCCCCCCCGCCCGCACCAGCTGCGTGGCCCTGTCCCCCACCGGCAGGTCGGTACCCTTGTGGGTGTGTGACGCAGCTGGCGAGCTCCTTGTGCCTGAGCTGCATCCCTCAGCCGCATACCTCAGTTTGTTGCACAGTGTGGGAGCATACCTCAGTTAGTTGCATGGCGTGGTTGCATGCCTCGGCTGTGTGCCTGAGCTACATCCCTCAGCTGCATGCCTCACTTAGCTGCATGGCGTGGCAGCATGCCTCGGCTATGTGTCTCAGCAGGCGCATTGCGTCCCTGACAAGCAACTGTGTGCACTCCCAAGGTGTGTGCCTCAGTTGCATGCCACAGCAGGCGCATTGCGTCCCTGACAAGCAACTGTGTGCACTCCCAAGGTGTGTGCCTCAGTTGCATGTCCCTGACAGGCGCTGCATGTCCCTGACAGGCGCCTGCGCACCCTGAGGGCGTGCGTGCCTCACTTGCTTGCCACAGCAGGTGCTGTGCATCCTTGACAGGCGCCTGTGTACCTGATCAGGCACCAGGGAGATCTCACTACCGTGTGTCCCTGGTGCGCGCATGCTGTGGCTGCCAGCATATCCCTGCCTGCCCCTAGCCGGCGGCCCCCCCTCACCTTGCTGGGCTGCCTTGCTCCTGCTTTGCCCCCGCCTCCTCTGCAGCCCAGGCGTCATTCAGCACCTCGAGCCGCACCCATGCTCACGCTTGCAGGTGCTGGGCCTTGCTTTCAGCACCACCCTCAGTCGCACCCATGCTCGCGCTTGCAGTCGCTTGGCCTTGCTTTCAGCACCATTAGTCGCACCCATGCTCACGCTTGCAGGTGCTGGGTGGCCGCAAGCACTGAGGGCCTTGTGCTGTACAGCCTGGGTGACGACCTGGTGCGTGCCCTGTCTGATTTTTCTGTGCTGCCCCGTGCTTTGGCCTCCGTTGAACAAGCCTTGGTGCAGTGATGGCGCGTGCGTCAGGGGTCCCTCACGCTCTGACACCCCCACCACCACCCTCTACCGCTGCTGCTGCTTTGTTCTGGCACTCATCCATGCTTTGGGGTGTCCCTGCTTCCCTCTTTTCCCCCCTCTCCCGCTTGGCTCCATACCATGTGACGCTCCCTCCCCTGCTCCTGCGGCAGGTTGCCCCCTCCCTGCTTACTTCCCGCCCGTAACCCCTCCCTCTCTTCCCTCCCTTACCCACTCCCTCCCATTCAACGCTCCCTTTTCCCTCCTGCAGCTGTTTGACCCCACCGACCTCACAGAAGACCTCACCCCAGCTGCTTGCCGGAAGGCCCTGGCCGCTGGCGCATACGTGCGCGCCGCCCTCATCGCACTCCGGTTGGGTGACCCGCAGCTGCTGACCCACTGCATCTTCACCACCCCCCAAGCCCAGGTGCGCCCATTTGTGCGCGCTCACTCTATGTGTATTATCTGAAGACCCCTCACCACAGTCCAAGTGCGCCATTGCTGCTTTCGTGCTCACCCGTTGCCTCCGCTCTCATGAGCCCCCCCAAGCCCAGGTGCGCTAGTTTGTGCGCACTCAACAAACGCAGCCCCACAGCCCCCCATGCCCAGGTGCACCCATGGGTGTGTGCTCTCACCCAATGAGCGAATGTTTTCCAACCCCCCGCCTTCTTGCTTGGATTCCACTCGTTCAATGAACACATTCTTACTGCCCCAAGACAGCTGTGCCACAGGCCCCCCACCCTCATCACGGCTTGCAGGCAATGGCCCCCGACCTGCCCACATCCCCTCTCTATGCCTGCCACAGCCTGGCCCAGTTCCCTCAGCATCGCGCCCTGGACCACGTCGTCTAGGATGCGCTCTAAGAGCAGCATTATGCTGCGCTCTGCGCCTCCTAAGCTGTGCCCAAGGGTTTCAGCTAGCTGCCACCCTGCTGCCTGCCAGGTGTCGACCGTGGCCGCTGCACTGCCAGTGGCCTTCATCCCGCAGCTCATCACCGCGCTTGCGGAGCACCTGCAACAGTCACCCCACTTGGAATTTGTACTGAGGGTAAGGGAGTATCCTGTGTCTCGGCCTGTGCTGGGTGCAAGGCATGCACGCAGGGGTGTGCCTGTGCAGGTGTTGGGTGGTGGGCATGCACGCAGCGTGGGGATTGTGTGGGGTGGGAGGCATGTGTGCAGGTGTCCTGGCCTGTGCAGGGTGCAGAGCATGCGCGCAGGGATGCGCCCGTGTGCCGGCCTGTGTGGGGTGCCCACGTGTGCCGGCCTGTGTGGGATGAGGGGCATATGCTTGTCACACGCATGTGCTGTGCTGCGACCATCTAAGGAGCGCACGTGCTCGTCTTCGATGTGCGCGTGCTTGCTTTGCTTCCAGTGACCTGGGGCACACCCTTGGACTGTTTGGCCGAGTTTGATGCTTGGCCGGGCTGGGCATTTATTGCACCTTGGCCACGTCTACATCGGGCAGCTCACCATGCACGCGTGGGGTGCCTTGGCCAAGTCATAAGCAAAAGGTGTTCCTCGTGTCTTCTGAGGGGGCCTTATGGCTGACGGGGCCGCCGCGCTTCTGCAGAGTCTCTGCGCTTCAAGGCACAGCCAACCTTTTTGGTGCTCTTATCACGCGCACAAAATTGTGGTGTGCTCCAAGGCTGCAGTTTGGGGCTATTGCCTGCCACGTGCGCTGGCTCCAGGTCCTCCTTGGCCTGTGAGCGCGATGACTGCTCTTGCTGCTGCAGCTTGCACGTGCATTCTTGCAGGAACACTGCAACTGTGCATTACTGGGTTTTCATGCAATAGCACTTCCTGCCACGTGCTGCAGCCGCAGTTCCTGTGTTGGCCTCCTGTGTTTTAACAAAAGGCAATCTCCTGTTAACAAGTTTCCCTGTTGTTTCCCACCCCTTGTTAACGACCCCATGTTGATCAACACATGAGGATATCCCGTCAACTTGGATTCCCTGTTGTTTCACACCCCTTGTTGATAACCCCTTTGTTGATCAACACATGATCATCTGCTGTCAACTCAGATTCCCTCTGCTTTTCTTGCACCTGCAGTGGTGCCATGCTGTGTGTGTGGCCCACGGGCCCACCCTTGAAGCGGCTGCCGGTGGCGTGGGACGCGCAGCCGCAGCCGCAGCGGCCGCGCTGCCCGCGCTGCGCTCCCTGCAAAAGGCGCTAACGCGCGCCCATGAGGACATGGCAGCCGCGGCGGAGGCCAACGTGTACACGCTGGAGTATCTGCTCATGTGCGCGGCCGCTTGAGTGGGGAGGGGGGGGGTTCATTGCACGGGAGGTAGACGACGACAGCAGGCACACACGCTGTCGACGGCATGTTTGTCTGGGATTGTTAATGTTGCCTGGGCCCTTTTTTGTGTTTGTTCAATAAAAATCTCATGTGTGTGTGTTGGCAAGCTCACTGGCTGCAGCTGATGTGTAAGGTTAGAGCTGCCAGTCATCGCTGAATAATATTGGGTATCACCTTACGTTCAACCTTATATTTGATAAACAGGTGCTGGGTCTGCCCAGCAGCAAAGCCTGTCTGGGGCTTAGGTTGGACTTTCCGTATAAGTCCCTCAACTAAAGTTGTTTTAAACTTTGAATTTACTTTAAATGGGCCTGTAAGCAAATTTGTGCTGTCTTGACCGAGCGATTCAGGCTGGAGGACCTGCCTAACCTACTTTTTTACTCTAATTCTTTGAACCAGGCACACGCAGCTGCCCTTCATGCTGTGCACTCACTGCATTGGGTGGGGGCATGCTACTTTTTCGCATGATTATTGCCCATCACCATCACCCTCATTTCCACCACATCCTTTTCTGCTTTCTTATGCAGGGCTGGCCAGGCTGAGCAAGCAGTCGCTAAGGCCCAGGCTGGTGCACAAGATGGCAGCCTCAACGACGGAGCAGCAGCTGGTGGCAGGGGCAAGAGGAGAGACAGGGCTGGGCAAGGGAGCAAGCGGCAAGTGGGAAGTGCAGGGACGTCAGGCACATTGCAGGCTGCCAACCAGCAGCAGGGGGATGGTTCAGAGGATGAAGAGGAGAGCGGCTTGGAGAGCCAAGGGGACAGCGAAGGGGAGGAAGAAGGGATTGAGGAGGAGGAGATGCCACTAGTGTCTGTCAAGCGGATAGGGGGGGCTAGAGGACAGGCTGGAAGTATAGAGAAGGGAGTTGCAAGTGTTGAGGGCAGCTCCTCAGATCAAGATGATGGGGATGGAGAGAGCGGGGATGAGGAGGGAGGGGATTTGCCTGGCTGGGGCTAGACAACATGAAGGTGGCAAGATTGAGGTTGACCACTAGCTGGATCACAAGACCAACTGAGGCTTGCCTTAATCGGCTGACTGACATTTTTGTTGCAAATCTCAATGGCGTAGACCAGACAAGCTGAGATTGATGGCACGAGCCGTATGAAAGCCAGGTGAGGGTAAGGGTTGCACTGCCATGTGCCCAACGAGGGTAGCTCGGCTGAAGGCAATCAGACCTGCAGCCATGACCAGCCACTGCAGGCACGGGATGCAAAGCAAGATGGTGTTCTGAAGTCTCATAATTACAAATCCTGTAAGTTTAAGTTTACAAGCTTAAATTTGACCTTCAGCCTGGAAGTCTGACTGTTCAGGTTGCTGGTGAGCACCAGCCATACAGAAAACATCCATAAGCTCTGAGATAGAACGATAGGAATCATAAGTTTGTTTCTGGGAAAAATTGAAGACATCCTCAGAACAGGCTTGGGAGAAATAAAAAGCTCCGGTCTGATTGACAGTAATTTTGTGTGCCAGTGGTAAATCGTGAAACGAGTCTGCAAATTGAAGCCTCAACGAACACATTTGCATGCAAGGACACAGGAAAAGAGCGTGTTTCTTGTCTCGAAGTGCCTGCAAGCCACACTTATCACATGTACCATCATGATGTTCCCAGCTTCTTGTCTTGAGATGCACGCAGTGCATGGGAATGTAACCTGAAACGCGCCATGTTGCGCTGTTTTTGCTTGCCCAAATCCAGATGCAGATACCTAGGTACAGAAAAAGGCGGTCCATCAAATCCTGTAAAGTCTCAGGTACAGCAATTCAGGCACTTATGCACAAATTGAGCCACTGCTAGGAGAACTGTGGTGGATAATTGGTTGATGAACACTTGAGTGCGAGTTTACAAGTAATGGTTCAACGCCAGCCTAGTCAATAGGCTAATTGGTTTGTTGCTGGTCTTTGCCAGCCAAAAAAAAGATAGTCCATAACGAAGCACAAACACCCAGCCCCCAGCTGCCTATTAAGACAGGTCAGCTGCCCCTGTACCTCTACTGGTTCCGCTGTGTTGCTTGCTTCTGGAACAGCCTTTTGACAAGCAACAATGCCTTGCTGAGCAAGATCAAATTGAGGCTGGCACACAAAAGAGGAATTTGAACACTCAAGGTCTATCTGCTCGTTACGAAATACCGGGGGCCATTGTGCACATCTCTGCTGTCAAGAGCCGTTCCAAAATCAATGAGTGACTTTGAACTTTTACTGCTTGAGCAAACCATTCAATAATGGAAAGACGTGGACCAGATTCATCCACATGATGCGCGTTTTCCCAGCAGAGTCATGAAAACATATCACATCCATTTTGGAGTTCGACCAGCCCGCCAGGCCCTTCCCCAAGATCAGGCGGGAAACCTCTGCTTGGTGTCCAATCGCTTCACAGTCAGGCAAGTCACCGCCATTCAAATGCTGGATGTAGCGGAAGCTAGGCAGA
>LKMJ01003092.1_pt1 | contig 15450 bp, 23 predicted proteins | sample 643391 | NCBI WGS metagenome assembly LKMJ01 (sample SAMN04112250, study PRJNA286221) | soda lake metagenome | biome: soda lake; feature: Kulunda Steppe; material: water; isolation source: sample PL-Br10 brine of Picturesque Lake | place: Russia: Kulunda steppe | collected 2010-07
CACACACAAGCATGACCACGCCAGCAAGTATCTTTGCACGCGGGGGCGCATGCGCGCTCTCTCAAGCAGCTGGTGTAGGCCCACAGCCCACCCACGTGCACTTGCACACCCCCTGGCCTGCACGCGCAGGCAGCTGGTTCCCCCGCAAGGCCCATCTCTACTGATGTCCGCCCTCGCAGACGCTGGGCCCGGTTACAGCCTGCGGGTCGTAGGTGCGCGGCCATGCTCGTATCTGCCCTTGCGCCACATGCGGCCGCCTGTCTGTCGTGTTCCAAAGGCGGCTGCTCGACCGCTGCACTTTGACCATGGCCCGGCATTGTGCAGTGGCATGGCAACGCAGCCTGCTGCTGGATGCCTCCCTTATGGCTGCTGGGTGCTTCTCTTATGGCTGTTGTATGCCTCTCTTATGGCTGCTGGACGCCTCTCTCTGGTCTGCTGGACGCCTGTCTCTGGTCTGCTGGATGTCTCTCTTGTGGCTGCTGGGTGCCTCTCTTATGGCTGCTGGGCGCCTCTCTTTTGAGGGCTCTTGACAAGTTCCACCCATTGGCTGCAATCCCTGGCTCAACCCCACGGGCCATTTCACAGCTCGCCTCTCATGGGTCGCCCGCACGGGGATGTCCCAGCAGGTGTGTGGCACGCACACGCCCATTCTTTGCCTCTGCTGCTGCACGCGCACACACATACGCACACACTGCGCAGGCCACTCCATGGGCGGCGGCACGGCGGCAATGCTGACCATGATGCTGCGCGAGCACAAGGCTCTGGACGCGCGCTGCGTCGCACTGGCTTGCCCTGCGTGCATGACCCTGGAGCTGGCGCAGGGCTGCAAGGACTTTGTGACGACTGTGGTCAACGGCACCGACATCGTGCCCACCTTCTGCTCTGGTGTGCGCGCTAGTGTGTGTATGCGTGTGCGTGTGTGTGCATGCGTGCCTGTGTTTAAGGTGTGCCAGGGGTGCTTGAGTGGGCATGGGGAGGGATTGCGAGTGCCTGTGCGCATCACCCGGTTTGGGTATTATGCTGGCGTGATAGTTGATCTGGCGCAGTGTGTGTGCGTGTGCCTGTTGTGGGCCGCAACTTGCCGCACCACCTCATGTGTGTATGCCTTTCATCACCCACCCGTCGCAGCCACTGTGGACGCCCTGCGTGAGGATGTGAGGGCCAGCTCCTGGTTCCTGGAGTTCCAGAGGGACCTGCGCGCGTCTGTGTCCAGGGCGTGGCAGGTGCGGGAGCCCTCTGTCGCTGATTGAAGCCTATAGCAGCTCTGTTGGACGTTAAAGCAGCGGCCTGGACGCGCGCTGGTGCCTGGGTGCTGAAAAGAAGGCATGGGCCCTGTCAGGGGCGCAAGGATCATTTGAGCACAGCCCCTGTCACGTACCAAAGCTGAGGCCTTGCCAGGTTTCCAAACGTATTAAAGCGTGGCCCTTGCTGAACACTGAAGCCCAGGTCCCGTTGCTCGCCAGTGCAGGAGTGTTTGCAGGGCCGCAGGGGCACTGCGTGCTCAGCTGCAAAACACTGCCAGAGCACTGCGTGCTGAGCTGCAAAACACTGCCAGAGCACTGCGTGCTCAGCTGCAAAACACTGCCAGAAACAAGTACCACAATCGAAGGCCACATGCTCCAATCCACTGACACAGCAATCGCAACAGATGCCTGCTTCTGTGAACAACCATGCCTGCTCAGATTAGAAGCCATGCCCGTTCCGTAAGGGACCATGCATGGACATACTTGCCACGCACAGCACAACGCTTAAACAAGGGTTTATTGGCCCTGCACAGGTTGCGCGTTCACAGATTTTCTGTGGGGCAAGCACCTAAGCATGCAACCTTACAATCTTAAGGCTCGTATGCCATGTAAATACACATGCGCACACATACACGCACACACATACACACCCAGTTGCATGTGCACACGCGCACACGCCCACACAAACACACCCAGTTGCATGTGCACACGCGCACACGCCCACACAAACACACCCAGTTGCATGTGCACACGCGCACACGCACACACAAACACACCCAGTTGCATGTGCGCACGCACACCCCAATAGTCACACAGACTTCCCCAAAAACATGCACAACACGTGCGTACGCACACAGATGTGCGCACCATACACACCTACGACTCGCATCCACACTCCATCCACACCCACACACTTGCGCATGCAGGGCAGCGTGCGCGGCATGGGCAGTGCAAGCCAGTGGACGTCGCGCAACATCCTGCAGCCCGTGGCCCTGCCCTTCCGCTCATGCGGCGTACTGTCCCGCTCTGCACGCACCAGCTGCGGCCGCATGACCACCATCCCTGCAGAAAGCTCCAACAGGGATGCGCTGCTCATTGCCACTGGCATGGACGAGCTGCTGCTGGGCCTGCCAGACGCGGAGGTGTGTGTGTACGCGAGGTTGGGTTCTGATCAGGGGAAGGGGCAGGGTGGGGAAGGGGAGTGGAGTTCAAGTCATGGGTGTGCTGCTGATGCGTTTGATGTGTGTTGCTCCAAACCGGGGGGGTGCGGGTGGTGTTGTAAACATGGCAAGGGCATGCCTGCGCAGCTGTTTGCATGTGTGTGTTTTTGCAAGTTGGTATGTGCCTCGTGTAATGCGGCGCCCAGTAGCAGGACAGGTAGTAGCATATGGGCGCAAGGAAAGGAGGTGCACTGTGGCCGATGCGTGGCCACTCCCGCGGCATAATCGGACACTGTCACACGCTCTTGCTTGCTTGCTTTGCCTTCGCGTCCCCCTCCTCTGTGTGCGCCCTGAAGTAGCATCAATTCTTGGCACATACAAACACGTACACACACTGATGCACACTGCCTTGCCCCCTTGCCCGCAAACCACTTCCCCTTACGCATGGACCCACCTGTAACCCCCTTGCCTGTGCCACCCCTCCCAGACTGCGTCCACAGATGAGGGAGACAACAACGCGACCGCCTGCAGCCACACATCCTCCCTTCCCTCCAGTGAGCTGGTCCTGGCCCCAGGGGATGGCCCCGCGCAGAGCCCCCCGCGACAGGCAAGCCCCTTTGAGCTGTGCCCTCCGCCTGTGCGCGGGCTGCACTCCCGGCGGTCCTCCCAACAACTGCAGCTGGATGTGCTGCAGAGCCCAGTGCACGGCTTGCAGCAGCAGCAACAGCAGCAACTGCCCACCAGCCTGCTGTCAGAGGAAACAATGGCAGAGACGCTGTACAGCTGCCTGTACGCGGGGCGGCTAGAGGCACACAGCGGCAAGGTGTGGTAGAGGGGTGCCCTGTTTGTGTGTGTGTGTGTGCTTCTGTATTTTGTGCATGTGCGCAGTCTGTGTGGAGTTCAGGCATGAAAGGAATGGGTGTCTAAAAAGTGAAGGGAGGGGGGGGACGTTCGGGATGAAGAGCTGCTTTGGATCGGTGTGCACATGTGCCCTGAGCTGCTTGCAATTGCTGCAGTGGTACAAGTTTTATAGTAGTGAGTAGATCCCCTAACCAGCAGGTTTGTGATCAGGAAGGGACATGGGCATTGCAGATGTGCCCAGCTCTCTATGAGGAGGCTGCAATGGCAAGCAGCGCTGTGTGCGGTGGTGCATGCTCCTCACTGCCAAGGCTGCCCATTACATAAATGCACACGCACCAGCATGTTTGCTAACACATGGGCACGCACACTCACACGCACATACCTGCACACGCACGCACACACATGCACACACACCCCAGAGCCCGACTGGTTGCCTGCCTGCAGCCCAGCCGGCGGCGTGCACGTGGCCGGCGCTGGCCCAGCGGCGCCAGCAGCTCCTGCGCCAGCAGCACGGCAGGCGCGGGGTCTGAGAGCCTGCAAGGCTTAGAGGGGGGCGCTGAAGGCCTGGACCTGCAGCGCGCTTACGAGCTGCTTGAGGAGGCGGAGCTGGCAGGGGTGGCGGCTGCACAGGACGGGAGCAATGGCGGAGGCGACGTGCTTTGTGGGCAGGGGCAGATCAGCAGCGAGCGCGCCCCCAGTGGTGGGGGCCCTGGGGTGTCGTCAGTGGTGGCGCTGCGGCGGCGGCTGGGGTTGGCGGGGGCGGGGGAGGCTCTGCCAGTGCAGCCGCCGCTGCCATCGCAGAAATTGGCCGAGGAGGAGTTGGGGCAGGACAAGGAACAGGAGAAGGAGGAGCGGCGGCGGCGGCAGCGCGGGGCCAGCAGTCCAGAGCTGCCACCGCTTCCGGCGACGCCACAGCCACCGCTGCGCGCCAAGCTGCAAGGCGTGCAGGCAGGGTGGAGCGCCGCGCAACGCGCCGCGCTGTCCGCGGGCGCGTGGCTGTGGGAGTCCATGGTGGCAGGCGGCGCGGGCAAGCGCAGCCCCACAGATGGCAGCACTGGTGGCTGCAGTGGGGATCTGGGGTTGGAGACGCTGGCAGACAATGGCGCGGGTGCGTCACTGCTGCTGCCAGCCATGGCAACATCAAAGCCATGCGGCAGCGGTGGGGCAGATGCCGGCAGGGATGGGCGGGAGTGGGGGGGTGGCGCGCAGGCGCATTGGGAGGGACTGCGGCCGCGGCGGCAGCTGCTGGGGCAGCTGCGCGAGCAGTTGTTGGCCAGAAGGGGGCGGTGCGCGCAGGGCGGGCAGGCAGCAGAGGCTTGGTCGCAGTCAAGGGTGCACGTGCAACGGAGCGGAGGCGTGGGTCTAGGCCATGGGGCGGGGAGCCAAGATGGGCTCCAGGTGGTGGAGGGGGAGGGGCCTGGGAGAGGCATGCTGGAAGGGGGGTATGCGGAGGAGCAGGACGAGGAGGAGGGAGAAGAGGAGGGCTCAGAAACGAGTGGGCCCAGCAATGAGGAGCAGGATGAGGACGAGCTAGAGGTGAGGAGCACTTGGCGCTGGCTGCACAAAGCAGCCAAACTTGGGACGCGAGCTGCAGAGCGGTATGCAGAAGTGCACACAAAGGCGTGGTCGCGCCAATGTGCCTCACCGCGTGCTGGTGTGTGCAGGTGTGTGCCCGGTTGCGGCATGCTGCAGTATACTGTGACAACGGTTGATGATCCGCATCTTTGCCTCATTCCTGCCACACACGGCACGCCCCACCTCTACTCTTGCGGCAAGCATTGAGCATATGCTCTACTGCAAGCATGTGCCCTACTGCAAGCATGCCGCACAACCTGCTGCAAGCAAGCTGCAAAACCTGCAGCCAGCATGTCGCTGTGCGTGTTGCCGCAGGTGGGCTTTGATGCAGCACAGTGCGCAGGGGGCCCGGGCTGGGATGAGGTGCACGCGCATCAGAGCAGCAGCCAAGGAGGGGCAGGCAGCGGCTGCCGTGGCAGTGCAAGGGACCACTTGGAGGCAGGGATCACTGCAGTGGTGCGTCTTGGGCGGTCCCGGGGGTTGCATTTGTGCTCTCGCGAGTTTGTGCATGTGTGCGTGCGTGGTGTGTGTGGGATGGTGAAGCCATGCAGCTGTGTGTGCGCGTGTGTTTGTGTTTGTGTGTCCAAATGGATGTGAGAGAGTGGAATATTACCATATGCTGCATCTGTCGATTGCGTCACTCCTTGCAGCTCTGTTGTTCAGCCCCCTCCTTCACCAAAAGCATCAAGGCTCTAATTCCTGCCCTTCTGAGTCCTGGCCTCATGGCTCGTTTCCCTTCCATCATCACCCTCAGGCTCAGTCCTTGCCCACATACAATTGCACAGGTCGCGGCCATGACCCACGAGGGCAGGGGGCGCAAGAGTGTGGAAGGGACGCACCAAGGCGGTGAGGGGGTAGAGGGCGGGGATGGTGGCAATGCAGATGCTACAGAGGCCGCAGGCAGGCCTGGTAGCGGCGTGCGCGGGCGCCCGGGGCTGGCGAGAACGTGCACCGGTGACTTGCAACACACCTCTGGCCTCGAGGGGCAGCTGCTACTGGTGAGGAGCTCTGAGGACTTGCAGCGTGCTTCTGGCCCTGAGGGTCAGCTACTGCCACAAGGGGGCCACAGGCAGCGGCGGTGGAGTGATGATGCAGCGGCGGCCCCGCAGGGCCCCTTAAGTCGAGAGGCCAGCGGTGCTGGCGCTGTGGGGCGTACTGAAGGGTTGGGCTGCGTGCACACCCAGGAGAGTGCAGGCGCAGGCTGGGATGAGGGGAGGAGCAGGGGTGATGCAGAGTCTGACGATGAGGCAGCTTGCCGCGGCAGGGGAGGGCGAGGGGGCAAGGGGAGGCAGGGGGCGGGGCCTGACCCCTCCCAGCCCGTGTTTGCGCTTAAGCGGCTGTACCCTGCAGGCCGCATCTTGCACTTTTTTCCGATGTCTGCGCTCCCGGGCTACGAGGAGCAGAAGCAGGAGCAGCGGCGGCGGCAGCAGCAGCAGCAGCAGCAGCAGCAGCAGCAGCAGCAAGAAGATAAGCAACAGCCGGATGCCCAGCCAGAGGTGCAGCGCACTTCCAGCACAGGAGCCTCAGGCTTTGAGAGCGAGAAGGTGGCATCAGCACCTGCGGGACACCACAGGCTCAGTAGCAGTAGCAGCCTGTTCCGCGAGCTGGGGGGCAACACTGCATGGGATGCAGGTGCGTGCGTGCGTGGTGTGCGGTGGTGCGTGCGTGAGGTGCGAAGTGCTGCTTGGCCTTGTGCCTGTGGGTCTAATGGGCAAATTTCCGTTCAAGGTGCACGGAATTGCCTTGCTGCCCAGGCTTGGCCTCTGCCAAGGAGCACAGAGAGCGTGCGCATGGGGCAGCTGAGGGTATGATATGCTGCTGGAGCGCAGCGCAAGCCATCCCACTCGCCCCCAAGTCCAGGGAGTCAACCCTGCCCCCGACGCGCGCAAGCACACGTGTTCAGGCGTGCTTTAGCCCCGCCACAAGACTACCTGCAGAGGCCTTGCAAGCTGCGCATTGCACAACGCGTCCTGTAAACCTGTGCCTGAGTACCCCTGCCGCTGCAGAGCGCCCGCGCTGGTGTTGTGCTGCCTGGCAACGCTTGCCTCAAGGGGCCGCCCTGGTCCACCCCCTGTAACCTGATCCTTCTCCGTCTGTCCACACACGCAGGTGCAGCTGCCGCTGCATGCGCAGAGGACCCCGTCGCGGCAGCTGTAGCAGCCGCTGCTGCTGCGTCGGTGGGCCGCCAGAGGAGCGGAGGCAGCTCAGCCAAGGCGCCCGGCCCCGCTGCACGAGACGAGAGCGGGCTGCTCCTAGCGGCTGTGGCCCTCCCGCCAGAGCCGTGGGTGCTCCTGGAGGTGCCCCAGCACGAGGCGTACGGGCGTGTGAAGCTGTGCAAGCGCATGGTGGTGGACCACTTTGTGTACTCCTACCTGCAGGCGCTGGACAGCGTCATGGCGCAGCTGGGGGGCCGCACAGGGGCTGCGCAGGAGCAGGAGTGATGTGGTGCCTGTGTATTTGGCCTGCAATTTTTTTGTGTATGTGTGTGAGATTGACTTAGGGTGGTAGCCATGGGCCCAGGGTCACAAGAATATTACTTACTAACGGAGATAGGTCTAGAAGGAGTGCTAGCCATGGGCCCAGGGTCACAAGAATATTGCTTACTGACGGGGATAGGTCTAGAAGAAGTGCAATGTGGAACAACAGGACAAAGTATGATTGTTGCTGTATTTATGTCCAAGCTACAGAAACGAGATGGTGAGCTGAGTGAATAGAGTCGCTGATGTGCTTCTCAGTGTTCAATTTCCAACTCGTCGCTCATGCATGTCAAGCAGAGAGTGCTTGATGAATGGTCTAGGTCCAGCAATTCCTAGTGATCTGCAGGCTCCAGTGTTTGCATGTGCCAAGGTGTCCGTTCCATCTGTCCCCTTGCTAATAAGCTTTCAAGATAGTTGTTTGGTTGGTCGATCTACCTTGCTGGAGAACAGCATGAGGGCCTGCAAGAGTTGCTTTGTATTAATACGGCTAGAGCAACACACAAGGATGCCTAGCTGCCAGTCATGTCAGTGACATGCCTTCCATTTAGATTTTAAAAATTCTGTCGGTGACGTGCCTTCCATGTACATTTAAAAATTTTAACGGGGACAGCATTAGGGGGAGCAGCATTAGGGAATTTCAACGGGGAACAGGATTAGGGCCTGCAAGATTTGCTTTGTTTATACGGCTTAAGCAACACGCAAGGATGCCTAGCTGCCAGTCATGTCAGTTAGATGCCTTCCATGTACGTTTTAAAAATTTCAAAAGCTATAAAAACAACTAGAGTAGCTAGTGTTGGTCTGGCGGCGGCGATTTGTTACAGACTGATGAGCCTTAGCAGTTGGAGTTACCGGTTCGTTGTATGGCCAGTGTATTATGGCCTGGTCCTTAGTCTGTAACAAATGCCGCCGCCAAACCAACAGTTAGGATACTCAGTATTTGATATCAACATAGTGATACTGATGTTGTGCTGAGCCAGGAGCAATGACATCTGCCAGAGGTCCTCTGGTTTAGATCATGTTTCATAAAGGAGGAGAGACACCCTCAGGCCCCCCCCACCAGTAGTGGCATTTAATTAGGAAGGGGCGTGCACAGACAGCCTCATCCCGCTCTCATTCAGTACTAGTAGGTGCTAAGCTTGGCAATTAGTAGTGGGCCAGGCAGTGCAGATAGGCTAGCTGAAGCCCATCAGGCCTGCTGAAGAATTTTCAGGCAGTGGCTGAGTTACTAACTCACTAGTACTACTCAATTCAATATTAGTAGGCGCATAGAATGGAACGTCTTACACGGACCTGTGTTGCTCAAACTTAAGTTCTATAGCTGAACGAGGGCAGCTTAGCTGGAACCACCAGCCCCTGATGCCATGCAAACCTAATGCCCCTGCCTAATGCCCCTGATGCCATGCAAACAGTGCCCCTGATACCCCTAATGCCAAACCTGATGCCAAACCTAATGCCCCTGATGCCATGCAAACCATGCTGAATAGGCTTGTGGTCTATGCACGCTCCAAACACCTGACCATCAACACTGCAAAATCAGAGGTGGTCCACTTCAACTAAAAGTGCGGTGCTCAGGTGCCCACTTTTATGTTAGCCGGCGATGCTTTGAAGTGCTCTGACTCGTTTGAGTACCTTGGCATGACATATCACCGAACACTCAAAATGACAGCCTCGTCTGAGCGTGCAGCCATACCAATGCTTGCTGCAGCTCATCGAATACGTGGGTTTGTGCGGGACGTTGCCCTATGTGACAAACCTTTTGCTCCCCTTTGGCTAGCTAAGGCATATGTAGTGCCTGCTGGTATGTATGGCTGTCAGGTCTGGAGCTCATTTTGCGCGAAAGTGATGTATTAAGACCAACCATCCAGACATTGCATTTAAATTTCTTAAAGGGCACCCTAGGTGTGAAGCGGTCTGCGCCTACGTCGGCTGTTCTACGTGAGTGTGCGCATGAACCTCTGCAATTCTAATGCTTTAGAGCTGCCATTAGGTTTTACAACGGATTGTTGTCCTCTAATTGTGCCACTTTTAAGAAGGCCCTTCACGCAGACCTGAAGCTGGTGCCTCGGGCTAAAACATCTTGGGCTTCGGATGATTTGCGCGCCTAAGAGGGATTGCGAAGCTGCGATACTTATAACAAGCTTTCTTGCAGGGGTTCCCTATTTGTTACTCTGATTTCACTGCTGACCTGACGTTTAGGATGAGAAAATTGTGGAGGGACATTGCTGACATGAACCCTCTGGAAAGCGACAACAAACTGGTGAATGATCATTCTTGGTTTGCCTGTCCCCTCTTAGATCGTAAAACCTTTGATCTTAAAACCTTTAAACCTTAGATCTTCAAGCTGATTCACGCACTCGGGTGCGGAATGGGGATGCCTCCCTTTTGCCTCTTCGCTATCTGCACCTTGATCTCCCTAAGCATGTTACGAGGAATGTGAGCAGGTTTCGCTTGCAAGCACATAAATTCGCGGTGGAATCCTCCATCTGGCGGGGTGGAAATGGCCACTGTGACAAGTGTTCCTGTGCTGCTGTTCAAAATGAGGTGCATCATGCATCATGCATGATGTTCTTTTTCACTGTCAAGACTTGTTTGTTTGCTCTCTCAGAGAAAGTACTCGTTCCTTTCCTTCCCTTTCTGCCAGCTTGCCTTTTTCTTGGTTTCAGTTGCAGGCCTGTTTGGCTTCAGCTAAGCTGCCCTCGTTTGGCAGGTACAGCTTTGTAACCTAACCTAACCTAACCTTTCTGCCAATCCTTTTCTATGGAGGCCCCGATGTTTCAAATGCCTTGCCTAGTCAGACTGTCTATGATTTTCTTTCTCAACGGCACAATAAACTCCGAGTTTGCCATTTTATTTCGGACATTACTGACTATTCTTTGGCTGGCAAAGACCAGCAACAAACCAATCAGCCTAACGACCTGGCTGGCGGTGAACCCGTAACTTGTAACTTGAAGCCACCAGGCCTGCACTGCAGGTTGCAGCAGAAAACAAACTGAAACAAGCAAGGTGGTGTCCTCAAACCTAGGCACAGCAACCTAGGCGCTCATGCACAAACAAGGCCAGTCCATCTGCTTGGCTAAAAAAGCCTCCAAGCCTGCTTGAGCACGTGCTCCGGATACTCGAGCAGGCGGCGGGGCACCTGCGATGGAAAGTCGACTATCCCAGAACCTGTGGGTTCGGGGTTTGAACCTCACTGGAGGCTCTACAACCATCTAAGCTGCCCTCGTTTGGCGGATACAGCCTCGGAAACCTAGCCTAACCTGCTTGAGCTACTGACAAGGATGCAGAAGAGGTTGTGTTTGATGCGCAATTCGGCCAAGTCTACACTCTGGCAGTCAAAGTGTACAAGCTCTTCATCCTGAACGCAGTGCCAGTTGCATTAGCCTATCATAGGCACATGATGTGCAGATTCTCAGTACGAAAGGAATTCTGTGTTGTTGTCGGCGGAGCAGCTCAGCACTTTGGTTGTGACTGGAGAGTCTGAGTCTGGAGAGACCGTGCAAGAGATGACTCATCTTGTCGGACGAGGGATATTCTGTTGTAGGTAAAAAGGAACTTCCTTGGAGGGTTGGTTTGAATGCGCATTTCAGATCATTCCATTAGACAATCTGACTCCCCAAGGGCATATCAAAGGGTGTCTGGTATGTCCTCATGACTCTGCTGGAAATGATAATGTGGATGAATCTTGTTTAGCTCTCCATTCCTGTATGATTTGCTGCAACGATTCAAAGCCACTCATGTTGTTTTTTGAACAGCTCGTGACATCTGAGATATGCACATTAGCTCCAGGTATGTTGCAAAGGGTAGATAAGACCTCAAATGTCCAGCTTCCTTTTTTGCGCGCCAGCAGTAAATGATGATGAAATCATTAACGGATGCAGTTGCATGACTGGAGCCTGAAACTCACAAGCCTAGTTTTGATCCGCCACGCAATGATCCGGTCCAATTACTACCTAGTCATATGTACCTTTGAGTGCACCAAGTAGGTGGTCAACGCAGACAGCAATCACATCTCAGTATAACAAGCTCGGTTCTAGCCTGAAGTGAGCGGCGTTGCAAAGTTGTTCCACAATACTGGCCGCGCACTCGTACTGGGAGTGTAGCTGGATTTGCGCGCCATGTCGCCTAGTCGCCTAGTCCAAGCACCTCATGCACATGGAGTAGAAAGAGCTCGTGTCTATACCTGTGACAAGCTTTACACATCTGTGGCGATTTTTGGAACCAAGGATCGCCATCCCAGCCACGAGCTCTGAGCCCTGGTTTTCCACCTCCACGTGCACCTGGACAAAGCACACAGACCCCAGGCATAAAGCAGAGGGCACAACAGTTAGTAGCCACGCAGGCATGAATAAGCCCTTCAGAGTGGCCTTTACAAAGCAGGCTGCACCTGACTGGCTGTTGTTGATTGATCAAAATACCAGTCTTATCAAATGCATAAGGCCGGTTTTGCTCAATGCATTGGCGCAGGCACCCATGCCTTGAATATGTGACCTACATTACATAGCCATGGTCAGCCAGCATGAAGACAAAGTGCTCACTTGTTTAGAGGACGTTATGATCCCCGGTTGAAGTGCCACTGCGACCGTCAAGAGGTCATACAGTGCCCAACCTGTAAACCAGCATGATGACACACAGTGCTCGTGACTGCATGTGAGTACCTGCCTGCGTGTAACAACCTGCGTGCAACACACAAAGAATCCTCCTCAAACGCCCGCACCCCCAAGACAAGGCACTGCCTGGGACTGCAAGACGGTGGTGCAGCATTGGTAGACCTTTTCCGCCTCCCAGCCAGCATGGCCTGCAAGGCTGGCTTCTCCCGCTCTGCTGCTGCTGCTGTTCCCTACACAGTGCATGCGCCGAGAGACCCATGACTGATCACAGCAGCAGTGGCATGCACCCGGCACAGAAGCTGAGCACACGGGCAGAGCATGGCCAGTGGTAGAGGCCGCCTGGCGTATCATCCGTGCCTCGCTCTGTCATCAGTGACTCATCACACATACCCTGGGGGCTCTTGGCTTTCGTGTCCGGCACGCAGTGCTCAGTGATGGCCTGCAGGAAGCGTGCTTTGGGTGTGTCCCTCTGCAGCACACCCTCCCAGATGTGCCACGGGAGGGGGTGCCTCTCGCAGCAGTCCGTGCCCACCAGCACCAGGGACGACGGCTGGCCCGTGGCAGCGGCTGCCCCAAACTGCGGGCCACACAGGCACAAGCGCACGTCATGTCAGTGCACCCAACTGCAGGCCACCAGCCACCAGCACAACTGCACATCATAAGCCAGCCGTTGCCCCGCGCCCTGGGCTGCACAGGCACAAGCGCACGTCATGTTTAGGGCGTCCAGCCCCAAAAGTAGACGAGACTCTTGAGCACAGGCGTGTGCAGCGTGTGCAGCTGGGGGATATGGGTGCCTGTGCTCTGACCAGAGATGCGCGCCCAGCCCCCTGCCCCCTGCAACCAGTCCCCAGGTGAGGAGCCCCCTTAAGCGGCTGCTGCTCCTTCTCGCTGCCGCAGCCAGGTGCTGCTGCTCCTGCAGGGCAGCCGTGGTGGCTGGGGCTGGGGTCCGGCATGGTGGCCAGGGTAGCTGCGGGTCAACACTCTCTGCCCTTGCAATCCCCAAGGGGAATGGAGACCGCGGGCAGAAGCAGCCCGCGCCCCAAATGCGTGCACGTCCTGCACCTGCTGCCCCAGAGCCCCTCAGCAGCTAGAGAGACTGGGATGCCCTGGTATCAGAGACCCCTGCATGTCGGGTGTTGTGCAGACCGAGGGACCATCTTCTCTGCTTCTTGGCAGGCGGCACCCTCATGCTATACAGGCGAGCAGGCAACACACATACCTTGCTGAAAACAAGCCCGGCTGCTTCCGGGTCGCAGCCAAAGTTGAACTCCACGCCGCCCTGCAGGAGTCCAGGAAAAACAAGGCAGGGGACGCGAGCCAAGGGATTTGGTCAGACGGTGCCCCTTATGTGTCCCGCTGTTGTCAAAGCTGCCGTCGCACTGCTCATGCGCAGCTTGACGTGCGGCCAGCCCTTGCTGTGGGGCGGTAGACACAAGCAGTGCCAGGCTGCTGTTGCAGGTGCGCTGGTGCAGCCATTACAGGCGGCAGGCACGGCGTTGTACACGAGCGCGCCTGTCAGGAGCCCTGATCCATATCCTCTCCAACATGCGCCGACGAACACCCACTTGACGCCTTGTGGGACAGCACGTGGAGGCCTGTTTTGTGCTGCTTAGGAGTTTTTGAGGCGGCTGGTTGGATTGTTGGTGATCCCCCCAGCACTGCCTCAGCGTTCCTTTGCGCACGGCCACAGAGGGTCCAAGCGGGACCTGAACAGCCCTTGACCAGGTGGTGCAACTGAGACAAACCAACTCGTTCGCTCACTTTTGCAGGCCCACATCATATGCCGACTCCGCCAACTCCCACAGGGCCTGAGATCGAGGTTGGCCACCCATGGGTAAAGACTGGGGACTGGCTGTCCCCCCCTGGGGCTCTCACAGGGCCAGGCACGCCTGCCTGCGCGCCCTCATGCAAGCAAGGCCCACCCCTCCTTTTGTGCACTCACCGCTTCTCCACCTGAACCCATGATCACCAGCTGCCGCAGGCGTGAAGGCAGCAAGGGATCCAGCTTTAAAGCCAGCGCAATGTTTGTCAGGGGCCCCAGCGCCACGACAGTGAGCGCGCCGTCGTTTTCTGCCGGGAAAAAGGCAGACGCGAGGTCTGTTTGCCAAGGACAGGGCAGGTGCAAACACCTGTTTCCTAGAGACAGGATGCGAGCACGCGCAGGTCCTGCCCGAGCTTTGGCCTCAATGACATCAGCAGCATGCGGTTTTGCACGAGGCCTTGCCTGCAGCACACTCCACCAGCTTGACTGCAGCGGCCTGGGGCGCCGAGGGCCTCACCTCCCCAGGCCTGGGTCTGACCTGGTGGTGGGTCAGCGCAGGCAAGCAGGGCAGGGTCAGCGGAGCATGCCTGTTGGCTGTTTTGTATGTGCGAGCTGCGAGGGCAGCGCTTGCCGGCCTGAGCACCTGGCCAAGCTGCCTGCCCGCCCTACTTGCACGTCGCGGGAGACGAGCTGACGGGCTGTGATGCTTTGCGCTCAGTTGCGTTGGCCAGCGGCATGGCACCAGGTGGTGAGGATAGCCTATCCAAGGGCGCCTTCCCTGAAATGTCATGATGCAAGGACTTATCCCCAGGGGTCATGTGGCATGTTCAAAGCAGGAGGCATTGGATGCGCTTGCCTCACCTGGGGTGCGTCTCCCAATCCATCAATGCCAAACCATGTGGGATTGGGTTTCCGTGGTCGGACCAAGGGCTCATTTGCCCCGACAAACACAGGTAAGTCAGATCTATCGCTCAGGGCAAGCAGCCTGCCGATGTTTGTTGCCACCTGTCCAATCCAATTCATGCAAACAGAGAGCAGATGTGGAGATTGGAGGGGTCAGGGAATGGGCAGCTGCAGCTTTAGTCCTGCAGGAGAGGGGCAGTGACTGCCCTTTCTGCAGTCCTCTGTATTGAACCTTACCTGCTTTGCATCTGCGTTGCCCCATACGGCAGAGGACCCGACCAGGGTGCTTGCAGGGTCTGACAAACCCATAAGCAGCCCAATCGCATCATCTATGCCACAGTCACAATCGAGCCACAGCTTCTTCTGCGCTGTTTCCATTGCGACAGCTCGATCTTCCTTAGCTGTCAGCTGCCCCACATGGTTTCTCCTTCCTCTACTTCTCCTACAAAAGTTTGAGGGTAGCCCTGACAGTCTACCAGTCTTGCCATCAGGATGATGACTCAGCGCCCAACTCACCAAGCAAATTTCTGGTTGCTGTGCTTAATCACGGGATTATGGTTCAACCAAGAATTCAACCCAAACAGCTGGCTGCTCCTAGTGCATAACATAAACAAGTAGTGAAAGTCTTTTCGATATGAAATACAATACCATAATTTATTTCGGTATGATTCGAAGAGCTTGCATCCAACCAAATGCCTGAGGCTTGACGCGGTTACATTTGGTCAACGGTTACGCGATGTCTGTGAGCGAGTACGGCGAGGAGGTACGTTGGAAGAAGAATAACTGCACTGAATTGGCCCTTTTGCTTGCGTGCTCTTATTTACACACACACTCACACACACACACACACACACACACACA